>Ga0208156_1000439_pt1 | contig 16405 bp, 14 predicted proteins | sample 1_EtaG_FD_184073 | JGI IMG/M metagenome (GOLD analysis project Ga0208156, IMG submission 184073) | Marine viral communities from the Subarctic Pacific Ocean - 1_ETSP_OMZ_AT15124 metaG (SPAdes) (version 2) | ecosystem: Environmental > Aquatic > Marine > Oceanic | place: Pacific Ocean | collected...
GGGAGTAATTACTGGTGCAACTAGTATTACTAGTACTGCGTTTGTAGGAGGTTTAACAGGGAATGCATCAACTGCAACAGCGCTTGCGAATGCAAGAACGCTTGGTGGCGTATCATTTGATGGTTCAGCTAACATAAATTTACCTGGAGTTAACGCTGCAGGTAACCAAAATACCACTGGTAGTGCAGCAACACTAACAACCGCAAGAACGCTTGGTGGCGTATCATTTGATGGTTCAGCTAACATAAATTTACCTGGAGTTAACGCTGCAGGTAACCAAAACACTTCGGGTACTGCAGCAAATCTGTCAGGTACTCCTAATATTACTGTTGGAACTATAAGTTCAGGTAATATAACAACATCTGGATATATACGAGGTCCAGCTTCTTTTACTATCGACCCTGCAACACACGGTGATGACACAGGAACATTAGTTGTTGCTGGTAACTTACAGGTTGATGGCACAACAACTACAATTAATTCAACTACGGTTGCTATAGATGACCTTAACTTTAGTATCGCTACTGATGCAGCGGATTCAGCTGCAGCTAACGGTGCTGGTATCACAATAGGAGGTGCTGGTGCAACTCTAAATTATACCCACGCTACTACTAGTTGGGATATGAATAAACCTTTGAATGTTACAGGTAATATAGGAGTAAGTGGTACAGTTGATGGTGTAGATATACAAACTCTTAACACTACAGCAGGTGCAGCGTTACCGAAAGCTGGTGGCACTATGACAGGCAATCTTACTATGGGTGCTAACGAGATTTTGCTTTCTGATAATGGTCAAATACAACTTGGTGATTCTCAAGATATGTTAATTTACCACGATGCCTCTCATAGTTGTATTCAAGATAATGGAACAGGAAATCTAACATTAAAATCTAATGGTGCTGGTATAAACTTTCAAAAAGGTGATAGTGAAACAATGTGTACAATGACTACTGATGGTGCAGTAACTTTATATCACGATAATTCTGCAAAAATCGCTACAACTGCAACTGGTATTGATGTTACTGGTAGTGTTACTGCTGATGGAGCATCTTTAGATGGTGCAGTAGTAATAAATGAAAGTGGTGCAGATGTAAACTTCAGAGTAGAGTCTAATACAAATATCAATGCTTTATATGTAGATGGTGAACATGGTCGCGTGGGGATAGGTACAGCCCCAGGTGCGGGGGTGTTTGCTGTGTATAAAGCTGATGAAATGGAGGCGAGATTCATTTGTGGTGATAATGCTAAAACTTCAAGAGTAGAAATCCAAGGAGGTAATGCTTCGACAGCAGAAGTATGGTTTGGTGATGAAAATGATAGAGATATAGGATCAATTGTTTACCACAATCCAGGTAATTCAATGAGATTTACGACAAATACTGCTGAAGCTATGCGTATAGACTCCTCTGGCAACGTAGGTATAGGTACTTCGAGTCCAACTTATCCATTACAAGTTAACACATCATCTGCTGCAAGAGCATTATATGTATCTAATCAATATGCGACTGGTACTGTATATGGAGGAGTGTATGAAGCTGAAGGGGCTTCAACTACAAATATTGGACTTTTATGTAAGGCATCAAATGCAACTAATAACTATGGTTTGATTGTGTATGAAGGCAACGTAGGTATTGGTACTTCGAGTCCAACTTATACATTAGATGTTTATAAAAGTGCAGTTGGAAATGTTGCAAGATTTAATTCTTCATCTGGAAATCGTAGCCTTAACATTACATCTGCTGATAATGGTTCTTATCTTGGTGCTATATGGAAGAGAGATATTAACTCTGCTGGTGGTACTCATATTTGGTCTAATAATGGTTCAGAACGTATGCGTATAGACTCCTCTGGCAACGTGGGTATTGGAACTTCGAGTCCAGACCGATTACTTGATGTATCAGGACCTGGTAATGTCTATGGTAAGTTTCAAAGTACCACTACTACAGGAGCAGGAATTGAAGTAAAAGATACTGGAGAAGATTGGTTAATACAAGCAGATGATGCTACAGGTGCTGGTGGTCTTGCTTTTTATGATTTAGGAAGAACTTCTTATAGAATGTTAATCAACTCCTCTGGCAAAGTAGGCATTGGTACTACGAATCCAAGTGGGTTTTTAACTGTAACAGGGTCAGAAGGTAGTCAGTATTCAGGTTCATTTACTAATACATCAACACAAGGTTGGGGACTTTTTGTAAAAGGTGGTGCTGATGCAGATGATTATTCTTTAAGAGTCCAAAACAAAGACGCAACCGAATTACTGTCTGTAAAAAGTAATGGCAACGTAGGTATTGGTACTAATAGTCCAAGTGAAAAATTAGAAGTTGATGGTACGATTAAAGCAACTGATTTTGAAGGTGATGGTTCTGCTTTAACTGGTATATCTGTAGCAACTGTAGCAACTTCTGCCCCTGGAAGTCCATCAGAGGGTGACTTCTGGTTTGATTCAACATCTGGTCAAAAAACAATGAATGTTTATGATGGCTCAAACTGGCTGGAACTATCAAGAGAAGATATACCACACGATTCAACAGATGCCACAGGTGGTACTGTTACTACATATACATTAAGTAGTGTTGATTACAAGGTACATACATTTCTATCTAGTGGTATTTTTAGACATAGCAGAAGTCATATGAGTGTTGATGTTCTTATAGTTGCTGGTGGTGGTGGTTCAAAAACTGGGAATTCATGGAGTGCCGGTGGTGCAGGTGCTGGTGGATTAATATATAAGACAGATGAGTTTATTGATAAACAATTTAATGTTGTAACAATAGGTGCTGGTGGTGCTGCTGATAATAGGGGAGGAAATTCAGAATTTAACGGATTAGTTGCTCTTGGAGGAGGAGCTGTGCGAGGTGGAACAGGCATGGGTGGTGGTGCTAATGATGGTGGTTCTGGTGGTGGTTCAATGCATTCAACGAGTAATCAAGGAGCTGGATTACAACCTAGCTTTCATTCTGGAGGTTTTGGTAATGCCGGTGGTGACCAAGTATATAGTTCGCCACACTATGGTACTGGTGGTGGCGGTGGTGCTGGCGCTGCAGGTACGAACGGAGTTTCAGCAGGTGGTGGCGCTGGCGGTGTAGGTAGAGCATATACTATAAGGGATGGTAGTTCATCCGTTTATTATGCAGGTGGTGGTGGTGGCGGTTCACATAATGGTGGCCATGCTGCTCCGGGTGGTAATGGCGGCGGCGGAGGCGGTGCTACATACAATGAGAACGGTGCAGCTAATACTGGTGGCGGTGCAGGGAGTTACAACAACTCAGGCGGTTCAGGAATAGTAATAATAAGGTATATCGTAAATGTCCCAGGACTATAAGAAATAAGGAGAAAATATGAGTCATTTTGCAAAAATCGATAGTAATAATATTGTTCATCAAGTAATAGTAGCTGAACAGGATTTTATAGATACAGGAGTGGTTGGGCCTTCATCCTTATGGGTACAGACTAGTTATAATAATAACTTTAGAAAACAATATGCAGTTAAAGGTGGTACATACGATAAAACAAACGATATCTTTATTTCACCACAGCCTTTTCCAAGTTGGACAATAGATTCTAATTTTGATTGGCAACCCCCAACACCTTATCCAGATGATGATAAGATTTATGACTGGGATGAAGCAACAACTAATTGGAAGGAGATAACCTAATGCCATATATAGGTAACAGTCCTGCTAATGTGGGCAACTATCAGATAGTAGACGATATATCTGGTAGCTTTGATGGAAATGAAACGTCCTTCGCTCTAGCGTCAGGAAGCGTTACTATAACTCCAGCCAAATCAGGACAATTACTAGTTGGTGTTAATGGTGTTATGCAACAGCCAGATGATACTGGTACAAACGGATTTAAGGTATCTGGCTCAAATATAGTCTTCAGCTCGGCTCCGGCTTCAGCTGATACATTTTGGGCAGTATACCAAGGACAGAATGTAGATATAGGTACGCCTTCAGATGGTGTAGTAGATACTGCACAGCTGGCAGACGGAGCTGTTACAGCAGCTAAGATTGCTGACGGCACTGTAGTTGCAGCAGAGATTGCTAGTAATGCAGTTACAAATGCTAAGATAGCTGATGCTGCTGTTACTTATGCAAAGATACAGAATGTTTCTGCAACCGATAGAATATTAGGTAGAGATACAGCGGGTGCGGGCGATGTTGAAGAAATAACCCCATTAGCATTACGAACTATGATTAATGTTGAAGATGGTGCAGATGTAACTGATACTACCAATGTAACTTCGGCGGGCGCTTTGATGGATTCTGAAGTTACAAATCTTGCAGCTGTTAAAGCTTTTGCTGGTTCTGATTATGCTACTGCTGCTCAAGGAACAACCGCTAATGCAGCTCTTCCTAAAGCTGGCGGTACTATGACAGGTAATATTGCCCACGCAAGTAATTTTACACTTGATATAGGGGGAGATATTGTTTTAGATGCTGGCGGAGGTGACGTACTATTTAAAGATGATGGTACTACAATAGCAACATTATCAAATACATCAAGTGATTTTGTAATTACAACAGGTGTACAAGACAAAGACTTTATAGTCAAAGGTGATGACGGTGGTAGTGCTATTACAGCATTAACTATTGATATGTCAGAGGCAGGTGCAGCTACTTTTAATAATAAGATTGTTGCAACCGAATTAGATATATCAGGTAATGTTGATGTAGATGGCACTTTAGAAGCAGATGCAATTACAGTAAACGGAACAACACTAGAAGCGTATACACGAGGTCGTGTATCCGTAACGGATGCTGGTGGCGATGGTTCGGCCGCATACAATAGTTCAACAGGTGTTATAACATATACTGGTCCTTCAGCCGCAGAAGCAAGAGCACATATTAGTGTTACTGATGCTGGTGGTGATGGTTCTGCTGCATACAATAGTTCAACAGGTGTTATAACCTATACAGGACCAAGTGCTTCAGAAGTTAGAGCGCATTTAAGTGCTGGTACAGGTATTGGATATTCAGGTGGTGCAATCTCTATTGGTCAGGCAGTCGCAACAACATCAGATGTAACATTTGGTGATGTAACAATATCTGGTGACTTGACAGTTTCTGGTGATACCACTACAGTCAATACTGCAACATTAGCAGTAGAAGACCCATTGGTTTCTCTTGCAACAGGAAATAATTCATCCGATGCAATAGATATTGGTATATACGGTTTATATGACGTAAATGGGACTGATAAATATAGTGGTTTATTTAGAGATGCTAATGATTCAGGTAAGTGGAAATTATTTAAAGATAATCAAGATGCTCCTACTACAACAGTCGATACATCTGGAACAGGTTATGCTACTGGCACATTAGTTGCAAATATTGAAGGAAATGTTACTGGTAATGTAACTGGTAATACTTCAGGAACTGCTGGAAGTACAACAGGAAATGCAGCAACTGCAACCGCATTAGCAACTGCAAGAACTATTGGTGGAACATCTTTTGATGGCACAGCGAATATAGCAGTCGGTTTAGCAGGAACTGCAACAGCACTTGCAAATGCAAGAACGCTTGGTGGTGTATCTTTCGATGGTACAGCTAATATAAATTTACCAGGAGTTAACGCAGCAGGTAATCAAAATACCTCAGGTCTTGCAGCTACTGCAACTGCATTGGCAACCGGTAGAACAATTGGTTCAACAGGTGATGTTGTCTGGACTTCTGCATCTTTTGATGGTTCTGGAAATGTAACAGGCACTGCAACTATACAAGCGAATGCTATTGATTTAGCACACATGAGTTCTGAAAGTGTAGATGAAGCGAATTTACAGATTTCAAACGCAGGTACTAATGGACAATTCTTAAGTAAGCAATCGGGTAATACCGGAGGTTTAACTTGGGCAGATGTTGATGCCTTACCTTCACAGTCAGGAAATGCTGGTAAGTATCTAACAACTAATGCTTCAACTGCAAGTTGGGCAACTCTAGATACAGATGCAAATACAACAACTAAGGGCTTGTATGAACACGAACACACGATTGATGCAGACTACAGTATAGCAAGTGGTTCAAACGCCATGAGTGCTGGACCAATAACAATAGACACCGGGAATAGTGTTACAGTGCCAACAGGTAGCACTTGGGTAATAGTATAGGAGTAATAAATGGCTAAAGTAAAAATTCAAGGACACGCAAGCGGTACAGGAATACTAACTGTCACAGCTCCTGATACAGATGTAAATAGGACGATTACACTTCCAGATGCTACAGGCACACTACTTAGCGGTGCTGGTGGTAGAAGAAATATGATTATTAATGGTGATATGAGGGTACAACAAAGAGGAACTGCAAGTGTAACTTCTGGATATTTTGTTGACAGATTTACACTAAGTGGTTGTAGTGCCTCGGCTGTTCTTACAAGTAGTACACCTACAGAATTTCCTACAGCTATTAGTATTACTGCGACTTCAGGAAATCCGATTGCAGGTCAAAAAATTGAAAGTAAAAATTGTCAGCATCTTTCTGGACAAACTGTAATAGTTAGTTTTTATGCTAAAAATATATCAAACGCTACAACTTTATATACTTCATTAGCAGTAGCTGATAATGTTGATAATTTTGGAGCTTCTACAACAATATCAGAACAAAACTTAGGAAGTTTGACAGGCAGTTGGGTTAAATATACAGCAAGTTGGACTGTACCTGCTGCTGGACTAAATGGACTCGCATTAAGTATTCTTTGTGCTGGTACAAGTACATTTACAATGGGTATTACAGGAGTCCAACTAGAACTAGGCTCAACAGCCACAGACTTTGAACACAGAAGTTACGGTGAGGAACTGTCTTCATGTGAGAGGTATTATCATAGACACACAGCTAATGTAGCAGGTGCAGGTGTATGTGCTGGAACTATTTACTCCACAACAGCTGCTGCTGCCGCTTATAGGTATCCTACAATTATGAGAACCATTCCTACATTGTCATATTCTGCTGTTGGTGATTTTAGAGTTTTATATACTACTACAAAAGTAGTAACAGCAATAGCTGGTGAAAGAACAATATCAGGTGGTAGGATATGGTTTACCTCATCTGGTATGACAGCAGGAAATGGAATGATGATTGATGCTAATAATACTTCTTGTTGGCTTGCCTTTGATGCCGAATTATAGGAGATTATGATGATTATTATAAATGCAAAATATATAAAAAACATAGATACAGAAAATGTTTCTTCTATTAAAGCAACTATAGATGGACAAGAAATGTCCGTTCCTTTAATTGAAGATAACAGACACTATGCAGAAATTCTTAAACAAGTTGCTGATGGCACAATAACAATAGAGGAGGCTGACTAATGGCAATAGTAATTAACGGAAGTGGAACAGTAACAGGCATATCAGTCGGTGGATTGCCAGATGGAATAGTCGATGCTGGAACTCTAGCAACAAACTCGGTGGACTCGGCAGAACTTATTGATGGTTCTATTGATAATTCTCATATAGATGCTATGGCAGCCAGTAAACTTACAGGAGCTTTACCTGTTATAAGTGGTGCTAATCTTACTGGATTTACAGCTTCACAGATGCCTGCTGGTAGTGTTGTGCAATGGGCTGGTGATACAGATGGAGATTATATCAATCTTAATACTAATGCTTGGGTAGATACTCAGTTATCAATAACATTTACTCCTAAATTTTCAGACTCATTAATAGTGCTGCAAGCAATAGTAAATTTATATGTTGTTGGTGCAAGTCTAACACACGGACTTTGTGAAGCAAAGATATTGAAAGACGACGTTGCTGTGAGTGAGTATATATCTATTTATTCCGGCTATGGTGGTGGTGAAGCTAATAATACAGGAACTAGTCCAATGTATAGCTGGGTGACTCAAGGAAATACAAATGCAGAGGTTTATAAAGTTCAAGTCCGAAATCCACAAACTGCTTCTGGTGGTTCGCATAATCAATATAGTGGAAAGTCGGCATTATTTATTTGGGAGGTAAAAGTCTAATGGACACAAATACAAAAATTACCAACGCAATTAAGGAAATAAATCCAGATGCAGAATTTATTATTAGGGGTGAAACTCCAGATACAGTAACTATTGATGGAATTGAATGGTTTAATGGTACTACTCCTATAGCAACAGCAGATATTGAAGCTAAGATGGTTGAAGTACAAGCAGAATATGACTCCCAAGAATACGCAAGAAACCGCAAAGCAGAATACGACCAGTTAAACCAATTCGAGATGCAGTTCGATGATGACAGAGATGGCACGACAACTTGGGTTGATACGATAAACGAAATTAAAGGGAGGCATCCGAAATGAGTACACTTAAATCATCAGCAGAAGACTTAACCTTAAACGCAGATGGCTCTGGGAATGATGTAATCATACAGAGTAATGGTTCAACTAAAGCAATTGTTACTGCTGAAGGCCAAGTAGGTATTGGTACTGGTAGTCCAGATGCTCTTGGCGCAGGTGGTTTACATTTGTTTAGGGGAGATTCTAGTGCAGCTACATATGTTGCAGCAGGATTAGTTTTAGAAGCATCAAATTCAAGCAACTGGATTCAGTTCAAAAATCCAACTACACAAAATGCAGGTCTAGTATGGAGCGACCCCGAAGCAGTTGAGAATGGTTATCTTTATTATAACAACAATACAGATACAATGACTATGAGTGTTGGTAGTACATTACTTCTTGGTGGTGGTGATATAGTTTTTACAACTGCTGGCAAAGGAATTGTTTTAGGTTCAACAACTAATGTTGATGCAAATACTCTGGATGACTATGAGGAGGGCACTTGGACTCCAGTTTATACAGCTTCAGGTGGAAGTGCTGGAGGTTCATTTAGTAATTCTGAAAATGAAGGACACTATACAAAAATTGGGCGATTAGTTAATTGCAAATTTAAATATACTTTAGTAAATAATGGAGATTGGACAGGTTCTGTTATATTTACTGGATTACCCTTTGCCTGTGATGGTGATAGTCCACACGTTGGAAGTGTAACTTTAAATAATTGTAATTTTACTGGTAGTTGGGCAAGTATGAGAATACCTAATGGTGCATCAACAACCTCTATAATAATGACTAATGACAATGCCTCGGTTGCTGATTTACAAGCAAGTATGGTTGATAATGACGCTGCAATTAGAGGAAGTTTTCAATATCATACAACATCTTAATTATTCTAAGTGGATTCTTAGAACGGACATTTAACAACAGGAGAAAGCAATGGCTTTAACAAAAGAAACAATAGTAGATAAGATAGAAGTCCTAGAATTAGGACAAGTGCAAGTTCGCACAGCAACGAGAGTTTTAGAAGATGGTGTAGCACTTAGCTCATCATTTCATAGACACGTTGTAGTACCAAGTGTTAAGACAGAGGGCTCTTGGGGTGATACAGATATAAGTGGTGAAGATGCTAGAGTACAGGCAATAGCCACAGCAACTTGGACTGCTGAAGTAAAGACAGCTTATCAAGAGATGATAGACGCACAAGAATTATAGGAGTAAAGAATGGCATTAACAAAAATAACAGGCAGCGGTATTACAGCTGATGCAATTGACGGCACAAAGATTGCTGATGATGCCGTAACTGTAGATGAATTAGCTAACTCAATTAATACAGATATAGCCACAGGTGTAACTGGAAATACTACTGCCAATGCTGCTTTACCTAAAGCTGGCGGTACTATGACAGGTAACATTGTACTAGGCACTAATACAATCGGTGGTCTAAAAATAACAACCACAGCAACTGATAATATAGGACTAGGTACTAGTGCAGTAGATTCAATTACTACTGGCGACCATAATATAGGTATAGGTGATGATGCTTTAACTGCTAATACTGAGGGTGATGGCAATATTGCAATTGGTTATCAGTCTTTATACACTAATGCAGGGGGCGATGGTAATACAGCTCTTGGTTATGGTTCTTTAAAAGCTAATACTGGCGGAGATTACAATACAGCTGTTGGTAATTCTGCTTTAGCAAACACTACAGGAGGAACAGATGGTAATACAGCAGTTGGTTGGTGCGCATTAGCAGGAAACCTTTCCGGCTCTAATAATGTAGCAATGGGTAAGGGTGCTTTGTATGCCAGTACTTCATCTACTGGTAATACAGCCTTGGGCTACAATACTTTAATATCAAATCTTACAGCCGCGGGCAATACTGCTGTAGGTCATGAAGCTTTATTTGCTACTACAGGGGCTAATAACACAGCAGTTGGTACAAATGCTTTAGAGGCAAACATTGGTGGTGCTAATAATATAGCACTTGGTTATTTAGCAGGTGACAACATTACTACTGGTGATAGTAACATTATTATTGGTGCTAGTATAGATGCTCCATCAGCCACTACTGATAATCAATTGAATATTGGTGGCTGGATTTATGGTAGTGGGGGTAATATAGGCATTGGCGTTACGACCCCAACCGAAGCATTAGAAGTATCAGGAAATGTTACTGCTACAGGTGCGATTGAACCTGCAGGAGATACTGCCGCTGGCGACAACGCTGCCATCGGATATACTGCCGCTGAAGGACTTATTCTAACAGGACAAGGTTCAACGAATGATGTAACGATAAAGAATGACGCTGATGCAGATGTTATTTCAATTCCAACAGGCGCAACAAATGTTACAATTGCAGGTGTAGTAACAGCTACAGGATTTACAATTGGTTCCGCTGCAATTACAGAAGCAGAATTAGAAATATTAGATGGTGCAAATGTAACAACAGCTGAACTTAACTTAATAGACGGTGGTACCGCAAGAGGTACGGACGCCCTAGCGAGTGGCGATGGTATTCTTATCAATGATGGCGGTACAATGAAGATGACCAATGTTGATACTGTTCAAACATTTATGCAAACTGGCATAAATACTAATTTATCAGCTGATAGTTCGCCACAATTAGGTGGCTTCTTAGATGCGAATGGCAACTATATACAGACAGAGAAAGGTGGTGATATAGCATCTGCTTCACCTACAGTCATTGATACAGATGGTGATTACTTTGATGTAACAGGTACTACTAACTTTTCAGCATTTAATGTAGCTGCTGATAGACAATTCACATTACAGTTTGATGGCATTTTAACAATGACACATCATGCTACTAATTTAGACTTGCCGGGAGAGGCAAACATAACAACAGCAGCAGGAGATGTAGCAACTTTTCAATCGACAGCTGCTAATCAAGTTCAATGTATAAATTATACAAGAGCAGACGGCACAGCTATTGTTGGTACTAGTGACTCAACCAAGTTACCTCTAGCTGGTGGTGCAATGACGGGTACTATTACTAACTTTACCTCAACAGGTATAGATGATAATGCTGCTGGTGCTACTGCTATTACTATTGACAGTAGTGAACGAGTAGGTATTGGAGGTGCGAGTGCTGGTGCGAGATTAAGTGTAGCGGGCACTGCACTGATTTCAGATGCTGGAGCTGGAAGCTCACCTATATTCCAAGTAATCGATACTGCTGATACTTATGTTGCTCAATTTGAAAGTAGGCGCAATGGTTCTATGCCTTTTATAAATTTATATCATCAAAACCCAAGTCCTCACGCTACAAATGATGGTTTTTTTATTAACTATAAGATGACTAATAATGCTGGTACTCCAGAAAAAATTGGTGCGGCTAGTATAGGTTTTCAGAATGTTTCTGTAACAGATGGAGCTGAAGAAGCAAAGATTCGTTTTCGGACAATGAGTAGTGGTACTATGGCTGATAGGGTTGTTATAAACCCCGCTGGAACAGTAATCATTGACCAAGATACTAATAATGAAGCACTCATAATTGATAGTGAATCAACTAGTGATTGGGCAACTAAAATTAATGCTAAATATGGACTTTATGTTGAACAAGATATTACGAGTGGTTATGCTGCGGAGTTTAAACGCAACATAGATGAAGGAGGTTCTAATCCTCTTGTTTATATTAATGATACTCATACTGCTAACACTCAAGCAGCATTAAAGGTAAAACAAGATGGTGCAGGTATTGGTTTATATCTAACCCAGAATGGTAATGAACGAGCACTTTATATTAATAGTGAATCAACTAGTCACGATGCAATAACCGTGAATGGTAAATATGGTTGTCGTTTTGAAGTAGACTTAAGTGGTGGTCGTGCTGCTAAGTTTACTCGCAACCTAGCTGAAGCTGGTACTCATCCTCTTGTAGTAATTGCAGATGACCACGCTTCCAACACTCAACCTGCGTTACAGATACAACAAGATGGTGCAGGGTATGGAATATCTATAGACCAGAATGGTAATTCCCGAGCACTTTATATTGATAGTGAGGCATCTTCCCATGCTGCAATAGAATCTTATAGTAAGTGGGGAATTTATATTGACCAAGATATTTCAAGTGGGCGTGCTGCTTACTTTACTCGTAACTTAGATGAAGCAGGTGCTAGTGCACTTGTAGAAATTAGAGATAACCACACAAGTAACACACAACCAGCTCTGAAAATACAACAAGATGGTGCAGGGTATGGTTTATATATAGACCAAAATGGTGACGCTGAAGCACTCTTTATTGATAGTGAATCAACTAGTGATAATGCAGTAAAAATATTTGGTAAGCGTGGACTTTATATTTACCAAGATATTTCGGGTGGTCGTGCTGCTAGATTTGAGCGTAACTTAGATGAAGCAGGTTCTGCTCCACTTGTAGCAATTGCAGATAACCACACTTCTAATACCCAACCAGCATTACAGATACAACAAGATGGTGCAGGGTATGGTTTACAAATAGACCAGAATGGTAATAATTATGGACTCTATATTGATAGTGAAGCAACTAGTGAAAATGGAATAAAAGTTACTGGTAAATATCCACTTTATGCTATACAAGATATTTCTGGTGGTTATGCTGCTCATTTTGACAGAAACCTAGCTGAAGCAGGTTCTAATCCTCTTGTATTAATTAGAGATAACCACACTTCCAATACTCAACCTACATTAAAAATACAACAAGATGGTGCAGCGAAAGGAATATATATAGACCAGAACGGTAATGATAGTGGACTTAGGATTGATAGTGCTGCAACTAGTACATATGCATTACAGATAGAAGCTGATGCTCTAACTGGTGGTGGTACTGCTTATTTCTATTCTAATTCAGCAGATACTTCAACTCGTAACTTAGTAAAGATTAATAACGACAACGCTGCTGCAACAGGCACTACTGCTCTATATGTAAAACAGGATAGTACGGGATTAGCAGCTGATTTTAATGGAGGGAGTGGGATTAGAACCTCTGGAGTAACTTTTGGCACAGACTCAGCAGATGCAGCTCATTCTCTGGATGACTATGAGGAGGGAACATTTACAGGACATATAATGGTAGGTAATACTAATAATACTAACAATGTATATTCTGCAATGTACACAAAAATTGGTAGGATGGTTACAATTTGGTTTCACGCTACTATGGTTAACACTACACTAGGTACAGGTCAAGTATTTATTTGGACATTACCTTTTGCTCCGGGTGGTTCACCCTCGTGTTGCTTTATAAGTGGTAATGACGACATAAATTTAACCAGTACAGTTGGATTCATAAACGTTCACGCTCAGTTGCCGCTCTATAAAAACTCGACTAGTAGCACAGGAAGTTTATCTGCTCTCACGAATAGTGATATGGGTACATCAGGAAAAGCCCTTAAATGTACTCTGTCTTATGTGCCCTATGCTGATATATGATTACAATAATTAATTACGCCTAATGGATTTAGGCACAGACATTTAACAACAGGAGAAAGCAATGGCTTTAACAAAAGAAACAATAGTAGACAAAATCGAAGTCCTAGAATTAGGACAAATCCAAATTCGCACAGCAACGAGAGTCTTAGAAGATGGCACACAACTTAGCTCATCATTTCATAGACACGTTCTATTCCCAAGCTTTAAGACAGGGGATACTTGGAGTGATACAGATATAAGTGGCGAAGATGCAAAAGTACAGGCAATAGCCACAGCAACTTGGACATCAGCAGTAAAGACGGCTTGGCAAGAGTTTGTGGATGCACAAGAATTTCCGGGAGGGTAAATTATGAATATAACAATTAACAGTCTTAAATATGCAGACCCCGATGAAACTGTAATCGAGGTTAATTGGGGAGCATCTATTTGGGAAACGGTAGATGGGAAAGAATACTCCGCAGCAGTTTCAGGAGTACAAGCATTTGAGAGAGATGAAAGCTCTCCTGAGTTTGTGTCTTATGATGACTTAACTGAAGCTACAGTAATGCAGTGGCTTGAAGATGCACTTGATGAGGACTTGGCTATTAAAGAAGTAGAAGCAGCAGATGCAATAGAAGCTGTAGCAGAAGAACTTGATGAGGATGGCAATGTTATCACCGAAGCTGTAGAGGCTGTAGAAGCAGTTGAAGCAGTAACAGGTGTAGCAGGTCTTGTTGTACTTGAGAATAAGCTCGCAGGCTTTATAGCAGAGCAAAAGAACCCAGTAGTGGAGAAAGGACTTCCTTGGGAAGCAGTCGCATAGCAGCACAAGAAATACAGGAGTAAATTATGAATATAACAATTAAACAACTAGAAAGAAACACCGCAGGCGATGAAGTAATAACTGCTCATTGGGGTGCTGGTGTAGTAGATGGTGACTACTCGGCTAGTTCTTATGGAACACAATCTTTTAATAGAGATGAAAGCTCACCAGAGTTTATTCCTTTTGAAGATTTAACTGAGGCAGATGTTAAAGGTTGGATACTGGATTCTTTTCCTAAAGTAACTGTTGTTACACAGGAAGCTGTAGAAGCTACTTATGATGATGATGGAAACGAACTAACAGAAGCAATAGCAGAAGTCAGAGAAGAAACAGACCAGTACCAATTAGAAGAAAATCTGCTGGCTCAGATAGAAGAACAAAAAACCCCCTCAACGGTAACAGGCATCCCGTGGGCGGTAGAAGAAGAATTGCCTGAATAACAAGGAGAAATACTATGGCTAAAAAACAAAAAGAACAGCCACAAATAATAACAATTGACGGTAAGGAATATAAAGTATCGGATTTAACAGAGGAGCAAGTTGCATTGGTAAATCATGTAGCGGATCTGGATCGAAAGATAGGTTCCTCTCAATTTAATTTAGACCAACTAAATGTAGGTCGTAAGGCTTTCATGAACTTATTAACACAAAGTTTAAATACGGACGAAACCGATTCGGAAGAAGAAGAAGATTAAAGTAGGGCTATTGTTTAGCCCAAACCCAATCGTATTTTTGTCTATCGGTTAGAAAATCATCTAACTTGGCTAGATAAAACCCATCGGAAAAATAAAAGTGCCTATAATCATTTATAGGCTCTTTCAAAAACGCACAAAACCACTTACTTCTATCAAACTTGAATACAAGTAAGGGGTTTTCTACTTCATTCTCTTCAGTCTCCCTAATTGTTTGTTCCCACCAGTCTAATACTTGTGGAGATTTACTACTAAGCATTTTACTTGTAAGATGGTCATCTTTGTAATGTTTTACTTCTACGCAATACTTATTTAATTGTTTAGGTATATACACATCACCTTTTAAGCCGTGCTTTGCATCTAGCGAGCCAGACAAAGGTATTCTTTCCCAATTCCATCCAGTAGCAGGCGTTAGTACCTTACAAAGTGCTGATTCTGCCCTACTACCTTTAGCCTTACTTTTATTTACTGCCACTCTATCCTCGATATGTTATCAGTTTTAATAACATTCGCTTTACTTAGTAGAGGGTGTGACCACCCGTGACTTACTAAGAAGGTATTTAGCTCGTGTTCTTTTAATAGAATTTCAATTAATTTTTCCCTCCCTTCATCATCTAATACACCGATTACTTCATCTAAAAATAAAGCATTGATTCTAGACTTAGAAAGAGTACTCATTAGCCTTCTAATTGCCAATAATGTAGAAGTATTAACTCGTGCCAGTTCACCACTACTTAATGCAAGAATATCTATATCTTTTCCTTCATCTGATATGACTACGTTTAATTTATCATTAGTTATGGCAAATTGAAGTCCAAAACGACCATCAGATAATTCTGCTAGATATTGATTTACTAAATCTTCTAAATCTTTAACAAGATTTTCAATTTTATACGCTACTAGACCATTAGTACTAAAAGCTTTTTTAAGTACTTCTAAGTTCGCATATATTTCATTATTTTTCTTTAAATTGGACTCTTCTGATAATAACTTTAATTTAAACTCTTTTACTTGGGAGATAAGGTAATCTAATTCAGTATTAAATTTGGTTATAGCTGTATTTTCACTAGATATATCCCTAATCTCATTTTCTTTTTCATAAATTTTTTCATTTAAAGAAGTAATTTTTCTCTCTAACTCGGTTTTGTCCTCAGTTATAGTAGGTAGATTTTGGTCAACGAGGCTTGAAAATTTTTCAAATTTCTGAATAATTTTTTG
>Ga0208156_1000443_pt1 | contig 16312 bp, 3 predicted proteins | sample 1_EtaG_FD_184073 | JGI IMG/M metagenome (GOLD analysis project Ga0208156, IMG submission 184073) | Marine viral communities from the Subarctic Pacific Ocean - 1_ETSP_OMZ_AT15124 metaG (SPAdes) (version 2) | ecosystem: Environmental > Aquatic > Marine > Oceanic | place: Pacific Ocean | collected...
ACTAATGGGATGACACTCTTTGGAAACAGCTTGTCAGTTATTGCCCCTCCTACTGCCTTGTTCTTTAAGTATGTTGGCAATGTCTCAAGGGTTGCTTGCCACTCCTCATCATCAATATCCTGCTGTTCCTTAAACAGGGCAGTCATTAATTCACCAAATATAAAGTAAGGTGCTAACTTCCACGGTCTCTTAATTATTGTTTCAATCATCAACGGAGCAACGAAGCTAGGATAGGAAAGGAACGGTGCACCAAACGCACTCTTTCTCAGGTACTTGACAGACGGCAGGGGGTTACTGTAGTCAAACAGCCACTTCTCTGCCTCCATAGCGGCTCTATCATCTGAGAATCCCTTCCTCTTAAGATGGGTGAGCATCATCACCTTACCAAGTGTATCAATTCCACCATACAGGTCAGACGTTGGTCGTTGAACATACTTCTCAAATCCTATAAAGGCATTTCTGACATTTAAAATACCTAAGACCCCATCACCCTTAACCTGTGATTCTGCAAAACTATTCCTTATCATTTTAAGTTCAACCTGACTGAATCCTCCAGAGGTCAGCCCCATCTTATCAGCAAGGACTGTCATGGACTTAGGGTCAGGTGGTAACCCCTTACTCTGTCTGTACCGTGCCTTTAACTGGTCTCTAATAGCATCTTTAAATAAGAACGGTAATTTATGTATTGGTATGGGGCCAAGGGTCATGAAGATCATGTTAGAAACAAAGTTTCTCACCCATGAAGGCGGGTTAGCAGATACCTTAGACCACTTCCACAGCCTGTTATACCGTTCAAATGCTCCCCCTGTACCAAGAACTTTCTCTGCCCAGCTTTGGGAAATATGTCCAGTATCATCTACATCGAAAGACCCCTGAGACGGTGAACCCCATATGTCTTGGAATATTTCTTTTCGGACTGCCATCCCTGACAGCATCCCATACTTCCTGCCCTTTGGCACCTTCACATAGTTCTTAGGCAGGACAACCCCAGCTATCTTCTGTCCTGTCTCTTTCATCTTCTTAATTAATCCCTTGACTAAGGCTTCCTTATCTGGTGTCAGTACCAGCCGATTGTCAATCAAGTCCTGTAGTCTATCTGCCTCATTGAGTAGCCAATGACCACTAACATTGACACCCTCCGTGTCATACAGTTGAAGTTGTTTTACCAGTTCCGTATCACGACCAGCCAACTTTTTCATGTACCCCAATGTATCAAACTGTACAAGAGTCTCTGGTAAGACCCAGTCTCTACCCTCCTTAGTTCCAACTATAGCTATCTGCTCCAGCCAGTCAAGCATAGCCATATCCCTGAGTGGAGCGGTAATTGCTACTGAGGAAAGGAATGCAGGGTCTTTTACTTCTCCTAAGATCAGTTCCCTAATCCCCTGTGGAATGTCCAGTCGCTTCTTTAGGTAACTAAGGTCTAGTTTCACATCAGCCCCACCAGTACTGATCTTTGCGTAGTCAGACTCTGACAGTAGGTACTTCATGTACTTCCTTGGGAGGTACTGGTCTCCAAACTTTTCAAGTGATTCCTGAGTCATTAACCCCCTCTTGACTAATGCCTTACCTATGTCATTAATTTTTTTCTTGGCTGCGACAGCCTCCTTCCTCTCAGTTTCGTTCTTGATCTTTGTGGGGTCTGCATTGAACGTAGTAAAGTACTCATAGAGAGCCTTCTGGTCATCTGATTTAGAAAGAACTTTAAACAACCTCTCCCCTGCCTGTTCAGCTAGGAGTATTGTACCCTTGTTCCGTCTCCTTAATTCCTTATACATTTCTACATCATTCAGCGTACCCTGAGCAACAAGTCTTCTGGTCAGCTTGTGTGCCAGTTTGTCCTGCCACTCAAAGATTGCAGGGTCTCCCATCCTTGAGTGGGAAAAATCCGCAGACTTTTTAACCATCTTCCTTGACAGCTTCTTGGCATTACTGTCAATTACTTGTGGTTTAGTAAGCATCTCAGGAGTTAGTCTAAACTTACCTCCTGACATCTTCATACTTCTTACAGCCCGTGATACATTTTGTGCGGGGGTCTTTGGTGTGTATGCTTTAGCAGGTCTCTTTGTAATTATTTCACCAAAACGTGGATGCCCTACTGCATTAATAGGCTTACCAGATATAAAGGACTTCATTTCTGGTGTACGGATATATCCACCCTTAATTTGAGTTTCACCTCTTTTTAAATAAGCAACCTGACCTGTATCAGATTCCTGTACTAGCCAATCTGTACCCCACTTACCTAATTTTATAGGCGTATCAAACCTTATTAATCCTTTACCTTGTAAGATATTTTTGTAACTCAAATGTTCTTTTACTCCTAAAAAATTATGATCAGTTTGAAAATTAGGATTATTTACATCAAATTCTACAACTGCTGCAAGATCACCTAAGTCTGCGTTAGGATAGTCTGATGTTCTTTCTAAAATATCCTCAATAAAATATAGGTTGTGTCTCTTAACATTATTTTTCCCAAAAAGTGAAAGAAGGATTTGTCCCCTTACATCGTAAGGTAAATCCTTACCCATTTTGAATAAACTTTCATAGCCAGTAATTTTATCTAGTACCTTTTTGTTTACTTTTTTCTGCATGAATTTAGTAGTTTTGTATTTCATTACTAAATCGTCAAGTACCTCCTTGCTTACCTTCTCTTTTGTGAGGAAATTACCTAGTTCTATTGCATCAAGTGTTTCAGACCACATTGTATTCCAGACATCCATGTTACTCTTATGGTTATGTTTGTCTGCTAAAACTATAAAACCTAATCTTCCACCAATTTCTTTTAAGAATCCTTTAGTAGCTGTATTATTACCGAACTCAGAAGCAATAACGGCCTGACCTTTCCCACTTTTGTTATTTGGATCAAAGGAATAATAAACACCCCCACCTAAATATATACCTTTTGCGTGTTTTGATTTTTTCCCCCACAAAGGAATGTAGTTACCTCTCTTAAGCCTATCAAATACAATAGCAACACCAACTTCACCTTCATATTTTTTTAGTTCAGGGGGTACTTTTCTTGAAAGTTTTACAGGCCCAAGTGGAGTACCATGACCTTCTTCAGCCTTCTTCTCCAAATACTCCCTACTAAGAGTTAAGCGGTCAGCCATTGTCTTCCTCCTAGCACCAACCTTCTTCCCTTCTTCAACCCTCTTCTGTGCCGCCTTTGCAAATGCAATAGGATCAATCTTAGCATCCTGCTTCTGCATCTCATCATCAAGGACACGGTTAAATGGTGTTCTTACAGACTTACTAACTCCTACCCTTTTCTTTTTCTTCTTTGCTTCTGAACGTGCCACAGCATCAATATATTCCTTTGATGTCACATACTCATTTAAAAGGGTATTACTTTCTGACTCTGATAGGACTCGTAGAAGTCTCATCTCTCCTGCTATACGCCACCACCCTCCTTCTTTTGCTGGTCTCTTAAATCTATATTGACCTCCTTCTGGAACCTTACCATCTATAACATTACCATCCTTATCTCGTTTTAATAGGAACTCTGTATCCCTTCCTTTTTCACCAACACGATCTTGGTAGTTGACATCATCACCTATCTCTACCTCAACCCATACACGTGTAGTTCCATCCTTTAGTTTTGTTTTTAAGTGTGGAGTAAGATTTTCAGTTAGATGAAATCCTCCCCTTGGAGATAAATTCATACCTCTACCTCGTCCCGGCATATCTTTAGGTAGTACAAATTTAGCACTTTGCCACTCGCCTAATTCTACAGGGTACTGTGGCTTACTCTTTAATTTATCTTCACCCTTCACTTCAACAAATGGATAATACAACTGACCATCCCTTATATCCATCAGCTTGTAGACCTTTTTAATTCTTTTCTTTGGAACCCTTATAGACTTTGATATAGCCTGTGGTTCTGTATATGGATCATTCGCTAGGTACTCTGTTAATTCCTCTTGACTTAGAAGACCTGCCTTCCTTGAGATGGGAAGTGCACGTTCACCCTCCCACGTAGCATATGGGGTAGGATCAATCATCCTTGTAGCTCTAATATCTGTAGTTGGGTGAGGTTCCCATGCTACTGTTGCTTGTGCCTTTCCTAATATTCTTCCCTCCGGCTCATACTTTATAACATTCCCTTTAAATACCTCTACTATGTAATCAGTTGAAATTACTCCAGTTATTCCTACTTCATGTTCTGAAGTTCCGGGTACTGAACGTGTACGCTCTTTTAGTGGTTTTTCTACACCAATAATCCAAGCAGGAGCTTCAAAATGAGGTACGTTATTTTTTGGAACAAAACTATCCGCATAAAATTGTGCTGACAGTAATGAAGTTGAAAAGTAAGTTAATCCTTTTTGTGCATCCCCTATATTGTATTCTCCAGTAGATTCTATCGCCCCACTTTCCATTATTGTCCTGTACTCTGCATCCGACATCCCTCTATATACAATACCTTCTTTTGGAGTATCTCTTAATCTAAAGCTAGTTCCTGCTTCTCCTAAGTCCTTAGCATCTTTTAATATTGCTCGCCGTTGGTAAATTTGTTTGCCATCTACAACTGCAAGCCTCCCTCTTTCAACTTTTTTAATAAAATCAGGTCTATAATATATTATTAAATCATCCTTATTATCATATATTTGATACTTCTTTATCTCCCCCTCTTCAACCAGTCTTTCTAGGTCAGGTTTTACTACAAACTTCCTAGATTGTTTTAGTCTTCCACCATCAATAAACTTTTTGGATGGGAACCCTAATTTTCTTGACTGTTTGGTATCCCTGCCCCCAGATATATCCTGAATCTCCTCTCCTACCTCCTTCAGTCTGGCTTTTGCCTTAGCAAGTGTAGGGAAGTGCTCATGCCCCATCTCAGTCCTGTCTGTATCCAGTTCCCCATCAGCCTTGAAGAATGTGATCCTATACGGCCCCTCATCTGGTTTGGGATTATTATGGAGTAACATTGTACCTTCTGCCTTATACTCCTTGTTATACTTGGCATACAGGCCCATCTTTCTTGACTGTTTGATACCGCTGAGTGCCTCACTCTCCGCTGTTTTTTCTCCGATAATATCATCAATCTGTTGTGATTCCTTCTCAATGGCATCAAGCTCTTCTTGGGCCTCCATCATTATTTCACCCCTTACTTCATGAAAGGAGCTATATCCCATTAACTCCTCTAATTCTTGTAGGTCGTTATGATCCTGATTTAATTCTGATTCTCTGATCTGTTCCTTAAGGTCTTCCCTAATTGTTTCATCAAGCTCATATCCCTTGGTAAGAATGTCAGCTTCATTTGTCTGCCCCTCACTCATCATCCTTAGCATAACGTGCATCACAGCGTCTCCCTCGTCTTTTACCTTCATCCCCCTTCCAGATTCAAAACGCTCTGCAAGCCTACTAATCATTGCTTTAAATTCATCCTCACTCATCTTCCACGGCTTGATCCCTACTGATTTTGCAAATTTACTAAACATCCTTCTAAACCAGTCTTGAACTTTACCCCAAAATACTGGATTAGATGTGATTATCTTGTCATGTTTACCAAGGCCAACCATGTATTCAGACTTACGTGCTACTACTTCAATCGCAACATTGAACTCTACATTTTCTATTGGCTCTTGCCATCTCTTACCAGTCTTATCAAAACCCCAACCCTCGTAGCGTTTCTTATGGGCCTCATACTGTCTTGGCTCACCTTTATAGTTCACAGCTTTAATTACAGATTTGCGTGGTTTATACATTCTCGTCAAATTTTCCCAGTCCCTAACCGAAATTGACTTTCTCTTATTATATGATGGATGAGCCATGTACTTTTTAAACTCTTTAGGAAAACTCATCTTAATTACCTGCACTAATTCTTTTTGTTCTGCTTTAGTAGTTCCCTCCAAAAATGAGCCGTGACCTATAGCCTCATGGAATAACACCTCAATCGCTTGGTTTGCATCATGTATTTTTCCCTGTTGCAAGAAGATTCTCTTCCTTCTTTGATTCCACCATCCTATTGTATTGCCTGTATCAGGCATCCATCCTTCAGGTATAATGGTTACTCTTGGGGAATCAGGATACCTTTCAAAGAAGTTGACTACTATATTTGTAAGCCTATCCATATCAATAGGATCATCCCCATACTCAGATACTCTTCTGGACAACTTATAGGGTTTAAGAGTACCATCCTTAAGCCCCTTCTTCACATCTGCTTGGAATGCTTCCTGCTTAACCTTGATGGACTTCTTGGTTTCCTTTGGAGTTGCCTTCGGAGTTTCCTTTGGGGTTGCCTTTGCCTTGACTGGTTTGGAGTTAGCCTTGGTCTCTTCCTCTACAGCCTTCTTGAATACTGTTTCAAAAGCCTTCCCCTTCTTCCACTTATTCCTGTCTTCTAACTTGTCGTGGATTCTATTTGCTACACTCTGTGCTACATTCTTTATAACTGGCTTCTTCTCCTTATTACCCCTCACCTTCCTGTTATTCTTTAGTCTGTCCAGCACATACGCATGGAGACTAAACGAGTCCTGAGACTCATTATGAGTGGCAACCTGCCCTTCTATATACTGGTTATATAGCTCATTCCTAGCCTTATATTCCTCCTGCATATCCTCTGGTGATCTTTCAACTGGGCGAGGTTCTGTACTTACTTTAGCCTGTTTCTTTTTACCTTCACGGAGCTTCCTCTCGTTGGCCTTATATTCTTCTTCAGGTGTCAACCCAACCTTTTCTATCTCTGCCTCTTCTCCAGTAGGTATGTGTGCACTCCTAAAACCTACTGCCTTGAATGTCTCCCCAGTCCAGAAGTTTCTTCCACCACCTATGTAGTCCCTTTCTATTTCTTTAAGGGTCATCATTACTTGGTTTTTACCTATCGCACCCCAACCATGTTTATTTAAAGCCCTCTGGATGTGTACTCCCATCCTATTAATTATGTCTGGGTCTCTTGCACCATGTTCAGCAAATTTCTTAACTATAAACTCCTCAGTTAAATTATTCTTCTTCTTATCGGATAATCCGTCCCAAACCTTTTGTCTGTCCTTTACCTCCTTTACCCCCTTCATTTCTTCTGTAACATAGTACTGACCATCACCCTCTGTGAAGTATTTTCGTATCCTATTTGCTTCAGTCTTCCTGAACCTGCTTAGGAACAACTGTAACCCATCCCCAAGTGTCCTCTTAAGGCCGTGATGTCCTACAGTCTCATGGAATATAACCTCAACAAGCCTATCCGTAGCAACAGTCGCTGAATCCCCAGTAATATTCTCTGTGATTATGGTGATCTCACCTGTTTTATCATCAATGAAACCCTCTGCATTCTCTAACGTATCTGTAACTTGATCCTTTACCCAAGCCTCCCTATTTTCTGGAGCAAACTCACCAGTACCATCCTGTGAGTCAAAGTATGCTTCTTCAACAGCCGTTAGAGCCTGTATATCCTTTTTATTTCTATTTGAGATTACATGGTATTTTATCCCTAACTCTTTTAACTTCTTATTCCTACCTACAAATGAGGTTACTAAGCTCTTTACCTCATCAATAGCAAGACCGAATGCGCCCCTCTTAGGATTCCTAGTGCTTGCACTCCTTGATTTAACTCCAGACTTCTTTGGCTTCTGTTCTGCTTGGAAAGCGGTAATAGCTTCAGCCTCCCATGCCTTGACCATTTTCTTTGTGGCCTTCTGCTTCTTTCCCTTCTTTTTAATCCTTTCAAAACCCTTTATCTTGTCTTCAACAAATTTATCTACAAAGGTATTAAACCTTTCTACATCTACCTCTGTAATTTTTGGCTCTGCTTTTGTTTTTCTTTTTTGATCTCTGTCAAAACCTTTTTTAAAATTTACATCAGTCCTTCTATCTATTTCTTCACCATAAGGAGAATCATCTGCATCATATTGACTTTCTTGATCAATCAGTTGTTCATTCTTTTTTTCTTTTAATGCATCCCTGTAGTCATCCCAAGTCATCCCTTCAGGAAACTCTTCAGTATAATGCTGTTTATCATCTTTACTTTTAAAAAGTACATCGGCAGGAACTAATACACCTTCATCATTATATTTCTGTTCAGGTTTTGTTTCTTCAGCTACTTCCTCTTTTACTTTTGTTACAGGCTTTTCTTCTTTTCTTAACTTTGCTACTTCAATATCAAACTGTTTCTGATTAGTTTCTATAAAATCAAGTTCTCCCCCTGTGAGCTTATCCATAATGTTTGGGTCTTTTGAGGTAGCAACCTTCAGAGCTAGTCTTGGTATGTTTGCCTTTACATACTTAGGGGTATTTTTGTACTTCTTTATTTCCTCATTAAATTGTACCCTGTCACCCATCATCTCAGACTCTTCAGGACTGAATGTGTAGGACTCACCCTTCAGTCTTGCATCCTCCCACCGTCTTGCCAACTCAGCGATGTTCTTTGCTGGTTTAACCTTGGGAGTCTTATCCTCTGGTTTTACATCCTCTTCAACTACTACCTCTGGTTCAACTACTACCTCTGGTTCAACCACTACTTCTGGAGCCTTCTTCTTCTTTTTCTTCTTAGGTTTAGGGGGAGTTACTTTCTCTTCCGCTGCCTTTGCAGCAGCCGCAGCTTCTTCCTCTTGAATTCTTTTTTCTCTTCTTTTGTCTCTTGCCTTCTGTTTCTTTTCCTCTGCCTTTTGATCTACGTCTATCTTATCTGCATCAACCTTATCAAGGTCTTCTTCAGCCTTAGCCAACGCTGCTTCATTAGCCTCTATTGCCTTATCCATGATCTCAGTTTCACCTAAATGCTGACCGATTCTCCACAATACAGTTGGATTCTTCTGCATTAAGAGTTCATCAACATCATTCTTCACTTTCCCAGTCGCCCCCTTCTTGAAATCTTGAAAGAGTGCTGTAGCCCCCTCTACATCATTTGCCTCCATCATGGCTTCGATGTGTTCTACTGTTACTCCTGCATTCTTTATTATTTCTTCTGTGTTTTCTGCCTTCTTCCTACGTATCTTTTGTAACTCTTCTTCAAATTTTTTCTGCTCCTCCTTCTGTCTTTTTGCTGATGTAGCCGCTTCATCCACATGCTCACTTGCGGCTCCATATGTGGCACTTTCAAGAGAGGTGAATCCACCAGAGATTAAGCCCTCAGATACTAAGGTCTGTGTAAATACCTTTTTCTTCTCTGGCCCAATTTCTCTTAATGACTGTTGTAGGGCAATGGCTTTCCCCTGTGGAACACCATTCCTAATAAGGGCATCAACTATTGCCTTTTCACCTACATCAATATCTAACATTTCTGATGTGGTACCACCTGCCACATCTAAGAATGCCCTGAATATTCGACCACCCCAAGGGGCATACGAAAGCATTTCAGGGATACCAGAAGAGATAAGCCTTCTTCCAAAGGTTAGTCTTCCAGCATCAGATGCTACTCTGAGGAGTTGTTGTTGTTTGGAGGGAATTAATTGGTCGAAGGGTTTATCCGGGTCTATACCAAGTGACCTGCGAACAACAGGATTAGACCTAACCTGTTCACTATACTCAGCACTTACGAGTCCTGCACCACCTAGTGAGCCTACAGCCATTGCTCCCAAACCACCAATTACAGGGTTACCTGTGGCATACCCTACGGCGGCAGTACCTGCGGCGGCTACCATTGGCATACCAGAAGCTGTTAGGGTTCTACCTACATCATATGAGGTGGGGAGGTCTCTAGAAAATTCCTCTGAGGAGGGAATCCAATCAGCTTCTTCTAAGGATGGGAATGTTTTATAAAGACCTGCTTCAAAAGAGTCTGGGTCTTGCTCCCTTATCTCTGATTTTGTACGAGCACGATAGTTGGGGTCAGCCTCTCTGAGTTCTTCTTCTACTGACTTAGGTCGGGGGTGTAATCTTTCTTCTTCTGCGGCTTCTTTCTTATTTTCACGGTAGGTATCGTAGCCCCATTCTCTTACTGTTTCACCAAGACTATTTAATCCTAAGTCCTCTAGGGTAGGTGCTATTGTATCTCCTGCAATTAGACCTGCCGAGGCCATTGCATCGTCTGTTCCGACCCATGCACCCCTTGCAAGACCTTGAAATGTGTCATCCCAAGGCATCATGTTATTGAAATCCTTAAGGGAATCTAAGAATCCGCTGGTCTCTTCTACCTTCTGTTCAGTAGGTTTATTCCTATTATTTTTCTTTGCTATTATTTTTGCAAGTCTGTTTCCATCTTCTGGAGACTTAGCCTTCTTTTTTTCCTTGATGGGGCCAAACTGTTGCTCATATCTTTCACGTGACTCATCATAACTTTCCCACGGGTAGGCATTAGCATTGAACCATGCGGAGAATCTTTGTGCCATTTATTGCCTTATCCTTGATTGGTTGTTACTGCTCTTAAACTCCCGCCCTCATCGTATCTCTTTTTGCGTCTCTTATGTTCATATTTCAAAATATCTGCATATTCCCCACCATATATTGCATTCATTCCCTTATAGAGAGCATTATCAAGAACAAACTGTTTGTAAACATCTTCATCTTCAAGGATACTCATCCAGTCTGGATTCCCATTTTCATCCTGATAATCTCTGTTATTAAATATAGTTAAGTTACTCTGTGATGAAATCATCCTAATGGCTTCTTCCTCTGACAAGACTGGATTACCACTAATATCCTGAGCCGTCATATCGTCATAATCTTCGATACCTAATGTATTTAAGAGTCCCTCCCTACTCTTAATTTGTCTACCGCCCATCTGAATATCAATCTGTCCATCCTCCCAAAGACTGGCAGTACCCATAAGAAGTTTTGTTCGTGATGCTACAACTTTATTATAGTCAAATTCAAATATCTCCTTAAATGCTGAGACCCCTGCTTTATTCTTTTCCTGCTTTATTTCCCATGCCGCTCTCTGCTTGGCTAATTTTGCTATTTCTGCTTTGGGTATATCCATCTTCATACCCCAATAAACCTGACCATGAAAGTCATCATTGGTAATGGCATTCTTATACAGTCCAGCATATCTATCCATTTGTGCTTTATTACTTGTTGGTGCTCTGTCTTCTTTTCTAATTTGTGTCTGTTCTGCTCTCTTTTCTGACGCTACAGTTTTTTCCAATTCTATAGCAGCTAACTCTTCAGGAGTTTTATACTCCTTTGCCTGTATTTTTGACTGTATTAAGTTAAAGGAGGCTTGCTTTAGGAGAATATCTGCTCTTTGCAATTCAAGTTTTTCCCTATCTGAAGGTTCAAGTAACTTCTCTAAATCTTCAGGTTCAATAAGTCCCTCCTGAGATAAGTATGCCGCTCTTTGATCTGCGGGAAGTAATGCCGCAAACTCCATAGCATCCTTCCTGTCCTGCCGTTTCTGTAACTTATTAAGGTCTATTGCAAAGCCCGTCCAAGGGTCAACATACCAGTCACCTGCCTTTTCCTTTGCATCTGCGGTGTCCTCCTTATTGAGAGGTTTAACCTTCTCCTTTATAAGTTTTTCTGAATCGTGAGGAGTAAAATTAGTGTCTTCCTTTATTTTTATAATATCCTCAGCAATTTTTTCAGGGGAATATTTATCTTTAGCTTGTTCCTCTGAAGTTTCCCACTCACCCTGTGCCATTGGTTGGGCTTTCTCTGGTGCACGGTAGGAGGCTTCTGCTAAATTTGCATCGCCAGTATCATAGGATTGTCTCACCGCTACTGCGGCCTCTTGATCTTCTGGTTTTCCTTCCTTGACATATTCTCTGCCATCCCACATAAAATTACCGACTGGAGCATTAGCATATGCCTTATTCCATTCTGCCGCCTTCTTAGAGTCCTTGTGATAGATTGGGTATCCATTCTTATCAAACTTCAATGGTTCTTCAGTAACCTCACCAGTTGTGGGGGCTTCAGGTTTTTTCATTAACCCACCATCCGTATTTGTTAAATCAGTTTTTTCAACAGTTCCCGTTTCCACTGACTCAGCTTTTAGTTTTTTATCCATAGCTTCAAGCTCTTCACCAGCATCAGGAGTTCCATCCCCATGCATTTTTGCAAGGTAATCCGGCCCTAGAATCCTTTTAACTTCTGCTGAATTAGGGTCTATTTCCCCTCGTGCCAGCATCATCTTTATTTTTTTTACATACTCATCCCTACTGTCTGGAATATTTTCTGGCGGCCTTTGGTCTCTTGGAGTAATAATTGGGAACCTCTCATTTCCTTTTAAAACCCTATTACCCTCTTCTTCGGTAATCTTCCCCTCTTCAACCATCTTATTTACTTTTTTTACGTATTCCTCCCTACTGTCTGGAATATTTTCTGGGGGAGATTGGTCTCTTGGGGTAACTTTAGGGAATCCCCCTGTAAGATGACTAGCTTTAGCATCACGCCTATTTGCATTTTTAATTAATTTTCTTCTCATATGAGGTGGCGCATCATCCCATATGCGTTTATTTACATTGGATGGTCTCTGTAATTCTTTTTCTTTTACCGTTCCATCAAACTGATCTGCCTGTAGTCTACTTGCTTCTTCTTCTTCCTGAGCCTTTTTTCTATCCTGTGCTGTGAGAAGAGGATGGCTCCTTTTACTTTTTACTGAGGTTGGTTTAGGAGCTAGTTGAGATTCCCTCGCCTCACTCTTTCTTTTTCTTTCTGCTAATTGTTGTTTTCTAATATGCGGAAGAGAACTCAACTTTGTTTTAGGGTCTGGCTTTTCTGGTATGGCTGAGTCTAAAGTTGGCCCCCTGTTAAATTTTTTCTGGTCTATCTTTTTTTGTGCTTTTTGTTTATTAATAAAAGCAATATCAGATTTACGACCTTGATATGTGTCTACCTTCTTTTTTGGTTTTGGTTTTGGTTCTGGCTCTGGCTTAGGCTTTGGCTTTGGTTTTGGTTTTTTATCAGCTTGTGCTTTAATGAAAGCAAGATCAGAGGAGCGACCTTGATATGCATCCTTCTTTTCTGGAGTCTTCTCTACCTTCTTCTCTGTTGGACTCTTACCAGTTGGGCCACCTGACTTTCGTCTCTTCTCACGCATCATGGCATTCAACTGTTTCCTTAAACTGGATTCATTTGCCGATCTTCCCTCAACTTTAAGGTCAGGAAACTCAGAAGAACTAAGAGTCATCCTTTGTGTTTTTCTATTTCTCTTTTCGGTTATTGCTGCCATATTTTACCTAACCCCTTCCATCATTTTTGCCTGTTCTGCCTCTCGTTGCTTTTTCCATTTATCACCCCACTTCCCAGTTACTTTAATTGATCTACCTTCTTCATTAGGTTGTAGTGTAAGAGGAGTTCTCATCCAACCGCCTATAGCTCTGTCCTGTCGTATTTCAGCATCCGATCTCCCTTTATCCCCTGCGATTGACTGAATTAAATCTTCCTTTTCGCTAGTAGCTTGTGCCTGTAGTGATGGAGCACTTTGTGAAGTCTTGTAAGGGGCTGGCCCAACCTTCCCTATCTTAGATAAATCTGGCCCCCTCTGAGTCTCGTAAGGGGCTGGCCCAATAGAACCTACCTGAGATAGGTCTGGAGCAGATGGTGCATCTGCTCTAACTGGCATCATAGTTTGCCCTTGTTGTCTTCTTCCCTCATCACCTATTATTGCCTGTTCTCTTGCTACATCAGCTTCTGACTTGTTTAATCTTGCAACCTGAGCCGCTCTCTGCCCTGATGACATTGCCTCTGGCTGTAGATTATAATCCTCATCTGACATCCCAAGTCCAGAACCACCCCAACCCTTGCCTTCTGCTTCCTTTCTATTTGTATCATACTTAAGTTGCATATCTTCCATAGCAGACTGAGCCGCCATAGCACCTCCCGGCCCTTTTATCATACCTTTTTCAAATAACATCTCTACATTCTTCTGTCTCCTATCCATTAGCTTATTAAACCTAGCATCCTGTTCACCTAGCTTCCCTGCCTTTTGAGCTTTGGAACCTTGATAAACGGCACTCCCTACTCCTACCAAGTTTCCTAATTCATTCTCTTCTGCATCTGAACCAAGCATAGCCTTGTCAATCATCTGACCACCACCCATAGTTTCGCTCAGACCACCTGTGTAGTATGCGGCGGCTCCTCTGGCTACTGCACTCATGAGCTTTTGACCGCCTGACCGCTTCTTGCTGTCTGCAATTCTTTTTGCTTTCTCTGCCTTACCCTTAGCATCAAGTGCTCTAGTAACACCCTCGTCTGCCATTCGTCTTTGATCAAGGAACCCTTGATAGTTAGTTCCACCTGCTTGAAATGCCATGTTACTCCTTTATATTGATAATTGTGTCATGGGGATACCTAGCTTATGGTAATCAACCATGTAGAACCCATCTGAATTTGTTTTAACGGCATCAGCGTGTTTAGTATTGAGTAGTTCCTGTGCCATTACGCCTGACCATGTTGTATCTGAATCCCACTTATAACTGAAAGAGTAGATATTTGGATCACCGTCTTTTCCTTCTTCTATAAGTTGAATGTTATCTTTGAGTCTGATATCAGAAATTATAGGTATGCTAGAAAGGAGTCCTCCACCTCCTCCTCCACCACCACCGCTGTTAGCGGCAGCATTGGCGGCTCTTTGTTCTGCGGTTTGTTCTTGTTGATATGCTTGTGTCTGTTGAGCCATAATATCATTAAGTTGTGCCTGTGTCATACCAGCCTGTTCTCCTATAAGTCCACCCTGTGCCTGTACACCTCCCAGTTGTGCTTGCCTTTGACCACTAGCGGCTTGTATTGCACCCATGCCCTGTCCTAGCATTTGAGCTTGTTGTCCTGCTCCTTGGAATCCCAACTGGGCACCACCCTGTACACCCTGCATACCCATTTGTGCACCAGCCTGAGCCATAGCTCCCTGACCTTGTAATGATGCAAGCTGTGCTTGTTGTTGACCTTGTGCTCCCTGCATCTGCATAGCGGCACCCTGACCTCTGAGTGCGGCTTGCTGTGCGCCTAGACTGGCCTGTTGACCTGCCATGCCAGCCCTTTGACCTGCCATTCCTGCGCCCTGCCCCATCAATCCTGCGGCCTGACCCATTTGTGATTGCCCCATCTGTTGTCCTTGAAGTTGAGATGCGAGTGCTTCTGACCGTCCTGCCTGAGCTTGTTGACCTGCGGATGACTTCTGGAACTGTGCTACCTTAGATGCTATTTCCGATGGGGAAGCTCCTGACTGTGCCAATGAACGTCTGAGTTTCTCTTCACTACCCTTTTGAGAAGCCATACGGCTTTCTTCCATCTGACCTCTTAGCATTCCAGCTTGACGTTGTCCTACATCACCAGACATAGCCTTTTCTCCCATTTCTGCTATCTTACTCTCATATCCTCCGACATCCTTTTCAAAACCTTCTTCACCGAACCGTTCCTTAACTGCTCCTACATCTGCGGCTCCTGCTTCATAACCTGCTTGACCTGTAGCTGCGGCATCCACCATGCCCTGACCAGTTATACCCTTATAGCCTTCGCCTAGTCCTTCCATAGCAGTTTGACCTTTACCTGCCTCATCTGAATATGCAGTTGCCGCTTCATCACCTCTGGTCTTAGCTTCCCCTGCCATTGTGTCAAACTTTGACTGGTACTCCCCTAGTCCTTCAGCAGCCTCACCAAACTTACCAGTTATGTCTTTAGCTTCAGCACCAAGTCCTTTGTATTCCTGTTTATAACCTTCATATGAATCAGATGTATCCATTTCCGCTGTAGATTCATCGTACCCTTCTTCTCCCGGCTTCTTACCAGAAGCATCCTTCATAACTCCTTTTGTATGCTTTGTCCTTTCATCTGTAAACGCCTTATGTTTAGCTTCTCGTTCTGCTTTTTCTGCTGCCTCTGCTGCCGCTTTTGCTTCCCTTTCCTGTCGTGCTTGCTGTGCCGCCGCTTGTGCTGCCGCATTACCGCCGCCGCCTCCGCCGCCTCCGCCGCCGCCTGTAACGCCGCCGCCGCCGCCGCCGCCTCCACTTCCCCATGAGTCAGTAAAAGAGTCCCACATCTCACCAAGCCCTTTCGTTACATTACCCCATCCTTCAGTATCAGCAAAACTAGGTACACCATACTCAGTCATCTCACCAGAACCACCTGCTCTTTTTAGCATCTGCATTTCTTTAGGATTCACATAGGCTAATGTCTCCATTTCACCACCCTGAGATGGCTCATACTGTTGAGGTATTTCCATCATCCTCTGCTTGTCCTGTTGCATACGGTTGAATGCAGACATCTTGTCTACCATACCCTGTTCCTGAATACGGTCTGCTTGCATCTGCTGTCCTAGCTGTTGACGGAACTGTTGCTGTTCTCTTGACATAGGCTTTTTCTTGGCATTCTGTTTTGCCAGTCCCATAAATCCCGGTTCTCTTTTCATCATATTACTGCCCCTGTGGTGTTTGTTGTTGTGGTTGTTCCATGTCTAATAGAGTCTGGTCTGTTTCAAATAGTGCTATGTCGCCATCTCCATCTGTCT
>Ga0208156_1000445_pt1 | contig 16285 bp, 21 predicted proteins | sample 1_EtaG_FD_184073 | JGI IMG/M metagenome (GOLD analysis project Ga0208156, IMG submission 184073) | Marine viral communities from the Subarctic Pacific Ocean - 1_ETSP_OMZ_AT15124 metaG (SPAdes) (version 2) | ecosystem: Environmental > Aquatic > Marine > Oceanic | place: Pacific Ocean | collected...
CGCTCCATCATCTTACGCCAGGAATTGTAGGTAGGTGTACGTCCGTTTTTACTATGTCCATGTTGCATTATAACAGTCTCCGTTCTTGTTTTGTAAGTGTATACTTCTTGCATCGTTTGCCCCAATCAGCGGTAGATTCGTTTTCTCTTTGCCAAAGATCGAGGCCTTCCAACCTTGCTCTATGTAAATCTCTAAATGGTATGTCTTCACCTCCTATATTGTTAGTTCCAAATCTTGAAATCCAACATCTACTACACAGAGGATAAGGATTTAACTGGGTTGCCTCTTTGTTGACGCAATCTTGACAGTTTATTCTCATCCAATATCTCCTTCTTCTGTTTAGCCATTTCATCACGCCATTCTTGCATTGTTTGCTTAATCATAATCTTGTCCTCCTCTATATGGCGGTTTATTCGGGAGATGACAGGACTCTTCTTAACCTTACGAAAGTAATGGTTAATAGGTTCGCCTTTCTTCTCACAAAGAGTTAGTCCTCTTACAACACTGTATCCCAGCCCTCCGCTTCGTCTATAATAGTCATCATATACTGCCTGATTGAGTGCCTTATATACTACCTCAATAGAGATTTCAGTTTGGTGTGGTGTCTGCCTCTCTGGTCCTGATACTGATTGAAGATAGAAGTATACATTAAACAATCTCTTCTTAGCATACTTGATATCATCTTGATTATAATGCTTTAGCTCATTAACTCTTTCGATATAACCAAGGCATCTGTTCTTATATATCTCAATAGGTATGCTATTAGACTTTTCTCTATCATGCTGAACCTTCTTCATCAGAGTCAATCCTTTGCGAACGAATCGATCTAATAAGAAATTGACCGTCATCTATATTACCTTTCACGTTTAATTGATTGTTATTAATCATGTATTATACCACGAGAAAGTATAAAGTAATATCCTTATATATCAATGAGTTATCTCTTAAAGGTAGTATGGTAGAGGAAAATTTAAATGGATTCCAATTACAAGGCTGACCAGAAACTTAAACGTCAGCGTAAACGTAACCTAGTAGCCAAACATAACAAGCATAAGGGTGGCTATCATAGGACCAGGGTTGCCTATGAGAGACCTAAAAAACAAGACTATCTATATAATCTTGACTGACCTCACGACCATTACCTTTACCTAGATACCTATTGATATGCCTGGTTGTTGTCGAGCTATACCAGTCTCCAGTACGGAAAGCACCATCATGGTCATACCCGGCTACTGGTGTACTATAACTAAACAGTAAAGTTTTACCATTGATATATAACTCTGTCATATTAGAGCCTATAGGTGTAAGTCTCATGCCTTAATCCTCTTGTATATAAGATCAACAACGTCACGTTTCAGCTTTGCTCTTGCTGAACCTCCTTTTTCATTGCCTTTCGCGTTCATAACTTTCAAGGCTATCGCCATCTGTATATTATCTGCGCTCTCATCATCAGTATTTAGTGCGCCTTTATACCATGATGGATGGAATCCTTTTGATTCAGCCCAGGCTTTTGAGTCTTTGTTACCAGCACTTGCACCATCAAGTTCCTGTAAGTAGAAACTAGCAAATGTTACCTTATCTTTAAGGATATTATGGTAAGTTGCTATGATTTCTGTTGCTATATCTTCAGCTTTGTTCATGTCTTAATCCTCTTGTCATTGAACGACCAAACCGTATCCCAGTTAACCTCATCTGAACAGACCTCATACTCCTGTCCATATCTATCAATACAGAAGTATATATCTTCATCATTTTCGTATTGGCTAAGACTTACCTCTTCAACCACTACTGTAAGGTATTCACCTTCTCTTAACTCAAGTTCAAAGGTGTCACCTTCCTTCATCCTTGAAAATACTTCTTCTCGGATATCATCTAATGCCGGTTCACTTTTAAGTGTCATCTCAATGCTCCCATTCAGTGTACTTTTCGTGCATCGCATCATCTTCTGATTGCATAGCCAGATAATACTCTTCTAACAAGGCTTGTTCCTTCTCTACCTCAAGCATATCTTGGACAACAAAGCCTAACAATTTAACCAAAGAGTCTATCTCTTCGGCATCGAGTGTCTCTTCACAGTGCCTAACTAAAGACTTAACAGTTCTATTCACGATTTGTTCTCCCTAAAGGCCAGTATAACAGAGGTTCGGGTTCATATGAATCCCAAAACGGGTCATTAATAGGTGGTTCTTTACCATATTTCTTACGCCTCACTACTATTGGATACCTCATTCCAGGCACCTGATAGTATTTACCATTGTTAACATTCTGTATTGCAGCATAAGATACATCAAACATCTCAGCTATAGACTGAAAAGGAGTACCTTCACGCAGTTCAATGTACACCTCCTCGATCTCATCTTTAGTTAACACCATATCATTCATCAGTCTTCTCCTTTTGATTAACCTATTAACAGTTAACTTCTCTTTAATTTCAATGACTTGAAGTCAAAGACAAATTAACTCATCGTGCCTCAATAAGATCAGCATTTTCATCCGCAGTTGCCGTTAGAAATTTTTTACAGCTTATTAGCATATTATAATGAGCAGTTTCTAGTCTTGCTCAGGACTCCAGTTGCTAGGCTCCGCACTCCGTTAGTGCAAGGCCAATGGTGCTGACGGCCTCGGTCTTAAAGTCGCCATCTTTCCAGTTCTTCTCAATGTACTGCCTTTTATCCTTGAGGCAATCAATGAGGCCATCCCAAAAACCTTCGGGATACTCGTCAATTGTTTCAATGCCTGAGATATGTAACCATACCGGATGTAATTCCTCGTACTGGCGAGTAACTTCTTCCTGAGAAAATGCGGAGGTTCCCATCTTTCCCATTTCCTTAGTCCAGAAGTACATAACGGCAGACTCAACCGACAACGGTGTGATCTCGTCATTGTAACGGACTTCCATATTGTCCAGTAATTGCTGAAATGCCCAGACCCATCGAGGAAGGTCGGGCCGATCCGGTAGTGTTCCGGTGATCCTGAAAAACTCTCGTGCTTGCGGATCATCCAGGTCAAAGGCTATCAGCTTTAGATCCTGCTTAGCCATTGGCACTAATACCTGACCACAGTAGGCACTGAATTTATAACCGGCGTATTGTACTGCTTGATTGATGATAGTTGATTCCATTTTGGTTTCTTTTCTCCGTTGTTTACGTTTATACAGCAAATAGATATTAACATTTCCATGGTAACCAGTTCTGTACCATTCAAACATTAGCATCTTCTTATTTAATCGCCCTTGGACAACCGCTGTTCATCCGCAGCAATTAAGTCTTCTCATATCGAAGCACCGCAGTATCGTGCGTAGACCAAGTATTATCATATAGATTCTGCTACTTCACCTATTACTTTAGGTAAATCCATGATACAATCACTAAGTTACATAGAGTATATCATCATCTTCCTATGTCCTTTCTTGCTGTTAGCGATAGGATATAGCAAGCGATTCTAGAGTACCTAGCATTCCTCTTCCTGATCGAAGTAGGAAGTTAAGCGGTAGGATAGCGCACATCCTTAGTCTATCAAAGACTGTGCAAGAGTAACCAATCGCGGTACACTTTATAATAAAGGTTAGTCTTCCTCTGGCTACTATACACATAGAGACAACCATGATGGTGAAGGCAACAGTTGTAAGCTGAGGTAAGCAGAGGTAATCTGAGGTAAGCTGAGGGATATCCTCTCTCCACACACACACCTCTCAGCAGGCACCAGTGATGACTAGGTGACCCCACCCCATTGCCTAAAAATACATATATATATATTCTCCCCATACAGCGGATGAATATCCACCATACATAAGAAAACACTAATATATTGAGGACGTAATTATGGGAGCAGGAGGAGGAGGAGAAGGAGGACAAGGAATGGGCGGAGGATTTGATTCCTCTGGACCAGCAGGATTGGGTGCTGATGCTTTTGGTGGCCCAGGACTTAGTGCTGCTGAATTAGCAGCATTAGATCAAGAAATATTTGATACAAAGAATATGTTGGCGGCAAACCCAGTGCCGGGAAAATCCTATAATGCTAAAGATTTTATGGAGCAATTTGGGCCTCTAACTCATAGCACTCACAATCAAAAGCCTTGGAGAGGATTAACTTTAGATGATGTGCCGAATATTAACCCTCCCGGCTGGGGACTCGGTGCAGCCGCCGCTGCCGCAGCAGCAGCCGCTGCCGCCCTAAAAGGAAGTTCTCAGAGTAATCCTCCGACCAATTCAGGTAATCCTCATGCAGGATTGGATGCTAATGCTTTTGAAGGTGGTGTAGAACAACTAAATCCGTGGGATAGTGATCGTTTAGGAGGCGTTTGGCAGGCACATGAGGAAATTAACAAAGAAGTAGAACAACTAAATCCGTGGGAAGCGGTGATAGACAGTATAACTCCTAAACAAGTAACGCCGGGGTTTGGCTTAGGAAACCTTTACGATAAAGAAGACTGGGGCCGTATCAATGAAAACTCAGTTAATCCTAATGGTGAAGGAATGGGTCAGTATTCAGCGCCTACTTATAACACAAATGCTGTTTCAAACGTTGTTAGTCGATCTTTAAAAGAGGCTGCTGCACGGAAGAAAACAGCAGCAAGAGCCAGAGCAAAGGCTGTGGTAAAAGAAGCAGCAAGACTTAAAGCAAAAGAAGAGCATAGAGCTAAAGTTTTGAAAGATCGGGCAAAAGTGGTAGTTGCCAAACCAACTACTACGTCAAAACCAGTTCTCACTATCAGACCAACTACGTCAAAACCAGTAACGCCAACTACGACGACTATAACGCCAACTACGACGACTATAACGCCAACTACGTCAAAACCAGCACCTCTTACAGACCATCAATTTAATGTCAGAATAAGAGAACAAACGAAAGCCCGATTAGCTAGAGCAAGAGAAAAAACGAAAGCACACTACGCTAATCTAAGGAAAAAAGGAGTAAGCGCAAAAACAATAAAACTAGCCCAGAGCAAGGCAAAAGCCAGATATGCGAAAATTACAGCTCAAGGTAAAGCCAAGTACAGGTAAGAAATACTAATATGCCTAATATAGAATACGGACCTCCCTCTTGGTTGCCTCCTTGGGAAAAAATAAAAAAAGACAAGGCTATACAAGAGTCTATAGAAAGAGCAAGTTTCTTTAATGCTATGAAGGATTGGGCAAAGGCTGGTGGTAGGATTAAAGGTGAGTCTACAACGCATGAAGCGGCAAAAGCGGCTGGTTTTACAGGAGATCAGGCCGGAGCCGCAGATTTACTTCTTCATTACCAGTTAGGCCAAACCGGAAGATGGCTTAACCAAGCAGTAGATAGAGGTGTAGAAAAGAATAAATACGACAATATAAGAGATTCACAGATTGACGCCTGGAATGAACAGATGGGTCTAAATTCGTCATATGGAAACCTTTTCCGAAATGTAGTGAACAACCCAGGAAATTGGGAACTACGCCCTGATCCTTCAGCGCAAAGAAAAGGTCCGAAAAACCCAAGAGGAATGGGTGTGATACCATCTAAAAAATACTCCTTTGGTGGAAAACCTACAAAGAATAGATCACAATGGCAGATGGGCGTGGAAAGAAGAGCCGCTAAACGAGCAAAAGAGGAAGAGGAAAGAGAGAGACTTAGGCAGATACTGAGTCAGAATCGGATGAGGCAGATGCAAGCACAACAGTCTAGGTACAGCAGACCAAATACTATTCCAGAATCTCTTTGGAAAGCATATGTTCCTGATGAAGGCATGAGTAACTTCTCTATATGGGATGATAAAGGTAGATATGTAGGTCTTGACGTAGGAGGATTACTTGAGGCGATTGGTGTTAAGGTAGAAGACTAATGACAGAGAAACAAGACAGATTCATAGAAACATATGTCTTAACAGGCAACGCAACTAAGGCTGCGGTGGCTGCTGGCTATTCTGAAAAGACTGCTAAAGTAAAAGGCTCTCAACTAAAGGCTCAGTTCCAAAATGAAATACATAAAGAGACTCAAAGAATTATTGCTGACAAAGTACCATCAAGCATTAAATGGCTTACGGAGCTTGCGGAAGGAGCGGAGTCCGAGTCTGTTAGACTTGGAGCCATCAAAGATATACTTGACCGGGCTGGATTAAAACCTGTGGATAAGATAGAAACTACCAATATAGACCAAATGAGCGCAGAGGATATTGAAAAGGAATTAGCTGCTCTTGGATACAAGCACTAGAGCCTTAGAGTTAGTACGGTCCCTGAGAGGCCGTGAGAGGTTCAACAGGATCGATCAGTACGATCCCTACCCGTACCAGTGCAAGTTCCATAAAACCGGCTCAGAGGCAAACCAGAGGCTCCTGATGGCTGCTAACCGGATAGGCAAGTCCTTTTCCGGTGCTAACGAGATGAGTTACCATCTTACAGGACTATATCCTGACTGGTGGGAAGGAAGAAGATATACACAACCTATCACAGCATGGGCTGGCGGTGTCTCAAATGAGACAACCAGAGACATTGTTCAGTATGAATTACTGGGTTCCCCAGATGATCCTGAAGCATTTGGCTCCGGTGCGGTTCCTAGAAATAAAATAATAAAGACGGAACGTAAGCCGGGTGTACCAAACGCTAAAAGTGTTGCACTTATCCAACACGTTACGGGCGGGAACTCATCTTTATTCTTCAAAGCCTATGAAATGGGCGTAGATAAGTGGCAAGGACGTAGTGTAGACTGTATATGGCTGGACGAAGAACCCAGTAGAGAACTGTATAGTCAGGCTGTGACACGAACCTTAGACCGTAAAGGCATGGTTTATATGACCTTTACACCTGAATCCGGCATGACTGAGACTGTTGCAGGCTTTATGAACAACCTCCAATCAGGACAATCTCTTACAAATGCTACCTGGGATGACGCATCTGAGTCTATATTTTCCGTAAATGGAGAAAAAGGACACTTGAATGAGGATGTTATGACCCAGATTCTCTCCAGTTACTCTCCACATGAGAGAGAAATGAGGAGATATGGCAGGCCCAGCATTGGTTCTGGCCTTGTTTTCCCAATACAGGAAGACAAAATAATGATTGATCCTATACATATTGAGGATCATTGGGCTAAAATAGCAGGAATTGACTTCGGATGGGATCATCCTACGGCTGTAGTGTGGGTAGCCTGGGATAAAGATAACGATGAGATATATATCTATGATTGTTATAGGCAATCTAAAGCATCTCCATCCTCTCATGCAGAAGTTATAAGAAGAAGGACAGATTTTGTACCTATTGCTTACCCACATGACGGCAATAGGCGTGACAGTATGGGTAATCCAGGCTTGGCTGACCAATACAGGAACTTAGGCTGCAATATGTTGCTTGAACACTTCTCCAATCCACCCGCATTAGGGCAGAATAAGGGAGGAAACTCTGTAGAGGAAGGCTTAATGGATATGATACAGTATATGGAGCAAGGAAGGTTCCATGTGTTCAGCACTCTTGGAGACTGGTTTGAAGAGTTCAGGATGTATCACAGAAAAGACAGTAAGGTTGTAGCCTTTAAAGATGACTTAATGAGCGCAACAAGGTATGCAGTATTATCAAGAAGATTCGCTGTATCTGGTGGCGACACATCATGGACTAACGAGATAGAATACAAACACTATGGCATCATCTAAAATAACAGACGAAGAGTTACTAACCAGGGTTCAGTCAGAGATATCTGACTCTCTGGGGTATAGTGATACAATCTCCAAGCAGAGAGAAACTGCTATGGACTATTACTATGGACTTCCATTCGGTAATGAGGTTGAAGGTAGAAGTCAGTATGTTGACTCCTCTGTTATGGATACTATTGAGTGGATCAAGCCATCCCTTATGCGTGTATTCGCATCCGGTGATGAGATGGTTACATTTGAACCGCATGGCCCAGAAGACGTAGAGACTGCTGCACAGGCAACAGACTACGTTAACCACATCTTTACCAAAGATAACAACGGTTGGGAGATTCTGTACACATGGTTTACTGACGCTCTTCTTCAAAAGAATGGTATCGTTAAAGTCTGGTGGGATGAGTACGAAGACTGGAACCGTGAAGAATATAACAATTTAGACGAGCAAGAGTTTGATCTTCTTGTCATGTCTCCTGATGTAGACGTTGTAGAACATACTCCTTACATGGATGATTACGGCGCAAAGCACGATGTTGTTATTAAACGTAAGTCCTATACAGGTAGAGTAAAGATAGAGAATATTACTCCTGATGAATTCCTTATCAGTAGAGAAGCTAAAACAATACAGGAGGCTAGGTTTACCTGCCATCGTGTAATGAAGACTCTATCAGAGTTACGTCTTATGTATCCTGATGAAAGCCTGGAAGCGGAGGACTTGGGCGGCGGTGATGACATGGACGCCTTCTCTGCGGAGCGTCTTAGCCGTTATCAGTTTGATAAGTCTGCCGATTACTTTGGTGGCTGGGGAAGTATGGAAGAAGAGGATGCTCTAAGAACCTACTGGTTGCATGAGTCTTTCCTGAGAACTGACTATGATGGAGATGGTATTGCAGAACTAAGAAAGGTCTGCTCCGTAGGTAATAAAGTCTTAGCTAATGAACCTATTGATCGCATTCCTTTTGTAAGTATTACTCCAGTAAAGATACCGCATAAGTTCTTTGGTCTGTCAATAGCCGACCTTATACTCGATCTTCAACTAATAAAAAGTACGTTGATGCGCAATTTAATGGACAATATGTACAACCAGAACTTTGGTAGGTACGCAGTCCTTGAAGGTCAAGCGAATCTGGATGACCTCCTATCACAACGCCCAGGCGGTGTAGTAAGAGTCAAGTCTCCCAACGCTGTCATGCCTTTGGCTACTCCTCAGTTAGAAGCCTCTTCATTCCAGATGCTAGGCTACCTAGATGAGCAGAGAGAGTCCAGAAGCGGTGTAAACAAGTACAGCCAAGGTCTTAACGATAACGCCCTGACGAGCCATACAACGGCCACAGCGGTCAATGCTACCATGACAGCAGCACAGTCAAGAGTAGAGTTAATAGCAAGATCATTTGCTGAGACTGGTGTACGAGACTTGATGAGAACCATCTACGAACTGGTCCTGAAGAATCAGGATAAAGAGCGTATAGTCAAACTACGCAATAAGTGGGTTCCTGTACGCCCTGATATGTGGCGCGACCAAATGGACTGTACGGTTGCCGTAGGTATCGGTAATGGTAATCGTGACCAACAGTTGATGCACCTTACAACCATGCTACGCTTTGCCGGTGATGCAATGCGTGGCGGCTTGAAAATTGTCAACGAAAGGAATATGTACAACATGGGTGCTGCTCTCGTAAAGAACATGGGATTCCAGAATGTCGATGACTTCTTGACCAACCCAGAGATGGCAGAGTCACAGCCTGATCCTGCCGAGCAGGAGAGGCAAATGGAATTACAGTTAAAGCAGAAAGAGTTGGAAATTAAAGCAGGCGACCTTCAGTTGAAACAGCAAAGACTCCAACAGGATGCGGCTGAGGCAGCGGTTGAGGCACAACTGAAAAGCGCTGAATTACAACTAGAAGCCGAACAGAAGCGACCAATAGCTATAGGATGAACATTGCCATCTGCGGTATGGCCCAGCATGATAAATCTGAAGTAGACAATTTTAATGGTGAGATTTGGGGATTACCTTGGGACGAAGGAAGATGGCCTTTCTTTGATAGGTACTTTGAGATACATCCTCTTGATCTCCTGAGAAAACCAGAAGCGCAGCGAAGAGATGGATATGAAGACAGACTTAAATCACTTCCCATCCTGTATATGCAAGAAGCCTATGAAGACATACCTAATGCTATCAGGTATCCAGTTGAGAAAGTTGTAGATAACCTTGGGCTTGATTACTTTAACTCATCTATATCGTACTTAATGGGAATGGCTCTCCTAGAAGGAGCAGATAAGATAGGTATATGGGGAGTAGATATGGCTGATTTAGAGCCTGTTCCTGGCGATCCATCCTATATATCTGAGTTTGCTTACCAAAGGCCGAACATGGAGTACCTTATAGGACTTGCCAGAGGCAGAGGAGTAGATGTTTATATTCCAGAAAGATCGCCATTGGCTAAGTTTCATGGAGAAGGTATACCTTTAGGATTGATGTACCCATCATATCCTCAACGCTACGGATATTTATAATGAACAATGAACTAAGAGAGGAACGCGCCAAGCGCCTCCTCACCGATCCTTTGTTTGTAGAAGCATTTGAAGTATTAGAAAAGAATTTATTAAACTCTTGGAGTTCTTCAGGAGTTAATGAAATAGATGCCAGAGAACAAATCTGGCTGTCATTAAGACTCCTTGAACGGATACGCCTACATCTAACCTCCATTGTGGAAACAGGAGATATAGCGAAGAAGTTTAAGGAATACCACGTTTAGGAGATTATTATGGTGGATACGCAAGCAGCCCCACATTTAACAGGTGAACTACCAAAAGCACCCGGTAGTATATCCGAAGCCCAAGATGCACTGCTCGGACTCATGGACTCAATTGAGAAACCGGAAGAGGAAGAGAAAGCATCGCCGTCTGAAGAAGTAACTGAAGACGCTTTAGAGGAAGAATCTGATGAAGTTGAAGAAGAGGTTGAAGAAACCGAAGACGAAACTTTGGAGGATGATGAATCTGAGGAATCCGATGAAGAAGAAGTTGAAGACGACTCGGAAGAGACTACTCTCTATACTGTAACAGTAGACGGAGAGGAACATGAAGTCACGGAAGAAGAACTCGTCAAAGGCTACTCCCGACAAGCGGATTATACAAGGAAAACTCAACAACTTGCAGAATATCGAAAGCAAATAGACCAAGCAGTAGAACAGTACAAAGGTGAAATTGCCCAGACTCAGCAAGCCAGAGAACAGTACGTTAGCGCAGTCGCACAAGCAATTGAAACTAACTATTCACATCTACAGCAATTCCAGAACATTGATTGGGAAAGGCTTAAAACTGAGGATAGAGAAGAATACCTGACTAAGCGAGATGATTATCGTCAAGCCCAGGAGCAGATTCAATCTCTACAGACAGCACAAGGAGAAGCCCAGCATCAAGCAGAAGCCGAAGCTCAAAAAGAGCATCAGCGAATGGTACAGGAAGAGCATCAAAAGATGGTTAGTATTATCCCTCAGTGGGGAGAAGCGGAGACACGGCAGGCAATAGCCAAGACCGTATCCGAATTCGCTCTCACTAAAGGATATACTCAGGAAGAGTTAAATCAACTTGTCGATCACAGGTCAATACTTGTTTTAATGCAGGCTAAAGCATATGAAGATATGCAGAAAAAGCAAAACACTGTCAGGTCTAAGAAGGTAAAAAATAAGCCTAAAGTGGTTCGCGGTAAGGCTAAATTAGATAAACAAGATAATGATAGCGTTAAACGTAAAAAACAAATGAAACGTCTACAGCAGACAGGAAGGGCAGAAGATGCCGCAAGTCTGTTTGAAGATTTCGTACAACTATAATAATAAAGGAGGCCAATTATGGCTATCGCAACAAATACTAGGACAACCTATAGTGCCATCGGCAAACGGGAAGACCTAAGTAATATCATCTATAATATAAGCCCAATGGAAACACCATTTCTTTCTGGTGTAGGCAAAGGGTCGATTGACAATACGTTCTTTGAGTGGCAAACGGATTCATTAGCCGCAGCCGCTGCTAACCAGCAGATAGAAGGAAATGACTCTATGGACGCTCTGGCAGTTTCAGAGCCGACTCGTCTGACCAATTATGCTCAGATTTCGTACAAAACAGTTCAGAGTTCAGGAACGGCTGAAGCGGTAGATTTTGCTGGTAGGAAATCTACTCAGGCTTACCAACTCGCTAAACGCGCAAAAGAAATTAAGCGTGACATGGAAAAGATGCTGCTATCTAACGATGTGAAAGTTGCAGGTGATGCAACTACCGCTCGTAAGAGTGCTGCTGTTATGTCTTGGCTTGGTACTGGATCGGCAGGAACATCGAACATCATTCTTGGTTCGGCTGATCCTGTTGTTGGCGTTACTAATGCTGCAACAGGAACGTCTGTTGCATCTTTCGGTACTTCCGCAGTTCTGACAATGGCGATGATTAATCTAGCTATGGAACGCTGTTTTACATTGGGTGGCGAACCTACTGATATTTTGACTCCCGCTGACCTTAAAGCAAAGATTAGTGCGCTTGGCGGTTCAGTTGTTGCTGATATTCAGTCGAATGCGTCAGGTTCAAAACCAGCTACCGCTATCAACGCCATTGATGTTCTGGTGACTGATTTCGGTACTCTGAAGATTGTACCTAGCCGTCATATGATAGCTGATATGCTGTTCTTTGTTGACTATGATTTCTGGTCAGTCGATTATCTTCGACCTTTCCAGACTGAAACTCTTGCCAAGACTGGTGACAGCGTGAAGCAGTTGATTATCGCTGAATACGGTCTTCGTGCCAAGAATGGTCTAGCAAGCGCGGCAGTTATCGGAGTAAAAGACGCTTAATGATAAAATACAATAACACTCCTACGATTGTTGTTGAAGATAATGTGCTTTCACCTGCTTTATGTGAGCGCATAATTAGCCTTGCCGAAAACAAAGGACCCAGCAAAGGTACTTTTTTCAGTTACGGCGACAACGATGTATTAGATGGTGTTATTGAAGCGTTATCCGATATGTGTGGTTTACCTCCTACCCGGTTGGAACCTATAAGTATTCAAAGGTATCAGCCGGGTCAGGAATATAAACCTCACTATGATGCTTTTCTTCCTGATGAAATGGGAGAAATGCCAAAAGCTGCAAAAATAAAAGAAGGTGGGAATCGCTGTGTCACTATGGTTGCGTACTTAAATAACGTACAAGATGGTGGTGGCACAGTTTTTCCTGTTCTTGGTTTCGCAATACAGGCTGTACAAGGAAGAGTTCTTATGTTCGGAAATCTTGATGAACATAAGATTCCTCATCCATCATCTTTACATATGGGTTTACCTCCAGAGAACGGAGATAAATGGATTCTAACTTTTTGGTTTCGGGAAAAAGATTTCATGGTAACTAAAAAAGAACTTAATAAAGCATTAAAGTCTAAGCAGTCTACAAATACAGAAAAGAAACCTATTGACGCTAAACTTCATGCAAAGAATGTTCATAACAAATTTAAAGAAATTGCTGCTGACAGAGGTGAGATGCCGTTATGAATTCTTCAGGATGGAACTATGATACTCCAGACTCAAGACCTTGGAAACTAGATATCAACAGTGATGGTACGCATACCATTGATACCTACCAGGATGTACAGTCTATCATAGACAATAATAAGTTAAGTTTAAATAATTATGGCGATAAACTTACCTTCGGCAAAGCAAGTAAAGAACACGTTGCCGCTTCAATTCCATTAAACATTTGGGAGATATGGTACAAAGAGACAGGCGGTGCTATAAATAAAGACCCAAAGTTACTGGCAAAATATTTAAATGATCCTGACAACAAGTTTCTCAGGACCACACCAACGAGGATTTAATCATGTGGTTATATCAACCCACGTTTTCAGGCAACGATCAAAAGCCTGTTGTCAACAGCGCCATCTGGTTTAATAGCAAGAATAGTTAATGGCTATTAACACATATTCCACCTTGCAGACTGCTGTGAGTAATTGGTTAGATAGGGATGACCTGTCTGATCGAATACCTGAATTCATAGCACTCAATGAAGCAATATTCAATAGAGTATTGCGGATAAGGGCTATGGAAACAAATGTTACTACCGCCACAGTCGGAGGCACTAAAGCATATAGTCTTCCCACTGGTTACGTTCAAATGAGAGAAGTTCATTTGGCGACAAGTCCGATCACACCCTTGCAATATCTTTCTCCAGAAATGATGTATAGAGTTTGGGGAGGGAGTACGTCAGGGAAACCTAGCGCCTATACTATAATAGGAGATGATGTTTATTTCGGGCCTACGCCAGACGGCGTATATAACTACACTATGACATACTATAAAACTTTTGATAGTCTTAGTGATACAACTGCAACCAATTGGGTAATACTTAACGCTCCAGACGTTTACCTGTATGGAACACTATTACAGGCAGAGCCTTTTCTTATGAATGACCAACGCATCCCTATATGGGAGCGAGGGCTAAGACAGGCTATCTCTGACCTACAAGAACAAAACGATAAAGATAGGCACTCCGGTTCAGAACTGAGAGTAATGAACACTTCTGGATATTATTGAGGAATAAGTTATGGGGCTGGAAACAGGAAATTATATAAGCGCACTTGTTCAGACGAATCCAGTTTCTTCTGATAACGTGTCAGAAGGCGATGACCATCTGCAACTTATCAAAAAAATTCTGAAACAGAATTTCCCGGTGGGTACGGATAGTGTAGGACCGGATCAAGCAGTACAGGTTCTTATAGCAAAAGACTCTCCAGGCCCAACTGTAGATACGAGTGCGTCAGGACACGCTGCTAGGGCTATGGGTCTTCTGTGGTTAGATACAACTAATGATCTATTAAAGATACGGAACAAAGCTAACGATGCTTGGATTACCCTGGCTGTTGACCCGGAAACAAGTAACAGCGTAGACATTAATGCCGGTACGATAGATGGCACTACCATCGGAGCAGCCACAGCGTCTACAGCCGTGGTCAGTTCTCTTAATGTAAACGCAGATGGGGCTACAGTTACAGGTATTAAAGACGAAGATGATATGTCATCTGACTCTGCTGTTAAACTTGCTACGCAACAGTCTATCAAAGCGTATGTAGATACACAGCTTACCGCTGAAGATTTGGATATCAGTACGGATACTGGTGGTCCTATTGCTATAGACCTTGACTCCGAAACTCTAGCAATCTCAGGCGGCGAAGGTATTGATACATCTTCAACAGGCAGTACGGTTACTATCGCGGCTGAAGAGGCAACCTCGGCCAATAAAGGTGTAGCATCATTCTCTACTGATAACTTCTTAGTATCCTCTGGCGCTGTAACTGTAAAAGACGCTGGTATTGCTAACGCAGAATTGGCTGACATGGCGGCGAATACCGTTAAGGTGCGTAATGCTAATTCCTCCGGTGTACCTTCCGACCTTGCTCTAGCAACTACAGAGATAATGATCGGTGATGGCACCGGCTTTACAGCAGCCGCATTGTCTGGTGACGTATCCATGACAAACGCTGGGGCGGTAACAGTGGATTCCATACAAGGAACCTCTGTGACTTCCAGCTCTCCGTCAGACGATCAATACCTCAAATATTCTGCCTCGTCTACTGAGTGGCAATGTGTGTCCATTACCGGCACGGACAAACTCACCACCAAGGGCGATCTACTCGTCTACAACACCGTAGACTCAGAGACCAGACTCCCGGTTGGCACAAATGATCTCGTCCTCACAGCCGACTCAACCGCAACTAACGGCGTAGACTGGGCTGTGGTATCAGTACCAGATAATTCGGTAACGCTTGCTAAACTAGAAGACGGAACGCAAGGCGATGTTCTTTACTATGGCGCATCAGGCGCACCCGCAAGGTTAGGGTTTGGCACCTCCGGTTACTTCCTCAAGACGCAGGGTACTGGAGCAAACCCGATTTGGGCAGCGGAATCCGATACTACTTATACAGCAGGAGATGGTCTTGATCTATCTGGTACGGAGTTCAGCACTGATCTTTTAGCCAATGGTGGTTTGGAAATACAAAGCACTGAACTATCAGTAGCGCAGGGTATTTCGCAGTACGATGTGGCTCAGTTTGCTTCCGGCGTTGCCGATAATGATTTCCTGAAAATTGACGGAACTGCGGTAGAAGGTAGAAGCGCAACTGAATTATTGTCAGATGTCAGTTCCATTGATAACTCTTGGACAGGATCGCAGCGTGGTACTCCCTCCGCAGTTACAGATGGCACTTTAGATTTAGACACTGCCAACAACTTTACGTACACTCCCGCCGCTAATGATGACCTTGAATTCTCCAACGAAACCGCTGGGCAGGCAGGGTTCATCACCTTGATAAATCCTTCCGCTTACACGATCTCCCTTGGGAGTGAAGTTAAGAAAGGCTCATCTTGGGATGTATCTACTGCGGGAACATATTTAGTTTCCTACTACAGTGATGGAACCTCAGTATATGTTTCAGCAAGTGAAGCCCTAAGTTAATGCCGATACTCCAAACAGGACTGACTAAGTCTGCGGCAGAAGCCTACACGATAGATCAGTCGTTGCGGTTTAATGATGGTGATTCTGCTTATCTGAGTAGGACTCCTAGTTCCACAAATGATGGAGCATATACTTTATCTTTCTGGATCAAGCGATCACTTTTAGGTACGAGTAATTATATATATTCATCTCCTTTTTC
>Ga0208156_1000447_pt1 | contig 16266 bp, 21 predicted proteins | sample 1_EtaG_FD_184073 | JGI IMG/M metagenome (GOLD analysis project Ga0208156, IMG submission 184073) | Marine viral communities from the Subarctic Pacific Ocean - 1_ETSP_OMZ_AT15124 metaG (SPAdes) (version 2) | ecosystem: Environmental > Aquatic > Marine > Oceanic | place: Pacific Ocean | collected...
TAACTTGCGCGGCAAGTTTACCGTCAGTTCACCCGAATACCTGACACACCTTAACGAATTTGTGAGGGTAGGTTCTATCTTTGAACCAAGGGCCCCGTCCGATCATGCGAGACACACGGGAAGCACTGACTCGTTTTGTGCGTCCTCTAAAGTCAAAAATGTAGAACCCGCCAGCCCTAACAAGAGCTCTATGGGTGTTTTGTTGGATCCTAAATCTATTATCCTTTCGGGCACATCTAACCTCAACTGGCCTGCCACGCACCTTACCATCGTATCCGTACTTAATCAATGGCTTTCCTCCATTACGGCGGATAAGTTGACGTTCCTTTTTTGTGTGCCAATTCATACTCACATTATATCCGGTATGGTATATATAATTAATCGGAGGTTCGCATGGTCCGTTGTATAGAGTGTCCCCATCTAAGGAAGGCGAAAGGCGAGTATTATCATTATTGTCAGATCACTAAAGATGGATACTCGCACCCCCCCGATTGTCGTTCCATGAATCAATATCAGGTGTGGGCCGTATGGGGCCGCAAACTTGAAAACAAACCGACAGTAACAAAGGAGGCATAGTTTACAATGGCTTGGTATGTTAAGATAAGATCGGACCAGTGCCCGTTCCTTTCCCGCAAGAACGGCGGATGGATATGTGACATCACGCTTGAGTGCTGTGAGGAAGATACATGCCAACGGGCATCATCGTAAGGTGTTTACCATGATCACAGAAACACGAGCTCTCATTGAGTACGCAAAAAGTACAGGGCAGGATCCTAAAGAGATCTTACACCAATGGTTCAACCATCACAGACCTGCCCCAATGATAAGGATCGTTATAGAACGGGAAATAATGGGGGAATGATTACCGTGGATAACTCTGTGACCATTAACGGGTGTAGACTTTATCATGGTTGCAGCTCTGAAATACTGAAAACGTTACCCTCAGAATCAGTTGATGCTGTCGTAACGGACCCTCCGTTCGGTATAGGTTTTGATTACGATGGCAAGAAAGAGGAGCATAATAACCCATCTGGTTATTGGGCATGGCTTGAACCAATTTACCAAGAATGGATGAGGATACTAAAACCCGGGGGGTTCATGGCTGTATGGAACGCCCAAGCAAATTTCAGATACTTTTGGGACTGGTTCGGGGATGATATACACATTTACATAGGCGCAAAGAACTTCGTACAGATAAGAAAAGTACCAATTAACTACGGATATGAGCCCGTTATTATGAAGTATAAGATTGGGGCCCCCCCAAAATCAACAATAAACGCTGAAAGGAGCATAGATTATTATGTTGCTAATACGGCGGCGATGGTATCTGATACCAAACGAATAGAGCGTAATCATCCATGCCCCAGGGCAATAGACCTTACAATCGAGATAGTGAAAAACTTCACGCTAGACGGAGGGCTAATATTAGACCCTTTCATGGGTTCGGCTACGACAGGGATAGCTTGTATTAAGACAGGACGGTCCTTTATCGGTATTGAAAAGGATAAGCGGTATTATGAACTTTCATGTAAACGCATAGGGCTAGAAAAATCTAAACAAACACTACTGGAAGGATGGTAAACACTAGGAGGTTGATAACTATGGGACGAATGAGCCAGGATCCGGATTGTAACGATAAGATTTGTTGCGAGTGTCTACATTTTGAATACTGTGATGAATGGGACTGGATGCACGAACAAATCAAAATAAGTAAAGGTGTTGCTGATGTTGTCTGAGCATCTATACATAAATACGACGGGCATTAAGGATAAGGAAGTAGTGGCCGCCCTAGACGAAGTGGTTAGCCACATAAACGACATCCTCGAGCATATCAACAAAGAACATGGACAATGAACGGTGCGGCATCTGCGAACGACCCGGGCTACTACTAAGGATAGACGGTATATGCCCGGGCTGTTACGAACGGAATAAAGCGAATCTGTTTAAAGTGCGGGAGCTTCAAAATACATCATTAATCCGATTACCGATACCGGCAAATAAAGGCAATTAGGCCAGTATAAAGGGTCTATATTAAGTAGTTGTTGGCATTCTATTACCTACCATGAACCCAACACGGCAACAGTACAGGTCAGGTCAACATGCTCTTACTCCTCGAGAGTTTGAAATGTTATTGGAGTCTGCGGGCACAATAGAGGACGAGGTATTGCTTAAACTTGCCGTGGCTACAGGTCTACGCCGTGGGGACATTACACAAATCAAGATTACAAACGTGGAGCTCGAGCACGGTAGCATTACCTATTATGAGAAGAAAAAGAAACGGATGAGGACCGTATTCATATCAAAGTCACTCACCCAGGTCATAGGTAAGTTCCTAAAGACTATACCTAAACGGGAGCTCTTGTTTTCTTTCAAGGATCGGCAAGCATACAACCGACTCAATAATTTATGCGTCCTAGCCGGGATACCTAAGCGTCCATTTCACGCTCTAAGGGCCACTTGCGTCAAGTTTGCACAGAGGGCAGGGTGGAGCCCCGAACAGGTTTCTGAGCTAACAGGGGACACCATCAAAGTCATTCAGATGCACTATGCGACACCTACTATACAAGAGATGGCAGAGGTTAGCAAAGACAAGCCTATCATATAGATATGGTGAATTTATTTAAAGTCCAACGGTGATAAGAAAGGTGATATGGTTGTTGTGCTGTGGGATCCGGACCTCCCCCGTACAACGGCAATCTAATGATAGGTGTTTACAATGGGATTAAAACGCAAGTACAAATACGCTCGTGGCGTTTACAAATCAGGAAGCGGCATGACGTACTCAGCATCGTACTTCTTTGATACTAAGAGGGAGGCCAATTCAAAAGCCAACAGTCTACGTAAAACTAATTACTTCGCCCGCGTTATCAAGCGTGGCGACAAGTGGGTAGTCTACGTTAGTAAGTATCGTAGGAAGTGACGGTAAACATACTAAGGTAGGTTACCATCATGCCAAAGAAAAAGACAGGGATATGGCGATACGCAGGGCTTAGACAAGGTCACCGTACATTCAACGGTAAACAATACAGGTATCATACCATCGCTAAAGATATGGGTCATGTAAAAGCCGACACCCATTATTATAAGAAACGCGGGTACTCGGTGCGAGTGGTACGACTCAAAAATAACAAGTACGGTAAATATGCGATGTATGTGAGAAAACGGTAAACTAGAAGGAGTACAATACTAAGGATGTTTGAAATGAAAGGAGAATGATAGATATGTATGTTCCTAAAAAAGACTATAAGAAAATCGGTGGTAAATGGTTTAAGTACGCAAGTGCCCATCCAACTAAAAAGGAAGCTCTAAGAATCGCGCAACGTGAAAGGGGTTACGACCAGACGGCTAGAGTGTTCAAGTTGAGCAAGCCTTTTGGTAGGTTTAAGTATACGGTCTATGTATCCATGAACAGGAAACGCGCCCCCCCAAAACGACGGTAAACTAGAAGGAGTATTTCACAATGGAGCTCACCTTTGAAAGCGGCCCTGTATATATGATACTCGACTCAGATCACGGGAGGGTGTGTAACTCTTGCCGTACCACTCTCCCAGGGGTAGCAATCGACAGTATGTTCAATTGCTGCCCCGCCTGTGGTGATTCCTGGTAAAAGTTTCATGCTCTCGGTATAGCCTTTTTCAGACCGCCACAACCTCTTTTTTTTACTTCTTTAATGATATGGGTCGGACCCCTAGATTAAAATGGATTCTAGGGGCGGTTATGTGGACGTTATTTTTAACGTCAATTTAACACGGGCATTTAGCTCGACTTATTACCCATAAATGAGTAGGTACTCAATTCTGAGTTGATAAAGTTAAGCTATATATTTGATAACCTACCCAAATATAGGTAAAGACCCATTTTTGAGTAGATACAGGATAGTGTTACTACTCAATGGGGGTAAACATAGGGGCACCTTTATTAACACAACCGTACTAATTTTATTGGATGGCTCAAGAGGCGGAGAATGTAGAGCAGGAAATGAGGGCCGCCAACAAGACGTTCGATGTCGATGAGGAGGAGGACACCACCCCCGAAGCCACCCCCGTCGATGAGAACGAACATCTTAACGAGCCCTGGGAGGAGCGGGAAGGGACCGTAAGGGACATACTGACAATGGATCCGTCCACCCTGAAAGAATTAATCGACTCGACGGCCCGCCCCCCGGCAGACGAGGATATGCACAAAAGGCACAGGACCGTTACGAGCCCCTTCTTATCATACGGCAATTTCACCGAGAAGGATTTGCAGATCATTCTACTAATGAATAGGCGGCACATGCTCTTAGAGCGTATGCTAGTCAAACCAGGCGAAGCAGATTTAACGCGTGAGCTCGCCAATGCCGAGATCAATATGATGACGCATATCGGTGCTACAAAGGCGATGAAACACGTAGAGAGGGAAGCGTTAGTTACGCACATAACGGCAAACAAGTCTATCAGTAAAGAAGAGTCGGCACCCGTGAAAAAGAAAGGATGGTTAGGATAATGGCAGATGTAATGTCCGTGTTTACGAATACTTTATCGTCTTACAACTTGGGGTCTTTATTGCCCAACTTTAGCGGCCCCGTGATCTGGATGATAATTTGTTTCTTCCTTTTCATAACCCTACTAATGATTATCTTGAATGGGAAGGCTATGGTTGTCTTTGCCAAGGCCAAGTTTTACGGTAATCCATTGGTAGAGATCATACTTAGGGATCATACATCCATATTCCTACTCTGCGATTATGACCCCGTTAATGGTAATTGGAACCATTACGTGAAGGACGCCAGTAAACAAGTCGTTGTGAAAATGACGTTCATCCCGAACCCCGAAGCAGTACGCATACTTTTCGGCGTCCCGTTGCTGACTACTATTGAAGGCTACGCATCGGGGTTATCCCCCCTTATGGCGTTATTCATGCAAACGTGCGTGAGTCACGGGATAACCGACCCTAAGAAGGCGGCAGCACTTGACGCGAAACTTAGGAAGGAATACGCCGCCAAGGTCGATGAGTGGAACCTATTGAATAAGCAATGGAAGAAAGCGTTTAAGGCTAAAATAGAAGCCGGCACATCGCCCTCAGATCTTGCGCCTATGACGCCGCTCGAGCAGTACGTCAAGGTTCCTAACGGGCTTGTCATCAATCTAGGAGAGAACACGTTTGTCGATTGGAGGACGTGCGAGTCTTGGATAACTAAGATCGGCCCCGGTCAGCTTTTCGACCTTGAAGCGGTTAATGAAGCTATCGCTATTAAGCAAACCCAGGATGATAAACAGCAAGGCGATTTTATCAAGTTCATGACGGGCGTGGGTATCTTTGTGCTGATATGTGTTGTTGCCTACGGCATGATAGGTAAATCTAAAGAGTGCGATGTAACGGGCATTATGGACTCGGGATACTCGAAATGTGAAGCGCATTATGCACGGGCGGGTGTCGTGCCACTACAACCGCAACCGCCGACCCCGACACTAACGCCACGACCACAACCACCCCCGGCGACATAATGGCAGCCGACGCACCGGCCCCGACGGGCAACTATCAGGTAATGTCACAGTGGCAAATCCTGAAAATACAGATCACAGAGCAGTACAGGGTATCGTGTGCCGCCGCTGCAAGGCTACTAACCGCCCGTAGGACGGGGCGGGGGATAAAGGAGGCGTTAACGGCGTTCATGCTCGAGGTTGACGATCTTTACCTTCTAACGTTCGCTGAGATGTTTAGACTAGGACAAGGAAAATATGTGAAACGTATGCAAAAGGCGATGGGGAACGATGTTAAACCGGGGGTTTACATTTACGCCTTTGAGTCCTATGTGTGGGGTCTTTTCAAATCCGGTCTTATCAGTATAGGGAAAGAACAAAAAACCGCAAAGAACCGGGCCGGGGAATATTAAACATGGCAACGCTATACAAACTTCAACAGTTCTTCCGTTTCTTCGATGAGGTACGCGATGAAGAAATGTTAAGCGGTATGGACGTACCCGTTGTTGTTTGTGGCGGGGAAGGATCCGGTAAAAGTAGCGTGGGAGCTCTACTTTTATACTACCTGAAAGGCAAGGCTCAGAAAGACATTTCCATAACAGACGCACGTAATTGGATCGAACACCACGTTTATTTCAAGGCAATGGAGTTTGTTGACAATCTATATCAAGCCCTAGATAACGATGAAAGGGGCCGTATTATCCTTTTCGATGAGGCCGGAAGCCAGCTTTTTTCTCGAGGTAGTTCCACCGTGGAGAATATTGAGCTCACCCGCGCATTAATTCACTGCCGTTTTATTCAATGGACACATTTGCTCTGCGTCCCCCGCTTGCGTTATTTGGATGTTTACGCAAGGGAAGAACGGGTAAGAATGCTGTTCAACATCTGGAAAACTCGCAGAGGAGAGCGCGTATTATTCAACTGGAAAGACTTCGATGTCGATAGAAACTCTGCCTCGTTAAAACAACTACTCTATGACTTCTTTCAAGCCACATGGCCCGAGAATAAGAACACCGCCGTTGTGAAGGAAGACAATAAAATAATGGTTCAAAATGATGATGATTGGGCGTGCTTCCAGTTAGATGAGAACCGGAAAAAGACCTTTCTAAAGATCAATGGAAAATACTTCACCTACGGGCTCAGAACGCATACAAGAGGCAATGATTACCGCGTATATTGTCCCCAGTTCGAGCGGAAGTTGGCGTTCTTCCTCAAGGATAAGATCAACCGTATCGTGCAAGACCCGCACGGTTTCAAATGGTTCCGTAGTGGTAGTTTACTACAAAGAAAGGGTAACGCTGACGGCGTGATAGTCCTTCCAAACATACCCGCAATGATCCCCCCGAACATATTGCAGGCATACGATGAGAAGAAAAAGGAGTTTAACCTATGGTCTTTGAAACAGGCGCGGGATAAGCTATTCGGCACAAAGAGTAAGGATGAACCGATTGATGAGTTCTTAGACGCGGTGCCGGAGGACATACGGCCCACTAAATCAATAACCGAGAACTGTGTGCCGTGGTCTAAATTGAAAAATGAGATCGTGGGCGTCGGGGGGCGTAAGGTGTCCGCCACTAAGATGAATGAGTGGATAAGCCTGGGCGTGATCCACGTACAAAGAGACGCTTCAAACCATATCTATATACCTTTCTCGGAGCTCCCCAAGATATATCAAAAATGTAATGTGGAGTACGATGAATCGAAATTTAAATAACGCCCTATGCGTTACGGTGTTCCTTTTCGCTCTCGGTATTCGGTGTTGGAACGCTGCCGATGTGCCGCCACTGTATCAAAGTGTTGATTCATGGCAATGGGCGATTACTGCGAGCCGGTGCGAGTTGACCGGGATACCGCCCGTGATCTGCAAGCCGGACCTAATGCTCGAGGGGGACGGGGATTATGTTTGGGGTCTGTCTTACGTCTTGCAGGCGTTACCCGTGCGTCTGTGGCCCTGGGTTAATTCCTTCCTGGCGTCATTGGCGACGGTGTTCGTCTATTTGATGGGGCGGGCATGTAAGCTTTCATATCAGGGGGCCGCATACGCCGCTCTAGCGTTCACTGTGTCGCCATTGGTGTTCGCCCGCACACAATTGTATTGGTTGGATACGGACGGGGGGATCTTGTTCCTTATGACATTCATCGGGGGGTGCGTTATCTCTGACCGGCCCGGTAACATGAGCCACCTATTTCTAGCAATAATCGGGTTGGCGTTCTTGAATACGTGGTGGATAGGCTGGATCTGGTACGTTGCTGTTCTCGGTCTTTGGCTAATATGGGAGAATTGGAGCCCTACATTACTTCTTATCCCCGTGTTCGTATTGCCCTTATTTACACATTTGTTTTACTATTCCCCTGTCGGTAACGAGTTGATGGTATCCGAGCTTAGATTGCCCTCTAATCAAGAGCTCGTAACGTTTGTCATGGTCTCGTGGTTGCCGTGGTTAATCTCGGTCTACGGGTTGCATCATATCAAAGACAAAAGACAGGCGCGGTTCCTTATCGTCTGGTGGTCGTTCGCGTACCTCACTTCAATGATCGGCGGGATGCGGTTCTTGATGTTCGCAACGATACCCGCCGCTATCGGGTTCGGTCAGGGAACCGATCTTATGAGGGTATCAGGTATAAGGTATCAATCCATACTGTACGCGGGCTCAGTGGCGTTACTGTGCCTGTTTGCTTGGACGTGGATCCCTTCGGTACGTTATACCCCTGAGATGGTCGCCACGTTGAAACAAGTGTCTGATTCAGTGGACACTGACCACGTAATAATAACGTGGTGGCCGAAAGGGAATTTTGTTAATTACGTGACGGGGCGGCGGGTGGTCACGTCATCCACTACCCAGGGGTCGGAACGTACCTATAACGTCGCCCGCGCATTATGCGCCCGTGAGCGCGGGGATACTGTAGAAATGTATAGGTTGTTGAATAAGACCGCACGGGGTCGGCCCTGGGTGCTGCTAGGCGAGACTGAATGGTTAGGGGACACGGAGTCTATATCGTGGCGTACTATGGGCGGATGCTAATCATCCGTCGCCTTCATATCCAAGTGCAAGATCCGTTTTAGGTCTAGTACCGCCAGTGCAAGGAAGATGAAAAAGTACGGAGCCCCGCCAACAAATTGAGTTATTACCGCCTCACCCGTGGTATCAATGTAGCCCACTAATTCAATGTTAGGGGAACCCATCGCAGCACACGTCCAAAATAGGACCGCTAGACCGTGGAAGGCAGATTCATCCGTTCGCCAACCGACGAACGTGCAAACAAACGCCAGGAATATGAAAACGTAGTACAATCCTTCAAGCATGTCATCACTAGGGGGTTTCTATTATAAAAAGGAATCGGGGGGGGCACTGTCCCCCCCCGGGTTACGTGGTCCGGCGTCTAACGACTCGACGCGCCGAGACTCCTCACAACAAGGATGAGGATCACGATAGCACCAATCCCGAACGCCGAGATGATGGTGGTGACGGCGGTGTTGATACCCGTCGAGAACTCGGTCCCGATGAGGGTATGCGGTAGGTTCGCCACGAGAACAGCGGCGGCGAACATCGAAACGAGCAGCGCCATGCCGTTCTTTCCGATGGAATCGCCGAGTGACTGTCCCCTGACAGCAGAGACGTACATTCGGATCTTATCTATAACATTCATGGTGTTACACCTTGTTCCAATGTTTAAGGCAAACATCTATTTATAGCTATGTCAAATATAATTTAACCCCCGAATATATCCGAGATGGACTTGTCGAAGGCTCGAGCTATCTTTTTTGCTAATTTGAAAGAAGGGTCCGCGTTACCTTTCTCGATATTAAAGATTTGCTGCCTACTAACGCCAACACGCGAACCCAGTTGAGCGCGTGTAAGGCCTTTCTTTATCCTGAATGATTCCAAGAGGTTCATTTCTGTGACCCGTAGAAACTAAAGAGCAGGCCCGCAAACCCGATCGCTACAAGGGGAGCGGTGGCGGTGAACGCTTCGGCGGGCAATGATTGCCAAAGAGTTAACGACGATACGAGCATAATTATCAACGGCGTCCTACTCTCACCCGTTCTTATGTAGATCGTTCCGCAAAAGGCGGCCAGGAGCAACGATACCCACCAATAGCCCATAAGCTGAGTCAACGGGTACGTTATCCCCTCTAGGATATTACCCGACTTGATTTGTGCTAGGGCGTAGGTATCGGCCACGGTTTCACCTTTCTAATGTCATTCTCCAAATGAATTGGATCGAGAATAGCGCGATAATAAAGATTGTGGGGGCCGCTAGTAATGCGGCGAGTGGTTTTGGTGCTCCCCAATTAACGAATGTCGAATAATTGCCCGTCGCCATGTTTCTTATTACCGCCCATGCCATGCCGAGAGCTCCACCGTAATTGATTGCATACTCATTATTTTGTCGTTGGTTTTCTCCTATGGTTGAAGTGGTTGATCTAAATATAGCATCGACAGAATCGTTCAATTGTAGTGAAGGAACATCGACGGGTTGCGTGCCCGCGCCCCAAGGTCGGTTAACATCGGGAACGTTTATCACGCCTATGATAGCTATCGCTACAGATAAGCAAAGGGCTTTTATCGCTAGTTCTATGGCTTTCACCATTCAAGCCTCCCTCATCTTTGCACCAATACCGATAGCAGCAACCACAAAGATAATGAATTTGCCGCCAGCACCCAGGGGTAACCATCCTATATACCAAACGAAACCCGAAGTGATGCCCGTCAATAACGCGATTGTGGACCCGTTTTGTTTAGTGCCCATCAAAGCAACCGCAAATATCAAGGCAAGCGATACTCGAGCGTACCATGACTCGTCAAAATAACCCGAACCTAGAGTAATCTTATACCCCGTATCGTTCGCTAGTCTGAGGAACCGGGAATCCGTCAAATTCTCGGGGAACGATTGGTGCGAAATATCGAAACCGCACCACCATGTATTATTGATACCTTCCGCTGGCACGTCATACTGGAAGGTAGACGCGCTTGAGGTCGAACATGAACTAAACACGGAAGTCCCGTTACCCCCCGTCGCATTGACGCATTCAACGCATACAGAGTTAAGGGTGCCCGAGATAACGTTGTAAATCAAATTGATCCGACTGTTCGGGAAGTCGTTTGAATAACCCCATTGGATAAATTTCTGTGATACCCGGAGGTTCGGGCTGAAATCTACCCATTGGATGAACGCGGCACGTTCTTCATTGCTCGTTATATGGATCGGTCCCGCGTCCCATTGGTAAGCATCGTCCTCCCGTCCCGCCCGCCAATGATAAAAGGATCCTTCCGAAAAGTAGAACTCTTTGTTAGGATCGTCGCCCATAACCATAGACGCGCACGTTTCCACGGTGCCGTTGATGTAACACCGTACCCTGAAATACGATTGATTGTTGATAAAATATGATGTGTCATCGCTGATTACTACTTGCACCTTATGAACGGTGGAAACGTTCGCGTCGGGTATAAATATATTCATCGCGGTTGAAGATTGTGTCGGCGGTACTTGCAGACGGTGCCTCCTTACGTCGGGGTCGCCTTGCTCCCACCACATGCCCGCCCACCATGTGTTAGTGCTGTTATAGAAGCAGGAGAATGTTTCGGCGGCGCTGCCTGTGAGCGTAAACCGTGATTCCTTTTCCCCCAAGCAGTAGGTTCGTAGCTGCGCCCATGTAGCCCCGACACTAGGGGACCATGTATTCGACGGGTTCTCCTCGTAGAAAAATGATATTTCCATAGGGCGGGCCGCTAACAAGCTCGAGACGGTTTCATTTTCTGCGCCTAGTGCCGATACCGCTCGGAACCATACATAAATGCCGTTGGGGTAAGTACTATTGAATAGGGTGTGGTCGGTGGTGTCTAGCGTATAATTGCACGTCCATGTAAAGCCATCGTCAAACGCGGTGACCGTGGTGGGCGAGTTAGACCACGTACCGTCGCAACTCGTGGACACGGAGGACGGGCAAACGTAGCAATCGTAACCTACCCCCGCGTCATCGGTGCCGAACGTGGCCCACGCTTCAAACGTGGCTTGGGTCGTGCAATTCTCCATGCTGGAAACGTTGGCGTATGCTACCGAAGGGGGCAGGGCGTCCCGTACAATGCCTAGCCTTGTAGACGGTTCTGATTCATCGGTGGACGCGCCGATAACGTTGCTTGTGATCGTGCCCGTGATCGTGCCGCCTGCTACCTGTTCATTGAAATTGGTTACTTGCATCGCGCCCGTGATGCCCCCGCCCGAGAACTCCCAACCGACGCCAGGGGATAACAATAGAGAGAAAAAAAGGAGCAAACCGCACGCTACTTCAATCTTTCGCTCTATGTTGCCCGTGGCATTAGTAGGCTGATTCATCGTTTAGAAACCTTTGCCAATTTGTTAAATGCCCTTCTTGCGTGCCCTCGATTTGGCGCCAGCGATGCGTTGCCATGCCTTGGCGATGGGCGCCGATGCTCCGGCGCGTTCCGCTCCGTTGTGGGCCACGAGAACGGCCTCGAGGTGTTCAAGGTCGGTGACGCCGGCGGCGTCGATTATATCGAGTTCGTCGGACGTGGGCGAGGTGTCGCGGGTGGTATCCGGCGTGTTAATACCCTCGAGGAGTGTTTGCTCCTGGGCGTCTCGGGTGGGTACTCGCCATCCGCCACGTTTTCGCGGGTACGGCTTGATCCCGGCGGTGCGGAGGGCCTTCTCCTCGTGCCTGGTTAATTCGTTGTAGAAGTTGCACCGATAGGTTGGCACGCACTCCGGCGACGTTCCCGGGCCCGTCGATTTGAACGTATGGCAGGCGCACCGGGCGTCGTCCGGGTCGAGTGCGGGTACGGGGGCCACGGCGTCAGCGGCGACCACGAAGACCGCCACGAAGAACAGAGCCGCAAGGGCGGCCATTAAGCTATTCGGTATTTCCATAATATCACGTCCTACTCGTCCGCGTTGTCGTTCGCATTGTAGATTATTTCGATTCCTGCGATATATTGGGATTCGTCATTATCGGCGTGCGTGCCATGAGCGTATTGCGTGAAGGCGAACACATCACCCACAGCACAGGCTACCGGGATTTGACTATCCAAGTCCGCCGAGAAGTCCACATAATTTGAAGCGGCGAGGGTGTCGGTAACTTCTATTATAGCTGCGGTGTGTGTGTTTGCTGCTTCACCTTCTGCGCCACAATTGAACGTACCCCCCCATCTTACATCGCCGTTTGTAGCGTGACGGTATATTTTTACAGATGACCATGAGGCGAAGTCGGCAGGGATTCGCCATACTTCAAAGTCTAGATATGTGTCTGTGCCGTCCGGTACTCTCCATGTCCCGACCCCATAGCCAGCGGAGGCCCATCCTCCTGCGGTGCCGAATAGAGGCGAAAGGTAAACCCGGCGCGTTCGCGTCGTGAACACCTGTTCATACCGCACGCTATCCCCCGCAGACGCGCCCGCCGCCAATCCGGTAAGATGATAGGAGGAACCAAAGGCTATATCCGCATCAACGGTAATTGATGAGCTAGTAATGCCCGTTAATCCAGACCCGTCACCAGTAACGGCGTTGCACCCGCAAGTACCATCCATTTGTAGGTTGCCGTCACTATCAACCGATCCGACTTCATTAGAGCCTGTAGAATCGTAAAACTCAAACTCGTTTGTTCCGGCGGCGTCGCCTAAAGTGGACCGTATATTGTCGCCTGCATCGGATACAAAAGACATTAGAGTATTAGAAAACGCGGTGACCGTACCAACGCCTGTTATTCCACCCGCGCTTACCTCGAGCGCGGTGACTGTTGCGGCACCATTGCTGTCGATGGTTGCGACCAATGCCGCCCCCGAGTCCCGTATTTCAAAGGCCGTCGCCGCCGCATCGTCACCAAGTTGCGCGGCTATGTTGTTTGCCGCGTCTGCAATAATGGCCAGGTCGCTATTGTCGCTTGTAACATGGTCTACCTCTGTCAGCCCGTTGCTATTCATGTCGAGGTTGCCGTCAATAGTAATATCGGCGGTTCCTATCTCGCCAGCCCAGGCTACCCACGGTTGTCTTTCATGCGATGTGCTGCCCCAATCTACATCGGTCCCCGCTACCGTCGCATCCACATAGTAAACTTGCCCATAGTCACAGTCGAACCCCTCAATTGCGACATCAAAACGCGATGCAGATATGGCCCCCGTGAAAGTTTGAGTGTGAAGTTGTGAACCCGCCGTAATTGCATCGTGGACAGTTATAGTGACATCATCTGATGCAATAACCGCCCCCCCATCAAAGGCCGTCCCTTGAACCGGAATCGTACAGTTGGCACCCTGACCGGGCACCATGAGTATGCAAACGGCGATTATCAATGCTATGATTGCACTGATGGGGCGGAACCCCTCTGAGACCTTTAACAGATCGTCCTCTTTAACTTCATTGTGTGACGGCAAATGACTCCCTCCTTGCTCCTAAAGATATTATCCGAATTACTGTCGCTAGTACGAGGAACGCGGGAAATGCGTTCCATATCGAGTTGAACGTGGAGAAACTTGCCGCGTCAACCCCTGCGGCAACCGCCGCGTCTTGGATGTGATTGAGTAGGATGTCGTTGTAGAATACCCAAAAAACGATAGACACGAAGCATTCAGCTAGTGGTTCAATGTAGACCGTGAACGATCCTTTCTTAGAAAGTACGAATTTTGGGGAGCTTGAGTGAGAAATCATCTTTATTCTTCCTCCTTCCTTTATTCTTTATCTCTTTAAATAGATTGACACTACCCGTATCTTTAAACGCGCCAGCAATTGCCCTTTCAGTGGCCTTTACGTTTGCCTCTATGGTACCTAACTCAATCTCTCTGAAACCGGCCACCCCGCGCGTGACTCTCTTCTTTTTTTTCTTCTTTTTCTTGACGGGTGGTAAATCAATCGGAAATCTGGGTATTACTACGGGTTTGGTTAGCGGTTGCGGTGGTGGTGGCTTGGGTTCCTTTATGGGTGGTGGTATTACAGGTTGTATAAATGGCCGAGGAGGAGGTATGGGGGGCGGTTGTATGTTGATGGGTACAGACGTGGGTAGTGTTATCGGGATTACGGGTATTTCTTTTTGCTTAGTCGGTTGGGGGGTACTTCTTTGTGGTTGGACAATCTCGGGGGCTGTTGAAACTAGAATATCAGGGATTACTCCAATATCCACCTTAATATCGGGTTCTACCCGTGTGGCACTGATCCCCCCTGTAAATCTTCTCCTTACTCTTTCGGGGGCAATAACTTTTTCCTGGATTAGAGTACCCGCCTTAAGATCCAATTGAGGTATTGTCCCCACTTTTTCCTTTTCTAATGTGCCCGTTAGAAGTGCGGTTTTTTGCGTTTGGATTTCTCCGACCTTTGTTTTTGTTAGAGTCAGAGGTATAGGGATGCTTAACCTAGCAACGGCGGTCGGTGTCCTGATCGACACTTCACCGGCCCTGGATAATTTGATTTCTTTTTGTACCAATGTATCTGTTTTCGTTTGTTTCGCTACAAATTTTGATAGGTCCACTCGAGCCGGTTTTACAACTATTTCTTTTCCGAATAATGTGCCGACCAATGATTTAATACCCGTCGATGTTGCCGCTAAAAAACGTTGATCTATTGACGCTATGAACGGTTTTGCCAATCGTGAGGTAGGTAATTTTATTCCTAGACCACCCGGTCCTCCCGGTATAGCTTGCCCAAATGGAAGAGGGGGTGTTTTTATTGCGTGGGGACGTCTCAAAATCCCCGATCTTGTCAGCGTGTTTGCTAATGTTTTTGCCTGTGCTAATAACTTTGAAGGAACTAATTTTATAGTCTTGAACCGGGGGGTTTGAATAAGATTTGTTATTGTTCTTGTTTGTAAAGCTGCGGATCCTCTCTGCCCTGTGATTAATCTAGCACTGATGGGTGCTGCTGCTGCTTTACCGAACGGCAATGCGGGTATTGTAATGGCCTTTTGTAGTCCCCCAATTAACCCGACTGTCGCAACTATTTCAGTGACCGCACCCAAAAATGGTTGCCCTGTGATCCTCTCTGTTTCAACCGCTGCCGCTTTTCCTGTGAATCCTGCAATGGCCCCAACGGTTGCCATTTTTACAAAAGGGAATGCGGCAGGCTGCCCCGTAGATATGGATGTAAAAGCGGCGACAGTGGACGAAACACCACCAACAATTAACGAGCTCGATATTAACTCTCTGGCCGTGGCCGGTCCACGGGCGGGGGGTGTGAATCTGAATGGGTCGGCCTTCTCAATAGTACCAGGGAATATATTTAGGGGTGGCGTTTTGGGGGTTATATCTAAACCTAATGGTGTTAGGATCGGTATTTCTGCCGGTTCTTGTAAATCTTCTAAAGGAGTAAGTATGCCGCCGCCCGCCGGGGTAAAACCGAAGGCGGGCGATATTGGCCCCGGCGTAAATGCGGGCGGGAGCTCTTTGCTAGGTTCTGAGATGTCATCCCCTTGAATAAAAGATGGTGTAAAACCTCTAGCGGGGGTCTCGGGGCGTTCGGTGAATGTAGGTATTACCTCATCCTCTTCCGCCATACGTTCCGCTAATTCTTTTTCCTCTTCCAGGGTAGGCGGCCCCGGTCTTATCTCGGGAGTAAATGTTTCATCAAATAATGCGCTCGCTGAGAATAGGAACTGATCAGATTCTTTGAACTCTAAGAATTGCTCTTGAGTTTTCGCGCCTTCGGCTGACACAAGTGCTTTTAGAGTCTTGAAAAAGTTAGGGTCTATACCCCCACCCCTCTTTATTTGAGTCTCTAGTGTAATCAGACCCGACAATACGCGGTTACTGAATGCCTTTTTTGGTTCTTCGGGAGAGGGCGGCGGTGGTGCCGTTGGAGGTGGGGGG
>Ga0208156_1000448_pt1 | contig 16218 bp, 21 predicted proteins | sample 1_EtaG_FD_184073 | JGI IMG/M metagenome (GOLD analysis project Ga0208156, IMG submission 184073) | Marine viral communities from the Subarctic Pacific Ocean - 1_ETSP_OMZ_AT15124 metaG (SPAdes) (version 2) | ecosystem: Environmental > Aquatic > Marine > Oceanic | place: Pacific Ocean | collected...
TGGCTACGTTGCAATTGACTATTCGCCTTACGGTTAAATCTAATGTCTAATTTTCAACTCTACAAAAAAGCAATAAGTGCCACCGGCACGACTACGGAAAACGAGCCAATCATCAAATCCGATGGTGCGAGTTCCAACGTGATGCAATGGCTTTCCAATAATGAAGCCAGCAACATCACCATCAGCGAGGACGGCAGCAATAATTTGGACTTGGTTGTGTCGGCTGGCAACGTGGGGATTGGCGTGACGCCAGAAGGTTTGCTTTCTGTTTCTGGCGCAGAATCAAATACCGCAAAGATTCTATTTCAGAACGCACACTCCGTAACGGGTGACGGTGCGATTTCCACTTACGATGATGCGGATGGCACGGATGTAATTGTCGGCTCAAACTTTTATATGAACGGGTCAGGCACTTACACTCGTTACAATACTGGCGAGCAAAGTTCCGCAATATCGCTTGGACGAGGTGGAGAATTGGATTTGATGACCGGCCCGACCGGCGCGACTGCTTCAACACGATTGCGAATCAACTCGGCTGGCTCGGTTACGGTGACCGGGGCGGCTGGAAGCGGTTTTGTTTCATACAATGACGGTGTGGCTTTGAGCGGCTATGTTGGTTCGGGAGTCAGTTTATCTCCTACTGATTTCGGCAATACTGATTTGGTGGTTCGCGCCCAAAACGATTTAGTATTTGTCGCGAGCGACGGGACGGGATTAGCAGACAGGTATCAAGCAAGCATTTCCGGCACGACCGGCGTAATGACGGTCAAGCAACCCGGTTGGCCGCTGAAGAACGAGTTGACCAACTCCGGCTTCGACGTGTGGAGTAACTCGACGCTGGAGGATGTTGGGAGTGAGTTGGTGACGAATGGCACTTTTGCCAGCGACTACGCGGGATGGACTTTACAGCGGAGTGCCGTTCTTTCACACCAGACTGACAAGATTCGAGTCACAAACGGTGGCGGTGTTGCAAGTGGTGTAGCAGAACAACAAATCACAGTTGTAGAGGGTAAACTTTACAAACTAACTTATGATATAAAGACAGTTAGCGGCGTGGCGTCAGCGTATATTCGAGTTAGCACGGGAAGTGCAACGTCTGGCACTTTCTATGTTAGTGAAACTCCAGTTGTCGGAGATGGTCAGTCTGTTGTGTTTGAAGCTACGACCGGCACTACTCTTTTCGTTGCGCTTCAAAATTATGCGGGAAGCGATGGCGACTATTGTGAGTTTGACAATATCACACTCAAAGAAGTCACGCCGGGGATTAGTTCTGGCGCGTTGGCGTTTGACTCTTGGTATATGGATTCGGGAACTGCCATTCAGAGGCAGCACAACGACGGTGGCTCATACACCAAAGATGGTTCGTTTTATGCGTTGAAAGCCACGGGCAACGGCAAAGAGATTTATTGGCCGATAAGCAATGCGTTTTCAACATCGGACATGAACGAACAACGATTTGCAGGTCGCACGGTAACATTTGGCGCGTGGGTTAAATCGGACGATGGAACTTATTTACGGGTGCGTGATGGGGTTACCGCCAATTCTGACTCGACCGCACATACCGGCGATAACACTTGGCAATGGCTTGAGGTGACTAAAGAGGTTTCACCGAGCGCAACATTGTTCAGCGTGGCTTTTATTTTGGACGGTACTGCCGCCAACTACATCTCCCAACCGATGCTTGTATTCGGCAGCGCAATCGGCTCGGGGAATTATTCGCGACCGAGCGGGGAGATTGTTTGGTGTGAGAAAAGCGTTGATTCAGCCACGATGATTAAAAACGGTTACGGACCTGTTTCAACAACTGCGCTGAATCTTGAAGCCGACAGCAACGGCGCGATTCCTAAAGGCGCGAAAGCGGTTCACGCTTGGTTACAGGTTGCCGACTCTAACCCGGCAGGCGTAACTAGTGCTCGGATGAATTTATCCACAAGTATCGACAGCCGTTACGGGGTTGACATTTATCTCGGAGGGTTGCCTGCGGTAGGTAATGGATGTGTTCGTGCCGCTGCCGGTTTCGTCGGTTGCGACAGCGATGGAGACATAGTTTACAAAATCGACGCATCTGGTTCCGACACATTTGACGTCTACGGTTTGCGATACCAAGCAGTTCAACTTCGATAGAACAATGGCAATAACAATTAACAGCACACGCGAGAACGACACCGACCAAACGGTTTTCTTCTCCATCGACTATGACGGCACGAAGAAGTGGCACGGCGACATTCCGAAAGATGCCGACCCGCAAACACATCTAGAGGCAAACGAAGACAGGCTGAAAACGCAGATACTTCGCAAGCAATATCCAGAGGCAGACGTTCCGCAACTTGAGGACAAGACGCCGCTTGAATCATTCGAGGCGTGGATTGCAAACGGATGCAAGAATGCTGAAATCACCAAGACAACCGTAACGCCAGCGCAACCCGCCGTTGATGCGGTGATGGGCGAGCGGCAGAAAACAGTCGAAAGTTCGGAGGAAGTCACAACGACTGAAATCGTGGAGCAAGATGGCAAGATGGTGCAGAAGTCAGTCACCAAAACGGTGGTGACTAATACACCAGAAACCAAAGAAGTTCCGCTATTCGATGAAGCTGGTGAAGAGGTTGGAACAACAACCGTGCCGGTGATGGAGTCTTTTGAGGTTAGCCCAGCCGTTGAAGCGGTGGAGGAAACCAGCGAGACGGTAATCACTCGCCCCGAAACAGTTGTGGAAAAAGTTGCTTGGAAAGACACGGCAGAATAAATTGAATTATGATGGAAGTTAATACAATACCAAACGAGAAAACGCTCAATGTGAGCAAGGTGGCCATCTCCCTGAATAGTGCGTCCGAGTTTTCGATGCAGTTCAGCGTAGCTGGCTTTGGCAAGTATGCCGATGCGGAGGGTAACATAAACTGGGGGCCAAATCCCTTGGTGAGCACATTGCTCAACATCACCGGCAAAGCTTGGAGCGATTGGGGAAAGACTGAAGCACAAACCGATGAGGACTACATCATCGACTTGGCGCTAAAACAGTTGGGCCTGAAACGCGCTCCGGCAGAGGAGAAGGCTGCAAAAAAGGTAGAGGAAGCTCCCGCTAAGGAAGGGGACTCTGAATAAAATGTGGGAACCGACACAGCCAACCTTATCCAGACGCTCGGCTTCCCGGTGGTGGCCGCTGCTGCCGCAGGGATATTTGGCTACAAGATTGTTTTCTATGTACTGCGGAACCTCTCTGGAGAGGTCAAAGGCCTTTACGACATTATCGTAAAACTGATTGACCGACTGAATGGACATGACAAGGAAACACGGAAGCTTGAAAAGGAGGTCGCCATGCTACGCGTTGAAGTTGGTGCCCTCTACAAGTGCCTTGGCATTAACGCAAAACGCCTGACTAAAAAACGGGAGGATGAGTGAAAAGATTTCTTGCCATTATTGTGATTGCGGCGGTGGTGATTAGGGTAGGGGCAGGCTGCAAATCGTTGCCGGGGAAGCTGGAAATAGACACCCCCTTCATTGACATTGAATATGAAGGCAAAGCGATTGAATGAATTTAGATGACCTTAAAGTTGCATTTGCGAGTGTCACGGGCCTCGGTAACTGGCTTGTGGATATTGATCTAATTTTGAAGGTTGGGATTTCGTTGGCGAGCTTGGTTTACATAATTTTGAAGATTAAGCAATTATTGAGAAAGAAATGAAAACGAGACTAATAATAATCGGGGCGTTTCTGCTTTGTGCCGTCAGCGTCAATGCAGGGGATTTGTTTGGCGCGGGTTGGAAGCCAAAGCCAAGCCTCACCCTGTTTGGCCAGAGAATAGCATGGCCATTGCCCTCCCTATGTCTTGGAGCCAAGGCAGGCGTGTTGCCTGATGCCGGGGTTTCGCCAGACGGGTTGAACATCAAGATTCCATATCTGTCGCTGGAGGTGCCGTTTCCGAGTCTCACCCTTTCGCTGGGCAAGGAAAAGCCCAAGGTGGAATTGAAGCTTGGAGCGATTGATAAGACAGAACACAAACCGAAAAAGGACTAAACAATGTTTAAAAGCAAAACTGTAATTGGAGCCATTGGAGCCATTTTAGCGGCTGCCGGTGGTGTTATGAGTGGCGAGCTGGAAATGGGTGCAGCAATCAATGTCATCGTTACATCGGTGCTTGCCATCTTCCTTCGCCACGGGGTCAAGAAGGCAGAAAACGCGAACAGCTAAATGGCTTGGTCAGCGATAGCGACATCTGATGTCCAGACGCGCATGACCGATACGGAGTTGGCTAAGTACAACTCTATCGGTTTGGCGGGAGGACAAACTTCCTCGGGGTTGATTCAGGAAGTGTCGGACGATGTTGCTGCGCTGGTTCGGGGTTACATAAAGGGATGCCCAAGGAACAACTTGGCATTAACGGCTGCGGCTGTACCTGATGTACTTCATTCCCCCTCACTCGACATCATCATTGTTGAGTTGATGAAGCGGGTGGGTGGTGCGGTCACGGATGTCTCGGATGTAAGGATTGCGGCTTACAACAGCGCAATCGCCTTCATGGACAAGGTGAGCGACTGCCGATTTGGGATTCCCAAGCCTTGCACAGAGACAACTGACACCTTTTATGATGACAGGGGCAGCTATGGCTACAAGAAGAAGGTCTGCATTAACAACCTGAAAGTCGAGAAGGGTGGCGTTACCCCGATCACCGAGGACTGCACCTGCACGAATGTAACCGGTGCTGTATTACTTTAACAATGGCAGTCTATCTGACAGACATTCAAGGGGCGCTTTATACCCGCTTGAGCGGTCAGTCACCTTTCAACACAGGGGAGAATTACACCCCCGGCTTGGTTCTTGAGGATGATGACATTCAAAGCAAGATGGAGGAAATGCTTAACCGCGTTCGCGTCATGGCGGTGGTGCTTCGACCTGTCAGCATGGTTCGGGTTCTGGAAAAGACAGTTGTGGATTTCAATTGGGAGATTGATACCGTGGAAAACCCGGCAGTCAATCGACCAGTTGCAGGAACTTATTTCACCGCAGAGGCAGTTGCCGAGTCGGTGTTTGTCCTTTTGGACAACTATCAGATTCCAAACGATACCGTTACAGGAACAAATAGCTCCCGTTCAACAGCAATCATGCGAATGGGAGCGGAGGAACCGGCGGGAAGCTTGGTCAGATACAAGGTAAACGGCTTCGTAAGGAGCAAATTAAACGTAAACATAGAATAAGATGAGTACATCAAATTCAACAATAGTAGGCAACGCCACAATTTACGGCGTAGACGGAACCATAGAGTACGGATCAGTATGGGTGGGTACAGATAATTATCTGCAGAGCGTCAACTTAACCGATGATGTGGACACAACCGAAGCACGCGACCAAAAAGGCAACGTGTTTGGGTATAACCTTTACAACTTCCGCAGGACAGCAACCTTTGAGGTTATATTCTATAATAGCACAGAAATCTTGGCAGCGGCAGACTTCAAACTGCCAACGCCGGGGGCGATTCTTGAAATCGCGCAGGATTTGGAAGCTGGGAGTAGCCTTCCTGCCCTATTGGTAGGAACATGGAACTACATTGGTGGTGGCTCTATTTCTGGCAGCAACACCGACTTGATGAGGATGTCCCTACCGTGCAGTCAGTACAATGCTGACACCACTGGTGATGCCGTAGCTCTGCAAACCTTCACGCACTAAACGTGTGTCGCTTGAAAATGATTATCTAAAGGCAGTCATACCTCCCCAAGCGCGAGTCCTTGGGCAGCGGTTGAAACCCTTATCCCTTGGCCACATGATGGTACTGTCACGCTACGGCAGTCCTTTTGTGACCGGGGACAGGCAACCGATGTTCGGGGATTTATGCTTTGCGGTTTGGGTCTGCAAAAAGAATTGGGGGCAAACCCTTAAAGGAATAGCTGACTCGGATTTCATGCGGGACATTCGGTTCTTGCGATTCATGGGGAAGTTCCGAAACAAGAACAAGGCAATGGGGGCGCTTGTGGAATACTTAACCCAAGCAGTAAAGGAACCATCCCTGTTTTTCAACAAGGTGGAGGGGGGTAAGCCAACCTCAATGAATAATCTGCATTACTTGAAGGTTGTGCTTATGCAAAAGCTTAACAAGACGGCAGAACAGGCAATGGACACCCCGTTTGGCGAAGCTGTTTATGACTTGGCGGCTATCGGGGAGGCTGAAGGAGTTTGCGGGTTTATCACAGATGCCCATGAGGAAGCTGGAGCAGCGGCTAAAAGGCAATGGGAGCGGAAGCAGGAAGAAATAAAAACCAATGGCAAACGAAATTAAATTCATCTTTACGGGTGACACGGCTGAGTTTGACAAGGCTATTGATTCCGTTGTCAAAAAGACCAACAAAGCTAAAGATGCCACGGAAGGGATTACGGATGCCCAAAAGACGCAAGCCAAGCTTCAAAAACTTCTCAATGAGGAATACGAGCAGGGGGCCAAGACAACAGGTGGCCTCCTTAAAATCCAAAAGGAGATTAAGCGAGTAGAGGAACAGCGGGTTAAGATAGAAAAGAGACTCGCCAAATCATCCCTAACCCGGAAAAACAGGTTGCGTGATATTGTTGCCTTGAGCCGCACAGAGGCGCGTTTGGCAGGGCTTACAGCGGCAAGACGCAGCGCCGTGAAGGGAGCCGCAATAAGCGCGGGTTCAGCGGCATTGACCAGAGTGGGATTAGGGGCAGCGGCAGGGGCAGGGGGAGCAGCGGCAGGAGCCGCAGGAGCCGCAGGCCTTGCGTTATCAGGCCCAGTAGGGTGGGCTATTGCGGCCCTTGTAGCAGCCGTTGCTCTAATAGTCATCTCCTTAAAGGTATTTAAGGCGGCAATCAAGGGAACTGCTGCTGCAATGAATAAGGCAATGGGCTTGCAAAAGACTGCTCAAATTGCCGGGAAAACGGTTGAGCAAGTTCAAGCGGAACAAGTTGCTGGGTTGTTCGGGGGAGACGCAGAAAAGGATTTTGATTTGTTTAAGGAGTTGGGCCTTATTATTGACAAGGAACTGATTGCTAGCCTTGCAAGGTCAGGCAAAATCATAATGGCTTTTGGGATGCAAGTTTTGAATGTGCTGATTCCTATTTTTGAAAAGCTTGCACTTGCAGCGGCCACATTAGTCAAGGTTTTCGGGGCATCTGCTGTGGGCCTCATGGCTACACTTAAACCAGTATTAGACCAGATAATAGCACACCCCATTATTTCCGCAACCCCCCCCGGTATGGCATACGCAGTAGCTCAAGCGGATTTTGGTGCTGGAGGGAAAGCCTTTGAAGATTACTGGAACAAGATGAGTGAACTGACAGGCTTGACGTTCAAAAAGTCAGAGCAGGCAACAGAAATACAAGCACAAGCAATTAGAGCGGAAACCCCTACTGATGCTCTCACTAGAATCGGATTATTCAAAGGGGGGGCAGACAGCCAGCTTCAAACATCAAAAGCTAACCTTGCTGCTGTTCAAGCAATTCAAGGAAACACTAACGGTATAATCCCAGCAATCACAAACGCATAATGCCTAACAACACTTTTGTAGGATTTCCACATTCAGGACACAGCCTTTCTCCGCCTGATCCCCTAGATTCTGACCAAGTTCAAGAACTTCAACCTGTCACAACTTGGAATAGGGATGGAGGTTATACGGTCACAAGGCGCTGGCGTGGGCCGATTGATTCACTTGAGCTTTTTTCTAATGGTGGTTCAGGCAATAAAGATTATGCTGGAACTTATTTCACCGGCACAAGCGGAATCCTTTTAGGTGGTGCTGGTCGTGACGGGGCAATCTCTACAGACTTGGTAAGGGATGAAGGAGGCCAACTTGGGATATTTAGTGCAACATGGGTAACGTCTAATCTAGCAGCAGCAAAATGGACAGGTGCCCCAACTGCCCCGGCTACTAGAGGGAGTACAAGTGGCGACCAATATCAGGAAAGTAGCCTTTGGACTTTAGACGGGAATGATTTGGAAAAAAACCTATTTGAATGCCCAAAAATGTTGGATATTCTTGATGAAATAAAAAACGATGGCGCCCCTACCTCCTGCGCCGGTGGCGAATTAGGGCTTACTGCAAGAATTAAGGCTTCAATGGAAGACTACAAAAACGGAAAAGACCTAAATGGAAATACTATTCCTGATTACTTTGAAACGGAATATGCGGTAGCAAATTATTTTGATATTTCTTCATGCCCCTTGGTTGCCTTGAGTGTGACGCAACTGAATAACCTAGAGGCAATCTGTCAGGATTATATGAAAGGGGTTGAAGCTTTCACAATAAGCCAATATGTCTTGCGGAACACAAAAACAGTCCAATATACTTCTGCCGTGGCTGCGGTTGCCCTGATTCCCTATTATGCTGATGTCAATAAAATCTGGCTTACCTCTGATGTAACCACCTTAATGGGTGCTGATACTCGCCCAATAGACCCACCTATTACCATAGTCAATTTTGATCTTCCCTTGATAGGGGTACTGGGTACGGTTTTCAGTACATCGAAATGGCTTTATCGCACTCCAGATGTTCAAGAGTTGAACAATGGAAAATGGCAAATCACCCGTGAATGGTGGGAATCCACGGATTATTCAGTCGCCCTTTACGACACTAAATGATTCATAATTTCACGCCACAGATGGGGACAGGGCGAAAGTCCCAAGCCATTAGGGAACTGCAAAAGGCGGTTCGCAAGATTACCCCACGCACAGGGGCTAATGTGACTACGCGCGGCACTTCAATAAGGGCGAAGGCTGGAACAGGCGGGGGAGGGGGGGGTCAAACCGTTGTCTGCCGATGGCTGTAGATTACACAGAGGCCCGGACGGTTGATGTTAATGATGGGGTTTATTCACAGGATTACAACCGTCTAGCACTAGCGTTTAATGACCGGCTAAAAAACGGGGTTGCCGACCCCACTTGGAGACTTCTTTGGTATGCCCACTCCCTTGTCAGGGGCATACGCAACCCAAACGGATTCTTGTATGCGGCTGAAGATGAGTGGTGGAAGGTTTACTCGCACATCAAGGAGTCGGCGGGGATTACTTGGCCCACGACATCGGCGGGAATGCCAGAGGGCGTTAATGTTACTAATCCTCTCGGCGCTTTTATTTATGGTGTCGAACCTACTGTTGTAAATGAGGAGGGCCGAATCAACGCCAGCGGGGAGTTTGACCCTGCGGGAACCGACTTGGATAATGCGCCGACCGGGGTTCCTTTGTTTTTAAGTTCCCCCACAATTCATGCCCCCACAACCATTGCCGAATACTGGGAGCTTTCAAAATACCAAAGGGGAGCGGTACCCAGCGACCTGTCTGATTATTCCGCAAGCAACGCAATCAAAGCATCACAGGAGCATGGCTTCATCAATTACCCAAGCAGCGGATTCTTCCTTCAAAACTACGGGGGGTTCCTTCCTTCGCCAAAGCTGGATGCGGCAGCACCGCTTTGTGATGACAATTACACTCCCAACTTCGACCTAAAGTTCAGCAACTTGGTGGGTGGCAGCGATAAGGACTACAATACCTGTCAACCTGATGGGGTGATGTTTTATTTTGAGGGGTTCAGCGCCTACAAAATCATCAATTGGGATGGCACAACGGAAAGCCTACCTCTGACGGATTACCTTGAAGGCCCGTATGAGGACAACGCCTACCTTCGACGCTACAAGGGGCAACAGTTGAATGAGGTGATGAATTGGTTTGCGATGGAATACCGGGCCAACGAAACGGAGCGGGAGGAATCCGACATGAACAGGATTGATAAGGGGTTCCAGTTTCAAGACTTTCTAACGAGGCAATACTGTCTCGCCCCGGCTTACGGGACAGTAGCTACCGGCTCCATAACTGCCGTCTATCCGACTTTTGAACTCAGCGGGGGTGAAACCGCCGGGACTTACCTTGATGTCACCACATCGGGCAGTTATAGCGGAACAACCACCTACACGGTTCCCGCTAAATTCACCTATGCGGCATTTTATGCCAAGACAAGCGGAGTGGGTGCGGGGGATGTGACGATTGAGGCTTTCAACGGAGCGGTTTCCCTGACTACCTTTACAATCACAGCCGTAGGGGGTTCAACTGTTGACCACCTCAATTGGTTCACCTCGGCGCATAACGAGGCAGACATTCGTTTCAAGCTCAAGACGGTGCTTCCTGCCAGCGTCACCATCAATATCGAGTGTGCCATGCTATTGGAATACCAGCCGACAATCTACGATGCCTATGTCTGCTTGAGGCTGGGCAGCACGGATGGGCCTACCTCAACCACCTACGACAAGAGCGGCTACACATTCAGCGACCCAAAACAGGTCAGCGACAATCTTTTGGGCTATGGTTGCCTGATTAGGGGGGTAACTGGCATCCCAACAAACACCGGGGAGATAAACGAGAACCCTGTTTATGAGTCAGCACGGCGCTTAATTCATAACAACCTTCGCATGGCAGAAAGGCAGAACCTTGTGGGGTATGAGGTTATCGGGGGCAAGAGCTACATTCATTTTAAGAGATTTGCGCGAGGGGAGTATTCCGACGATTTAGATGTGTTTGAAGGAATTGCCCCACCTTCTGCCGTGGTTGCAAGTGGGGATTTGATTGATGGGGAGGAATATCAAGTTTGGTCAATGAGTGATTCGGGATCATCACTCGTTTATTACGATGGATTATCCTACTCAGCCATCACAAGCGCGGGGCATTCTGGAGGCGAAATGGCTGGAACCTATTTCACGGCTACATCTGTAAAGACTTTTACCGTTTCAGGTGATGCTTTTCTGCGTGTTCGCAATGGTATTCGTTCCATCCCAATCAAGGACAACCGTGCTGACAGGTTCAGGGGGCAAACAAATGAATGGACAACTCAACAAACCACCACGGTTTACAAGCTGTCGGATTCAAGCATCTACAAGTCGGACGGTTATGGCGACATCTTGGGATTCCTGACTGACCGCTGCGGGTTACTTTCTTGCGATTGGTCAAGGATGGCGTGCACTACGGGATTCACTCATAGGGCAGAAGTAAACCGGCAAATACTGTATGGCTCAAAGATGGCTCTGCGACCAGAAAACCCTAGCGGCTATCGCTATGTTTTGGGGAGCCAAGCCGTAGGGGGATACAATACCAACTCAATGGTGCAAGCTGAAAACACCGCATCTGCCGGGGAGGGGGACAAGAGACACTACGAGAGTTGTCAGGTATACAAGCCGGACTATGGGTTAGAGGCTGTTTACATTGACCCAACTACCGCCGCATCTAGCAGCGACTACGATGTGATTGTTAAGTTAAGGGGCAGGCTAGAAAACGAAACATCCCCCGCAACCGTCACCAATACAACCGTGGGATGGTATGTTGCCTTTACCGGCAGCTATGTTCCGAAGCGCAGAACGGACGAGAATGCTGTGCTGGAATACCTTTACCACATTGCAAGCTACGCTTCTGCCCCAACATCCGACTACAACTGCATCCAGAAAATAGGGGATGTGGCTTATGACGCCTCAAGTTCAAGTGGTTATTGGGGAAACGACTTTCACGGGAACTGTTACCCCCGGTTTTATTTCTCCAAGGCCGTGCGCCATGTCTGGAATGACACCAATGCGACCTATGATGCAGCCGATTCCCTGACCACGGTTGACGAAATGCTCTACATGGAGTTTATCCTGCAAGCCATTAGCTCAGGCTTCATCGACATGGAGAGCACCAAGCAGTTGAGTTGTACGGATGACAACAGAATGTACGACTACACCTTTCCCAACCTTTGCTATCAGGCATTGCAATTGGGAAAGACTGAACTGGAATACAAGGAAGTCACAAGGGCAACGGACACTTTCACATGGGAGAGTGAGGCGAATGTGCTTTATACGCTGGTGGGAGTGGATGGTTCGGGCAACGAAACACAGATTGCCAGTTCAGTTGAATCCCCCCACACGCAGACAGGGGTAGCGACCTTTACCTCCTACCGGGCTTATGCTGGTTCCAATAACGAGGAGAATCGCACCATCATAGATTTCACCCTGACTTACACGGGGGCAAGCGATGACAACGTAATCACATTCACGGAAAGCAGCGGCACATACATCACCTATCACATATTAGGCAGAACCCATGTCAGCGGGAACACAAACGACTGGGAATATTACACAGGGTCAGGCTGGTCTGCTTCGGAAGGTTCTGCCGAGGCTGTAAGTTCCCCCACAACGATAGCTGCCGCCAATGCCAAGAGCGAATATCGGGTTATGGCAATTGTTTTTGGGCGAAAACGATGGTTTGAGTTCCTCCCCGCAACCCTTCGGCCTGACAATGCACAGGGATTCGGGCCTTTACCCAATACAAACCTTTACGCTCGCATCTTCAATAATGTCTGTAATGCGGTAAATCTGCTTGTAAGGGCAAGAATTGATTTGCCTTTCAACTACCAAGTAAGGGATGGGGACAAATCTTGGTATGGAACAGCCGTTACCCCGGAAGATACCGCTTATGACAATTCAGCATCAGACTCAAACACCTACCCGTTCGAGTATGGATGCCCTGAAGGAGGAACACTTGTTGCGGGAATATCTACCTTTGCTTTAAATGCTGAAGCAAGTGGGGCCTATGGAGGTGCAAGCATTTCCGACCGTTCACTGAGGACGGCGGGATCAGGATGGACGGATGGCACACCCGGTATTGATGGGGCTGAATCAACGTATGATGTTGGTTTTGCTTCTGCCACCGCAACCTGTGGGGTGCAGGTGGAAACAGGAATGGTTGTTTCAGGCTCAACTTTTAGCAGGGATGATTCGGATTGGTACAAACCTTATATTGTCTCAAGCAAATACAAGGGCGAAATAAGAATAAAGGACGAAACCATAAAGTACGCTCTGCCTGATACATGGCAATTGTCAAACGGCACCATAGAAGCCGCAGGCATTAGGGATTTGTTTATGGGCAGCCCCGGCTTCTTGGGTGATTTACAGCACGATGTTAGAAAGTGGGAAATCAACGAAAGTTCTGGAGCTTTAATTCATGTGGGGAATGACCCGAGCCTCCCCATAATGACTGCAAACAAGTATTTAAGCATAGTGAAAACACTGAACGAATGTTCAATTTATGAGGGGGATGTAACGGTTGATGCGGCTGAATCTCCTTTGTACGGGTTTTTTACGGGTGGGGATTTTTATTACGACCAAAGAATAAGCACAATAAATCGCTTTACGGCTAATGGGAACTTTGTTTCTTCACTTTTTACCCCTTATGCCGAAAACATCATGTTCATCAAGATACCAGTTGTCTCACGCAGCTACCCGGACAACACATACTGATGCCGGGATCATTCACAGTCACAACGACGGGGTTGCAATCTGCGACTCTGCTTATGGATGGAGGGACGAAACCGGGAACAACTGGCCATTACCTGATAAAGAGAAAGCCACATTTCATGGCTGATGGAGTAACAACCACTCCCTTTGCGGATTATCTGGTGATCTACAAAACAACGGAGGCAACTGTTTACGATCATCCTCGCTCGCAAAACACAGCAGGGGTGGTCATAAGCTGGGACTATAATGCTTATGCCTATATCACGGCAACCTCCTCTTATGATTCGGGAATTGCGGTAACAAGCAAATCCGTCCAACCCGTGACAACGGCCCAAATCCAAAGCACAGGCATAGCGGAACCAACCACCAGCGGAGGGACAATGAGCAACACTTACCTAACCCAAACTGAAATGGCCCCAAGTAACAGCTACGACAAGGACACATGGACGGTAACGAAAGTAATTCCGCTGGCGGTGTCATCGCAGTAAACCCAGCAACCACGCCCCTGCGCTGGAAGCTCGATGCGGAGCCAGAGATGCCCTCTAAAGGACAGATGGCAAAGAATGCGGCGGGAGCCTTTGCCAAGAATCTAAAGAGCGTCATGGAGGGAAATCCGCTCAATGCTGACCTTGATGAGATTGATAGGCGAAATTCGATTTGTGCTGAATGTGAGTTCAACTGTAAAAACCGTTGCATGAAATGTGGCTGTTGGCTGCAATATAAGGCAAGATTGAGGGCCGAAAGTTGCCCTATTAACAGATGGGAATAGTTCAGTTAATAAATACAATCAACTCCTTGGCCCGTGCGGTGCCAGAGGTTGCTGACCTTTGCAAGACGCTGGTCAGGATCGCTCAAGATTATGAAGATGACAGGACAAGGCTCGATGCTAGGAAGAACTGGTCTGCCAAGAATGCTGCCATTAACGCTGCTATTGGTGATGTGCAGCGGTTGCATAACGACAAGGCTGAACAACACGGAGAGGCTGATAGCTCATCCACAGTTTCAGTCTGCCGTCATTGCGGCTCCAGATTGGACAAGGGACGCGCTTGAAACCATCGCTGATTTAGAGAGGGAGATTGAGGCCCAGTGAATAGGAAACATTCAAGGGCACGGGCTGAAGCCATCTTCAGCGTGACTTGCAAGATCGATCTCGGCAAACCTACCTCCATTTGCAAAATGACCTTCTATGAGTTATTTGATGAAAACGGCAATCCCAAAGGGACGGCAACCGTCACCAAGGATTTACCACACCCCAAAATTCATCAAAAACCTTAATGTTTAGGGGTTTTTAAAAAAAACCTCACCTTTCCCAACAAATGCGTTTGCAATGCGGTATGCATGGGTTATTATTGGCCCGTGCTATTAACCTCAACAGAAAGGAACAAAATGAAAAACCAAATCAAAATCAAAACTAGTAAATCGGCCTTTGAGGGACTGATCGGAGGCATCTATGGCAACAAGACCCTTTCCAAGCGGAAGGTTGTTGAAGAGGGAACCCACCTCACCCTTTATTACGATGAGGCAAATCCCGACATCCGCGTCATGGGTGACCGCAAGTTTGAGTTCCCCAATCACATTGGCACATGGCAGCGGTCGGGTGCTTGGTATCACGACAAGGAGGACAAGAAATGAATGATGATAAGCTCAATGTGGAATGTGCTGAATGTAATTCAAAGATGAGCAATGCTGAGTTCAATCAGCACCAATGCCCCAACATCTCTCAGCCCTTAAAGGGTGAATCATTCGATGATTACGTCGAGCGAAGTAAGAAGGAACTTGCTGAGCGGATTGATAAGACCATTCTAAAGGTTAATCCGGCCGCTCTATAACCCTAAACGAAAGGAACACAAATGAGTCATGGAATAGAACTAACTGACGGACGCGCCAACATGGCATACACAGGTCGCACCCCTTGGCATAACCTTGGGCAAAACATTGAGGGGGCGTTCGATGCTGAAACAGCATTGAAGGAGGCCAACCTTGATTGGGAGGTGGAGGTTGCTCCGCTTTACTACGAAACACTTGAGAACCTCGATGAAAGTGGTTCCAAGCAATACATCAAGCACGTTAAGTCCGACAAGGGCCAGATCGTTCGCAGGGTTGATACCGGCGATGAGCTTGGCGTGGTTGGGCCTAAATACTCGCCCCTCCAAAACAAGGATGCTTTTGCATTCTTTGATGGAGTGTTTGGCGAAGGCAAGGCCCGGTACGAAACGGCTGGGTATCTTGGCAAGGGCGAGCGGATGTGGCTGTTGGCCAACATGACCGCCAACGACCCCCTTGAGATCGTGCCGGGGGATGAGGTAAACAAGTACCTCCTGCTCACAAATGACTTCACCGGGAATTACTCGGTGATTGGTTCATTCACTCCGGTGCGTGTGGTTTGCAATAATACGCTAACCGCCGCAGTTCGGGACATCATTAAGGGCGGCAACACCGTAAGGGTGAAGCACGTTGGCGATGTAGCCAACCGGCTCAACTTTGCCGGTGAGGTGCTTTCTGCCGCCGGGGTGTTCTACGACGAGGTGAAAGACCTGTTTCAGAGCTTCGCCAAGAAGCAACTGAACGGGGAGCAGACCCGGAACTACATCCACCATTCCCTGTTTGATGATAACAAGGAAACCAAGGGTCGCACCAAGAGGGTGGACATGGTTGAGGGACTGATGCACACGGGCCGAGGCAGCGACATTGCTGGTGTTCGTGGCACGGTTTGGGGTGCTTACAATGCGGTCACGGAATACGTTGACCATGTTAAGGAGTACCGAGGTGGTGCTGCCAAGAAGCTTGAGGCTTCACAGTTTGGCACAGGCCGAAACCTCAAAACGAAGGCGCTCAAGCTGGGCGCAGAGATGGTGAGCTACGGTAAAGAAATCGAGCTTAACTAGGCAATAACACAGGGCACCCCTCGTTTCGGCGGGGGGTGTTTCCTCAACAGAAAGGAACAAAATGACTGAAATAACTGTAACAGGCA
>Ga0208156_1000454_pt1 | contig 16089 bp, 43 predicted proteins | sample 1_EtaG_FD_184073 | JGI IMG/M metagenome (GOLD analysis project Ga0208156, IMG submission 184073) | Marine viral communities from the Subarctic Pacific Ocean - 1_ETSP_OMZ_AT15124 metaG (SPAdes) (version 2) | ecosystem: Environmental > Aquatic > Marine > Oceanic | place: Pacific Ocean | collected...
TTGGGCCTGAGAAGTTTAGAACTCAATATTGTGAGTAGTGATGAGAGTCGGAGACCTGGTAAGAGTTAGACAGCGGACTGTAGTTCTCAATGATTTTGAGCATGTTCGAGATGGTCTTCACGGAGTTGTTCTATCTGATCACTCTCCTATGCGACCGCCCGACGTGGGTCGTGTAGTCGATGTGATGTGGAATAATGGAGAAATCGAGGATATGTACTCGGACGATCTGGAGATTGTACAGTGAAGAGCGTTTGTCCTAAACCAGGACATCTTGTTAGAATGCGTGATGGATATCCTCACTCTAGCTTGAGTGGACATACTGGATTGATTGTGAACGCGATTGGAATCCGAGTTCAAATTATGACGGGAGACGAGCTCTTATTCTGGATTAGGAGAGATCAGCTGAAGGTTATCGGTGGATCCGAACAAAGTAAAGCTAGGTGATCTGATTCAGGTCAGAGAAGAAATACCGTTTGGACCTCCTGTTGGATCCGTGGGTATCATTAACCTCGTTAGGATGGATAATGTTTGTTCCAAGGGTGGAATCGTAGGACTTCCTCCAGAGGAAGGCGGACCAGAGTATAAAATGGAGAAGGCAATCTGTGCGATATTCAGTGATAGGATGCATAGACTCTGCTTCTATGATCGAATGGATGTCTTGGAGGCGATATGAAACCTGGCGACATGATTAGAATTGAGACCGACGGACATCATTGGCGAGACTGGATGGTCGGCTTGCTGATTAGAGTCAGGTCGGGTTACGGAAACCAAAGAGTCGCGACTGTGCTGACGAATCGCGGTATCGAAGCCTGGCCACTAGATAGCTTTTATCAGTTTGAGGTGGTCAATGAAAGTCGGTGATCTAGTTTACAAGAAAATATCAGAGCAGTTTGGCGTTATTGTAGCAATATCCCAGCGAGACAGCCAACTTATGCGCGTTTTTTGGACTACCCATGAAGCGAGATGGTGTGGGGAATGGCATCTGGAGGTGATCAGTGAAGGTGGGTGACCTGGTGAGACATAAACGTTCAGAGCGTGGAATGACAGGAATCATTGTGAGGATCCATGTAAATAAAACTCCCATCGTCATGTGGGATGATGGTCGATATGGCAAATGTATCCCAGCTTATCTTGAGGTGATTCGTGAAGGTGGGTGACCTCGTGAGGTACATAGATTATAGTCATGTACACGATGAGCAGATAGGAATAATTCTTGATGGACCGCGTCGAGGAGCAAGAGTGGCTGCACCCACCGCTTATAAGGTTTACTGGGTCGTTGAGAAAAAAATTGGTTGGTGGGACCACTTCCGGCTCGAGAAGATTGCCTGTTACAGGAGCATGCCAGATGACATTAGTGGGAATGAGATATGAAAGCAGGAGACGTCGTACGGATTAGGGATGATGCTTTCTCTGTTGAGTCGGCAGCACCAGAGTATATCGGTGCCATCGGAGTTATCGTGAAGGAGGCGAGACGACTATACATACCCGCGGCCAAGGTGATGGTGGGCGGAGAGATCTTGGAGTTTGATCTAGAAGAGCTTGACCTAGTGAGCCGGTTGAATCGACGCCTCTAGTGCTGATACATATTGGAGATATCGTTAGGAAGAGCGGCGGTCACTCCGATCGCGGACAGATAGGAATAGTTCTAAATGTATCCCAGCAATCCACACATGCAGTGATTGTTAATGTCATGACAGAAAATGGAGAGAGAAACTGGTACGGAGAGTATGTTGAGGTGGTGATCGCAGAGATAGGCTATGTGGCATGCAAAACGTGCTAGCCTGTGGTATAATATGGTATGATGATAGTACCAAGGAGGCATCATGCTAGAGCTAGTAGATATCGTCGATACCGACACCGGAGAGATCTATGAAGAGGATATGCTCGTCGCATGCGCGTATATCTGGGCAGCGAAAAAGGGCTGGAAGGTCGTCAAGGATGAGATCGATACGCTCGAGCTCGTGTATGAGGATGGTGAAGAGTGGGGACCTAAGACGGTCCGGTGGATTTACGTCAAGGATCCAAGGCATCTCCTTCAACGTCAGGTGAGCTCGTTGAATAGACGTGACACGTCTATGTCCCCGACCGTCACGCTAACGCAGAAGCCTCATCACAGGTTGAAAAAGAGCGCGGTGTGAAATAGATATTACAGAGAGGGATATCAAATGAGGATCACACGTAGACAGTTCAGAAAGCTCATCAGGGAGTCTATAGAGCAAACAAGGTCTCGAGAGGCAATATCACATTCAGAATCTCAAAGAGATGATGGGCTATCATTCGTAGATTTCACAGGTCTCATCGTAGACAAGCTAAACCTCTATGACGAGTGGCTTTCCAATAAGTCTGTTGATGAGGTCGTGGAAGAGTTAAGCTGTGCCGGAAAGATTTCTGCCACCTTTGCTAGGAAAAAATATGCTCCAATGGAAGGCGACGATACTATTTATTCAAGACAAGCTGCTCTTGATCCCCGCCGCACAGACTCGGAAGGAGACTTTTAAATAATGAAAATCACGCGCAGACAGTTAAGAAAGCTCATCAAAGAGACAGTTGGTGAGATGAGATCTGAAGAAGCAGGAGACTCTCCATCGAAAGAACAGCAGTACTGGAAAGGTCAAGATCCCAACCGTCCAACGACACCGCCAAAGGAGGTCATAGACCAGGTCAAAGATCGGCTTGGTAATAGGCGTGACTTTCATGGCAACATGCTTAAAGGGTCGGGAGTAATCGTCGCCAAAATTGAGGCATCGAAAGACAGGTCTATTGCGCCTCGCGGCTGGAAGGTAGATATCACTCTTGATACCCTCAAAGATGAATCCCTCGCCAAACAGATTCCGAACATTATTTCTCACTACCTGTCCGTTCCTCCAGGGTTCCAATACGGTGGTTTGTACGAAGAGCCCGCTGAAGGCTACTTTTCTGGAAGCTGGAAGTTTATATTCAGAGACGGACTGATTAAAGAGCAGATGAACGTACTCAATGACGGAGAGCGTCCAAGAAGGTGGAGCCGAGGGCCGGAGACTACGCTCCCTCAGGCCATTGATGACCTCGGTGATGAGCTCGCAGGTGTCAACCTCATGGGATTAGATGCGAGAGGGCATGACAGTCTGGTGAAATGGCTCGCAAGCAAGCTGGGATTGGAAAATTACTGGACGTTCATGCAACAGGTGGGGCTTGATGTAGATGAGTGGGTCGCTGAGGAGCTTGCTCCACAGGTGATTAAGAAGTTTATAGATAACCAGATGAGTGGTTCAGATTATCTGAAGATCAATGCGGCGGTGGTGTCGATGAGCAGCACTGGTCAGTTCAAGGGGATCTGGGATCGTATAATATCTGAGCTTAAAGAAGACGGGCACTCTGAGGATTCCCCCTTCCTTCAGGTTCTCAGGGCGACTGGAGCTACCGGCAGGCTCGCATCAGAGATCGCCGAAGCGATCGCCACTAGAGTGAGGTACATGTAGTAGGCTGTTGAGTCATGCTCATTCTTCTCGCATGCATGTCCAGCCAGCCAGACTGTCTAATGATAGACGACATCACCGAGAGGTGGTGGGAGATAACGAGTCCAGAGGGGATAAGCGACAGCTGCTACCTCTTCACCGATGATGGACTGCTCATAGAGGAGAGGCCTGATGGAACAAAGGTGTTCCTCACCACGTGGACGACAGAGGATGAGGAGTGCCTTAGCCTTATATCATCTCCTGACGGGGACCTCGAGGTAACAGGAGCTGAGCAGGGTGGTTGTGTGTTGGTCTCTCACGAGGGTGTCGACCTCACTCTGTGTGAGTGTTGATGCGTATCATCTAGCACCCGAGCGAGCGCCCGTGACACGTGTCTCATCCAGCACCCGCGTCGTCTAGCACCCGTCATCACGCCTCATCTAGTGCCCGTGTGTCATGTCATCGAGCGCCCGTGACGTAACGTTTATCTAGCTCCCGGCTATGTGTCATCTAGCGCCCGGGTATATCGCATCTAGCACCCACGACACGTGGCTAATCCTCATCGAGAACCCACGTCTGGCACCCGGGTCACATCGTGCCCTCGAACACGGGATTATCCGCGTCTACCGTTCTACACCACGAGGTCGGGGAATCTGAAGAGTACGTACCTCTTAGCCCCCACACAAACACGAGTAACTTTTGTGTGTAAAACGAGCACCGGTGTGGTATTATAGTAGCATAAGGGAGGCCGTTGAAGACAGTGCCGAGGTCGAAGATCAACAGGGGTAGAGAGCGCCGCGGCGAGTTACGCAAGCGAGCGGAGGAGATGGCGAGTGAGAGGGCGAAGAGATCTCCAGAGGATCAGATCTCCCTACTCGACGCTCGGCTAGGAGAGGGAGCGGGTGCCGCGAAGGAGCGAGCGCGGCTGGCATCCGAGATCGACGGGAGAGATGAGCGCGCTCGACGCGGGAGCAAGACCAAGAAGGTCGACAAGAAGGTTGTCGAGGGCGGACCTGAGCGTCGAAAGGCGAAGGAGCGAAGGCGAGCATCGAGGTCGAAGTCGAGAAAAGGAGGTCGTGATCGACGCGAGGTCGACTAGAGGTCGACAAGCCCTCGTAATGGGGGACTGATCTTTGACAGATATAATCACACGCATACGCACGCGGGGGGTGGTCGCTTGGAGTGTAAACCCGACCTGGCTGTGGTATAATGGTAACACGGACGCCGCTGCTGGTGTCCCTCGGAGGTGTGACATTGGAGAAACAAAAAGGTTCTGGACCAGGATGGATCGTTGTTCTATTCATCGGCATGGCGCTAGGGTGGCTCGTGGCGAGGAGGAAACCGGAGGGTGAGATCAGCCCAACGAAAGAGAAGCCTGAGACAGAGGATCTCGATGAGAGTGGAGACCACCCTCTTCATGATTATCGTGATTCCGGGACTCTTGGTCGCAATTATGAGGAGGAGCCTGAGAGACCGACGGGAGAATCAGGAACAGGACCTCCCACGCTAGTGCTCGTCGAGGGCGATGATGAGGATGAGCTAGAGGAGGACATGCTCGCCAGCTTTCCTCCCGTGGCAAGCGTTCCAGTCCACGAGCAGGTGGCGAGGGAGGTTGGGCTCACGAACATGGAGTACATCACGTTCAAGATGCAGGAGTGCCCAGGAGAGTCGCAGCGATTCTATAGGGGGAACCTGTACCGTTATCACAACGGAGTGTTCCAGTCGGATAACTACGGACAGTACTTCAGGCGAGGGTCCTCGTATAGAAATAGCCTGTGGGTTGACCGCGCCACTAGAGACGTCGTCGACAAGATGCCGTCGAGCGGGCTGACCACGAAACCGAAGAGGGGTGAGCTACACCTGACGCAGACTGGATGGGAGTTCGCCAACAAGGCGAGGGTGAAGCTGGGCATGGAGGAGCTACCGTGGTCGATCAACCTCGAGTGATCGGGCGCGTGTAACCTGGCCTGCGCTGTGGTATAATATTTTTACAAGGAGGCATAATGCTCTGGCAAAAGTTAATGGAAAACACCGGTGATCATCGAGTCCTCAGGTACGCGTTCCGCATGCTCGATGATGACCACGGTCTTACAGAGAAACAGTACTTCGCTCTTCAGGAATACGTCTATGACGAGCTCGGACCGACGGCGGAGATGCAAGATCTCTTTGATCGAGTGAGCACCCGAGCAGAAGGCAGCAGGTACTACATCAAGAAGGCAGACACTGTCTAGCGCTGTGCAAATCGAGCGCCACTGTGGTATAATATACATACCAACCAAGGAGAGACATGGAAAACTTCAAGATTCACATCACATTCAGCGGCGGCAGCACCCACGTTGAGGACCACACAGAAGAGACACTTGTCTCTGCTATCCAGCGGTTAGTCCGCGGTCCGGCAGCTGTTAGCGGCATCATCACCGAGGTGAAGGTCGTCGACTCAATGGACTGCACGAATTTCCTCGCACGCGACGGTAAGATAATCTTCCCCACACGACAGGATGTCGCAGCCCACGCTCTACGTTCGACGTGAAGATGGGCAGCGTGCAAATCGAGCGCCACTGTGGTATAATGTACCTACCAATAAACAAGGAGAGAAAATGACAGCTAGTGAAATCAGAGGAAACCTACACCTGCTCAACGAGTCAGAGCTCAGCGAGTTGAATCGAGCGGTGTGCCGCCAACTCAAATCCGTTCGTGATCGAGAGTGCAGGCAGAAGCGACACATGTTCAGCTCAGGAGACGTGGTCTCCTTCGACGGCCGACAGGGATACACTGAGGGAACCGTCGTCCGGGTCAAGCGGAAGAAGGCCATCGTTCGCGTTAACGCAGGAAGTATGCGGATGGTCAACTGGGACGTCCCCCTCAACATGCTTTCGCTCGTGGGGGAATGATGGGAATCAGAGAGAACGTGAAGCTCGCGGACATCGTGGTCAAACACGGAATCACCCTTGATCAGATCAGGGAGCTCAATGCTGCGATGCAGTCCACGTGGTCATCGATCGCATACGACATCGCTGAGTGTTTCGGGGGCGGAGATGGTGGGGGCTGGGGTGAGCTCTACGGTACCTACAAGGATGAGGCTGAGATGATCGCTGAGAACACACTCGACGCAGATCGCGTGGTCACGTTCAATAGCGACCTGGACCTGGAGTGGGTCTACGTAAATGGTGACGGGAGCCACCGCTTGAACGTCATCGAGATGGGTGAGGAGATCTTGCGGGCGCACACGAGCCGCTGGTAATAGGAGGGAACGAATGACATTTGATGAACTGTACAAGGCAATCCTAGAGGTGTGCCCCCGTGCTCAGCTAGGCGAGGACAATGAAGGACAGATCGTGGTCTACACAGACCTGATGATTGACGCCTACGAGGGCACTGACAACGTCGTGCCTTACGTTGACGTAGATGCTGAGTAGGCGCGGCGTGTAAGTCGAGTTAAGCTGTGGTATAATGTACCTACCAACTACCAAGGAGTCACACAGTGGCAGAAAATATGATGGTCAACGGAGGGGGATATCCCTTCAAACCCAACCAGAACAAGTGTGAGTGCTGCGGTGAGCAGAACTTGCCAGAACCCATCGTGTTCGCACAGCGCTCGCGACTGGATAACACCTACGTCTGCGGACAGTGCTACGCTGACCATAGCTACACGATTATGCTCGAGAAGAACACAGAGCTGTTTGACTCGCTGAGAGGTGACGCATGAGCCTGGATCGAGAAGTCAACTCAGAGAATGCAGAAAGCCCATACGTCCACGGACCCTATGTGGTTCTCAGCGACGCCTCCACCTTCGACGGTGCTGACGGGTGTTGTATCGTGTATGTTACAGCTGAGGGGAATGAGGAGCTCGAGGCCTGCTCGGACTTCAAGGCTGTTGAGGATAATCAGATGGAAGTCATCACACTTTCAGATCTGATGGACGCCTACGAGAAGGTTCACGGCGTCAAGCTGTAGGAGTAATCATGAAGACAATCAGACGTGACACGATTAGGAAGGTTTATCGAGAGGGGATGCTTCAGATCTTCGGCTGCGGCGATAAGGATCTCGATAAGGATCTCATCCACTCGATGAAGAAGGACATGCACATCGCCGGCCAAGCACCCGGCTCGTGGGTCGGTGACGGAGCGGTCCTTGAGATATACTGTGAGAGCGGGATCCCGAATGCGACTGACATCAACGACTTCAGCTGTTATGCCGCTGAAACAGGATGTGACCCTTCAGAGCTGGTGAGCTACAATTCCGACAAGTGGTACCAGCTGGACGAGTACGTGAACCTCTACCTGAAATCGGTCGGGCGCCCAGAGCGAGTGCACCACGAGCCGTACAATGCAGCGGTCATCGGGATTTACTGGAGCTAGCACCCGTGCAATGTGCGCGGTGGCATGGTATAATAACAAAGCCAACCAACAAAAAACCAAGGAGTTGAAAATGGCGGATAGAAAGATTGTGATCAGTGACCTCATCGTGGACGGTGAGGATAAGAAGGGGAACCCCGTCTTCGAGGCGAGTGGGACTCTCAACGAGAACGCCTTCGTGGCTCGGACCATCCAGTATCAGGATGAGCCGATCTTCAAGCTTCAAGAGGGCGGCGAGCACCTGAAGATGGCGGAGAGCCAGTACACGCGCGGTGATCGGATCGCGGTGGCTCGGGCATGTAAGGCCATGCGACTGGAGCTCTTCGGCTCCGGTCAGAAGGCCCTCGTGGATTCCGAGCTGGAAGCCGGTGAAACGGTGGAGCTCGTGGCCGACCTCGAGGAAGAGGGGACTCAGGACGAGCTCTCCGATTCGGAGGTCGAGGAACAGGGATAGAGGCAGCTTGACCGAAGGGGTTCGATTCCCCGACTGAGTAGGACAAGGTCGAGCAGCGGTGTATTCGGGACGATCCCCCAGGATCTCTACGAGCATTGGAAGGGAGCGGCTGGGGCTGCTCCCTCCTCTTGTTTTCGGACGCGTGTAGGTTTCAGGTAGCCGTGGTATAATGGTGGTACAAGGAGGCAACTCGTGGCCAAGAAAAACGGAAGTAGAGCGGCTGATCGTCGTCAACGTAAAATCATCGAGCACGTCAAGGCACAACGCGGTCTTGATCGAGAGCAGTTCTTCGACGAGGGTGGCGAGCTCTGTCGCTGGCGCGGGATGAAGACCGTCGAGGTCGACCGCAAGAAGAAGGCGAACAAAAATGCATGCCGTAAGTTTAACCGGCGTAACGTGCAAGGTTGAGCTAAACCTGGTATAATATAAACACCAACAACGGACAAACCAAGGAGAAAACTAAAATGGCCCGTTTCAAAACCGTCGTAAGCGACGTAACTCAAAATGATGACGGCAGCTTTACCGCTACCGGCACCATCCGCGACCTGGTCGGTAAGACCAAGACCAAGGTCTTCACCGCAACCACCATCGATTGGCAAGGTGCTCCCATCTTCAAGGTCGAAGGTGCTGGCAATCTCGCTGACCGTCGCTTCAAGCGTGGTGAGCGTATCTCAATCGCTCGGAAGTGCAAGGCTGCTCGCCTTGAGCTTGAGGCCGCCGCACTGGAGGCCGCTAAGGCCGCCGCTGTGGATGCTGCGTAGCGAGCTGTAGGTTGACCCTGGTTGCTTTGCAACCAGGTCGCCTATAGGGTAAGGCAGGCGTCGACGCCGTGCAAACCAGAGCTGAATCTGGCGTGCATGGTAGACCCGTCTGTGGTATAATAGGGGTACCAAGGAGGTAAGCGTGGCAAATCTTAGAGACGACGGATATCATGTGGAAGTGGATGAGGAGGGCATCGAAAAGGCCTTTCGAATCTTTGAAGGGTTGGGTAAGCTGACAAGCTACCGGTCGACTGACAGGACGTTCTGGTCCGGCATCGAACAGCTGGGTGCATTCGACCTGTGGGGCAACCTGGTCATCTACCACAACCAGCTGTAATCCGTGCAATACGACCGCAGCTGTGGTATAATGTACCTACCAACCAAGGAGATAACATGGAATTGACCCCTCTAGAGATTGAACAGATCCGCGCTTCGAACGTCGCGGTGGGCCTACAGGTGCACGGTGAGGTGTGGCAGCTGGTCGTGCGCGGAAACGAGTGCTCGATCGGAGTCTCGGATGAGACGCTCCCGCGGGAGGTCCGCCTACAGGCATTGCAGGAGATGCGTGAGATCAACGCCAGCCTCGGTGCGCTGGGCGAACTGCTGGGAGAGGCTGGGATCAGCGCATGATGTCACTCTACGTAGTGCGCTGGAAGGTGAAGGGTGTGACTGGAACCTCGCCCATGCTGCGCTGGGATCTCGCATGGTCCTGGCGGAACCAGATGAACAAGCATCACGGAGAGGGCACCCACTGGATCGAGCGCCACGTGTGCAAAGGCGACCCGGGTGTGGTACAATAGGATTGTAAGGAGGAAAGGATGAACCTTTCAGATAGAGACATCGCGCTACTCATGGTGGCATGTAATAATACGAGTGCTGGACTTCGCGAGGCCGTTCGACGAGGTGCAGCGGACCGATGCCAAGATGAAGCGGAGGGACTCGATGACCTGTACAACCGGCTCAACAACGAGCGCGTCGCCCGTGAGGAGGAACTTCGATATGCTGCTGGCAGGCCATGGGAGCATAACTAAAATGATCTACTATCAAGGAGGAAGCCACATGGCTGACAAACTCACCTGCATTGACTGCGGGAAAACGGGAGCAGATGTTCAACCCACAACCACCCCAGACCGTCGGGACTTCAAGACGTTCGATAGGTGTCCGCAGTGCTTCGACAAGCGACTCAAGAGTGCTCGACAGACGATGAATCGGTACCCTGAGTCGTTCATGGGTCGCTGCCCCCTCGACTATCCGGAGTGGTAGTGGAGGCCACGGTACTTCTCATATGCCTCGTGTTGATCTGCATCCTCGCGGGGGTGAGCTGTCTCTGGTGATCAACCCGTGCATTGCGCTGCGCGCTGTGGTATAATGTAGGCACCAAGGAGGTAAGGTGTTACCAGTAGAAAGATATGTCCTCGTCCAGAGGTATGAGAGAGATTCATCGTGTGTTTATGACATGACACACGAACAGCTTCAGGTTCTTCTCGGCGAGGTGGGAGAGATGGAGCCCATCATCGACGCGATCAACGTGCTGAATGGCGCAAGTGTCGAGCAGCGGGCTCGGGATATTGGGTGTGACCCGGAGGACTTCGCATACGAAGTTCAGGGATTCTGATCGTGCAAAGGGATGGGTGCTGTGGTATAATGGAGACATAAGGAGGCTGGCTGCGACGGTAGCCAGAGCCGGTGGGAATCGGCAGTCAACGTAGATAAGGCCTCGATCTGGTTAAGCTAACTCAGAACCCAGATCTCGCCGAGAACATCATCTGTAGTTAGTGATGATTGATGTTCGTACCGTAGCAGACGGATTCCCACCTCCTCCTTCTCTTTTCAAACTTGTGGGGGACACAGGCCAGAGAGATTTGGATAGATCACCGGGCACTTCGGTGGCTTGCCGGTTGAAGCCAAACTCGTGGTTGCGTAAGCGTGGTCGAAGTACTGACCTTACAGGCTGTGTCTAGATAGGGAAGTCGGGAACCCTATCACCATTTACAACAAAGGAAACATCATGAGCATTCAAGACATTTACGAGGCAGCAGGCCTCACCCAACCTGAGATCGACGCCATCGACCGGTGCCTTGACAGCGACTGTCAGGACAGCGAAGTCGAGCAGTCAGGCTTTTCCAAGCTCCAGCATCACTTCTGTGAGACTGAGGAGATGCCATATGCTATCGCAACCCAGTCCAGCTGGCACCCGGAGAATACTGACACTCCTGATGAGTGGATTGTTGAGCACCTCCAGATGTGTAATATGACCCCGGCTGTGGTATAATGTAGGTACAAGGCAGGGACACTGCTCGCGTTGCCTCCCCATAGGGAACAAGGTGACCGTCTGGAGCCTACGGGCTAGGTCCCTCCTACGCTTTCCAAGGAGGAATCGTGAGATTCAAAATAAGAGACAGGGTAGTGCACAAGGATTACCCTAGCATCAAGGGAACTGTAGTCGATAGGCGTCCCAGCCTGGGCTTTCTTCTCGTCGCGTGGGACAGCCGTCCCGACCCACGAGGTGGACCGCCTCTCTATCTGCCGCCTAGCCGGCACATCGACTCAGCACTCATGCCGGCGGAGTGACTGTGAGAGAGCAGATATACAATCATGTCCTGCGCTATGACTTTCGCGGTGGATGGTACGTCGAGTTCCGGTGGAGGTGGTGATGTCATATGTTCTCTCATTCCTGACAGGATTCGTCATAGTGTGGGTGGTCCTGTGGATCTCAGACCCGCGTGCCAATCGGCGCTAGGCATGGTATAATGGATACATCAAGGAGAAACCACATGATTAAGGTAGCACTTGGAGCGCTCTGCTCCTTTCTTATCCCGGGACTGGGACAATTCTTTTACGGTAAGTGGGCCTGGGCTGCGCTCTGGCTTGTTCTTGCCATCTGTGCGGGACCGGTGATCAACATCGCGGCAGCCGCCCACGTCGTCTTCATCGGCGTAGACTAGGAGTACACATGATCTTCGCACACCCGCCCATCGTGGTGCACAACGGTTCCTCTGTCTGCGTCTGCTTTCGGAAGGGAAAGAAGACGGTAAGCCTCGCTCTGGACGACAGCTGCGGAAGCCGGGAGGTCCTGAGCCGCGGAACGATTGACCTGTTTGTCGAGGGGGAACGTGACCCAGTTACGCCTGTGGTGTTCTCTGACCTGGCTCACGAGGAGGACACGGAGTGTAAGTTCCTCGTCGTTCCTGCAACCGTTGAGAACTTCATGAGGGCGATGAGGTGGGCGCACTATGACTTCGACGGCTGGGCAAAGGACGCGGAGCGATACCTCGGAATAGAGCGTGCAAACAGACCACAGTAGTGGTATAATGTAGGCACCAACCAAGGAGGCCCACAGTGGCAGAACTCAAAATCTACACAGCCCGGAATCAACCCAGTATGCAGAGGTGGCGTGAGTCACAGGAGGCCGGCCTGAAGCTGGTCGAATACCTCGTCCCAGTTGAGTGGTGGGCGTATGCCGATGACCGCCTGGACGGACGCGGTGACGCCGTGAAGAATGAGGCCTTCGTGGCCGTGAAGGCATACGATGCCCTGGAGGCCAGGGGACTGGTGTGGCGTGAGTGGGGAGATATCAGCGGCTGCCGAGTCGGGGACGCGAAGATCAGGGAGGTGAAGTGATGAAGCTATTCAGAGTCAGCAGGCCCGAGGGCGATAAGATCGATTACGACGAGTTTGACAGCTTCGTCTGCGCAGCACCGGAGAGCGCAGCGGCACGTCGACTACATCCCCGCGGACGTTACGTGTGGAATGAAGACACCCGCGGGTGGCACTGGGTGAACAGAGACACCGACGTGCCGGAGGAGTCGAGGTGTGAGGACCACAGCTGGACGTGTGACATCGATAGCCTGGAAGTCGAACTCATCGGTACGTCGCCTCGCCCGGGATACCACGGAGCTGTGGTCATCCTGGCATCTTTCAATGCTGGGTAGCGTGCATAGCGCAGCAATACGTGGTATAATGTAAACACGGAAGGAATAAATCCTTCCACTGGACAAAAACCAAGGAGTCCATCATGGCAGTTGCCAACAGTAGTTACGAATTCGAAATCACCTCCACTGAGGCGCGCGACGGCGCCCACCCGAAGTCCGGTCTCCTGACCGCGGTCGTGCAGGGAACGTGCACGGACAAGGACGGCAACGTCTTCGACTTCATCGCCACCAACAACCTCGACCAGCGGTACCCCGACCGCTTCAAGGTGAACTGGAACGGCTCGAAGGCTCGGATGCCTGAGGTCGTCGGCTTCGGCATCGCCGAGGACGTTCGCGAGGGGACCAAGGTCTCCGACGAACTCTACTTCACCCGCGGCGCGCGAATCGCAATTGCACGTAAGTGCAAGGCGCTCTTTCCGCTGGCTCGGTTGACCCCCGCCGCCGACGCCAGCTAGGCGACTCGGCACAACATCGGCGGTCCGGGTTACCCGGACCGCCACCGCCCTTACACACGAGGACACAATATGCGTTACGACATCTACGTCGGAAAGACACTGTATCACTCCACCTACTCTCTGTCCGAGGCATTCGCCATGTTCCGTCGGTGGATCGGTGGTGGTCTCAACGTCAATATGAGGTTCAACCGGGTGAATCTGCCGCGGTAATAAATAAAAACACAAGAGGGGTATACAGCCACATAGGAGACTGTAGTATTCCTGTCTTTACGCAACTCAATCAGGAGAGGAGAACCATGTCAGTTATCGGAGCATCAGCTTTCGCTGGCCTGTGGTGTATGGCGTTGGTAGCTATGGCCAACGAAACATTCAGGGACTAGCACGAGTCAGACATCCTTGGGGCCGGGGGCCCTTTCTGTGGGGCTAGGAATGGGCTGCAGAGGGGGCCTCTACGCTCGTGCAAAGGGGCTGGAGGGGGCCCCTCTCTAGAGACCCAAAATGCCCTGGGGGGCACGCCCGGGGCGCGCCCTGGCCCCCTTAGGGGCTGCAAGCTCAGCCCTGCCGGGGGCCCTTGGGAGCGGGGTTTAGTCTACTTACCAATTTCCGGAGTTTTGAAAACCTTTGACTCAGCTCTATGTGTGTCTGCAGGGAGGGCAACAAGGGTACTACCTCTCCTGGTCCAGGACACGTGGTAAACAAAATTCCGAAACCACACAGAAAAGAAAAAAGGCTAATTTTACCCAAAAAATTCCGGAGAAAATTTTGCTACGATTCAAGATAGTTATAGAGGTATAGGGGACATAGTATCCATGAAAATCACAAAGAGGCAGCTTAGACAGCTTATTGTCAGTGAGGCCTCATCTTATCAAATGGCAAAGTATGATGAACAGTCGAATAACATCATGATGTTGACTGGTATCATTATGACAGGCATGCAGATGCAAACGGGTAGCGAGCTAGATGAGGACGACGAGTATGAGTACGGTCAGGAAGTTAGATATCAGCTTGAAAAGTATCCAGCACTTACAGATTTTCTAGCCGGAGTATTTACGGAGATTAAATCAGGTGGTCGATTTCCTGTAACATCTGGTGTAGAAGATGTCGAAGCTGAAGATGAGACTCGTATGGATCTAGGCTATAAGGGAGACTATTCATGAAAATCACAAAGAGACATCTAAGAAGAATCATTAAAGAGGAGCTATCATTACTTGTAGAGCAGATCGATCAAAAGACCGGTCGTGAACTATACTATCCGCCAGGTGAGCCAGGGAGTGGTGTGGGTGATCGGAGGCTTACATATATTCGTGATCAATTTAAGTCGTTGGGCTTTGACGTAGAGGATAGAGCTACGAGAGAGACATCAGGATCCCCGATAATATATGTTTTTGGTCCACCAGCAGGATGGGAGTGGTACTTCATGGGGCCTGATCAGGGTGTTCCCAACTATCAAGTCACAATCGGTAAGTCTTCTGAACCCTGTGAAGGCTACGACAGCAAATCACCCAACTGGGGTAAAGTCCGAAAAGAGTGCTTCGAACCCAGGGCACGTGCATTTGTTGATAAAATTGCAGAAATCATGTCTCGCCTGGAATTCAAGGCTAAGTCATTTGATAGAGACACAAGAGTAGACGAGGCACCGCACTATGCCATATTCTACGGAGCGAGCATAGAGGGATCATCGAAACCTAACAGCAGTAACATCTTAATGACGATATTTGCAGCCGGCGGGAACATGGCGACGAACGCTAGAATTTCATTTGAATTAGTAGGGGAGCCATCAGCCTTGAGGCCGGAGGACTGATGGCAACGTATAACTGGACAACTACATGAAGATAACACGGCGCCAGCTAAAGAATATCATAAGAGAGGAGACAAGACAGTCACTCTTAGAGTCACACGATGACTATCACTTTGGCTTCGGTCCTGAGGAGAGGTACGAGGTGACAGGTGAGGAATCTCCAGACGTAGACCTATCAGATCGTGTTAGAGAGTTATACGATGCCTGGACCCCTCAGACCCCGGAGGGAGTAAGGTATAAGGTGCAGTTAGGTGAGCTCATAGGCATACATCCTGAAGAGGAGGAGGATGTATCTGAGGAGGAGCTAGAGGATATAGAGCCTATCCGGCTCTCCGCGCCCAAGTCCCAGGCAGAAATAGATCGTCTCGCCTATGGAGTGAGAACTGGTCGCTGGAGGAGATAACACATGAAAATGAGGAGACATCAGCTAAGTGAGATCATAAGGCGGATCATCCTTGAGCAGGATGCGCAGCATACAGTTCCTGCCACACACCTCATACTTGTCGGTACTCCTTGTGATGCCATCTCTGGATTACCAAACATGTGGGTGCTTGAGGCTCGTGTGACTACAGTAGAGGGTGGCACCATTGTTGACACACAAAGCGTAAGAGGTGCAACTAGCGCGGAAGATGCCATTGCAAAGATACAGCCATGGGTAGAGCAGATGAAGACGAAATATCCCCAGGCTAAGCTAGCAGATCCAGAAGCACCTTGATGAGGAGATAGTTAGTGAAGATATCAAAGAGCCAGTTAAGACATCTCATACTTGAGGATATCCACATGCTGACAGAAACAGCAACTAGCGTACCGGGTGCTGTTGAGATACCTCTGTCAAAGGTTCCTGGTATGGACTGGGATGACATGGAGATACTACCTGCCGGTGTCGTTGGGAGATATCTA
>Ga0208156_1000460_pt1 | contig 15872 bp, 37 predicted proteins | sample 1_EtaG_FD_184073 | JGI IMG/M metagenome (GOLD analysis project Ga0208156, IMG submission 184073) | Marine viral communities from the Subarctic Pacific Ocean - 1_ETSP_OMZ_AT15124 metaG (SPAdes) (version 2) | ecosystem: Environmental > Aquatic > Marine > Oceanic | place: Pacific Ocean | collected...
ATTTTTTTTCTTATTCTTTGTTTTGTTCTTATTTTTCTTTTTCTTTTTTGCCATTCTTTACTCCTTCCTTCTTTTGTAGTTCTATTTTAATCTTTTCAAGATAAACAATTTTATCCCAACTTTCTTCTTGTGCATCATCTATCCATTCGTCAATGCTTTTTGTAGCATCAACCATTGTCTTACCATATTTCTTTATACCATTTTCAGATCGTTTAGCGAATCGTTCTAGTATTCTTTGAACGAGAGGGTCTTTGGTTAAAACAAATGGTCTTATTATTTTTTTAGAATTTGACATTCATGTAGTGATCGCAAAATTCATTCACACGGCAATAGTGCATACACCTAGTATCCTCGCCTTGTCTAAATACAACTTTACAACCTTGTCCTTCCACCATTTTATTAGCTTTTATATACTGATCCATTTCTTCTCTAGTAGGTAATACTCGTTTTGCAGATTTCCGACCATCAACCATCAATGCGTGGCTATCTTCCTTTCTCCATCGTTCTTTGGCCGTGCAAAGAGGTAGTTTACTAGACTTTTCAGCATCTTGATGTAGCTTAATCCGTGCTTGGATATAATCCTCTTGTTCCTTTGGTGTCCATCTTCTAATAGGTATCATAGCAACTTGTTTTCTAGGGTATCTATCATCTCTCATTACTTGGAGTTTAGACCAATCTCTTAATATAGCCATGATGTTTAATGATTTAACTTTAATAGGTTTACCATAGCTAGTTAAATCTTTTTGATTTTTACGACATAGAAAGTCCAATACATTTAATTGGTTTTCCCATTCGGGCTTGGGATTTTCTAAAGCACCTTTAACTGCATAAGCAGAAGTGACTTTAAAATCTATTAATCTTCCACCTCTTTCAAGATAGTCAAATGACCCACTTAAAGTCCAACCATTAGTTATCTTATCATCTTTATAAAATAATCTTCTTTCAGATAAATCAACTCGTTGTTTAGATCGTTCTATAACATGGTGTACGGATTGTCCTAGTAAAGCAAATATCTTATCAGATACATCTTCCTTTAATAAATCCCAATTTCTCATTTCTAATACCCTTATTCTAGGAGGGGCAATCAAACGAGTAGCAGATATATTAGACCCTTTGGATGAATAAGGATCGTTAGCTACTGCTCGTTGGATTGCAGGAGGGAGATTAGATGCGTTAGTATATTCCATTAAAATGGTACGGGTTCTTCACCAACAGTTTTAGACCCATTGTTTTCATCCCCTAAATCTGTTTGGTCTAATCCGTCAAGTTCTTTTGAACGTAATATTATATTTCTAATACCATCTGGTAATTGATTAAAGACTTCCTTCTTACCATTTTGAAACTCTTTTAAATCAAAGATAACACTTGTATGATATTGTTCAGCAATCTTATCACCTTTAGGTAAAGGCATTATTGAACCTATCTTGTTATTCTTATTCCCTTGAATAACATTTAACATACAAGGAACACCGATTAATTTAGAAATATCAAAACCTTCCTTTTCAATCGCAGAAAATGGCCGACCTCTCCATGAAGTTAAATCTATTCCTAGATTAGACTTTTCATGTAAAGATAAGGTATACCATTTACTGATTGTTAAAGGTTCGGATGTATCATTGGTTTGATCGGGAGTTTCAAAAATAACTAATACCTCATGCTTGTAAGATACAGTTCCTTGATAGTCTTTTTTTTGTGTACCAAGATCAATAACCTTAATACAACGGGCTTTGTGAACACCTACTGAAACACTAGGAAAACTATTACTTTTTTCACTACCCTTTGCTACTATACTTGTCATATTTTTTCCTTTTATTTATTATTAAATTAACCTAAATTAACAGTTAATTAACTATTGTCAACAACTTATTTTTATGTTAATAATTGTTAATTATGGCAACAATATTACCTGAATTGGCTACAGAATTAGAGGCCAAAAGAGATAGATTAATCAAGGATATTTCAAATGTTGATAGGAGTAGTGTAATACCCGATCATTATGACAAAGCTACAAGTATATTAAAACTTGTAGATCAAGCTAAAGAAGCTCACGATAGAGCATCATTTTTAAGGCGAATTATTACACATGAAGAACAATTTGGTGGTGTAGAAAAATGAAAAACAAATATCAACTAGCTGTAGATAGAAAAAAGGAAATAGTATCTAAATATGGTGGTAAGAATTTATCAAGAAAATTAAGAATATCACACCCCGCAGTATCTAAATGGAAGGTGATACCACCCTATAGGGCTATCCAAATAGCTAAAATTGGCGACTACTCACAAGAATACATCAGGCCTGATATAAACTTTAGTATAGCATAGCTATAGCATTGCCATAGCATTGCCATAAATGTGCCAATGGCAAACGTATGACCCTATGCTATTAAATCGCATATGCGGTTTTATCCCCTTCATCTTCACCTTCATCTTCAACTTCACCTGCATCTTCATACAAGATAGTAGTTGACATCAATCTTTTCTTGGTTTAAAAACAAAACTTAACTAAACTCAATAGGAGTATATTATGTATATTGAAGAATATGAAATAGTATCACTCGGTACTAAATACACGGGAAAACATGGAAGTACAGAAAAGAAAAATCAAATATTAACCCGTTTGCACTCGGAAGATGGTATAACATTAAAAGAACTTTCAAATTTAATAGAAAGTTTTGATGATAGCATACATAGACACGAAGGTAAAAACTGTAAAATAAAGGTAGAGTTCAAAGATACTCAATGAGAAAATCAACTACAGATGAACAAAGCCCCGCTTTTCAATTCTACGCAAATGATTGGATAAGCGATCCTAATAGATTAAAAATAAACCTAGAAGAACAAGGTGCTTATATTTTACTCTATTGCCATTGTTGGCGGGGCTTTAGAATAGAATATAATATGGAGATTTTGTCTAAAATGTGTAATTGCAGATTAGACAAGATCAAAATAATATTCCCAAAAATAGAGCATTTATTTTACAAAGAAAAAGATAAGAACGGCAAGACATACTTAATTTGCAAACAAGCTGAAGAAGAACGAAAAGAACAAAAAATGAATAGAAAAAGACGATCAATGGCAGGTAGAATGGGTGCTAAAAAAAGATGGTCTGAAGAAGAATTAGAAGAAGAAACACCTAAAAGTAAAAAGGAGAAAAAATGAAAATAATAATAATAATATTACATCTAGCCAATGGAGAAGTAGCTAAAATACCCACACAATTAGCAATCGGTGAATTTTGCTCGGATAAGGTAGAAGAATATACAAAATTTGTTGAAAATAAAAATTACAAAGAAGGTAATGGCGAGGTATGGATACACAGATACTATAAAGATAAAATAGTATTACTTTCTTATTGTCAATCTATGGATGGTAAATATTTAATTAGCTATAATGCGGGAGAGCCGTGTACTAAAAAATGAAATTAAGAGTTTTATCTTTAGGGGCAGGTGTTCAAAGTAGCACATTAGCTTTAATGATTGAAAAAGGTTTAATTCCTAAAGTGGATTGTGGAATTTTTGCAGATACAATGGGAGAACCAAAACTTGTTTATTCTCACCTTGAATGGCTAGAAAAACAATTATCTTTTCCTATTCATAAGGTTAAAAAAGGTGATTTAAGACAAGATATGATTGATGCGATTGATGGAAAATATAAATTTTTAAGTGTACCTTTATTTACAAGAAATGAACAAACAGGAAAAAAGGGATTACTGCGTAGACAATGTACTGCTGATTATAAAATATTAGTGATTGTTCAAAAGGTTAGACAATTATTGGGATTAAAAAAAAGACAAAAAGTAAAAAAGGATATGGAAGTTGAAATGATAATGGGTATTTCTTATGATGAAATTTATAGAATAAAACCTAATCGTTTACCATATATAACAAATATATATCCATTAGCTGATATGAAGATGAGAAGATTAGATTGTCTTAATTGGATGAAAAATAATGGTTATCCAAAACCACCAAGATCAGCTTGTACTTTTTGTCCATTTCATTCAAACGAAGAATGGCGAAATATTAAGCAAGATAAAAAAGAATGGGAAGAAGTTGTAGAATTAGATCGTTTGATACGAAGGGGAACTAAAAGAAATACAGATGAAGTATTTTTACATAAAAGTTGCACACCATTAGATCAAGCCGATTTATCCGATCCTAAAGATGACCAATTAAATTTATTTGTAGATGGGTGTGTGGAAGGATATTGTGGGAACTGATATGAACGATCAATCGCACTACGGAATATTTTTAAATTACTTTGGTACTCACCATACATTTCAAACTTTTTGCGATAAAGGAATTAACAAAAAACTCATTAAACAACTTCACGGAACTATAGAAGAACATCTAAAGACACTAACAAAATTAAATCAAAAAGGGGCTGGGGTTTATTTCACAGTAAACGAAACAAATCTAAAGGGGCGAAAAACTGAACAAATACAAAGAGTTAGGGCAGTTTTTATTGATCTTGATGGTGCATTGTTGCCTAAAAAATTCGAACTACAACCACACATGATTATTGAGACAAGTCCAAAAAAATATCATTGTTATTGGTTATGTACAGATGTTCCATTAGTGAGTTTTAGTTTATTTCAACAAGCATTGGCTTTTAAATTTAATGCTGATCCGAAAGTTAAAGACCTTCCAAGAGTAATGAGAGTTGCGGGATTTTTTCACAATAAAAGAAAACCTTATCCCGTAAAAATTATAAGCATGATAGACGAACTACCTTATACGAGAGAGCAGATAAGAGATACACTAAAACTTAAAAGACCAGAAAACAAAGTTAGCAATTACGAGATGCCTCAATACAAAGGCAAGTATTCGGGAACTTTAAGATATGGAATGAAAGAGGGAGATAGACACGGCACGTTGGTGAAGATGTTGATTGCTATTCGTAAAAGAGGTGAAAGTTATGAGTACGCAGAAAAAGAGGCACTAACATTTGGAAGATTATGCGTACCACCAGAAAACCCGAAAGAGATTATGTTTCAATTAACGGATATATGGAAAAGATATGAACCTACGACCTTATCAGAATAAAGCAATAGAAGATATAAGACACCATTTTTCAAGAGGTAAGAAAAGGATTTTGCTTGTTGCCCCTACGGGTAGCGGTAAAACTTGTGTTGCGTCATCAATGATGCAGAAAGCTAACGAAAGGAGTAATTTTAATCTTTTTGTCGCACATAGGCGGGAGTTGGTGATGCAATGCAGTAGAAAGCTAGGAGATTTTAAACTTAATCACGGAGTAATCATGGCTCAAAAATCACCTAACATGATGGCTAGTACCCAAGTTGCAAGTATTCAAACATTTGTTTCAAGAAAAGATAAAGATAGTTTTATAAAACCTCATGCACATTTAGTTATATTAGACGAGGCACATAGAAGTGTATCGGGGCAATTCAAATCACTTTTAAAAGAATATCCAGATGCTTTTGTTATAGGTTTAACCGCAACACCAATTAGGAATGACGGAAAAGGATTAGGAAATATTTATGAGGAATTAGTTGAGGCGGGGTCAATACAAAGTCTTACATCACAAGGTTATCTTGTTCCAAACAGAATTGTAGCACCAAGTATTCCCGACCTTCAGAAAATTCGCCTCGTAGCAGGTGACTATGAAAAGAGGGCATTAGATAAAAAGATGAATACTACAAAATTAGTGGGCGATATTGTATCACATTGGATTAGATTTGGCGAGAATAGACCTACAATTGTTTTTGCTACATCTATTGCACACTCTAAACACATTGCGAACATATTTAATCAAAATGGTGTTCCAAGTGGACATATTGATAGTAAAATGAATGAATTAGATAGGGAAAAACAACTAGCAAATTTGGATAGTGGCAAAATTAAGGTACTATCTAATTGTCAAATATTATCAGAAGGTTGGGATCAACCAAAAGTATCTTGTGTTATTCTTGCAAGACCAACAAAATCTTATGGTCTTTATATTCAACAAATTGGTAGAACTTTAAGACCTTATCCAAATAAAAAAAATTGCCTCGTGATCGATCACGCTGGAGCAGTATATGAACACGGATTTCCTGAGGATGCGGGAAATTGGTCTTTAAAAACTACTACAAGAAAAGAAAAAGAAAAAATTACAAAAGAGAAAGTTGAAAAGCAACCATTTACTTGTGTCAAATGCGACCAAGTTTATAAACCTAATAAAGATGATTATGCTTGTCCTAATTGTGCTTTCGTTCCCACGAAACGTGAGAGGATTGTTCTTGTGCAAAGTGGTCGGCTTGTGGAATTGCCAAAAATGAAACCCAATGCAAACGATAAAAACAATTTCTTTGCACAATTACTTTATTACTCACGGCAAAAGGGTTTTCGTGATGGTTGGGCTTCACATTGTTTTAAACAAAAATATGGTCATTGGCCACACAATAAACAAATATTTCCTATTGCTACGGGTAAAGATGTAATAGGATTTATACAACACTTAAACATAAGAAGGGCTAAATCAAGAAATATGAGGGAGTTAAATATATGAAAGATTATCTAGTATTAGTAAGTGATGTTGTTGCTAAATATGTGAGGATTAAAGCAAAATCAAAAAAAGATGCGAGTAAAAAAGGTGGTAGTGGTGATTGGTTTGATAGTCAAGTTGAAAAAGAAGAAGTTGTTGATAGACAATCAGAAGGAGTTGTAAATGAGTGAAGAAATAACAGAACAACATATGCACAAATTAAGAGAATTGGGAAAATCTCATGCTAAAGCTAAAGGGCAAGTGACTTTATTAGATCATGGAAGGAAGATACTTTTAGCAAAATTAATGAAGGAATATTTAATAAACAGCAACACGGGGAAGTTGGATTCTGTCGCTTCTCAAGAGAGAGAGGCAAGAGCAGATCAAAGATATGAAGAACACATTAAAGCATTAGCAATAGCCGTACAAAATGAGGCGGAATTATCTTATGAGAAAACTATTATAAATATAAATTTTGAAACATGGAAAACAAAAATGATAAATCAAATGAAGGAATATAAAAACTATGGCAACAAAAAATTATGAGAGTAATTTTACACTAGAAAAGTACGAGTGTTATTGGGAAGATGCTTGTTTGATAACAGATGAATGGAAAGATATTGAAGATGCTAAAAAAAATACACCTTCTATCGTTTGTACGGAAGGATTTTTAATCAAGAAAAATAAATATTATCATACTTTTGTTATGACAATAAGCGATAGGGAATGTGGCGAAACAATGGTCATTCCTAGTAAAAACATCAAAAAGATGACAAAATTAGGTAAAAAAACATTTTATAAGAAAGATTTTGAGTACAAAAAATATCAAAAATAAGAAACACCTAGAAAGATTGGTTGATCTTGGTTGCATAATCTGTAAAAAATTAGGTTTTCCCAATTCACCGCCACAAATACACCACATAAAATATAAGGATTTAGGAATGTCAAGAAAAGCTAGTGATTTTGAGGCAATTCCATTGTGTTTTTTGCACCATTTGGGCAAGGAAGGTTATCATTATAGCCCTAAAAAATTCAATGCTAAATGGGGTAGTCAAAAAGAATTGTTGCAAGAGGTTTTAACTTATGTTAATAATACAGATTATGTTAAGTAGGTGTATGTATTCAAAAAGTCATTTTAGCTCAAAGGTATCATACATCTTTAGCCGAGAGGAACTTAACATTTTTTGATACAATAGATAAGTTCATATGTATCAATAAACGGGGCAGTAAGAACCAAGTCCAGTATGATATAATAGTGAAATACTATCAATGGTTCACTCTATGGCCTTACTGCCCTTTAAAATTATGATTGATTATAAAAAATTAGGTAGAATTTTGGACAGTTCAGATCAACAGAAATTAGATCAGCTTATCAATGTTAATATTGACGGATTAATATCCCAATATGATGAACAATTTATAAAACACGGATTTGTGAAAGTAGATAACAATAGATACAATCTTAAAATGAGTGAAGATAGTAAATCAGTTTTTCAAATAACCAAAGCGATTGCTCTTACCGAGATAGATTGGTTATTAAATATTATTAAGAAACTATTATCAGATCAAACGGATTTAAAAGAAATAGACAGATTAAGAGATCAGCTTACAATTCAACAATTACAAAACGATAAGGTTAGTGTGGGTCATAAGAGATTAGTAGGGGATTTGTATAAAAAAATAGATGATCTATCTGATATACCAAAAAAATTAAGAAAAAAAGGTTTAATGTGACTTATTAATGGCTAAAAAAGGAACATTTGGGGTCAATATTTATAGGGAAAGAACTAAAAGAAAAATCGGTAGGCATAAAAAAAGAATGAATAAATCAGAAAAAAGATCATATAAAAAATACAATCGGGGTGGTAGGTAATTGACCGCTATTTTACAAAGGAATATTGATTAGTGTTTATTGGTCTTTTTCTTCAACTACTTTTTCAATCTTCTTGAACAATGTTCTCAAATCAGGTAAGATTGAGTGTTCAAGTTTTTGGATAGCTTGGTCTAAAGCGAAATGATAGTCCATTTCATCTTTTATAAGACCTTCATCTTTTAGTCTTAAAAGACCAAGTTTTCCTTCTTCTCTCACCCAATAAAATTCTAATCTTATTAGACGGAAAAGTTCTTGTAGTTCTTTTTGTTCCATAAGCGATCCCCCTTTCAGCTATCAAAATATCTCTTACTTTTGATAGACTTTTAGTCGGTTTCACACTTAATCAATATTCACAATGTAAAATAGCTAAATATAAATCTATTAAAATTTATATTAACTAAAGTATATCACACTCGGTTTTTGGAAATTTTTTTTAAGAGTAGTTTATTGAATAGTAAGCGATTGAAAGTTTAGGGTGTTTAATAATTGGTGCGACAAACATATACAAAATGAACTTTATTTTTAAAATTTTTATTAAAGACTAGACGATTGAGTTATTGGGATTGCTAGTTGGATTGGTGCGACAACTTTTCTTTTTCGTTGATTGTGGCGAAATTGTGATTTTTCATTTTTTATAAAATTTCTTAATAACTTCTTTAAGTGATTTAGTAGAATTGTTTTTAATATATTCCATTATTTTAGCTTGGGTCTTTTTATCTAATTGATTTTGTATTGGTGCTTGTTTAGGTGTGTTTATTATAATTTTAGGTGTCCAACCATTAAATTGAGTTTTATCTGTCATTTTGTTGTTTATACTACTATATATACTTGTATTAATTTATTTTGTGTCATACCTCTTGATTTAGAATGTATTTCAATATTGCAAAATGAAAGTGGTAAATCTTTATTATCACTATCAAGACTATCATTTAATTTAGTTTTATAGCTTAAAGCTAAATTACCTTCCTTATTTCCTAAAACATCTGTGCAATAATCACTTGGTAAAATTTTAACTCTATTTAGATATTTTTCAAACACATCAGAACTTGTATTTCCGCTTGAATATTTAACTATCCATTTAATTCTTTTCATAAGTTTTGAATACCATTTTTGGTCTTTCCAATTTTCTATTTTATAATGTTGTGCCATTTGTTCCTTTTACTTTTTAACTAAACAAAAAGATTTAATGCCTGTTATTTTTTCTATTTTATCTAATTTTTTTAATCTTTGAGATACATATTTCATATCTCTAATACAAGCATTTACATCTGCATTACTATCATAATCAACTCTTTCAAAATGCTCTTGTAAATACATATCAAAATTATTTAAATCAGAGTGTATTGCTTTTACAAAATAGTCTTTCATGTTTTCCTTTCTTTTGTTTGTTTATTTATATTGTTCAGCTGTCATTTTCAGCAATAGTTAATGTAAAAGATTTATTTTTATAGAAAAAATCAATGTTTCTTTCTAAAATTTGATTATCTTTACTAATTAAAACTCCCCTATCTGACCCTTCAAAGTCTTTAGTTGTGTCAATCATATTTATAAAAATATCTGAAACTTCTAAAATATTTGTTTTATTAGGTTTATCTGTCATTGTTTTGTTTCTGTAATTTCCACCACTTAACAACATTTTTTACATATTTTTTTGATAAACCCATTTTAACACCAATATTTATAGCTTGTTTATGTTTACCACTCTCAACAAGTTCTAATATATCTCTAGTCCATAAATCAGCTAAAGCACTCATAACTATTTTATTTTTATTAGGTTTATTTGTCATTTTGGAACATTAATTATATTAAGTGGTAAAATTGTTGCATTTTTTATCATTTCTTTTGTAAATATAATGTCAGTTGATTTCTTGCACATACTCAAAAATTTTTCAGCTTGTTTATCTGTTTGAAAATAGCCAAAAGAACTAGAAGAATTGGCCTTGCATTTTTTCCCATTGTGGTTTTTATGTGGGCATGAGTTTTTTATTGATGTTGTTATTATATAAATAGGTTTATCTGTCATTTTCCATTAATCCTTATTAAATTACTTTCATTTTCTTTTAGTTTATCTTCATAAAAATAAACTGTTGCAACAACACCTTTAGTTGCACATTTATGAATTGATAAATCAACATCAGAAAATTCATTATCAAGTCTTTTTAACAATTCATTTTCAGTTAGTTTATCTGTTTTCATTATTTCTATTAAATGATTTTGTTAGTTCTTCTTGCCTTTTTTCTTGGTCTATTTTATAGCCGTCATATAACCAAACCCAAACGGCCATAATACAACCGAAAGAAATCATTAAAATTATAAAGTTTGTAGGTGTCATTTTTTCTGTTTTTTGTTTAATTTATCTAAAAAATCTAAGGTTTTAACAACCTCATTAAATAAAGGTTTATGCTGTGAAAATTTGCCTAAATGTTTAACGGCTTTTATTTCATTAGGTTTATTTTTTATTTTAACTAATATATTCATTTTTCAAGTCCTATTTTTGTTGCCCCTTCTAATCTTCTTGATTTTTCTTCTTCGCTTAAACTTTCCCAATTATCAGGGAAATTCATACCTTGCACTTTGTCAAAAAATTTCTTTTGATATTTATTCTTTGTTTTAACGTCATTTTGACACATTAAACCAAAAATAGCCGAAACACTTGAAACAGTTTTTAAAAAGTTCGGTTCGGGTTTATGTTTTTTAACAAGTTCGTTAAATTCTTCGGGTTTTAATCTTAATTTTTTAACTTGATCGCCCCCGTCAATCCACGTTAAATGTCGCCCCGTTGTAATACTCCATTGATTTTGAGATACTTTCAAATGCCCGTCAATCATTAAAGCAATGGGTGTAGTATAAGAATAATAAACCCTTAATTGTGGTTTTTCATCAATATAATATAAATTTCTTGTTGATCTTAAATAATGTTTTTTAGTCATTTTAAGCCCCTTTCATTGATTGTTTAGTAAAACCACAAAACCAATTTTTTCCCCTAGTATCAGGTCTACTACAATATCTTTTTGCTTGATCTAAAGTTAAATTTCTTTCAATGGTTTTATTTGTTCCGTTTTTTCTAAATTTAATTATTTTATATTTTTCAATCATATTAAAAACCCCTATATTAGATTGTTATTTGCATATTTACTTAAAATCTTAATACTATCTAAATAATGATTGTTTGAATTAAACTCTTTTTTTACCATATTTTTAAAAGTTTTATTTTCTAGTAGTATTTGCCAAATTGCCGTTGTTTCATTTTCTACACCCATAGCAATTAAATTGCATTTTCTTTGATTTATAAAATCTTTGTTTATTTGATTTTCATAAGTCATATTAAAACACTCCTATATTGTTATAATAACAAGTATCAGAAATTAAACACGATAACCAAAACATTGACCAAAAAAAGCCAATAGTCAAAAACACGCTTAAAAGGTTTAATATAATGATACTTATATTTTTAATTAATTTAATCATTTTAACCCTTTAATAAATTCATTTAACTTTTTTAATTCTTTAAGTGATAAACTTTCTAATTCACTTTGAATTGAAGTTTTAAGGTCAATTTGTTTTTTCATATCTTTTAGATTTATTTTCTGTAAAACAAAGTCTAATTTTTTTGTATAGGTTGCTCGTTCTTTATTTATATTTTTATTTAACATAAGTTAAGTTATAAACCTTTATATATTGCTGTCAATACATAAAATAAAAAAATATTAATTATTTTTTAATGTTCTTAAAATATTAGCTTGACTTTAATAAATGACTTAATTAAGGTTAATTTAATATAAAACTAATAAAAAGGGCTAAAATGACATATATAATAATAACAGTTGTTTTATTCATTTTCGGGCTTTTAGCTTATCTTGGAATAGCTGGAACTTTTGAAGCTATAGACTTTCAAAATGAGTTAATAAGAAAGAGGTCTAAAAATGATAATAGATAAACCAATACAAGATATAAAGGGCAAAATGAATATAAAAGAAAGATTTTGCATAATACAAGGGACAGAAAATAAAACTTTTTTTCATAATGAAATACTTGTAATTCATAAAGACATTGAAAATAGAGGAAATGTTTTAAATTTTGAAAGGGTGCTAGATCAAATTGAATTTGATTTTAAGCACTATTTTAAAAATGATGAAAAACACGCATTTATTCTATTTCACTTGTTAAAGAGTTGTTTAAGGTTTTTAAATAAAGATCGATTAAATGACGCAAAGCAAGAATTGATTGATTATGCGATTTGTATGGTTAAAGAGCAAGATTTAAGAGAACAAGGAAAATAAATTTTTATTTTGTTGACATAAGTTAATTCAATCATTAAGTTGATTTTTAATGAAAGAGGTTAAAATGACAATAAAAAGCATAGCACAAGAAACGGGAAAAATTAATATTGTTCCAACGTGGGAAAATCTATTAATTACTTATGCTCGTTTATATTCAAGAATGGATATAAAAGGACAGAAGAAAATAGACGAAGAACTATCAAAAGTTGGAAAATATTTAGACAAACAAAATACAAACTTAAATATCTCACAAATAAAATAAATTAAGAAATTAAACCCCTAGAAATTAAAAACTTTTAGGGGTTTTTTTATACCTAAAATATACAACTTACCCTTAACAATTTTATAGCTTTTGCCCCTAGAAGTGTTGCTATATATGGCGGACAAAAGACGAACAAACAAAGTACGGCACTTTAACAAGCAATACCAACGTTAATAAGCAATACAACCGACATCTATAAATCGCCGAAAATAACCCTTTTAAAGTGTAGGTATAAAGTCCTGCAAAAGAGTAAATAACCCTTAATAATAAACATAATAACAATAGCTATAAGTGTAGGTATAAGCACAAGATCAATAGCTTAAACAGTACCAATAAGAGTAGATAAGAACTAGATAAGAGTAGGTAAGGGCTAGAATAAACCCTTAACACCCACACACACACCACCATTGAGCAAGGCAAGGGCATTAACTATGTTGATGTTGTCTAGTTCTACGAATTGATTGCCCCTTATAGATATAAAGACACGGCCACAGCACAGCAACGAAGAAAAAAAGAAAAAAAGATCAAAAAAAGACCCCCTACCCCCAAAGTCGCAGACTTTCTTCTATATTAGGGATTACTTCACACAGCGGTGGGGATTGTTTAATATTAACTTATGTTAATAGGTATAAGGCATTTATTTTTGAGGGGATTATTATATAATAAGCTAATGAAGATTAGATACTATCATGTAGCTAAAAATAGATGGTGGGGTTTTGTAGTAGCTATGGCAAGTATATTTATCTTGTCAGATGCTAGGTGGTTCTATAATAATATAGCACAGGTATTAGGTTGGAGTTTAGCTAGTATCTCATGTGGGTTTTGGGTATATATTGGTATAAAGGATAAGGATATTCCCCGAACTCTTATGGAGTTAGTGTATTTTGTATTAGCAATAAGGGCGGTGTTTAATTGGTTACAATAATGGATTACATATACAGTTTACTAGAAAAGTATGGCGGCATGATAAGCTGTTGGGCTTGGAATAAACGATGGGTTAATAGAAATGATGTCCGTTATAGAAGCTCCAAGTCAGGTAAGTTCTACACTATAGATAAAAAAACTGGTCAAATTAAAAATGAGTGATAATTTAGAAAAAGCAGTAAAAATCGCAAAGGAATTAGAAAGACGTAAAGTTACTAATATCATGGCTGATTATAAGCCATATGATTATCAAAAGAAGTTTCATAATACATTAGCATCACAAAGATTGTTAATGGCTGGTAATAGGGTCGGCAAGTCTTTTAGTGGGGCCATGGAAATGGCATACCATGTGACGGGAAAATACCCAACATGGTGGGCTGGTAAACGATTTAATAGACCCGTAAGAGCATGGGCAGGGGGTGTTTCAAATGAAACCACCAGGGATGTTTGCCAAAAAGAACTTGTCGGTCAACCAGATGATCCATCAGCTAAAGGCACAGGTACAGTACCTTTAAAATATATTGGTGAAACTGTAAGAAAAGCAGGTGTACCAAATGCGATTAACTCATTAGTTGTTAAGCACGTAACAGGTGGATATTCACGAATAGGATTTAAAGCATATGAAATGGGTAAAGAGAAATGGATGGGAGAATCAGTAGATGTTATTTGGCTAGATGAAGAACCACCAACAGGAATTTATACACAGGCATTAACAAGAACAGCAGATAAAGGTGGTATTGTTTATATGACGTTTACACCAGAACAAGGAATGACACAAACAGTAGCACAATTTGTAAATGATTTAAAAAAAGGACAGGCACTAATACAAGCTACTTGGGATGATGCACCCCATATGACAAAAGCAATTAGAGAACAAGTTTTACAAGCATTACCACCCCACGAAAGAAAGATGAGAGAAAAGGGAATACCGCAACTAGGTTCTGGTTTGGTTTTTCCGATTGTTGAAGAAGAAATATTATGTGATATTATGGATATACCAAGTCATTGGCCTAGACTATGTGGAATAGATTTTGGCTGGGATCACCCTACAGCTTGTGTATGGGTTGCTTGGGATAGAGATGTAGATACAGCTTATGTTTATGATAGTTATTCTATTCGCCAAGAAACAGTACCCGTTCATTCATCAGCAATTAAAGCTAGGGGTAAATGGATTCCAGTTATTTGGCCGCAAGATGGTAGACAGGCCGATAAAGGTTCTGGTAAGAATTTAACCGAACAGTATAAGAAGGAAGGCGTTAATATGTGTCCTGAATGGTTTACTAATCCACCACAACAAGGTTTAAGAGAAGGTACTGGGGGTAATTCAGTAGAAGCAGGTATAATGGAAATGTTAGTAAGGATGCAGACAAAACGATTGAAAATCTTTAAAAATCAAAGTAAACTGTTGGAGGAGTTAAGGATGCACCATAGGAAAGACGGCAAGATCGTACCTATGAATGATGACTTAATTTCTGCGTTAAGATATTGTATAATGTCTTTACGTAAAGCAAGATTAAAAATTTATGAACCATTACAACAATTTACTGATTCAGAATTTAATGTTTTTGCTAGATAACAATTATGGAAGGGAGATATGGGAGGATTTATAAGAAGAATAGTTAGAATATTTTCGCCACCTAAATATACACCACCACCTGCACAAGTAGTGGCGGAAGCACCAGCAGCAGCAAAAACTGTTTCGGGTACATCAAAAGTTAGAGGACAAGGTTCTGGTGTTACAGGAACGATTATGACGGATGCTACGGGTCTTGAAGAAGAAGCAAATGTTTCTAAAGCTATACTAGGCGGTACTACTAAAAAGAAAAAGAAATACGCATAGTGATTGAAGTAGTTACGGATGAGAAGTGGAAAAAGCCCATTGGTGACTATGTAAAGAAACACGCCCATATTCATCACGAAGTTAATGATTGGTATTCTTATTTAGGTTTTGTTGAAGATGATGAATTATTAGGAGGTTTTTTATTTTCAGATTGGGATGGTTATAATATTTGGATTCATTTAGCATTAAAGACACCACGATGCTGTAC
>Ga0208156_1000461_pt1 | contig 15839 bp, 18 predicted proteins | sample 1_EtaG_FD_184073 | JGI IMG/M metagenome (GOLD analysis project Ga0208156, IMG submission 184073) | Marine viral communities from the Subarctic Pacific Ocean - 1_ETSP_OMZ_AT15124 metaG (SPAdes) (version 2) | ecosystem: Environmental > Aquatic > Marine > Oceanic | place: Pacific Ocean | collected...
ACTGCAATTTACAGGGATTCCCCTGAAACTACAACATCCGCCCCCCAGAAAAACAGTATTTTTTACTCCATATTATGTAAACTTAGCAATTTTAGGGGGTAAATTTTGCCCCATATTATGTAAACTTAGCAATTTTTGCCGGACAGATTTTTCACTTTTACTGCATATTATGTAAACTTATTTTTGGAAATCAGGTTTGAATTTATATATATAAAATCAAATTCCCTACCGGCTACAGACCCCAGAGCTCTAGTATACAGGCGGAATTAGGTTTAGATTTAGATTTAGATTTAGATTTAGTTTCCTCCAGGACCGTTTCCCCCAGGGCCCGTGGTATCCTGGCGGCAGTTGAAATTCCCTGGGCGGCATTCTTCACGACTTCGCCTGGAAAGAACTGAAAAGGGACATCGAAAAATAAATAGTTGCTTTAGGTTTAGATTTCCTATATACTGTTAACAGCAATGAAAATTAGGTTTAGATTTAGATTTCATTGCTGTTTCAATTAACCCCAGATAATAGGAGTCTCAATGGGAAATAGTTACGTTAGAAAAACAGACAATCCAAATATGACTTGGAGTGATGCCCGCAAAGCCGAGTGGTCGGCTCAATGTAAAAAGCGTCACGCTGATGGCAACTTCTACAGGAAGTCTAAAAAGGCGGTAGGTCTTGCGATTTCAAAAGGTAAGAAAGAAGCCAACAAATTTAAGAACAGAAGCAATGGACAAAAGAAACGACACTCCAATTTGTCGGAAAATCTTTTGAACAAGGCACAACTTCCTGACGAGGTTGTAACCGAAAATTTAAAAACAGAAGCGATGACCAACCGGATTGAGAGGGTTTTTGATTTTCTGGAAAAGAATTTCGGAGTACGCCCAAACTATAGGGAGTTCATCATTTCTGCTGTTGAAGAAAAACTTGAGAGAATAAAGGAGGGATACAATGGCACACTTTAGAGGAACAGTAGTCGGTGGAAGAAGCGAGGCTTCTCGACTCGGACATAAAACAACTGGCCTGACAACTAATTGCAACACTTGGAATTTAGGTGTTAAGGTCGAGGCGGATCATATTGATGGTGAAGATGTTTTCCGTGTTTTCAGAACTGGCGGTAGTAATAGTCATACTCACCCAGAATTAATAAGCACCATCAAAAGTAGCTAAAAACGGGTCTTCAGATCGCCCGTCACAGCAATTTAACGGGGTGTTGCATATCGTAGCACCCCCTTTTTTTAACCAAAAAGGTCAAGATGGCTTTACCAACAAAAAAAGAACTGGCGAAAGAACTTACCCGCCAGAAGGAAAAAATTTCAATTCTAATTAATCAAGTAACTATTGACAGGGAATGGGCGGAACTTTGTGTACATACTCGGCATGATGCTTTTTGTCATGAAGGTGAAATTCCGTATGAATACCTAGAACAGTTTTCAATAGTTCCACTTCCAGAATTAAATAAACACACTGTTAAAAATGATTCTGGTGAAAGTTCAACTTATATTCAGGGGATTTATAATTTCATTGATTCCCCGGTCGAAACCTGGTTCTTTTGTAAGTACCTGGAGCAAGAGCTCATACAATATCACGTTTTTTTTGACCGTGGAGACGATGCAGCCCGTTTTTATTCCGAAAACTATGTAGTCTGGAATCCGGGTCACGTTCATTTTAATAAACTTATTTAGATTTAGGTTTAGGTTTAGGTTTCAAATGAATATAAACAATGGACATTTAGATTTGTTTTCCGGCATTGGCGGATTTGCATTAGCTGCACGTTGGGCAGGATTTCAAACTGTTCAATTTATTGAGAACGAACTGTACTGCCAGAAGGTTTTGCAAAAAAATTTCCCTGGCGTACCAATACACGGAGATATACATGACTTTAAAGCAAACAAGTATTTGGGAATTAGACTCCTCACTTCAGGATTTCCTTGTCAACCATATTCCCAAGCCGGGAAACGAAGAGGCTCGGAAGATGACCGTGCGCTCTGGCCTGAAATGTTTAGGATTATATGTGAATGCAGACCCCATTTTGTCCTTGGTGAAAATGTTGTTGGGATCATACAGATGGAACTCGACAATGTGTTATCTCACTTGGAGGGAGAAGGTTACACCTGCCAATCGTTTATTGTTCCAGCTTGTGGGAAAGATGCCAGACACAGACGAGATCGAGTCTGGATTTTGGCTCACTCCCAGCACTGTACAGATAGAACCGAACGAGGAACGGAGGAAGAAGAGAATTGCATACAGGGCATCAGTGGGTCGTCAGGATGTAGCAGGATGTCTGGCGGAACAAGTGGCGACACCGAAGCTCTGGCCTACTCCGACTCAGGATTCAGTGACCGAAAGAACGAAGAAATATTCACAGGGAGGAACTCCCTTGACAATGGCAGTGAAAGAAATGATGTGGCCTACTCCGAGTGCAACACCGAGGGGACCACACACCGGAGCGATAGCGGGATCGGTTGCAGAGGATGGGAAGAGCAGAGTATCTGCGAACGGAACCAAGTGGGGTGCAACACTGGAAACGGCAGTGAAGATGTTCCCAACTCCAAGGGCGAGCGAGTGGAAGGATGTCGGTCCGGTAGGGAGCAAGAGTCACACACACATGGACAAGAGGGATTACCTTTGTGCGAAGGTGAAAGACCCCAACCAACCCTCTGGAACCCTGAACCCGATGTGGGTCGAGTGGCTCATGGGATACCCCGTAGGGTGGACAGACTTAAAGGACTCGGAAACGCAATAGTCCCCCAGGTAGCATACGAATTTTTAAGACTACTAAGAATTTAGGTTTACAAAAGGCTTAGATTTTGGTACTATATATACTGTTAATAACATTCAATGGAGACATAAAATGGAAATGAAACCCTTAGATTCTAATAGCTGGACGGGTGAAGGTACAGTCGTTATCAGCGATGGTGATTTAATAGGCACTGAAGATGTAGCTAGGCTTTTAGGAATCAAGATTGATCGGGTGAGGTATTTATCCCGACAGAACAGGTTGCCATCAAAGACATTAAGCAATCATGGTCAGAGGATATTTTCAAAAAAGGAAATTTTAGAATTAGAGAAGCCTTATTAAAAAAACATTCCGATTCATGGAGAGAACGGATGAAGAACTATTACCTATTACAGAGGAAGATTGTAACTGATCCCCTTTATTATTTGGAGCCATTTACAAAGCATTCAGCGTGGTTGGATATGATCCGTCTTGCAAATTGGGATACGGGTCAAATCAAGGACGGTCAGGAAATAATAAAATTAAGGCGTGGCGAATTTTGCCATACAGAAAGATACCTTGCTAAAACATGGAAATGGTCACGGGGCAAGGTCAGGCGGTTCCTAAAATGGCTTGAAAATGACGAACGTATAACGGTACGCAGAACGGTACAACTAACAGGACATCCCAGAATCGTTGTAACCCTTTGCAATTACAAGAAGTACCAACTCCCCATCAAGGGTGGCGATACATCCAACGATACACCGGATGATACACCGGACAGTACCATATCAAATAACAATATACAAAATACAATTTCAAAAGACAATAATATCCCCTATGAAAATATTATTGAAAGTCTGAATCGGGAGTCAGGGAAAAAATTCAGGGCAACAACTAAGGCGTTTAGACGTTTAATCAATGCAAGAGTTGCAGAAGGTTATACCCTAGAGGATTTTATCCTTGTGAATAAGAATAAGTCCCTTGAGTGGAAACACTCCCAAAAGATGAACAAGCACCTTAACCCAGAAACTCTGTATTGTGCCAAGCATTTCGACACATATTTAAACTCCGGCACTGTGGTGGGAGAACCAGAGTTTCAGTCACTATATAATTCTGAATTAATTCAAAAAGACTCCATGAAAACTGCCCGGAAAATATTTAGGTTCGCACTGGAAGGATTAAGCGAGAAGGAAGCAAAAAAATACTATGAAAAAGAAATATCCCCATCATGGAGGGATGATGATAAAATCAAACAGCTTTATAAAGAGTACCAGGAGTCCCTTGGGGACAAAGAAACTGCCACCCAAGTATAATCGGCTGGCGAAACATTTTAACGCAATGGAGGATGATTTGAACAAGATGGTTAAAGCATTATCAAAAAGATTGAAATCCAGCAGGAATGGAGAAACCAAGAGAAAAATTTTTGCAAGGATTTTAAATCTTCATTATAAGAAGAACGGTTATGGTCACTCGCTATTCAAGCGTGTGAATGTAGTAACCGATAAACCAGTAGAAGGAGAGCAAGATGGCAAATCTAAATAAAGTTATGTTGATTGGTAGACTAGGACAAGACCCTGAAATAAAAGAGGTGGGGTCTTCGCAGGTGGCAAACTTTTCTATAGCCACTAATGAAAGTTGGACAGACAAGCAGGGTGAGAAGCAGGAACGAACAGAATGGCATAACTGTCAGGCTTGGGGGAAACTTTCTGATTTGGTTGGAACATATCTTTTCAAAGGCAATCAGGTTTATGTCGAAGGATCAATCCAGACAAGGGAATGGACGAAGAATGATGAGAAACGTTACTCAACAGAAATTAAAGTATTCAAGATCGAGTTTCTGGAAAGTAAATCATCCAATGATGACAGTGTGTATGAGGAACCTGCTCCGCAACCAAAACCAATTGATGATCAGTCAAATATTGAGAGGATTCGATCTAAGTTTGAGAGCCAACCTGAAAGCAGGAGTGATGATGTCACGAAAGATAATATCCCTTTCTAAAATCCGGTGCAGGGTTTGCAAAAATTGGTTTACACCAAATGCAAAAACAACTGTTATGTGTTCCAATACTTGCCGGGTTATTAACCGGAGAGAGTGGGAGGAGAATAACAATAGAATAAAAAGGGAGAAGCGACTAGAGAAGGTTAAAAAGATTAAGTGCCGGAACTGTCGCAAAAAATTTCTCCCTGCAACCTGTGCAAGAGTCTTTTGTTCAAAGAACTGTGCCTTGGCATTTAATATTTATAAAAAGAAAAAGCCCAATCAGTCTTTGAAGAAACATAGATACAGGGATTATAAAATTTCTGCAGCCCTGAACACATCAAAGCAAAAAGAACTTCACCGTCTTGAATTGAAAAAGGCGGTGGGAAAGTTTCTCAAGAATGGTGGTGAGATCGAAAGACTGCCACCAATGCCACTGCCACAGATTCCCTCTGTTGGAAGTCGGGATTGGCCTTGGGAATACATGATAGGTTTAGGATATTATGGAATGGAGGAATTAACTGAACCTGAAGTTAATATTGAAGATTTAATTAAAAAATAGGAGAGAAATGTATGTATGGACAGTAAAAGGGAAGACGATTGAGGATATTTCTATTAGTACCCTACAATCTCCCAAGAAAATAATTATGAATCGAATTAACAGACGGAAAAAAAGGAGAGAAAAATGGCAGGAATCAAAATCATAGATGATATGTCAAATGAAGACTATCATGCAAACGAAGCAGTCAGTAAATCAAGATTGGATCGTATCCATAAATCAATAAAACATGACCAAGTTCCACGGTCTATACCCACCCCTGCTTTGTTGCAAGGAAGTGCGTTTCACTGTGCATTTCTGGAGAGGGAATTGTTTGACAAGGAATATACAGTCAAGAAGAAGTTCGGTTTGAAAAAAGCGGAAAAGGAGGAGAAGGCTAAATGGGAAGACGAAGTGAAAAAGGCAGGGAAAAAAATTCTAACCCAGGATCAATTCGATACTGTCAGGTATATGGTGGATGCACTAATTGCGTTCCCTAAAACTGCAAAACTTTTTGAAGACGGAAAACCAGAAGTGTCTCTGTTCTGGGATCACGTTGATATCGAATGCAAGGCTCGACCTGATTGGGTGACAGAGAGGAAAGCAGAAGCAGGTGACAGGAGATATTTGATTGATTTAAAATCTACCCTTGATGCCTCACCCGATGGGTTTCCACGTTCAGTCCATAAGTATCGGTATCATGTGCAAGCTGCATGGTATCTAAAGGCGGCTGAATTATGCTACCGTGAGGAGATTGCAGACTTCATTTTCTTGGCTGTAGAGAACCATCCCCCCTACAATGTTGGTGCATATACTTTAGGTATGGCAACACTTGATGAAGGTTGGATGATTGCAGACCAGGATTTGCGTAAGTATAAGTCCTGGCTTAATGAACCGGACCAGATACCAATGGGGTATTCTGATTCGATAGAGAGGATAGATATCCCTAATTGGGGATTCACACAGATATAGGAGAGAAAAATGGCAGAAACAATGAGTTTAGCCCAATGTAGAGATACGTTGGGGGTAATGGAAACACAAATGGCGATGGCATTGCCGGAACATATTTCGCCACAGAAGATCAGTCGGGTTATTATGACTGAAATAACGAAGAACCCAAGACTGCTGAAATGTACAAAAGAATCTGTGCTTACATCAGTTATGGAAGCGTGTCAATTAGGATTAGTTCCAAACTCTGTCCAGGGTCTGGCATACCTAATCCCTTATGGTACGAGGTGTCAGTTGATCACTGGCTACAAAGGTTTAATATCTCTTGCCCTTCAGTCCGGCAGACTTGCCTCAATCTGGGGCAGGATAGTCAGGGAGGATGATGATTTTAAATATGAGGAGGGAACCAATCCTTTTATACATCACAAACCTCTCATTGGTTCACGGGCCGATAAAGCTGGGGCAGTTATAGGAGCCTATGCAGTGGCTAAAATGAAGGGTGGTGAAGACACCCAATTTGAGTTCCTGACCCTTCTGGATATTGAACGTGTTAAGGCTCGTTCATCCTCTGGCAGTAGAGGCCCTTGGGTTGATGACTATGAGCAGATGGCGAAGAAGACAGCCGTGAGACAACTACTGAAATGGTTGCCCCTGGAAAGTGAGCGTGTTGAGTTTGCTGCAGGTAAGAAGGAAGGCAAGGGAGCCGGATATGCTTATGACATGGAAAAGGAAAATTTCGTTTATGTAGGTGAGGAAGAGAACACATCTTCAGAAAGTGACGAAGTATTCTCATAAAAAATTACCCCCCGACCAAAGGGATAGTCCCCTCCTCTGGGTTTATGCGTACTTTCTCCCCAGAGTTTCGACTATTGCCTAACCGATAACTGTTGGATTATACACCACCCAGTTTATTCATGTCTGGGGCTAAAAGCGCAGGAAGGTGTCGGGGGGTTTTCACATCGGACAATCATCGGACAAGTTGCGGAGTAGTTGCAGAGGTTGTTGCATCCGGTGAGTAGTGGAGCCTACCAGTTAAACACTGGGCTTGAGCTGCTCCACGTTGTTTTTAAAAAGTGGTAAAAAGAGTATTAACTTAACATAATATGGAACAACTTGTTAAAAACCCAACTTGACAAATGGAACCCAAAAAAGCCACTGGAACCCACTGGAACCCAAAAAAGCCAAACAAATATTTGTCACAACAAATAAAGGAAGTATAAAGGAAGTATAAAGGAAGTATAAAGGAAATAATGAGAGTAGCAGTTTTAGATGTTGATTCAAAAATACCAAATCTGGCACTGATGAAAATTAGCCAATGGCACAAACAGAATGGTGATGAGGTTGAACATTATCTGCCTTTGGCTCATAGTCTTTACGATAAGATTTATGCTTCCAAGATATTTAATTTCTCAGATGGATCGGATATTCAACCGGATATGGTTACAGGAGGAACAGGGATCGACTTGAAAATAAGTCTCCCTCCTGAGATTGAAGGAATAGACCCAGATTACACCCTGTATAACTATCCCCACAATATTGGATTTGCCCAGAGGGGATGCCGGTTTAACTGCTCGTTTTGTGTTGTACCGAAGAAAGAGGGCAAGCCTAAGTCGGTTAATACCATTAGGGAAATATGGACCCAGAGATCATCAAAATTTTTAGTACTGCTTGATAATGATTTTTTCGGCAACCCCGATTGGGAAGACAGAATTGAAGAAATAAAAGAATATGACTTGAGAGTTAATTTCAGCCAGGGTTTGAATATTAGGATCATTTCAAAGAAACAGGCACAAGCACTTGCTTCAGTAAAATTCAGGAACTTAAAGGATACTTACCGCCAGGTTACTTTTGCATGGGACCAGATTAATGATGAGAAGGTGATAAAACGTGGGTTCCAGAGGGTGCTTGATGCAGGAATAACTCCCCACCAAATCCAGTTCTATGTTTTGATTGGTTATAACACAACACCAGAGGAAGACTTACACAGGGTAATGATGCTCCAAGGGTGGGGCTGTGACCCCTATGTTATGCCTTATAATAAGTCCGATCCATACCAGAGAAAGTTTACCCGATGGGTGAACAGAAGGGCTGTGTTTCACTCATGTTCTTGGGAGGATTATAAATGTCAATAACAATCGAATTACCGTTTCCACCATCCGTTAATAATTACTGGCAGGTTGCCCGGAACAGGATCATAAAAACTAAACAGGCTAGGGACTACAAGCAGACTGTCCAACGTCTACTGCTGACATACCACGAACAAATTAGAATCTGGAACACTAGATTACATGAGGATGGTTCCCGAAGATCAGACAAGGATACACGACCCCTCGCATTATCGGTAGCAGTACACTATCCAAAACGTAGAGGCCCACTAGCCGACATTGATAATTTATTAAAAGTATGTATAGATTGCCTAGAAGGGTTCCTGTTTGAGAATGACCGTCAGTTCCGCCACATTCAAATATCGAGGGAAGCACAGACCACAAAGGACGGATCAATAAGGATTACTATAAAGGAATGTCCAGATGAATTAAATGTACATGATGGAACATTTACGGTGAAGGGGATACATGGACAGTAACCTATTAAAGATTGCAGAACAAAGAACTAACACACACATCGGTCATGCATCACAGAGAATATTGTCTGAGGATTACAATCTAATTGGAGTCTGTGGAGAAAATGAATTTGCGAATCTGTTTGATCTTGACATTGATGATTCAGTCAAACCCTCTGGGGATAAGGGGGTCGATTTTATGTTGGCTCTTAATTTTTCGATTGATGTAAAAACTGCAAAGTTACCATATAATCTTTTACTGGAAGTTGGTAAACCTGTGGCAGATATTTATGTTCTTGCAGATTACAATGATGGGGACACATTCTTAGTTGGATGGGAGTGGGGTAAGATATTATCTCAGGCTCCCACAAAGGACTTTGGTTATGGAGTTATCAACCACTATATTCCTGCAGATGATTTACGATCCATTGAGGAATTAAAAAGACGGGCAGTAGTGACAGGTTATTGAACTACCAGATGTTTTCTTCTTCTAACAGGCCCTGTTTCCTTTGTTGCTCAACAAGACCTTCATCCTCATCCCCCAACAAGTGACCGGCAGCAGCAGACATTCCTCCACCCCTTACACCCCTATCTATAATCTCCTGACTTAACTGTGACTTCCTAGTAGCCAGTTGATCCATAACTTTCCGAGTAGGTTCGGCTCCACGGGTGCTTACGAGATTACCTACAGCCTCATTTGTTGCCTTTTGCTGAACCATCTGTAGTGGGTCATTAACCAACCTACCTAGACCTACCGCCTTACTTGTTATTCCCCCAGTAGTAGCTAAATCCATAGCACCACTTACGAACCTATTCAGCAATGGCGCAGTCGGAGATTTAGGAATAGATTCCCCTGCCTTTTTATGAACATCACTTAGAAGTTTGACACGATTAGAAAATTGCTGTGCTGCAGCCTCGTCACTGAATAGTATTTTATGCTTTTTTAAATTTTCTTCAGACTTAAATATCTTACTGTGACTCTTAGTATCTGCTGTTACCATATCCATCTTCGTTACTGCTTCTGTACTTGCGCCTAAACGAAATGCGTCTTGCTCGGCAGGTGTTTTTAATTTCTTCCATTCCGACCTGACTATCGAAGCCTTCTTCCCCGGACGGTAGGCATCCAGACCTAATTCGTATGCTTCTTTTTCTGCAGCTCCTCCTCCCCAAACCTGTCTTGCTCTTGCATAAGCAGGGGAATGTTTATCAATCTCCGTTAGCATTTGATTCAATCTATTATTTAACCGTGCTGCTGCTTTCTTCTTAATTGCACCTGTAGCAGATGGAGGTAAACTTACCATTTCATCAATAACTTGTTTCACCAAATCCAATGAGGCTACAGACCATGATGCCCCATCGACTAAGTTCCCTTTTTTGTCATACATCTGTTCATAAGGGATCATATCTATCTTATCTGCATCAACAGCAACATCATTCATTTCACTTGCTTCTTTGTATGCCTCCCTGAATTTTTTCTTACCCATTGTCTCATTGATAAAATCATAATTCACATTACCATCATCCCTCCATGTTATCGGTGGGTCGGCATAGGCTTCTTTATACATTGGTTTAGCATCTGCTTGCATCTTTGCAAACATATCTTCCATTGCCTGGGGGGAACCTTCTTCACTAAATCCCAACCCCTTTTCCATTCCTTCCTGTACCCTACCTCGATCTGCCTCCAAGTCATCTATTAGTTTCTCTTTAACTTTTTGTTTGGCAGGACCGGGGGCAGCCACTGCATCCTGTGCCATCTGGGTTGTTGATTCACCACCAACGTATCCCGGAGAAGCCACCTCCTCTAAGTCTGCTTCCTCAAACTCTTTTATTTTTTCTTGGCGTATTTCAGGAGTAACCCCTTCTTCCTCATAGGTTCTCTCCATCTTATCCAATGCACGTTTTTCGGGAATAGTAGGTTCCTTTACAATTTTTTCTGGAGGAAGCATCAAGTCATCCAGATCAAAAAATTCTTTCACTTTCTTAATCCCCTGCTTTGCGTATCTTACAGCAGGATCAATAATTCTACCGGCCGCAGGACCAACGATACCACCGATCCCCAACCCGTAGGCCGAACTCTGTACTACATCACCTCCTGTGGCGGCTGCTGTTAATCCACCTTCAAGAGTTCCGATTGCACCTTCCACTGCTGCTTCCTTACCTGCATTCCACCAGGGAGCTCCTGCTGTTCCAGCCAGTGCAGGAACTGCTTTTATTACAGCCTTGTACAATGCAGCACCAGTTAACCCTGCCCCTGCAAGATTACTGATGGTGGATATTACAGGTTGCATCTTCTGGTAATCCTTACGTTCCTCACCTATTAGGTCTTTATGGTAGTCCCACTTTTCACTGAATCCCTCGCCCTCTCTGTATGGGGTATCATCAAGAACAGCATGAATCAATGACTCTGCCCTGTCCCAAAGTCCAAAGCCAATACCATTTGCAACTTCACGAAGGTTCCCAAAGAAAGCAGATTTCTCTGATTGAGGAAGAGCCTTATTAACCTTAATACTTGCATGGTTTATAACTGCCCTTTCAAATGCTTTCACGGAAGGATACCCAGCCTTAATAATCCCCGCATTAATCTTTTCTGTGGGATACCCGTTTGCTGCAGCCTGGGATGCCAACTTTAAAGTCCTCTTCAGTTTTGCGTATGGGTCTTTTTTCTCTGCCATTATTTCATTGTCCTTCCGGCTGTTGCTTCGGGTGGAACATATTTATTATTAGCCATGTCTTCCAATTCACCCGTTCCTCCTGTTCCGCCTGAATCTCCTAATCCTGTAGTACCTGTGTAGGGGTACTGATCGAAATAACCCTGCAAGGCATTTGGAACCATTTTTTCTGCATCTTCTACTCTTACTCCTTCCTCAACTAACCTGTCAATCATCGAGGTGCGCATATCATTTATATCGTTCATCCTCTGGTATGCAACAGTTCTTACTGCCTCAACGATTTCAAACTTCTGGTCATCATCCAACTGCTTACCAGTAAACTGTTTGTCCCCCCAGAGTTCTAGGGCATCAAATGCACTAAGACCTGCTTCTCTTGCATTTCTAAATTCTGAAGCAAGTACAGTGGAAGTTTCATCCAAAGACTTCATAAACTTATAGACCATTGCAAATTCTGAAACCCCTGTTTTATTATCTGCCAATGCTCTCAGTGATCTTGCCAGACGAACCATCTTCCGGCCCCCTCTTATTTCGGGGCTGTCCATCCACTTTTCCTGAACTCTTGCCATTGATGACAACTGGGAGTCAGTGTACTTTACATCTTTAATCCAATCTAAACTGTCAAACTCACCATGCTTGTTTATCCTGAGAACAGGCATACCAGTTTGTTTCGGCAGTTCAAAGTCTGGATTATCTGCAGCCCATTCCCTGGCAGCATCTCCGGTCAATGTTTGTGGTGCTTGATGACCTTCTGTTGTAAGTTTCAATCTTTTGTGTTCAACATCTGCAGCAAATATTTCCCTCTTTAGTTCATGTGTTTTATCCCAATGTTCTGCACCTAATTCCTGCTGGATTAATTTATTCTGATATTCTACTAACTTTTGTTTCCACTCTGTATCTTTCCGTAAATCTCCTTTGTCATCCCGGCTGATCTTGTATTCATACTCAACAAGTTTTTGTGCAAGTACAGCAGAACGATTCTCCACGTTTGCAAAGTGTTGCAACTCCCGAAATTCCTTATCATCTTTGTACTGGTGTTGGCTCTGTAGGAACTTCCTTTGTGCCTGTGCAATTTTTTCTTCAGAGTATTCGTTCTGTTTACCTCTCTGCTGGATCAGTGCAAGATGTTCAACTATCCCCTGGTCATAGTTACGATTAGCATTACCTTGTTTTCGTGCAGATTCAGAAACTTTATATTTATAGTCCTTTTCGTAACGATATTCTGTTGTTGCCAGAGTTTTGTTAAACTGATTTTTTTGTTCATCATATTTCTTGATTGAGTCGTCAACCTGCCAATCAAAAATCTTCACCTTCAGTTCATGTGTCTTGGTAAAATGTGCCTTCTTTACGTTCAGTGACTCACTAAACTGCTTAATATCATTTGCAATTCGATCTGCCGTGAAGCCGTTGTTTATACCATCCTGTGCAATTTTATGTTCAAATTCTTTTATACGTTGTTCGTGGGTTTTCCCATCAACCTTTTCTTTGTAATTATAATCTTTCTTCCATGACTCCTTCCTGAAATTCAGGATAGCCTTCTTTAAGTCCAAGGTTGTATCAAACTCAAAACCTCTTCTCTTCGCCATCTCCCTGTACTGCTGGACTTGGTTCTCAATCTGCTGAACAGTATATTTATTACGAACACCATCATTCATAATCTTATGATCATTCATACGAATGCGTTCATTTCGATTTGCTTCGGATTCATTCCCCTTTTGCTCAAAAGATTTCACCCAGTTCTGCTGATTTTGGACAGCCTGTTCTTGATTAAAACCCAACGTATCAACTTTTAAACCATGAGTTGCTTCAAACCTGCGTAATGATTCCGCTTCTTTTTCTACCTCAGATACTCCTCCAGTTTTTAGGCCGGTGTATTCTGGCTCTTCACCCGGAGTTATGTAGGTATATTCCATAGAACCGTCTGGACGCTGAACTGGTTTTAATACTGATGTCTTTTCTTTTTCCTTCGGCATACTTATTTCCTTTAGGATTTCGTATGCCTTTTCTGGTTTATGCTTGTAAAGCCCCAGCAAGTATGCTTTTAATTCCCTCCACTCCTTGTTGGGAAGTTTCATCCTTAATCGTGATGTGTTTAATGCCAGCAAAAATGCCTGTTCGTTTTCTAGTTCATCCTCGGCTTCATCTTCTGCTGTTCTCTGTTCATTCTGGGCTTCAGCAATATCAGCATCCTCCTGCCGGTTCATTATTTCCTGATTGTAGTATGCTTCCATTCCAGCAGGAATAGCATGACCGATCATTTCGTTCTGGGTAATAGGCGTATCTCTCCACCCTGACTGTCTCATCATTGAAGCACCGGCAGCCAACAGTCCTGCACCGTAAGCAGGGAACTGGTCTAACGGCTCATACCATTCCCTTTCATCTTCTCCTTCTTCGGCCTTTTTTTGTTCCTCTAATTCAGCTTTTGCTTCATCAGACAAAGGAACCCTATAACCCATCTGTTCATTTTCTTCAGCAGAATTTAATGCTAATAAACTATTTGCCATGTTATGCCATTAGTCCTTTGGGTGTAAAATATTTCCGTCTTGGTTTTTGTGATGCCAGTTGCATTCCAGGGAACGCAACACTGCCCCTTGTTATTCTTGCAGTTGGTATTGTTGGTGCAGCCTGTTGGGTTTCAGGTTGAAGCAGAGAATATAGTTTTGCTACCGCACCTATCTTTCCTGACAAAGCATCTCCTACTCTTCCTTGTTTTGTTCTCTCCCAGAAACTACTTTCCACATCCATCTTATCTTGTGGGTCAAGATCAAACTTCTCACCTTGCCCGGCTCTCCCCCTTAAAATTTTTGCTGCTAATCCTGATCCTTCCAATGTAGATTCCTCTTCTCCTTCCCAATCTTTACCCCATGTAGGTTTATTAAAACCAAGAGCATCATCAGCAAAACCAAGATCATCAGGTTTTAAAAATTTTTGTTCTGAAATGTCTCCTCCTATAAAAGCCAAGGCCCCTTCCTCTTCTCCTTCATCCTCACCCACAAATAAGCCATCCTCATATTGACCATGCTCTTCCTGGATAACATCTGCGTGTTTCTCTTCAGGTGATTTACCGAACCACGGATCATCTGGAAGACTATCCATATCTCCACCTAGTGCTGGAGCTAATAAGGACTCCCTCATAGCTTTTTCAGCCTTTGCCTTTTCTCTTTTGAGGTGTTTGAGTTTTAGCATATATAGTGCGTGGGCTTTCTTGGGACTATTTTCCACGATATTTAGTATATTCCTTCCTCTTTTAACTTTCATATTCCTCCTAGCTCATATATCCAAGGACAGCCCCACCAGCAGCACCCCAAGGACCGAAAGCTGATCCTGCACCTGCTCCTGCTATTGCCCGACCAAAACGGTCTTTCTTCTTATGCATAGGTCTGGATGATGTTGTTGTTGCTCCTGAAGGTGCGCCACCCAAAACATTGGATGCAAGCATCAGGTTATCTTTATCCCAATCCCTACCTTCAAGAAATTGATCATAAGCAAAATCTTTGTCCCTCTGACCATAACCTTCCTGTGCAGCTCCAGAAGCACTAAGGTAATCAATGTCTTTATACCCTGCATCCCTTCCTGCATCAGTTGCTCTAATTCCGGTTTCTGCTCCAGCAAGTCGTAACTTACCTTCTTCACCTGTTGCCAGTTGATTGTATCTCTGACGTTGCTGTTCCCTCGTCATGTCCTTTTCTTTCATTCCAGCAGCTTGGGCATAACTACCTTCTAATGCACCGGCAACCTGCTGACCAAGACCTCTCTGTACTTCTCCCATCATGGCAGCATTCTCCAATGCACCTCTGGAACCCATCCCTGCACCTGCCATCTGATGTTGTGCCTGTAATGCACCACGTTGTTTCTGCATCGTTCTCATGGCAGAATCTTGCATACCTTTAATAACATTTGCAGTGTGCGGTGACATATATTCATCAACTCCTGTCCCTGTCAGGAATGACTGTCCTGTAATTGGATCAATGTTTGTTCCTTGAACCCCTGCTGCAGTGTCACCAGCCGTTGTATATGCTTCCTGACCTGTTCCCTGCATCTCACGAGTATCTGTAAATGACTGAGTTGTGTCTGTAGACTGACCTTCAAATCTCTTTGTAGGATCATAGGCTTCATACTCTGTATCCATTATATCTCCTGCTGCACCCATTACTTTCTTTTGGAGTTTTTCAACAGGATCATCGAGTTTTGTTGTTGAAGAAGGACCAGCAAAGGTTTTGGTTGTTGACCCTGGATCAGCTAGTGGATTGGTGACAGTACCTATCCCAAGTCCAGCACCAGCTGATCCTGGTGGCAATACGGGTACTTTTGGGACAGGTGGCACTCCTGAACTGTCCTGATTTGCAAGAGCTTCTTTCATAGCTAGAGTATTGGCATCTGCTACTGAAGTGTCACCCCCAGACAATGTATTAGGATCGTCATATACGTTAGGTGGTGCA
>Ga0208156_1000462_pt1 | contig 15759 bp, 7 predicted proteins | sample 1_EtaG_FD_184073 | JGI IMG/M metagenome (GOLD analysis project Ga0208156, IMG submission 184073) | Marine viral communities from the Subarctic Pacific Ocean - 1_ETSP_OMZ_AT15124 metaG (SPAdes) (version 2) | ecosystem: Environmental > Aquatic > Marine > Oceanic | place: Pacific Ocean | collected...
TATGCGGCTTACGGTAAAGAGGAAGCTAAAGAAAGAAAACAATATGAAAAGGATATAGCTGCTGCAGAGAGAGCTAGGCGTATACAAAGTGAAAGAAAGGGGTTATTGGGTATGCTTGGCACTGTAGTAGGAGGAGCTCTTCTTGGTCCAGTGGGAATGATTGCTGGTCAGGCTCTTGGCAAATTTGCAGGTGATCGAGGAACAATAGGTGGAAAACAAGCAGAAGAGTATAAAGTATCGACTGAGACTGGTCAGTTTGGAAGAAGTCAGGTATCTGATTTAAAAGCAATAAATAGAGAACTTACAAAAGCAGATAAAGCTGATATTTGGAGAGATGTAGTTGATTTAGGAACAACAGCAATGACAGCTTGGACTATGGGTGGCGGTAGTTTTAAAGATCCAGGTAATTTTTCTTTGACTAAATTTGGTGGTAAGGATGCCGTTGAAGCAGGTGGATATGGAAAGGGAGTTTTTGGTAAAGCAGGTGGAGGTTATGGTCTTGGGGGAGATACTCTTTGGGGTCAGCTTGGATCAAAAACTGCAGCTTCATCTACAGCTTCATATGTAAAACCAGATATACTTGAAACACCTATTAGTGGTGTTCTTGACCAATCTAGAGGAAGACTTCAACTTCCAGGATTTACTAAATATGAGGGTCGTAGGAATCCCTATAAGCCATGGGATAAATGGAGGAATATGTAATGCCGCAAGATTGTACTGATTACGGACAAGGATGGTCAGGTGAATATCCTAATTGTACATATAGTGCACCTCCATTTGGCGGTGGTGTAGAGTCTCTTGGTTTTCAAGATATACTACCTGCAGATGTTAAAGGAACTCCTTGGTCAGATTTTTTTGATCCATATGATCCTACTAGGGAACAAATGGCTACAACAGGTGCTGGAATTGATATTGGTCAATTACAGGATGTTTGGAGTCTGCAGTCAGGTCAATTAGGTGAAGCTTATGGATTAAAGACAGGACAATTAGAAGAAGCTTGGGGATTACAACAAGGACAATTAGGAGAGAATTGGCAACAGCGTAAAGAAAGCCTTGGTGCTGAAGCAGGTTTAGGTTACAAACAAGCAATTGGACGGGGTAGTCAGGCAAAGAGAAAAAGTGGTATGGCATTTTCTGGGGAAGCTGAGGGAATGCAAAGAATGGGAATGCAAGATGTTCAAGGAGCATATCAAAGAGCTTTTGGATCAGGGCAAACAGCATACGAACAAGCTATGGAATCAGGTCAAATGGGTTATGAACAAGCTCTAGAAACAGCAGGATTAAGTTATGAACAAGCTTTAGCAACTGGGGAGTTAGGTTTAACTCAAGGTACAACTGATATTTATCAACAATTAGGACAAGATATATATGGTTATCAACAAGATTGGGAAAAAGACCAAAGAAGTACGTTAAATGTCATTCTTGGTATGGATATTTGGGGTGAAGATAATAATACTGCTTGTGATCCTCCATGCGGTGATGATCAGCAATGCGTAAATGGAATATGTACGTCTAATCCAGTAAATCCTGATGTGCCTAATGATCCAGGTGGAATTGGTGCTTGTTATCCTCAACAAACTTGTGATGATGGAAGTTGCGTAGATTTTGGTGAAGAATGTCCCTCTGGTTCTGGTAGTAATTGTGAACCACCAGCAGGTGGTTGTGCAGGTGATGAATATTGGAATCCGAACACATGCACTTGTGAGTGGATACCATGAGTAATAAAGGTTTAGGAGACATTGTAGAAGCTGCTATAAAAAGAGCAACATTTGGAAAAGTTCGCCCTAAAAAAGACTGTGGTTGTGAGAAGAGAAAGCAATGGCTCAATGAAAAGGGAAATAATGCTTTAAATGCAATTGATAAAATACAAAATAGGAAAACAGGATAATGGCGAATTATAGAAGACCAGACTTAGATTATACCGCATCAACTGCATTAAGTGAATTGACGACATTATTCTTGACTATGGCAATGCAGGAAAAAGCAGCTATAGGTGGTCGTGAATTTGAAAAGGAAATGCTTACAACCAGGTTAGAAGCAGAAGAATCTTTAGCAGAAAAACATATGGAACTTAATCTTCTTTCACAAGATTATCTGTCTCAAAGAAAAAGACTCTCTATCTTGGAAGATGATTTTGTTTTACAAGGATATCAATTGCCTGATTCTGATAAAACATCTGGATTCCCATTACTAACAGGCACAACTATAGAAGCATATGAAACTGGGCTTAAAGATACTTTTCAAAAAATAGAAGATATTAATCGGGAGAGAGCAATAATAACAGCAGGAAAGGATTTTGCTGCAGCACAAGAAACTTTGTATGGAGGTATAAGAAAGGCTGGAGAAGAGGAAGCATGGAAAGACTTTATGCTTGAGGGGAATATTGAATTTGATCCATTGAAGCCAGAAGGTCAACAGTTTACAGGAACTGAAGAAATGGCTGATTGGCTTAATAAATTGACTCCAGCTCAAAAAAGTGAGCTAAAGAATGAAAATTACAGAAGAGCATTTCTTAAAGAAAGAAGAACTCTTGAAGAAGCACAGGCAGCTGCTGCAACTGGTCTTTCACTTGAAGTAAATAGAACTGCAATGGCTTTGAATAATTTGAATGCTGATAAAGCTGGAATAGAAATTAGAGAAGGTAACTATGATGCAGGGATGAAGAGGTTTAATGATGCAGATAAAGTTCTGGAAGATATGATATTTGAAGCAGGTAAGGGAGTATTGTCTAGTCTTAATATGGTAACTGCAGATGGAAAGTATTCAATAAATTATCTTCAAATGCTCGAAGATCCAGATGAATATGTAGAAATCATGGAAGATTTTATGATAGCTAATCCAGAAGTATCAGAGGAGATACTGGCAATTAAGGATAATTTCATTCTTTCAACATCAATGGGGACTGATTGGACTGAATCAGTTATAAGAGCACAAGCAAGAGCATATGAAGATTTTCTTGAAGCAAGACAAATGGAAAATTCATTAGGAGAAGGTGATCAAGCATTAGGTATAGAAAGACTAGAGAAAATGCCTCTTTCCGATAAAACAAAATCAAGATATGTGTATCTTACAAAGCGTATTCAACAATTCAAAAGAGCTGGAATATATGGTAGTGGAAGAAATGCGGTAGAAATGGAAGCAGTCTTAGTAAATTCATATGAAGTTATTAAGGCAAAGGATAAGTTATCAGAAGATAGATTGGAGGCAGATGCTACATATTTAAGCATGATAGCTAATAAAGGATATCCAATAGAACTTGATGATTTTGCTCCAGTGTACTATGAAGGCATGTCTGCTGCTGGTCAAGAAGATTTATTGAAATCTCTTGCTTTACTTAAATCTATAAAAAGTGCGGATGGGGATGATCCAACAGATGCTTCACTTCTTGTTAAAAGTCTTACAGAAAAAGTTGGTCTCCTTAAATCTTTAGGTTTTACTGAGCTTAATGAGTATGATGATCTTGTTATGCAGTTAAGCAGTGCTACTTTTGATTATAATATACTTGCTCATCAAGCTAAAATTAATGAAGCAGTTGAGGGGCTTAATAGAATGATTAGTGAAGCATCTAGAACTACTGGTATATCTGAGGAAATATTGATGAAACAGTGGAAATTAAAAGCTTTAGAACAAATTCCGTGGGGTGGAAGAAAAAGACAAACAGGTGCGGGTAGAACGTTTTAATGCCCAACTTATTCGATAGACAGAAGTTTAAATCTGAATTGATGTCTCAGGGCATTAAGATGACAGATGAAGAGATAGATGCTTATCTTGAAAAGGCATCTGCATCAGTTAAACCGAAATCATATTTACCACATAGACAATACGAAACTTTAGCAGCACAAGAAGAGAAAGGAGTTTCGTTAGTTGAACCATACCGTCCTTATCCAGAAGTAGACGAACAACCAGCATTAGATTTTCTTGGCAATATGCTATGGGAGGCTATTGATGTTGGTACGTTTGGTGCTGTTGGAGCTTTAGATTATAAAGATTATGTAGAAAATATACTTACTACAGGCGGTCCAGGTACATTTGCTGGCAGGGTAGGAGCAGGTATTGGTGGACTAGCTGGATTTATACCTCCATTTCAATTAACAAAAGGAGTAATTGGAGCTGCAGTCAAAGGTGTTAGTACATATGGAACAAAGGCAGCAGGTAAGAAGATTGCCCAGCAGGCTTCTGAGATAATATCAAATAGATCTAAGTTTCAAAAGCTTGGTCAGCTTGAAAAAACTAAAGTATTCGAACCATTCACAAAAACATTATCTAAATATGGACATCAGCTTGAAAATAAAGCTGTGCGTGAAAAGTTTGCAGAAAAGACTAGTGAGAATGTCAGGCATGTTCTTGTTGAACAGCTAAAAAGAAATAATATAAAGCTTGCTCCAACAACAATTACTAATTTAGAAAAAATGATTAAAGTGAACATGGGGTTACTTAAAGATTCCCCCATGCCTATATGGAATCTTCAGCAAAGGATTGCTATTGGACTTGGCGGTGGTCGCAGTGCAGGGAAAATGGCAACTTTAGCTTCTCATGTTATAGAGGAAGCAGTAATATTTTCTGCAGTAGAGACTCCTATGGAGATTATGAATTCAATAGATGAACATCGTGCTGCTAATATTCCTGGTACTATAGGTCATGCAATGGCACTTGGTTCTGCATTAGGATTCATCAGGTTTATTCCAGGTGGTAAGGATATGCCTATTGTGAGGAGCGCATGGAAGCGTGTAAGTCAAATGATGAAAGAAAGACGAAGTTATACAGCATTTGATTATTCTAATCCAAAAGCAAGAGCACAGTTAGGGAAGGCATTAAGATCTACCTGGAATCAAGGTGGAAAAGATTTGTTTGGAAAATCATTAAAAGATAAAGACTGGGAAACACTTGGTATAGATGCTATAACTAATCCTTCACAGATTACAGAGTTGGTTGCTACTGAACAAGGTGCACGTACATTATCAAAAGTGATGGGACAGGTTGAAAAGAATTTTAATAAAAAGTGGTGGCCAGGCTTCCTTAAAGAATCAGCTACTGATTTATATGGTTCAAGCTGGAGAATGGCAGCTGGAGCAACAGCATTTAACTATGAAATAGTATTTGATGAGAATATCCCATTGGAGGATAAGGTGTTTAACATCCTTGTTGGGGCTTATATGACCAAAAGAGGACGTGTCCTAGAGTATACTAATGCTGAAGGTAAAAAGACCATTTGGGAGCCTTCTAAGCGTCCCTGGGTATATAGTGAAGAGTTTGCACAAGTAGATAAGTTCTTAAATGTACTTGGTATGCCAGCTGAAGACTTATTATTACAGTCTTTTATTAAAGAAGCTGACCTTACAAGTAAATTTTTTAAGCCTGAAGATACTGAAGATGTGAAAATTATAATGAGTACTCTGCAAAAAGCAGGAGTTATTGTTGATTCAGCAGAGCCGAAAGTAAAACCAGCAAAACCTGCAGATAAAAATCTGCATTCAGTATATAGTCATATGAAAGCTTTGTCTGCATTTTATTTTCATGCTAATACAGATAAAAGAATGCTTGATGTTAATGAATTAAGCGAAAAGCAAGTTACTGCAGTAGAGAGTAGATTGAAAGCTTTGGATCTTTCAAGTACACGTAAGGAAGGTGGAATATATACTATCACTGATATGGATGATGTTATGCTTTCTGCTACTGATAGTAGAACAGTTCAGTTGATTGATCTATATAAAGATACCGTTGTTAGTTTATATCGCCAGCTTGGACTTGAAGGTGAAGGTCGATTGGATACTGAAAATATTATTGCAAGATTAATAAGACCAAGTGATATACAGAAAGGAAGTGAAGAATTTATACAAGGTGTATCAAGATTATCTGCTGTTAGAGATGTTCTTGCTAGATATGGTCATATAAAGGTTAGTAAAGATACTTCTAACCCAATGAAAATAGATATATCTCCAGAAAATCAGACAAAATTTCTGGATACATTGAAAACACTTAATAATCGGCTTCATGATCTTGTATTTGAAAAAGAATCAGTATGGGAAGAGTATGCTCCTCTTATTGGAGATCCTCATATAAATAAAGTTTTAGAACATAATTCATTTTTTAAGGGTGTTAGAAATTCATTTGAGAAAATGAATGATCTTGGCAATGAAAAAGGTACTTGGCAATTAGACAAAGTTACTGGCAAAGATGATTCAGTTAGAGTGCTAGAGATGATAAATAAGTTATTTGCTGGGGAATTTAATCTTGTTGATAAACTTACTGTAAAAGATCCAACTACACAAGATGCACAAAAATTACAGGAGTTTGCTGATAATGTTTTGGAAGGCTTATCATATTCGTCAGAGTTTAAAAATCCAGTATCATTTACTTTAACAAAAAGAGAGGAAAGGATTGATAATTCTGAAGCGAGAGAATTAAGAAATCTATTTATTAATAATGGATTAGGTGGATTTGCATTTACTGGTCATGATGGAGAAGTGTTTATGCAGGAATTTATCAGGCATACACTAGATAGAAGGCTTAGATCTGCTACCAGAAGGGATGGAACTCCATTTACAGGTGCAGATAGGTCAAAAATAGATAATTTAATGAGAGTTGGTATAATAAGTCCTAAGCTTGAGATGATAAATATTGAAGGCCAGATAAAAGTTCTTACTCTTATGTCTGAAAATGCACAATTGATTAGAGCTATGGATGAAGGGAAAGGACCCTTCCCACTAGACAGTAAATTTATTGAAGCTAATTTTAAAGTGGATCAGATTGATACGATTCAAAGAGTTAGAGAATTTTGGGCTAATGTAACTGAGCAAGCACGATTACTTGGAGTTCCTCCCCATCAGGTATTCAAAAATTATTATACTAAATATAAAGAACATATAGATCCATTTGTTGCTGATGGTAAAGGCAATGGAGTTATAGAAATGAGCAGTATAGTTGCTGAAACTGATCCTCTAACAATGAAAGAACTTGCAATAAGGCTTGATCATATTGACAGATTGTCTATTCATAAGTCACACCAGGAATTGATGGAAACTATTAATGAGATGACGCATAGTGGTCAGACAAAAGAGATCACTGCATTTCTTAAGTTTATTCAAGATAAGTTTTGGGATAGAAAGGAAGATACAGCAGAACTTGTAGCAATAATGTCAAGGTATAATGGAAAAGATGAAGATGGAAATCTTATTCCTATTTATGATAGAGAAAGCAGAACATTTAACTTTAGTTATGATGGTGCTATGGCACAGACTGAAAAAATAATGCGTGAATCTGAAATCATTATTCCTACTGCTTTAAGAAGTAAGCTTGTTGACCAGAGGATGAGAGAATTAGTAGAGGAGAAGCTATATGAAACAGATAGTCATTTAAATGTTACTCCTCAATCATTTATCGAGAAGTATGATGTGCTTCATGCAAAAGATAAAGATAATACCATTCGTTTAATTACTAGTGCTGATAATCCAGTTGATGTGTTATCTAGGATGATAACAATCAGGCGTAAGGAAGATCCAAATACAAATATAACTTATGATAAGTTTACTACAGATGAAATTATTGAGTTTATTGATGATGTTAATATGCTTCTTGGTAGTGCAGTGGAGCAGAGGAAAATAAATAGATATTCAGTAGGTCAAAATGCTGGTATATGGATGGATAAGGATAATACTGTATATAATAATCCATTATTCAGATATCTTGATGGATTATTAGGAATTTCAAACTATGCAATAGTAGACAGAAAAGTAGAAACACAATTTGGATTGAAAGATAGCAGGCTTGATTCAGATTCATTTAGAATACTTATTGATAAACTTTATGATGGTGGAATGACATTAGATGCAAAGCTTGGGACAGATGCATCAGGAGTTACATTTGAAACTGACAGGATAGAAGGTCAAGCTTTTGTTAATTTGGGAGATTTTAGTTGGGGGTTGTCTATACCAGAAAGTGGTTTTAATGATATAATAGTTAGGTTTAATGAATTTATTAATGCAAAGAAAGCAAAGTATCCTCGGCAGTATAGAAAAGTTTTTAAACGGTTGGGTGATATTTTAGAAATCAAAAGTGAGAAGTTTGTCACACAGGATGCTGAAGGTAAGGATATTGAATTACTAACATTTGCAAAATCAGATGCTAGAGCTGATGGTGAAGCATTAGAGACTATGATTAGTACTATGTGGATGGATGAAATGGCTGGTAAGGTATGGTGGGATCATTTGGATAAAACTGTTGGAGGAAAAAATCCAGGTGCAGTAGCAAAGTTTATAAAAAGATTTAGGTTAATGGCTAATATAAGTGGGAAGGAATTGTCTGATACTTATGTGGATAAAGTCTGGAATGTACATGATAAAGTACGTATTCTGGATGATACTGTTCTAGGTGCACTTAAGATTTTAAAGGATAACAAAGGTCTCAATGTAGTTATTCCAATGGATGAGCAGGAAACTGCGGATATGTTTTCTACTCTTAAGCATCTTAAAGATCAGCTTAATGAAGAATTAAGGAATAATCCAAATCTGGCAGGTCGTCAAGATGAAATAACTCCTGTAGATAATTTATTCAGACCAAAACAAACTGCAGGTACTCTTGCTGAAAGTAGAGAGGATGTTTCGTCTGTTGATTCAGTAATGTTGATGCCAGTAAAATACTTTAAAGCTCTACAGGTATTAGCTGCAGCAATACATAAAGGAGGAATAGGTGGTATTAAACCTATTATAAGTAGGGTTGGAGAAGGAGTATTGCTTGGTAAGACTGCTATACTTCCTACCAATAGATTTGATGGTTTTTTTAATTCTAATGATAAAGTTCATGCTATTATGATGGATTCAGCAAATAAGATTGCTGGAGATGTAGTTAAAAAGATGGATATTTCTGGCATTAGTGTTGAGCAATTGAGAACAGGTGGTATTGATCAAGATGCCTATATCAATCATTTGGATTGGAAGTCTATTAATCTTGCAAGTGTAGTAGCTGCTGATCATCCTGCAACTATATCATATCAAGCTGGAAATGAGATGGATTTAGATTTATCTGGTTCAATGTATAAGTGGCTTATAGAACCTAGTCTTAAGAAGTTTCAAAAACTATCTTCCGAGCTTGTAGATGAGCATAACACTGTAGTCGGAACTGCATTTGCTAAAGCTTTAGATGATCCTGGTACAAGCAGTGCTGAAAGTATGTCATCATATAGTTATTGGATACAGGCCAATGGTCCAGTACAATTTAGTGGTGTTCGTGCTATGTTTAAAAATCAAGTTAAAAAGAAAACAATAGACAATGGTCTTCTAAAACTTCATAGTCAGCATGGATCTCAGTCTGTTACAAGTCCATTCATTGGTGGCATTGATAGCAAAATAAGAGATACGTCTTTTTATATTGATGTTGATGGTAATAGGGTTACTTATACACATGGGCAGACAATGATAGCTGGAGTGAATAGAAATAAATCTGTACCGCTTGATAGATTAAATATTATTAGAAATAACAAAAGTGATGCAGACAATATTCTTACTTATAATCAGATAAAAAATAGTACACAGTTTAAAATGGCAGTAAGGAGTGTTATTGGAACAACTACATTGCCTGAAAGTCCTAAGCTTTGGCAGGTTACTGATATTCTAAGGGAATATTCAAGGTTAGTTAATAAACAGCATGAAGTGGCTATTGTAATCCATAGAGCTCCAAGAACCAGGCCTAATGATATGATTGTTGTTGGATTAAAGGGATTTCTTGCTAATGAACTGGGTAATCAGGTAGTTCTAAATCCTTTTGATGCATATGCAAGAGCGGAAATGGATTATGATATAGATAAAGTTAACTATTGGTGGGATACTCCAGATAATGTATTACGTGCTTGGGCAGGTAATGCTGGTAAAGTTGGAATTGTTTCTCCTGAACCAGAAGCTACTAAATTGTCTTTGAAAAACAAATATGATCATTTAAACGCAGGGTCTATGAGAACTCTTAGCAATGATTATGCAAAAGCACAGAAAATGCGTGGTACTGTTATGAAAGCACAGCGTATAGTTCAGTATTTAAGGGAGTATTCATCTGAGGTAGATCAGAAAGGTTTTATCCTAAATTTATTTGGGCCTTATAAAGAAAAGGTAGGGGATCTTTCAGAAAGAATAGCATTTAATACTGTGAATGCTGATAAAAGTATCGAGTTATTATCTCAAGATAGTCAAAGAATAATTGATTCTACTACAGGTTATAATAGTGATTTGTATAATGAAGCATGGTTTGATAAGTTTCTGTTTGGTGATAAAAGATATCCTGGGATATTAGTACGTCAGCATCGTGTTGGAAGAGACTGGGTTGATAGTCCAATATCTGAAGGAAAGGATATGGCTCTTGACGTTGAGAAAGATATTATACGTGAGGTCATACGACCTTATCAGGGTTTATTACAATTAGGAACTAATTTATTTGAGAATGGGGTAGCAAGATCTCCAAGATATGATGATCTTATAACTCATTCCAGAGACTATGATTCTTTTATGAAAAGTCTAAATACAAGAATCTATTATAGGTTAAATAGAAGATATAGAGGTAAAGATGATAATTTAGCTGCGCTTAATAGTATATTTGGATATGATGCTGCATCTAAGACATTACTTGCAAGACCATTGGGTGATTTTGGAAGACATGCATCTACAGAAAGATCGGATAAGGTTGAATATGCAAATAAGAAACTTCCATTTGAAAGAATGTTGGCTGCTATAGCATTTAAGGATAGATTAGCTGTTGATGCTCCAAGACAGATGTTTGGAGCAGATTATGCTTTGTATGAAACTACAATGAGAAATTTGATGAGGGTCGGAGAAGATCCAGATTCTATTCAAGAAGTTTATAGCAGAACTATAAAAAATATGAAAAGTGATGTTAAAAAACTTGGATTCCTGAGATATCTTGGATGGAAAATAAATCAAAGCAGAGATGCTCATCGCAATGCAGTACGTGATGGGCATACTAATTATGCTCAATCTATATCTGAAAACTTGCTTGAACAGCAGACTCTTTATAAAAACATTGAATCAAAGATAACTAGTGATACAAAAGTAATTGATTATATAAGAAATGTAGCTGTTAGAAGAATAAGGCGTGATATACTTGCAAATCCAAGAAGGAATAAATATAAGACTTTTGAAACTGGTCCTAATCCAAGACAGCAGGCTATTGCGTGGCTTAATCAAAATACAAGTCGGTTAAAAAGTATGGCAGCTGAGAAACCAATAGACTTTAAAAGAATAGATTCTCCTGAGTATATGGATTTGATGATATTTAATGAGATCTTTGGAAAGTTTAAAAGTTTATTTGTGGATCCAAGTATTAAAGCTGGTTTAAGATCAGTAGAATTTGAAGAATCTGTTTCAGAATTTAAGAGTAAATATAAAGCAAGATGGAAAGAGCTTTTTGATGATAAGAAACGTGGTACTAAATGGGCTCCATGGCTCAATGAAAATAGAGTAATGAATATGGGGATGGCTGACTTTAATGCTGCATATAACCACTGGGAAACAATTCAGCCTGGGCTTGGCAGATTATTTTTATGGAAGGTTATGGCTCCAGAAGCAGAGGTAGGAACATATACATACTTTAATGGTGATATATATGAAGGGTTTCATAATACAAGTATGAGTTTTATTAAGTTTGGATTAAGATACATAGCTAATTCAGAAAATATAAGTCAATTTGAAAAAAGGATGTTCTTTGATATGATGGCAAGTCAATATACAGATTGGTATCATGCTTTACATTCAATAAGATTAGGTGGTAAAGAAGGGATAAATCAGAGATCAATGGCTGAAAGTACGAAACAGGAACTTTATGATTCATCCAACCCATTAGTTGATTTTGCAACTGAATTAAAGACTTCCAGTATGCAGGCTGAGTGGAATCCAGTCATGCAGTCTGCATTTGGATATGATAACAGCTATTCATATGGATATTTGAGAGATATATCAGGTGTTCCTATGGAAAAAGCAACTGCAACATACAGTATATTTCCAAGGGGATATATTCCAATAAATTATAGAGGTGGTGAACATCCAAGTATAACTGGATGGGCTGACTTCAATAAAGCAAGAAGAGGAGATGCTTATTTAATGCTGGGTGAAGCATTAGGCAAGGGTGTAATAACACATAGGGAATTTCCTGCAATAAAGAATACTTATACTGAAATAGAGGGTAAACCAGAAACAAGCAAAGATATTCTTTTTAAGATAGATGAAAAGGCAAGATCTGAAGATAATAGCCATGGACCTGAGTGTTAGCAAATGAAAGTTAACGAAAAAGTTTATGTGTATATATCAAATTTTCAAACTTGTTTTAAAAAGTCACCCTACCCTACAAACATAATTTTGGAATCTTACAATGGCAAAATGTAAATCAACAATAGATTTAAAAGCTAGAGCTACAAAATTAAAGGAAGTGTATAATCAATGGAATGAAAATAAAAATATTCAGATTCTTACTCAAGGTGATACAAAATACTGGAAATCTTTTTATGAAACTACAGTAGAAAAGGATTTTGACTATGGATCTATGCCTACTACAAAAGAAATTAGAAAATTAAAAGTAAAAATGAATAGGATGAGTAAAGCAATAGCAAAAAAGCCTGGTAAACTGATGGAATGGATATCTCTTCCCGAAAATATTCTTTCAAAGAATCCTATCACCAAAAGGTATTTTGAAGGTTTGGTAATGGCTGGAAACTTTCATCGTGGTAATCTCGAAATGGTAACTTCTGATCTTGATGGAATGGTTAATCTTATAAAGAAAGCGTCCCGAGAGAATGGTATTATGTCCAATTTAAAGCTTAATAGATCTAGTGCACAGAAACAAGTTAGTAAATTGGAATCTAAGTATACAAAGATGAAAAAGGAAGATCCTGATGCTGCAGAAATATTTTATCGTGAAAATCTTGAGAAGATGGATAAAACTAATGAACTTAAGGTTGTCCAAGCTGTTTATGATTTGATTACAGATCCAAAAAAGATATATACAGATAAAGGGAGGGCAGATGCACAGAGAGAGTATGGTACAGCAGTTGTAGAAATAGCTTCTATATGGACAGGAGCAGGTGGTAAAGGGCAATATACCTTGCGTAATGGTAAAACAGGTGGTATACGTGACAAACTTTATGAGATTCTTGAGGATGGCTTAAAAGACTATATAAGTGTTATTAAAGGACAGGGTATTGCAACAAATGCTATGGATCAGACTGAAAGAAGAATAGAATCCATAATGGAGCAGTTTAAAAAACAAAAGAATTATTATCCAACACAGATACTTGATTTGTTTCCAACATTAGCAAAAATATCTGAAAGTGTGTATAAGAATGAAGATTCAAATGCTCTTGGAAAAGAATTGCCAGCTATAAATAAGATGCTTGGCGATGTTATAGAAGGTTTAAAACTTACACCTAATGTATATCTGGCACGTGGAGATGTAAAAAGACGATCAAAAGATGTGATTAGTGTTATTGATAAATATGCAAAAAATGTGGTCAGATTTAATTTTACAGCTAGAACTACTAAGTTATTAACTAATGCTATGAGAGATTTATGGAAGTTGAAAGGTACAGATTTAGAAGAAGCTTCTGAATTTCTTTCAAGGTACATCAGAGAAACACATTCAACTGCAATAGGAGAAAGATATAAGAATTCAAAGTATGCTCATATAGCGAAAATTATTACTAGTTGGCAGTTCATGAATAAGATAGGTCTTAATCCAGGTACTGTTACTCAAAATGCTACACAGAGTCTTCAGAACTTCGTTTATTTTGGTGGTAAAAACTGGTATGATTCAATGCAATTTATCAAGTCTCATAAACTTGAAAAAATAGTAAGTGAAGAAATGAAGAAGCATGGTGTCTTTTTTGTGAATTTGGAAGAACTGGCACAAACTGGAGATATGCTAGAACAAACACAGCTTATTGATGGTGCAATAGTATCTAAAGAACCAGGTGCTATGCAATATCTTGAAAATGCAGTAGTAAAAATAGCTAAGATTACAGGAAAACCAATGCAGTGGGTGGAAAATAAGGTAAATCGTTCTACCACTTTTAAACTTGCATTTGCTAAAATGTATCAAGATCTGTTAAAAAATGAGGATTTAGTTAAAAAATATATAGATAGACCTTCAGATAAAGATGTTGCTGAAAGAATAGAACAAGAAGTTGTTAAAAGATCCTCAAGATTTGCAGCTAATATGGTCAAGGAATTGCATTATGAATATTCAGTATGGGCTAAACCAAAACTAATACAAACTACTACAGGTTCTATAGGAGGACAGTTTTCTACATACTGGATAAACTTTTTTGAATATCAAAGAAAGATTTTATCTGGTGCAAAAGATTCAGCTTTAGCAGCTGATTGGTTTTCTCCTGAAATGGGTAGATTATTCAGACTTGGAATGTTATATACATTTACTGAAGGATTGCTTACACCACTTACTAATGCTAAATGGGGCAATATAATAGAGAATGATACTAAAGAGAAGATGGAAGATCTTTATATATGGCTTACTGGTAATGAAAAGGAAAGAGAAAGAGTATTTTTTGGCAGAGGCCCAGTACTTGGTACTATTGCAGGTCCATTTGTTAATGATATGATTACTCTTGGTAATTTAGCTGGTTTAGTTAAACTAAATGAAATGAATTGGTTAACATATCTAGCAGGATATAGAAAAAAAGCTGAAGAAACTAAAGATCAAAAGATGCAGGATGCTGTATCATTACTTAATCTTCAATTATCAAAAATGTTATTTAGATCTATACCTAAATGGAGAGATGGTACTGGATTTTTAACTATTTTAAATCAAGATTATCTTTATCTCTATAATAATGCAGAAATAGGAAAACAAAGAGAAAATCTATTATACTATCCTCAAAAGTATGGTCCACGTATGTTAAAACCTTACTTTACTCCAGCAAAGGAAAAGAAAAGAAAAGCAGAGAAAATGAAGAGTATGTGGAGAGCTCCTTCAAAAAGAGAACAAGCTACAGATTTAAATGAATTACTTAGAAGTTTAGCCCTCTTGCAAGGAGGTGAGCTGACTACAACAGCACGTTAATCCTCCCTGCAAGCCTAGAAGTTCGGGCTAATTTCCATTTATTCTTTCTTTTTTCCTGGCAACTGCAATTAGAAAATAATTTATAAATTCTGCTATATCTGTTATCATTTTTTCTATATACACAAAATTTGGATGTTTTATATCCATATTATCTATTATATGCCTTGTTTTATTATCTAAATTGAATTCTTTCTTTAACCTTTGTGCAGCTCTTTCTAAAACTATCTTTTCATTGATTATATTCATTTATTTACTACTTTCTATTCGGTTATTCATTTTATCTATCTTTCTTCAGGCATTGAGGATACAAACTTATCATTTAACCAATCGTCAAATCGCATGATAATAAGTGTTTCTCCTTTATCCTGTTTACATACCACAGCATCTACATGTACACTTGGCAGTAGAAATGATGCTAACTTCTTCCTGCATTTAGCTTGTATCTTTACTTTAGGTTCTTTACCAATAGTAAGATCTACTTCTTCATGAAAACCTAATGATTGACCATTGGATCCCCATGCACGTTCAGCAGTAAAACCTGCACTTTTTGCTTCATTTACTATTGCTCTTTCAAATCTGTTACCTTTAGCTTTGCTTGGATGAGTCATTATTACCTTCTTTCACTATTATTGTATGTTTTCTTAAGGTATATCCTTGATATATCCACCAACCATTTCCATTTTCTTCAAATAG
>Ga0208156_1000465_pt1 | contig 15730 bp, 10 predicted proteins | sample 1_EtaG_FD_184073 | JGI IMG/M metagenome (GOLD analysis project Ga0208156, IMG submission 184073) | Marine viral communities from the Subarctic Pacific Ocean - 1_ETSP_OMZ_AT15124 metaG (SPAdes) (version 2) | ecosystem: Environmental > Aquatic > Marine > Oceanic | place: Pacific Ocean | collected...
GACGCAATGTCTGTCCGAAGCTGGGAACCTACGGTATCAAGAGCAGCGGGATACGCAGTAGCCATCAGTCAGCCTCCTACGGCGTCAAGTCGATAGTCCAAATACCTGATGCGTTCCAAGTGATCTGGAACGTACCAGCCGAACTCGCATAGTCGGCACCGAAGTCCACCAAACAAATCAGAGGATCGTTGGTCAGCGTGTCATCGTAAATGACCGCCGCACGCGCCGACGAGATCGTCGCCGTAGTCCACGATGTGTCAGCGGCATCAAACTTCAACGTCCCCGAAGCGTTCCCCAGGGTGATAGACGCAAGCGCCGCCCCACCAGCCGAATAGCCCGAACCGGAAACCTCGTTTCCAGACAGGTCAGACCAATGGTCGTGAGTCTCAAAGTTGGGTGTCGATGAGTTAGTAATCATCGCACACTTGAAAGTATCCGACCCGGTGTCCACCGCCATCTGTGTTGAATCGAGAATATCTCGGAAGGTGAGAACGAACAGGCCCGAAGCTGTTACTGCCATCTACTCGTCACCTCCTACGGCAACTTTTAGTTCAACCGACTCGGGAACAACCTTAGCGTCTAAACGCCCATCCCAATGCTCGGTTTGGACCCCGCCGAACTGGCCGTCGGAATCTCTACGAATCTTCGTGGTTTTAGAAGTGCCACGGCGAACCAGGAAACCAACAGAAGAATACTTGCCCATCAGTAACGGACCTTACGCGGCTTACGCCGTTTCATCTGCTTCTTCGATTTCGTCTTGTTCGGCACAGCATCATCCTAGTGGTTGGCGGGGACCGAAGCATCTGCGCCCCGCTCCGGCCCCCGTCAACGACTATTACCGGGACTAGCTGTTGGCCCCGATAGTGGAGGTTGTCTCGATCCTGCGGATCGCAGCCTCACGGAAGCGGCCGTAACCGCACATGGCGTACCAGCCAACCGGCTGGAAGCGACGCAGGCTGTCGGTCACAGGACCGAACACCACCGACGGGTCAGCCCCGTACATGGTGGAGTAAGCCTTCGCCATCGCCTGCTGGCCGATGATAACGCTGCCGTAGGCATCGTTGGTGGTCGAACCACCGTCGGCAACCAGGAGGGCACGGGGGGTTTCGATCATCGTAACGCCGTCAAACGTCCCGATAACACCCTTCCGAACCTTGTCAGCTTCCTGACGGATCTGGAACGAACGCAGGTCGGCTACACCGGTCTGCCCGATGAAGTCGTAAGCCACATCCGGGTGACAGAATCCGACGTAGTAGCCGTCGTTGAAGGTTGGAACAGCAGCGGTGCGAAGCGCCGCGACTTCCTCCCTGACAGCCGACGATGTGAAGTTGTTGCTGGTGAGCAACGCTCCACGACTTGACTGCCCGACATGTGTGACATTGCTGCCGGCGTAGAGCAGGTCTGCGACGACCTGATCCAGAGAATCGGCTGCGTTGTATCCGACGATGTTCGCCGCGTCGGAATCGACGTTGAAAAACGACTGGCCTCGAAGGGCAGCCGTCGTCACCACAGCGTTGCCGTACTCTGCGAGAGACACCGTGACGGTGCTGTCGGAGAGGGCAACTGCGGTGACATCTGAAGTCTCGGTGAGCGCCGTTTTGGCCTGCGAAAGATCAGCGTAAATAGTGAACGTCACCCCGGACCCGCGATGGGTCTGACGGGTGGCCTTCACCGTCGCGTAGTTCTCATGCAGGGTGTTAGCCCTGAGAGCGAAATACGCTAGCTGTTCAAACGCTACCTGGTCGGACGCGACCGATGACTTTTGCGTGTAAGCCATCTTGTTTGTTTGTCCTTAGGGAACAGGAGGCCCCTAATCTTGAACGTCGAACTCGTATCCGTGAGAACGCATCAAAGCCTTTAGTTCGACTTCGCTGGTCGTGGCACGAATCTGCTCGTTCAGGTCCGGTGGAATCACCGGCTGTGCCTGAACCCCCGCATCAGCGATTCTCTGCTGGGCCGCTAGCTCCTGGTGGAGTGTGACCGCCTCACCCGTACCGGGTGCTGCAACCACTTCTGGCGTCCCAAACTGCTGGGCTTGCCCACCTTCGGTGAGAAACCCTGCTTCGACCGCTGCGGCCCGGATTGACTCCGGGTCGGTTTCACCGTCGTACCCCTTTACGAAGTATGCCTGGCGAGTGTCATTCGGGTTGATTCCTGCCGACCGGAACGCTTCTGTCCGCTCGAACCCTTGGATCTTGGCGTTTGCTTCGGCCAGTTGGCTTTCCGCTGTGTTCGCCTTGTCTTCAAGAGTTCGCCGCCAGTTGCGTTTCGGCTGACCGTCCTCATCTAGTTCAACGACTTCGGATTCGGTTGCCTCAGCCATCTATGTCCGCTCCCTTCGGGTTCACACCAACCCGGGAGGCGGGCTGGTGGCCGAGACACAGATAGCTCTCACTCGTAGGCGGCCAGATGCGTCTACGATAACCATAGCAGACGATTTGGATGTGGGGTCAGGTGGCTGTTCCTAGCCCGGTGTAGCCGCCTCTAGTCATCGCCGGGCCGCCTCTTTGGGCGAACGCTGCGAGGCGTCGCTGCCGGCGTGCTTCGATGCGTCGAGCCGCCTGCGGATCAGTACCGAACTCCGCTCCAACGAGTTCTTCCGGGGTGATGTCACCACCGAGGGGAGCGGCGAAAGTACCGACCTGCCCGTCCATTCTGGCCGTCACCACTCCTGGCCGGCCGGTCGCCGGGTCAACATCGAGGCGTTCGGACGCGGTTTCCTCAGCCAGCGTGGACGGCGCTATTGTCTGGAACCCCCGACGAGCCGCTGTTTCAGTAACCCCTGACGCACGCAGACGTTCAGCGGTTTGTTGGGAAACAGAACCGAACCCAGTTTCGACGGCTATCCCGCCGATCCGGGCCGCTCCTAACTTTTCCCGTTCTTCAAAGATGTTTGTGGATCTCTCCGGGTCCAAATAATAGGCAGCCAAATCGCTGTCCGTGATCCCATAGTAGTCGCTGAGAGCTTGCCGCACTTCGGAGGTGGTTTGTTCCACGACCTCGAAAGCGGTGGCGACCCGTTGGGTGAACTCTGTGGTGGAAACGTCCCCGCCGATTAGCGCCCCGAAGTCAGACGGGTCGTCGTAGAACCGTTCCGGCATGTCATACGCTTGTAATGTTTGAGCGTAGGAGCGTTCCAGTTCGACATAAGCAGCTTCGCTGATGGCCCGACCAGCCGCGGACAGGGCAGCCATCCCGGGGAACCTCGTCTTGTACGGCTCCGACTGTCTAACCCGTGCCCACACGGCATCATCATCCCCGGTGGCTATCCACAGGTTGATGAGATCCAGGTTCGGGTCGTCTAACAGTCCTTCCAGGCCGTAGGTGCTGAGAGTGTCGCGGAGGATTTCGCTGGCGTTCCGTTCTCCCAACGAGGGGGCACCCTCGCTGCCGCCAACGGTGACGACAGCCCCGGTGTCCCGGTTTCGGATTTCGGTCTTGCCGCTGTCGAGGAAGTATTGGATGTCACCGTCGTACCCGGTGAGCATTTTTGCTTCTTCAAGAGTGATCTCGTAGGTTTCTGCGACCCGGGCTGGTGTGACCCGGTGTTCGAGAATGTTGTACCGGATTTCTTCGATCATTCCCCACGGGTCGGCGTCGTTCCGAATGGCGTTGATCCAACCGTTGACCTCGTTGACGGTCAGGTTCCCTTCCCCGCCGGGGAGGTCACCGAACGTGGCAGCCAGTTCAATGGTTTGGGCAAGAACCTCATAAGGGGACATGCCCGGGGAGGGTGCTGCGGCACGGGCTAGTTCTGCGAGTCCTTCGGTGCCGCCACCGGCCGGAACGTCCACATAGCCTGCCGTCTGAGCGGCAGCCAGATTGGCTTCTATGGAGGCATCTATGTCAAACTCGGGGGCGGTTTCCATGTTGAAAGTAGCGTCCGCGCCAACCTGGCCGACAACGCCGCTGCCTGACAGCCCCAACGCCTTGACATGCTCACCCATCCCGGCGATGTCCTCACCGGTTATGCCGTATTCGTCGGCAACCGCCTGCCGGTCGTACAGGAACGTGGAGGCGAGCGACAGGGCCGTCGCCCGCTCCAACAGGTCGGCAGGGTCCATGCCCTCGGCGTCCGTGGTGATATTCGTATTCACCCGCATCGGTTCACGGGGAGTGCCATCAGGGTTGATCGGCACACCCTCAGGGTCGAACCTGGCGGCCAACTCCGGGCTGAGTCCCGGCCCCGTAGCACTAGTGATACCAAAGAAATCTTGGACCCCGCCTACCCGTGTGCCGGTGAACGGGTCTTTCCAACCCCCGCCGTGAGACATGATGTATTCAGGATGGAACGCTGCCCCGGCGACAGCCAGGTCAACCAGTTCCTCCGGGTCGGCAGAAGTCTGCCCTTGGAAAATCGGAGCGAAGATCGCGCCGCTCGCATCGGTAGCCATCAGCCCAACCCCCCGAACTTTTTAGTAATAAAGTCAGCGAACGACTGAGCGCCCGACTGGGCGTGGGATGTCCGCTCCCACAACGGCCGGGTTTTCGGATCGGTTCGGATGTATTCACCCAGGTCAGAAATCGTCATCATGCCTTGCGCCCCGCCGGAACCGTAGAGGATCGGTGAGTATTTCGGGTCGTTGAGAAAGTCGATTGCGTTGGTGTCCAACAAGTCGAGTTGACGACCGATTTCCTCCCGGTACGGGGACAGGATTTCTTTCACCGTGAACCCTTTTCCGATCCGGTCTGAGAGCAGCGGGAACGCTGATTGTGCCAGCCGGGAGAACTCTGCGTCCATGCTCGCAGTAGTCTCGTCGCCCAACGTCAGTCGTTCAGCCCACGCGTCCCGATCATCTTCGTGTAACAGATGGCTGACCATCCAGTTGTCAGCGGCAGCGTCTACAACCCGGTAGTTGTCTTCGACAATCCCGCCGGCCTGACCTGGCTCCCAGTTGGCTTCCAGAAGCATGTTCTGGTTCGCCTGATAGTCGGTCCATTCTTCGATGTAATAATCGCGGGCCATCACCCGCAAACGCTGTTCATCTATGATGAGGCCGAGACTGGTGGCTTTGCGTCTTAGAGCGTCAGCCTTTTTGTCTATCTTCACTCTGGCTGCTGCCGGGTCGGTCGATTCGAGCATTTGCAGGCCACGCGCCCGGGGGACCGTTTCGATCCACCAAGTTGTCGTAGCCAACTCTTGTTCGAGCTTGGTCAGATCCCAGCCTTCTGCTGCGGCCTGACGGAGTAGTTCTGCCACATCGAACAAGGCGTCGTTCGGGTCGGTGGTCAGGAACCTCGCCCCGTAGCCGAACTCGGCGGCGAACACATTTACGTCAACCGGTTCGGCAGGCACTTCGACGGCGGCAGGCACTTCGACGGCGGCAGGCACTTCGACCTCGTACTTGCCCGGCCCCCCGCGGCCAGCCGGGCCACCTAGACTGCCGGCCATATCAGTCGGCGTGGGTAGAGGTTCCTCATCCTCAACCGCAGTAGCCATCAGCCGTTGTGCTTGCCCAACCTCCGGCGCATCGGGTTCAGCAGGTTCCTCATCCTCAACCGCTGCCATCGTAGACACATCCGGTTCAACCTTGACAGGTGTGACAGGAGTGGCAGCAACAAAGCCGTCGCGCTCATCCCCCTCTGGGAAGTCTTCTTCCGAATACTTGCCTAACCCTTTTACCCACCCCGCCGGATCAGCGTTGAGGGCATCCAAGTTCTGTTGCGCCACAACCAAATCCGCTTGTGCTTCATCCAACCCGGCCTGCGCTGTTGGAACATCCTCAGCAGGAATGTTGTCCTTGATCCAATCGTTTACGGCCCCTAAGCGTTCATAAATAATGAAGGTTTCAGCCGCGTCACCCGGCGGGACATCCCATTCACCGGTAACCGAGTTGAAAATAGTGTTACTAATATCCAGGTCATACCCGGCGGCTCGGATCAGTTCAACCAACCGGTCGTAGGCGTCCCTGGCCTCATCGCCCGTGTTGACATCTCGAACGTCAAGCTTCGCGTTACGCCCAAACTGTTGAAGCATGGCAGCTATGTGCTGCTCTAGCGCACGTTGGTGTGCGACCGCGGTTGCCGCCGTGTCGTGTCTGCCAACGGCGTCTACGAAAGCTTCGTCGGCTTCGTTCAGGATTTCTTCTAAACGCTCCCGTTCTTCTTGAACAGCGTCTTCAATGGTGAATACGTCAATGCTCATCCGATTGCTCCTGCGACAATCTTCTGGAACATGCTCATCGTTTCCGACATGCTCCGACCGGCCGCCTCATCAGGCGACGTAGACCGGAACCGGGCCTCAACATCAGACACACCAGGGGTTGAAGCCTTGGCGGTTTCCAGACGACGGAACACACCGACCGCCATCTGCTTTTCGGACGCCGAAGCGTTCCGGCCGAACACCCGCTGGGCGGCCGTGTCGGCATACGCCCCGATCTGGTCTTCCGTGTACCGTTTGGCAACCGGTTCTTCTTCCGGTTCGAGAACGGGCATGGCTCCTGCGGGGAGGGCTTCTTCGGAAAGCGGGTCTACGCCTCGGACGGCGAAATGTCTTACCGCTGCGTCTAAAGCGTTCTGCTGGCGCAACGGGTTGTCGATGTAACCGAGTTGCGTGTCAGTCACCGTGTCAGGGTTCACGCCGAAGAATCCGTTGACGAACAGCCTTTCGTGGACTGCCCGCTGCTGGTCTTCGCTCATGGCGAAATACGTTTCGTACACATCACGAACAACCATGTCAGGGACTTCAATCGTTTCAGTCATCGTGACCGGCCCGCCTGAGAACCCTGTTTTGGTTTCACGGATTTCTTCACGCGTGGTGATAACCATGTGCGGGTCCAACCCGCTGGGCACCGCAGCGTCGATACGATCCTCAACCTGATTACCGCCCCCAGTCAACGGGGCGATACCAAACTGGCCGAGAATGGCGTCAAGGTCGTCGCTCACGCCGCCGCCCTCATTTCCCCCCGCTGCACCTTCGGCCAAGTGTCAGACGACAACGGATCAAACTCCAACCATCGCCACACCAAATCCGAAAACGTCGGGTTCTCCAACATCTGATCCATTACCGCCTGCCACGCCACTTTCAAATCCTGGTTCGATGTCGCATCCAACGACGACGCCCCCCCGGCGATCTTACGGGCTGACAGTTCCCCGGTGAACGCATCCCTGACCCGCAAGTATTCTCCGAGCAACCGAATGTCGTCCCGGCCGGAAAGCCGCTCGTCTGCGACAATCGCCCGCATCCCTCCGATCCGGGTCGGCCATTTCGTCAAATCCGGGTCCAAATATTCGTCGTACCACAACGGGTACTTCTCACCGATCTTTTCCACCAACAACTGTTTAGCCCTCAACAAATCCGACGCGGCGGCGAGCCGCAGGTTCGGCAAGCCACGGGAACGCATCTCACTGAAAATAGCGTCGCTGATACGCCCATACTCCTGCCACCCTTCCCGCACGCGGCTGTCCGTCAAGATTTCTTCCAACGACAGTCTTTCACGCCGTTTCACCCCGGACCCCGGGGAAGTGTCCTCACGCAACTGCTTCTCGTACACCGCTGAGGAAAACTTTGCCGCACCGCCGCCTTCGATCCCCAAGATCAGACTACCAACCTCCGGGTGGCGGCGAATCAGGTCGATGTATTCGGCCCGGATTTCCTCGGCTTCTATCGTCGCCGGCAGCCCCTCGTTGTTCTTCGAGAACCGGGCTGACAGGGCGAAGAACCCGTCCACGCCTTCGTCGGCCAGGTATTGAATGAACTCGTCGTCAGCGGTTTTCGGGTTGGCGGCCTTCAACTCCCGGTAGTGGTCAATGTACGGCTGGTACGGGGAGTGGAACCCGACTGATGCCGGGGAGAACGCCGATGCGACAGCCCGCAGGAACATAAAGTTCCTGGTGTCGGTTTTGATTTCGGATAGGAACTCTGCGACCTGCTGGCCGTCACCGAAGTCAATCGGGTCACGTTCACCGTCGGCCATGTCGGCCATCCGTGTGAGCATGATCGACGCGGCAGCCGACTCGTAGGAGCGGTCTTCACGCAAAGCAGAAGTGACACGACGCAGCCACGCCGGTTGGAACGCCTGGAACGTCTGTTCCATCATCCCTTCCCCACGGATCGGCCCGTAGGGGAGGACCAGCTTGAAAGCGTCTTCGAGTTTCGGGTCGGCGGTGACAATCGCTGAGATCGGTAACTGGGCGAGAGGGCCAACGCCGGGGACGATCTGTGTGACCATGTTCAACGAGTCGGCGCGGAACCGGATGATTCCCTGGTCGTCTATGGCTTTGCTGAACACGCCTTTGCCGATGGCTTCGGTGGCGAGTTGAGGGAGCCGGAACTGGAAGTACCGTTCCTCGTTCACTTCGACTGTTTGGAAGAAACCCCCCATGTCGATGTCGGCGTACAGCGCCGCTCTGGCCCTGGCGACGAACGCCGGGTTGTCGATGGCGAGGCCCGCCCAGCGGGTCAGCACTTCCTGGTAGGCGTTGAAGAACGGCATGATGTTTCGCATCATGTCCGAGAACTCTGATCGTTCTGCGAGGTCGTAGAGCAGGTCGCGGGTTTCGTTCAACGCTTTGCGGCGTGCAGAGCTTTCAAGGCCACGGAGGGCTTCTTCGGTTAGTTCGTATTCGCCGCTGGTTTTCTTGAACTTCCCGATGGCGTCTTCCATGTATTGCTCGTAGACCCGTTTGAAATACGGGTTACGGGAGAGAGTGTCGGTGGGGGTGGTCATAAGCCGGTCGAAGGTGCGGTCTACGAGGCGTTTGGTGCGTTGCCCCAACTTGTTTTCGGTCAACAGGAGTGCTTCTTGGCCGTGAACTTCCCCAACGAACTGTTGCCAAGGCGTTTCTTCCCCGACCGCCGTCTTTTTCACATCTTCAAGACGGACCCGCTTCCCGTTGGCGACCTTTCTCCGCAGCATCCGTCCACCGTGGGTGTTGTTCGACAGCATCCGGTCGGCCACCCGGGTCACGTTCTGCGCCCATGCTTCAATAGCGTCAGGGATCGGGGCACCGGTCGCCGGGTCCACCAGATCGTCACGGAACCTGGAAGCAGCACGTTCAAGGAACTTGACCCCATCGGGTTCCTCGGTCAGCCATTCGGTCAGCGCCCGGGCGCGGGCATCAGCGTCACCTATCCTGTCATCGAAAGCGATACGGCCCGCACCGTTGTTGCCCCATTGGTCGTTGACGACCCGCTCCCACCATTTAGCGAACTCCACTTCGTCATCCAGCATGGGGCTGAACTTGCGCCATTCACCGAGGGCATCCACCGTGTCGTCCCACATCATGCGCTCAGAATCCACCAGCAGATAGTGGGCCTGCCGGTTCGCGCTGTTCGCTTTCACATAAAGAAGATTCGGTGACAACGCATCCCCGAAAGCCTGATCCACCTCATACCCGTGGATGGTCAACGGGCCTTCACCCTGGGTTTCACCGCGCAGTCTGCGCCGCAGCCTCGACATCCACCCGAGGTCAACTTCTGAAAGCTTCTCGCGGCCCATGCTGGTGAGTTCCGCTGCGGACAGTTCACCCACAACACCCTCCGGGGTTGCCGTGAACATGCGTTCCGGTTCTACCATCTGCCGGGCTTGGGTGCGGACACTCAGGTTCCGACGCAACCGTTTGACCGCCCGGGTGTTACGAGCCAACGATCCGACAGCACCGATGCCCATTCCGACAGGCCCGCCGATCAGCAACCCCATCCCGCCGGTCGTCGCAGCCCGACGGGCAATAAGCCGCTTGGCCGCCGTCGGATCATATTTGCCGGTTTTGACCAGCGCCTTTTGCAACACCTTTTCCACATACTGTGGACGGTTCTCCGCTAGGAGCGCCCACAGGTGTTCAACGCTGCCGATTTTCGCCATCATCCGTAACTGTTCGTCACCGACGACCCGCATCGTCCACGCTGGGCGCAGCAACACCGCCGGCCGCCACCAACTCATCACCCCTCCGATGAACTGGCCTCGGATCTCGTTGGCCTGAGCGAAAGCGTCAGGGAACTTCGACGCCTTGCTTCTCAGAAACTTGTCGAGAGCTTTCATGTCGGCTACCGCCACCGTTTGCTTCAACTGCGACGGGTTCAACGGGACTTGAAGCACATGCGCCTGACCGGCGTCGTCTACCCAGGCGACGGTACTGATGTTCGTGTCAGCGTCGTAACGCTGCGGTTTGGTGAGGATCGCCTGGGCCGCCTTGTTGGAGTCGGCAAAATCTTTCATCAGAGCTTTTATCTCTGCGTCTGTTGCGTCAGGGAAATGCTTTTTGAGTAGCTGTTTGACCGCCTTGTTCTGATATTTGGGCGCTACGTTCGTGGCGCGGGCGAAACGGTCGGAACGTGCCCACTCGCCGCGGAACCGGGTGATCTCATCAGTTGAGAACCCTGCTTCACGCATCATCCGGGCGACCTGCTCGCCGCTGTTCGGGTCGCCTGCGTACACCACATGCTGCGGGCGCATGTCCCGCACCACCCTGACCGGGGCGAAGAAGAAACTAGACCGATACAGTTCGGAATGATCCAACTTGTCCATCATGTTCAGGCGACGCGTCGGCCTTACCGCCTCGTCAATGCTGGCGAAAGCACGGGACACCTCATCAAGCTCATCGAGCATTTCCGCAGGAAGATCCTGGGCGTCCTCAAACTTTCTGGCTGCCACACCGGGCGTGCCGGGCGGCACCGCGTCTTCGACGGTGTTGGCTTTCTCCCAATACTTCCTGTACCGGTACGCCAACCCTGCACCTTCGGTCGCTGCCATGCGTTCAACCACTGACGCTTCGCCCATGAAGAACCGCATCACGTTCTCAGCGGAAACACGCCCCCCGGCGAACCCGGTTTCGCCACGCAAAGCGCGGGCTATCTCCAAAGCGATCAGATCCCCTTCATGGTGGTCGGGGAAATACTTTTCACGGATGCGGCCTGCTAGGGCATCAGTCGTTTCCCTACTTATCCGGCCTCGGCGTTTCCGTGCATTTTTCAACTGGCGGCGAACATCGTCTAGTTCTTCTGCAACATCAACCCCGGCCTTCTTCGAGGCGTTCAAGGTTCCTTTCCGGGCGACGAGCGTGTCAATCTCATCTTCCAGTTGCCCGACCCTTGCCCCGGCCCCGCGGTCAAGGTTTTCCAAATCGTCAGCAAACCGGCCGTACCCGCCGCCTTCGGCAAAATAGTTGTCAAACGCCCGACGTTTCGCAACTACGCGAGTCACCCGAAACGCTTTAGCGGCCAACACTTCCGGCATCAAACCAAACCTGATCCCCGCATCCCACATGCCGGACACGACGCCGAAATACGCTTTGCCCTCAGCGGCGATCACTTCTTCCTGGTCGAGAATGTCGTCGGTCATAAACGCCAACGTGATGGCCTGACCGGGGGAACGGCTCTGAGCGGTTTTGTACGCCATCTTCCAAGCGTCACCGTCGAACCAAACGCCCATGTCGTCACCGAAGACCCCGCCGCTGCCACGCGCCTGCGCCAACGAAGCCATCGTCATAGCTGTGGTTATCGGCTCACCAACACCCTCCCGGTAAGCCCACTCCAAACCTTCCAAAGTTTCCCGGCCCGCATGGCGAATCGGCTCCGGTAAAGTTTCGATCAGTTCACCACCGACCCCTTCGGGGCCGATCAGGTTTTGCACCATCTCAGCGCCACGATTGACGGTGATACCCCAAACGGTGCCGAGGAACCCTTCGTACTCGTCGTCGGTGAACGGCGCTTCGGCCAGGTCAACAACCGTGTTCACCGCTGTTCGACCAACCTCGAACCCGGCGTCCCAAATCTCGTCTATGCGGCTGAAAACCCCCACCGTACCGTCCCCTTAGAACACGCCGACAGCATCGGAGGCGAGATGCCGAACCCGTCGGACAAACATACGGAAGTTCGCAGAAGCATCCGGTTGGGCTGCTTTTGTTTCCAGAATCGGCAGATACGCAGCAAGCCTCACCGACATTTCCTGTTCAGCGGCTGGCCTTTTCTGCGGCAAAGCCCCCGGCCCTGGACCTGGCCCTATCGGTGCGCCAGCAGTCAACGCCTCATTCGGACGTTCCGTCGGACGAATCAAAGACCCCATCCCGCCGGGACGCACCGTGGGTTCCCGATGTAGCGGAACCGCCTCCTGTGATTCTTCTTGGGCTACGCGCTGCCCGTACTCCTGCCCGGAAGCAGCCTGGACTTTCTGACCTTTGCCTCCCCTTGGCATCAGCCGACCTGCGCCAATAAGTCACGCAAAGATGGACGCCCACCCGCAGCCTGAGCGGGCTGCGCCTCAGCGCCCGTACCCGGCTGGGCGATACCCGGCATCAGTTCAGGCGACCCCGGGGGCACTTCGGATGCCTGCCGTTTCTGAGCTTCTTCCTGAACCTTCTGCACAGCGTCGGCCAGTTCGGCCCGGTCGGTTCTCACCAAATCTGCGATGCGGGCAAGATCATTGGGAGGCAACGCCCCCTGCGACGCCTGTGTCTGCAACGAGGCAAGCAACGCCTGTTCCAACGATTCGGAAATCACCGCGTCGTGTTCGTGTTCAGCATCATCAACCATCGGGTCGATCTGCATGAACGACCGTTTCGACATGGTGCCCATCCCGATTCGCTGACCGGCCCCGATCACCAGATCATTCATGTCGGCCCCCGGGTGGGAGAACATGACCCGGTTGTCGTCCGTGTCGAAATCCTTGTTCGGCGTGTAATCCACAACGCCTTTGGCACCCTTCATGGTGACGTAAAACGACTGCGACTTGTTGCCCGCATACGTTTTCATCAACGCGATGGCCCGCTTGTTTTCTTCTTCCAAAGAAGCAGCCAACATGCGTCGCGCTTCCTGAACAGGGAAGTCCACGACAGCGGACAGGACCGCTTCGCCACGCCGACCGGTGCGAATGTTCGACCCGGATTCGCCACCGAACTCTGCCGGGATACCAGCCGTCAACCTTTGCGCCCGTTCCAGACGGTCAATCGTCGGGTTGGTCATAAACCCCGGGTTGACCACAGAGTCACGCAACGTGCCGCCTTTCAACACGCCGACCTCGCCGGTCAACCCGTTCGCGGTGTTGACAATCTGCGGTGTCTCACCCGGGTTGGCAACCAGCCAGGTGTCAGGAAAGATCCCCTTCTGAACGGCCAACACTTCTAGCGCCATCAGTTTGGCTTGCATCTGGTACATGCCGAGCATCTGATCGAACTGGCCTTGCGGCTGGTCGAGGTTGACCCGGCCGGCGACCACCACGGGGCACACCCCGGTTCGGTTCACCGTGCGTTCCAACTCTGCTAACGGCGGGGAATAATCAGCGTGCCGACGCCAAGCGGACTGCGCCCTCGGGTCGCGGCCCACAACAACCAGCACCGTTTCCTCCGGGTCGCAGTATTCGACCAGTTGGTACAGGTCGGAGCCTTGAACATCCTGATGCCGGACTTTCTCAGCGCCCTCCGGGTAGTTGTCCAACAACCAGGAGAAAGTCCGCTCGTAAGTAAAGATCGTGTCATAGGGGGCCATGTCGTCCGGGCCGAACATGGGCGCAGGGAACGTCGTCAACGGGTCACGCACCGTCCACTCTGGCAGGCCGGATTTCGGGTCGTATCTGAGAGAAACGGGCGAGGACGCGTAGCCCAACATGTGTCTGGCCCGTTTGGACAGTTTGATGTCCATACGGTTGTGCTGCCACCAGCCCAACACGGCGCGGCGACGGGTGCTGGCCCGTTTCTCAGCTTGCTTCTGGTCGTCCTTGGTGGGGGGCATCACCACATCGGGCATCACCGACGCTATTCTCATAGCGGTCTGATCCAACCCTTGTGAAAGCAGGTTCGCTACAGCGACCTGTTCGTTGTCGTCCAACTCGGGGAGCGGAACCACGATGTCGCCGTCGTAAGCGGCCCGGACGCGACGCATCCGAGCAAACGACGGCTCCAAGTTGGATTCCCGTTCCCGAAGCAGGCCAACGATTTCTTCAGGCGACTTCAACCTTGTTTGCCTCCTTTATCCACGACGGCCGCCAAAGCGACGTAACATTCCCCCGAGGCAAACCAATGTTCGGAAGATTGTGTTCTAAAAACCATTGAGCCATCACACAGTCGTCTGTTGCGGAACCGTGACCATCCGGTGACCATTTCGTAACCTCGTTTACTAAGAGTAGCGCATGGGGACGCGCATCGGTTCGTTGCTTGCCCGGGAGGCGCACCCGGCCATGCCGATACAAGGGGGCGAGCATCTGAACGCCGTAATCAGGGTCGCCCTTGTTACGAGAATGAGTGTAGTGCGGGATCAGGTTCACAGCCCTTTTCGCTGACCAGCGGCGAAAATGGTCGTACTGCAAAATAAACTTCTGCGCCGCGTTGGCTTCAACGATCCAATACTGGATCGGCCGACCCATGTCCGCTGACAGCTGCCACCATTCCTCAGCTATCCCAGTGAAGACCCCTTCCTCCTGGTTCCAGTCGAGAAACGCCGGGGCGTCCATCTTCTGCCGGTACGACTCCAACAAGTACCGGAACCCCGATTCGGGCACATACGCCCACACCTGCAACGCCCAAAACTTTGACGGCGACGGATCAGCGGTAGCGACAATAATCACATCGCCCGGCAGGTTTTTCGGCAACTCCCACAGGTCACGGTCAGCGTCCCAGCATCCCTGATGCTCAACCCCGTCCACGCCGGTCCCGCCGCTTATCCACACCGGGTCCACCAGCACCGACGCCGGGTCGGCATCATCTTGCTGGTACAGCACCGCGTACCGGTCAGGGGTTTGGGATCTCACATGGGAAAGCTGCTTCCAGTTCAACCGCCTCGGATACAACAAGCACCCGACCGGCCAGGGGTCCCCATCTAACCGATGCTTCTTCTCACACCGGTCCTCGTAGTGGGCCTTGTAGGCAAGGTGGTGGTAGCGGCGGCCGTCTAGTTTCAGTTCCTCGGGTACATCTGCTTCCCAGTCTTCGTCTTCGTCCACCGTAACGTGTTTGTCCAACGCGTACCGGTAGATGTCGTCGCCGGCCATTCTCTGACCCTGTAGCACCAGCAGCCCGCCGGGTTCCAAACGGGTTTCAGCCACCTCATCCCACCAGCGTTTCAGATCCTCACGGGCCTCAGCGGTTCGCATCTTCCGAGGGTCATACAGGTCGTCCCATATAATCAGGTCGAATCGGCCGCCGAGGAAACCGGAGTCCACACCGAAGCAAGTCCAGGTGGGTTCCTTCTCCGACACGGGAATGTCGCCTTCCTGGGCGACGGTGAACTGGTCGCCCCGCCAGACTTCTTTCACATCCGGTTTGAACCGGCCGTAATCGCCCAGCAGGGTGACTTCTGCGTCCAACGCCAATCCGAGTTTCAGGTCTTTCGCTTCGGCCATGACCGGAATCGACCGCTCAAACTCGCCTTTCAACCGTCGCGTGTACCATTCGGCCAGCCGGTTGGTGTGCGAACCGATCATCCCGCGGATCGTCCGGTCCCGCACCGTCGCCCACGCTGGCAGAATCCGTGTGAAAAACGTGGACTTGCCGGACCCGGGTGGGGCGTTTATCACCACATATTCTTCCTGCGGTGACGCTTGAAGCTCCATGATCCTCGACGTAGCCTCAACCTGCCACGGCATGAGGATCAGCCCAAAATACCTCCGGGCGAAAACCTCGATGTCATCGTAGGCTTCCCTGGCTTCCGGGCAGAGGTCGTCGTAGGGGATGACCGCCGGGGTGCGAGCCTGATCGAACGCCTTTTTGGCGGCCCGGCCGACCGCTGAACCGATGCCTTTCTCGAAATCGGATGCGGCCCGGTAGGAGACTCCGATCTTTTTCGCAGCGCCGTACATGGACA
>Ga0208156_1000469_pt1 | contig 15635 bp, 23 predicted proteins | sample 1_EtaG_FD_184073 | JGI IMG/M metagenome (GOLD analysis project Ga0208156, IMG submission 184073) | Marine viral communities from the Subarctic Pacific Ocean - 1_ETSP_OMZ_AT15124 metaG (SPAdes) (version 2) | ecosystem: Environmental > Aquatic > Marine > Oceanic | place: Pacific Ocean | collected...
GTCGATAGTGCACTCTCGCAGTTCTTCGAGACGGGCCACAATCTTTTCGGTTTTGGCCAACATTTGTTCATCTTCTCTAATCTCTGTCAAAAGAGTGGCCTTTTCAAGGTCGGCCTTTAAACGCGCAATTTCTTCGTTTAAAAACATTTTTAACTCTAGCGCATTATCAGCAAAAGAGGAGATATAATAAGTTAACAGCTCCTTTTGCTCTGCTAAAAGCTCATTTTCATATTTATTATTAAACTTATTGGTAAAAGAGCTAACTACCAAGTTATCAATATCGGTGGGAAGCTCGATAGTTGAGGCTTTCTGTGTCATCTTCTTAATAATCTCTCCTTCCAAGAGTACTAAATCTTTAGGCGAGATCTTATCAGAAAAAATTTGAGCTATTGAGGCTAAAGTTTTATAATTGGGAACAAATGTATTAAATACTCCCGGTTCTAAATCGCGGTTAACATCATTGATGAGGCGAGTCTTTTGAGCAAAAAGACTATTAGGATCTAGTAAACGATGGGCCATCTTGGCTTCGTTTAATATTTTTTGGGATGTTTCTTTATCCAGGTTTTGATTTTCATCAAGAGATCGATGGCATTCTAAATCTTTCTTAAGAAGAGAACCATCTCTAAAGTGACGTTTAATTATATTAAGAGCAATATCTCGTCGTTTTGTATCCTTTCGTAAAATTGCAACTGTCGCTTCTCTAAGAAGAGCTTCATATACAAAAGCAGTATTTCTTTTTTTATTATGCCTTGTCTTCACTTTCTTTCTCCATAACTTCTTGTTTACTTTCTTCGAGCCCCTTTAAAAGAGATCTCACCGAGTCATTAATTTGAAACAGTTTGGTTTCTTCTAAAAGTTCGCCATTATTATAAGTAGATGCATCTTCTTCATAAATACCAACTGATGCTTCACTAACAATTCCTCTACCAAGAGGGCCTAGCCCATCAGCATGTCCTGGATATAGCACTCTAGGTACCGCCGCATATTCTGGGCCGGCAGCAGCCTTGGTGTGGCGCGAGAATGCGCCGGCGCCGCGGCGATCTCCACCGGGGTTTTTCCGAGAACCCTTGGGGTGATATACTTTTCCCTTGGCTCCGGGTGTAAGCCGTGGTACGTTACGTGAACCGGGGGGTACCGCTAATAGTGCGGATTCATCCCCTCCGCCTTCTGGGCCCCCAGCGTCACCGGCCGGCATTTCTTCTGGACCTCCTCCGAGATCGCCGCCGAGATCTCCTCCGAGATCACCGCCAAGATCTCCTCCGAGATCGCCGCCGAGTTCGCCTCCCATGCCACCGCCGGCGCCGCCTGCTGCCGCGGCTTCAGCAACTGCTTGAAGTGCAGCATCGTGCTTGCGATCATAATACATTTCACGCTGATTGCGTATGAACTCTTCATTCGACATGGCGAAAATGTTTTCGGTAACCCAGCGGCGCGAGAAATAGCCTTCAGTGGCTGAACCTGCAATGTCAAACTTCTGCTTCCAATGCTCGATTTCTTGAAGCTCGGAAATGCGCGAAGGATTATTGAGAGATAAGCTAAAGCTTAATAAGTCGTCGCCTCTGAAGCCTAGCGTATAAAGGTGAATAATGGCAATCTTGGTAAGCTCTGCAATAATCACGCGCTGTAAGCGTTGAATGGTGCGGGCAAAGCGAATGTCCTTTTGTGCCAGAGTGGTCTTGTCTTCTTCTCCGCCCTCGCCCATTGTCAGGTACGATTGAGGCACCTTCAATGCCGAGAACAGTTTGTCACGGAGATACTTGATATCATCAATCTCTGTGATGTTAGATGCGCCGGCTAAAGATTCAATAGCGGTTGCAGACCCAGCGCGTACCGGAATGAAGTAGTCTTCCTCGATGCTCATGGGATTATAGCGCAGGTCAACTTTCCCTGTTGCAGGATCTACTACGGAATGTCTTTTAAGATTGGTGACTGTCTTTTGCATGAATTGCTCAACATCTTGTGGAGGAATGCCCCCAACGTCAATCTTGAATACCCGGCGCTCGGATGAGCGGATAACGCGGTATGCCATCATAGCATCTTCCATCAGCGTTAGCTGGCGCCAGATGCGTCGTGAGGCCTCTAAAATTGATGTACCATACGGAGCATACTTGTCATTTCCTAAGATGCGGAAATGGGCAATTTGCCAGTTCTCGAAAGTCATGCCGGCGGAGTTCCACTGATATTGAACGTAGTTGGGATTGGTGGAGTCTTTGCCCTCTAGTCTTTCGATTTCTTGTGGGGGCAATGCGATCACAGATTGAACGCCATACTTTTCATCGACGTCGAGATATAAGAAAAAGTCGCCATACTTGCACATCGTGCGGGCCCAGCCGAAAAGATTATACTGAAGGTTGAGGATGTTGTCAAACATAACTGCTAACACCGCTTCGATTTCTTCGTTGGGGCATTTGATGTTGAGCATGGGACGCAGTTCGGAGAAGGTTGTCATCTCATCTGCATAAATATCCATGCTGGAAGCAATCTCTGGCATGTACTCCATTTGATCAAAATCTACATATCGTTCAGATCTGCGCTGGTTTTGTATGGCGTTTGTCGCAATTGCATCTAAAGGATTATAGAGAGTCTTCTTAAACTGCTGGCCAGAGGCGGACTTAAATCTAGAACCAAATTTGTCTAGATGTTGCCTTCTAATTCGACGGCCCGATTGGGACCGATAGCTTACGATAGGTCCAGAAAAAAGCCTTGTTAAGGCTTTGAATAGGCCGGTGTTGCTATTGACAGGGTTGTTATTGGGGAATGCCATTTATAATCTCACTTAATAATCCATTTATATTGGTCATACAGTTGTTGTGCCTCGGTCATTTGATCCATGATGTTGTCTTTTTTATATCCGTGTTGCCCGCTAATACGGGTATTCATTGTAGTTTTAGTTGTAATGATTGCATCTATAAATGCTTTCTTATAATTTAATTCTCGCGCATTAGATTGAAGTGCAGTATCGCGTACCCAACAAGCAATAGCCAACGCCATGATTAAATCATCATTATAGCTTTTCATCGCTTGCGGTTTGCCGTTTTTCCAAATAAAAGTTTTCATTTCATTAACAGTACGTGAAGAATACACTTTAATTAGTTTGTTTCTGATAAACTCCTCTAGTTTCGCGACTATCAACGGTCGCGTTTTCATAGAGGTCGTAAAGCCTGGGATAGCGTTGCTCTGGTATTCAGCTTGGTGCTGTTCAATATATTCATGCGTAGATTTAATAGAATAATATAAAGTAGGATAACCGTATTCTATGAGTTTGTCAAGTACTGTATAGCCAATATTATTATTTTCTACTACTAACATTGCATTTCCGAACTCTCGTCCCACCTGATTTAACATGTTAGCAAACATATCGGGCGTAGGCTTTCCTTGATATTCTCCAATGATTTCAAGAGTTTCTAATTTTAAAATATGAAATGTCGAAAAATCGGCGCCGTCGCCGCGGGAAACATCGACCACCATGAGATAATTGCAAGTAGGATCAAATTCTTCCCAAATCCAAAAATTACGATCAAACCCTGTACGATATTTGGGCTCTTTTACTGTAGACAATAACCATTCCACGCAGTCAGGATCAATGACAGTTTCACCGGAGGTGTTGAAGTTGCACTGCAGTTCTTGAGCAATCTGACGCTTGGACATATTTTTGGTTTCTTTCTTATACCATGTCTCATCTCGATCAGGATGTACATCCCATTTTAGGGTGGTTAGATTAAAGTTATTTGTGCCTGCTTCTGAGTCTATACAGGTTTTATGAAACCAGTTTCCAACTCCATTAGGTGTTGACAGCGCAATACAGCGCCCTCCTGTGGAGAGTGTGGGATACAAACCTGTCCACAAGTCTTCTAGATTTTCAATATGTGCTGCCTCATCAAGCACCAAAAGTGATAGGGCTTCGGAACGCCCAGCATCGCCAGAGGTAGAAGCCGCTTTAATTGAGGAGCCATTAGATAATTCGAAAGAAGTGCGATTGTCCACGCTGATAGTGGAGATCTTTATCCAATCTGGGAGTTGGCGCATAATGCCTTTAACCTTTTTGACAAGGTTTCCAGCAGTAGCAAATTTGGTGGCCATTACAAGAATGGCTTTGTCGCGATGGAAAAGCATCATCCATACAATATAGCCGGCGGTAATAGTAGAGATACCCAATTGGCGTGCTTTCAAAATGACATTAAAGCGGTAATCATTAAAGTCGTTCAGTAGTTCATCTTGGAAATCATATGTATCAAACAAGATGAGCCCATGTAACGGATGAGAAATCCGTGCATATGTCTTAAGAAAGTAAGCGGGGTCTTTACCGCATTTGAGGATCTCTTGAACTTGCTGCTTCTTGTCTAATTGAAAGCTCATTCATCATCTACGATTTCTATGTGTAATGATTCTTCGAGGTTTTCATTGAACTCATCCGAATAGGTACATTTCGGCAAAGGTGGGACGGCCGCCGGATTCCACGTTCCACCTTGCATCTGGCATTGCAGTTCGGTTTCAGCCTCCATAAGTGTTTCTTCTTTTTTCGTTGCTCTCACAACTTCTTCCATGATAATCTCTTTGAGTCGTGCAATCGAAATTTTCATTATTCAGTCTCCGAGCCTTTCTTGCGGCTATCGTTATCAGGACGCGTGCCGCCTTTGCCGTTCCAGCCACCTTGATTGAGAAACGTTTCCCAGCTTTTTTCGATAGGGGCTTCGGAACCCGTCTCATTATTCATCTCTTCGTTAAGGCCGCCAATTTTATAAAGCTGCTTAGCAGTCACCCAGCTACGTATACGCGAAGAACTTTCTACACGAATATCAATTTCACCTTCTTCGGCCAGCGTCACAGAGTTGCCTGTAATCGTTTTATATTCCTTCTTGAGCCATCCCGCGATGTCAGCGATGCGCTGTTCGGTATCGCTTTCAAATCCCGAGGAATATACCTCTTTTAATTGAATCTCAGACTGATAACTCAAACACATCATGTCGCCATAAAACTTCACGTTAAAGCCATCCATTACTCGCTGATCAATCAAAGCGTCTCCTTCTTCTCTGCGGAGAATTCCGGGCTTGACCGGTTCGTAATCTTCGCCGAGCGCACCATCATATGAATTTGCGGCGGCTTGAGCAAGTCCTTGTACGATTTCATAAACTGTTGCCATTATTCTTGTCCCTTAGTAAATTGTTTCTGTTGCTGTCGTGTCTTAGTGGCGAGACCAGCGACCTCGGCTTCTCCAACCCCCAACATCTGATTCAAGTTTGCTTGGAGTTGGGCCAAGGCAGTTGGATTTCTTTTAATCTGTTCTATTTTAGACTTAACTTGTGGTAATGCAAAGACTTTGGTCTGTAGAAATCCGATCACGTCTTTCACTGCGGCCAATCCTTGGGCGTCCATTGCGTCATCACCTTCATCAATATTGGTCATAGTTTCCATTTCTTCTAAAATGATCTTCTTAAGAATCGTTTTCGTGATTTTCATTATTTGGTCTCCAGCCTGTATTCCATCTTTCTTCTCTGCCTTCAACATATTTAATATAGCAAGTGTGGCAACAATCAAATTTTAGAAGACAAACATCATCTGCTGCTTTTTTTGCCAGCGAGTGGCACACCAGACAACGTTGTAAAGAATCTCTATTAAATAGTTTCTTTGATACCTTTATACCATTTACATCAATTTTCTCTTCAAAGCTTTCATGTTTAGTTATCTTTTGATAGAGTTCTCGCATTTGTTCGAGATATTCTTTCTCTTTGATCTCGTCCCAATTTGCGCGCGGGTTCTGTACGGCTTCATCTCCATATTTTTTGGCGATAGCTTGTTCGATGGCAGCAATCTTATTCAGATCTTTATCACTCATTGAATAATCTATAGGCTCCATAGGTTGCGGCGACACCGACCGTGGCGCCTCCAACAGCCCACATCCAATTATTGCGTGGAGATTGCTTTAGGAGCGCTCTTTGCAAATGATCGATCTCTTCATCCTTCTGAAAAATTAAGAGACTTGTTTCTTCATGGAGGGCGTTATATTGAATCTCCCAATTACGAAGCTCTAGCTCATAGCTTGCGGCTTCGACTGAAAGTTCATATTCAATTCGCGCTTGGCATGCGAGGTTGGCGGTTGATTGGCGCGCCAAGATTTCCGACAATGCCGGCACATCAAACAGCACCCCTTCAAATGGCGCGCATTGCTGCTCGCCAAGAAATGTAAACTGACCCATGTCTGCTGCTTCAGCAGGGCCGCCCAACATTAATAATAGACTAAGGAACATAATCAAATCCGTACATTAACATTATTGTCTCAGATAGTTCTTCTGGGTCTTCAGAGAATTGTCTTCCGAATTCTTCTCTTCGGCTCTCGATCACTTCTAATAGTTCTTCTTGGCTCTCTTGATAGTCTCGCTCTACTTGCTCTATCGTGTCTTTGTAGATTTCAAGCGATGCTTCCATATCAGCTAATTGCTTTTTGTGGATCTCTTGCAGGCCGGCAAGTTGTGCTTGTAGTGATTGCTCAGATGCCTCATATGCAGCCTGCATCTGTTTATAGTCATAGCGCATTTTGCCCATGACTGTAAGACCAAGCAACACAATTATAACGCCCTTCCAGTTCTTCAGCAAAAACTGGAGGATCATTTGACGCGGTGTCATTTTAATCCCTTCAATCTCTCCACTACATCTACGACACCTTGAGTGCCGATAAAAATGCTGGAAATAATAACCCAGTCGGCGCTGGCTAAATAGCCGCCAAATGCGAGGGCAGATGCAGTCAGCCACACGAGGAGCTTTCTAGATGTAAGCTTCATCAACCAAGTGTCGATGAATCCGCTTTGTTCTTCCATAATCTTTCCTACAGCAACCAGTGAGCAACCAGCAGACCGTCAAGCCAGACAAGACCTAACAGTACCCACCAACTAAGACGGCGGTGGCCATCGGTGACTTCGTGCCATAAGGCCCAGCCTCCATCGACTACTACCTTCCCTAGATGTCCTAGACCTGTGCGGGCACAATCCAATACTTTTGTTAATAAACTCATTTTATTTCCTCTCTTTGTTTATGATTCTTTCATCGGGCCATGACACATTTCTTCTGCTTGTGCTTTTGATAGGCCCTTTTTTCTTTCACTATCCGGCAAATTTGCTTGCGTGCACATATAGGCGCGCTCTTCATCGGAATGTACTTCGGCTAAATATGTCTCTAATTCTTCGGCTACAATCTGTTTTAGGCGTGCTGAAATTCTCTTAAGGAGAGTCGGCTTCTTTAGCGGCTCATCCATGGCACGCGTGGGTCCTTCCATGGCATTATTATACAACTGCCACGCCACTACATCAATATCTTGGGCTCGGATATGATCCACGTCTATTAAGCCTGCTAGCATCTGGATTGCCTGACGACGATATTCCTTGGGAGGACGTTGGGGGGCGCCTTGAGCATCACTAGATGTCTTCCATTCGCCGGGGCCACCACCTAGAATATCTGTGGTGCGCAGGCCTTGGTACTCGGGCTCTTCATATTCATCTTCTGCCTGTGCGGCTAAGGAGCGATGAGGATCTAGAGCTTCTTCAATCTCTTCTTTGATGATCTCCATCAATCGCGCTTTAGTGATTAGTAAAGACATTCAGGCTTAAACCTCACAGGGGGATGCGTGTCTAACGGAATGCCGATACGTTCCATATCGTTCAATCTTTCTTGTATTCTGTGGTGTGAACAGCATGCGACTGCCAAAGCAAGCAATGCTAGCCCAAGAGCCAGCACATCTAATCGACATAATTTTAAGAGCTTTTGTTTCATTATTGCAATCTTCCTTATAATGATTGAGCAATCCCGTACCAGTCGCCCTTCTTGCCGATCTTTTTAGAATCAAGTAGGCTAGGATTCTGTTCAATTCCATCTGCTAATTTCATAAAAAGCTCTTTAAATTCTTCTACATTCTCAGGGGCTACTTCTTCTAACGCTTTTTTGAAGCTGACTCTTGTCCAATAGGTGTCTCCCCACCCTTTTCCTTCGGCGCCCATCCGAAGATACTTTGAGAGGGGGGCGCCCGCGTTGTTGAGCGCTTTTTCGTTAAACCACGCATTAATGTATGACGCAACATTTGAGATATCTCGTTGGAGATTATCTGGCGCTTCGTAGTGGCCCATGGCGCCTCCTTCTTTTAAAATCTTCGTAAGCTCTTCCTTAATAGCCTGCTTAAGTTGTGATTTGGTTACTTTCATTATTGTAATCCTGCCCATATTAACATTATAACTAGTGTGACAATCGTTCCAAGCGCAATAGACGCACCCCCAATGTCGGTCCACTTAATTCCGCGCCAGTCGAGCCAGTGATTTAGTTTATTCCAAAGTTTCATCAATAGTCTCTCGTCGTAAGATCTTGTGCAGCCTGACCAGGAGACAATCCAAGGAGCCACATATCATAAAGATTAATATCCGAGGGCATCTTATCTGCTGTTATACTTTCTCCTGTAATCTGTTCGATGTGTCCGTCGATGCGGGAGACCCATTGAGCAAACTCACGTAGGCTACGATTCATATTAGTTTTCTCACTCTTCTCGTCATGTGGTCCGAGTCCCGGTTCGGGCACATAGCCTGGGCGTTCCCAGGCTGGGAGTCGAGCCTCTTCAAGCTCTGTCTTCTCATCCATAAAATATCGAGGGTCAATAAATTTCTTGTTCTTTCTGATCATTCGTTATACTCCTGCGCCAATTGGTGGCGCTGCGGTCGTTGGGATTTGAAGTTCGCCGGTCATTGTCGACCATTGACCCCATCCAGGAAAATCGGGATGTTGGGCCACTTGATTTTTAAGATCGTCTTTAATTGCTTCGCCTTGTTGCATCATTTCATCTTGTGTATATCCTAAGCTAGATAGCCATTGTAAAAATTCGGGTTCTCGTTTGCTTTTCTTCATCGCGTTATAAACAATATAGAGTCCCTTATCTACATCACTATCAAAAACAATTGTCATTCTTCCAAAGCGGGGATCTGAGCGCCCGGGGATGGGTGATTGCTCCGCATGAATATTTTCATTCAGTTCTGTCTTCTCATCCATAAAATATCGAGGGTCAATAAATTTCTTGTTCTTTCTCATTTGTTATTTTCCTTTGGGGAGTCCATTCATACATAGTATGGCAACGAGCCCAGGTACGTTATCATTAATGTAAACGCCTGAAAAAAGTGTGTCGGTTCTGCCGCCAACATATCCAATCGCCGCATCCATGTGCTTGCTGATTTCTGGATCGTTTGCCATGTCAGACGAGACCACCAGCAAGAGGGCGCCCGTCTTAGGCTTTCCTTTCGGGGCTGGGCACGGTGAGCGCTTCATACAGTTCTGGAGGATCATTGCTCCAAGATTGGGGGTGGCGGGATCCTTTACCATCGTCGAGCCAATAAACATTCGCTGTGGGGTTTTCAAGCATCTTTCCAGATCTTTCGTATCAAACGATTGAATTGGTGACTTGTCAGAAGACAGCTTGAGCACCTGTGTCCATAACTTTGCGAATGCGGTGTTCGACGTGGGGAATAAATTCAACATTCCAACCTTACCGCGCAACAGCTTTACTTGTCGTTCATTATCTAAAACTACGTGAGTATGTTTTGCTACATCATTTAAGAGGGCTAGCGCATTCTTACTAATCGTTGGGTTCAAACATTCCTGTGCTGTGGGCCACGAAGCAATATATACCACTTCCCCTTCTGCCTGCACAGATTTGAGGTATCGCTCAAACACATCGTGTAAAGAAGCGACGGCAGAACCTGTTCCACCGCCGCCTCCAGCGCAAACGAACAGCCAGTCTACTTTGCCAAGTTTTGTGCGGAGGGCATCTTCTACGACTGTACTGTTTGCATCAAACACGGCCTTTCCTAAATTCACATCTTTTCCAATTCCATCAGCGTCCGGAATTAAAACAACATGCTTGTCATCCACATCGTCAGGAACATCTTTAATAGTGGTATTGACAAGCAAAGTCCTGTTATAGCCAAGATCGAGAAAGGCTTTGGCCATCTTGCCCCCACCTCCACCTACGCCAATGACGGCGCAGTTCAGCGATGCGGGAACAGTATTCTCCGGAAGTAAGTTCTCGTGTGTTACTTCTTCATCGTCTCCATAGTGATCGATGAAATCAAAGTCATCGGGTTCACTAATGGCGGGGGCGTCGAGAGCAGGCGGGTTTACCTCGCTTGCTGTCTCGGCAAAATCAAAATCGTCAGGGTTGTTCATTTAAATCTCCGTTTATTGGTTTAAGGCGTTTTCTAATTCTTCTTGGATAATTCTTTGTAATTGAGATTTGGTAATCTTTTTGGATTCTTCGAATGATCTTTCTGCGCCGCGAACCTTTCGGTAGTCCTTTTTCGCTTCGTCCTCAGCGTCTTGAACGGCGATGGCCTGCTTTACCCTCGCATCGTATTCTCTTTTCTTCCTCTTTCTTGCAGCATCAGAAGAGTACTCTGGGGGTCGGGAGCCGCGGCTACGGCGAGCCGCTTGCTCGGCGTCGTATTTCTCCCGTCTGGCGCGCATAGCAGCATAGTGCGCATCATCCGCTTGTTGTTGGTCGGCATCGGCAGCGCTTTCCTCGTCGTCCGGAACGATACCGACCGTTGCCAGCGCCCGGGCTCGCGGGTCTTGCGGAGGTGGTGCGGCTTTTTTTCCTAGACCCACGGCGCCTTTAAATTTATCCCAGACGCCTTCATCCACCATATGGTCTTCAAGCTCTTCTCGGATGATTTGATTTAATTGTGATTTGGTGAGTTTCATTATTGGTTTACCTTCGCGTATCCTTTCTTTTTCTCGATTACAATCTGCATATCAACACAATCCTTGAGAGAGTCCAAATGCGAGATCAAGAGAACGTTCTTAAAATATACTTTAATTAGTTCCAAGATCCGAATAAAACCCTCCATATTTTCCTCGTCCAATGCGGTCCCTGGCTCATCGAGAATAAACAAATCCGACTTTGGAAGAGAAGAAACGCTCAAAAGCGCTAACCGAATGGCCATCGCACCCATTGTCTTTTCTGCGCCTGACGCCATTTCAATGGGCCTTTCGTCATGTTTGGGGTGCTTAATAAAGATGTCAAGCTTGTTGCCTCCAGTCTCGAAGAACACTTCGAACTCGACAATGTTGGCAAGAACTTTCGCAATCTCTTGATTAATCACTGGAATCTTTTTCTTGATAATATCGTAAGCGATTCCATTTGGGTGCATGCACCGCATCAGCAAATCATACGCAGCGTAATCGTTCTGCAAAGTTTTATACTCTTGTTCTTGTTGTTTGAGGGAGGTGATCTTTTCTTCATAGGAACCAATCTGCTTGACCAGTTCTAGTGTTTCTTCGTCGCATGTTAAGATCTTTTCCTTTTTGGTCTCGATCTTATTCTCATAAGTTTTGCGTTCGTTGATGAGCTTTTCTAAGCCATCAATAACTTTCTTGTTTTGGTTGTATTCTTTGACCTTTGTTTTTGTCTCGGCCAATTCTAAATCGGTGGCGGCTTTTGTGTTCTTGTTGCGTTCGCATTCCAATAGCAATTCTGCCACTTCTGTTTTTAATTCTTGAATCAATTCTTGCATTAAGCGATACTCTTCTAGCTTCTCGACATTTTCTATGGGGTCTAAAGCATTCAAGCGATTCATAGCTGTATGGAGATCCTCTTCAATTCCTGGTTTGTTGGCAACATCAATATATGCATCTTTAATAAAGTGGCATGAAGGAAATTGATCACCACAAGGAATTCTCTTAAGCAATTTTTCCTTCTTGCTGATCTTTTCAAGTTCTTCTCGCAAATTTGTGATGCCGGGGCCTAAGATCTCAATCTCTTCTTTGTCTTCCGTTAGTCGGCTTAAATCTATAAGCTCCAAAAAGCCTTCCGATATAACAACCTTTTGTTGTTTAAGGTCAATGTCGGTTTCTTGAATCGCAATCTTTTCTTGAAGCATTTTCGCTAGATTCTCTTTTTCTTTCTGGTCTGCGAGGGTTTTCGTAATATCAATCAGCTTGCCCGGGATAGAGTTAATTTTATCATCCAATCGTCTAGCACCCTCGTTCAAAATCTTCAGATTCTGCCGATATTTTTCGCATGTTATTTTATTAACATCAGCTTCCAATCGCAGACCTTCAAGGTTTAATCCAAGGTCGGTCAGTTCTGTACTGTAGTCACGATTCTCATATTTTCGGAGGAGGGCCTTGGCTTCTATTGAATCGTCCTTTGCCATCTTGAATTTCTGTTCAAACAATTCCAAATCCAGGAACTTGGCGATGATTTCCTTGCGACGGGTAGAACCCTCGTCAATGAATGTCAATGCACCGTGCTGGCTGGCCAGTGAAGACACTAGAAAATCATCCATGGACCCAAAGTGCTTCCGAATATTTGCGTCGGTCTGCGTGCGTGTGGTGCCGTTTAAGGATGTAGTTTCATCTGTGACAGGATCATAGACTTCAAAATTCAAATCCGTTTTGGCTTCTAAGGTTTCAACGCCCTTTAAACGCTTCGTGTATTTTTCAGAGATGCGCTTGATGTTATATACCTTGTGTCCGATCTCAATCTCTAAAACACCTTCGCAAGATTCTTGATGTTGATTAATAAGGTTAAGGTTTTTGCGTTCGTTCTTGCTGGTGGTATTGAATAACGTGTATAAGACTGCATCAATGATGCTGGATTTACCGCTGAAGTTCTTCCCAAAAACTCCAATGATGCCGTTAAGGTTTTCAAAGTTGATGGAGTTGCCTTTGCCATAATTAAACAGATTGTCCCATTTAAATGACTTGAGTTTCCAGTTTACATTTCTAGAGATCTCTTCTCGGTCTTCAATGATTTTGTTGTACTTGCTATTAAGCTCAAACACACGTTCTAAAGTTGTGGTATCGGTCTGATAGTCCGAAAGAAATTCGTCAATCAGTTCTTCTTGGACTTTAATGTCTCGCAGGTTTTCTGTCTTAATACCATCAGCTAGGTCTTCCACGTTGCCGCGTTCGCCAGCGGCTCTGTTGAGAAACGAAATACTCTCCGGGTTAAAGCGATGCTTCGCGATGTCCATTGCTCGGCGCATCGTGTTAAGCGGAAGGTTATTGTTGCTAACTAATCGCAGGCGGGCGCCGGCGGGTACTTGGAGATTGCGAGGCATGCGCCCCTTGAGTGTGAGCGGAATTGTAAAGAACGGTTTAGGATTTTTAAAGACAAGGGGCTCGATCTCCCACTCATCTTTAGAATCAATCTCCCAAATTAAAAGGCCTTTATCGTTGGTCTCGCCATGGTTCTGCTGGACAGTTGAGCCGGCGTACCAGACACGGCCATCGTGGTCTAGGAACTGACGCCGGTGGATATCGCCGAGCATCGCAAAATCAAAATCATCAAAGATGGAAATGTCATCTTCACCAAAGCTCATCGTCCAGTTTGTATCGGTTTTACAATTAGAAATTGAACCGTGATAAAGCGCAATATTGATCTTGTCAGTATTGCTGGGCTTCATCCATTTGTCTCGATCAAAAACTGACAAGACATTCAAACAGAATTCGTCGTTCAAATGAGTCTCGCCTGAATTCTTGAGCAAGTGCAATGTTGGCATGTCAAGCGCATCGACAATCGGTGTCAATGCATCTTGGCGACTGCTGTTCTTTAGGTTGCCGTCATGGTTTCCTAGAATGATATAGGTTGGTGCAATCTCAGCGAGACTGCGAAAAAAATCAGAACACATCTCAACAAACTCTGGTGAGATCTGTGTTTTGGTGTGGGCAATATCCCCACAGTGTATAATGTAATCGACCTTTTGTTCTCGCAGTGTTTCATACAACTGCTCGAAAATGATTCGATATTCATAATGATACTTCAAATTTTTAATATGAGTATCACTTATATGTGCAAACTTCACGTACCCTCCGCATAGATACTCTTATAGTATAACTCATTGTCAAGCAAGAGTCAAGCTTTTATTCTTCGTCGCTCTCTTCGTTGTCTCGGATACATTCTTCATGCTCTTGATCGGGGTGTGCGTCTTCACACGACTCTCCCGGATGTGCGCATGGATCATATCTCTCGGCTACTTGCGCAATGTCCTCATAATAGCCTTCATAACGAGCTTCGTCAGATGGATAATCTTTCTCCTCCCATTCTGCTAGCAATGTACGCAGTTCGGATACCAAGTCTCCTACACTCAATTGGGGCGCGTCTCCAGGGCGTGCTACAGTGGGAGACCCGGTTAGCTGTGCGGCGCGCAATTGGGCGCCGGCGGCGCCTGAATAGTTTAATTCATTAAGCTCTTCTTTGATAATATCCATCAAGTCCGACTTTTTAACGCGCATTCTTAGTCTTTCTTGTCAGCTTCGCGTGCTTTCTTTGCTGCTGCTGGTGCGTATTTCGCTGCCTTATTGATAATCTTCGCCTTATCTGCTTCGGGGGCATGGCCGCGTAAATCTATCGCAGCTTCTGCTGACTTCTTATCAAAAATAGGAAACTTGTCTTTTCCCACCGTGGCATGTTTTTCGCGGGTATCTTGAGTAATGTTGCCCTTGGCAGTGCGTTCGGCTTCTTCAAGGGTATCTTCTAATTCTTCTTTAATAATCTGTTTAAGTTGTGTTTTGGTTACTTTCATCGGGGGTCTCCTACACTGCCGAGAGTAAATTCATCAATAAATAGTCTTATCATTATCTAAATGAAGGCTTTTTAAAGTAAAACGATCTATGGGTTCTGGCACATGCCAGTGTAAAGTGTAGCCTGTCCAATCAATTTCACATAAATATTGTAATTGGCCTTCCAAAAGAGCTTCCAACAATCGATGAAGCCCATCAGTAACTAAAAACTTGTTTTCTTCGCGGATCCAAGTAACTTGAAGAGGGGACTCGGGAGTGAGGCTACCTCTTCCTTCTTGGAGGTCTTTATAGGCAGCCACCAATCCATATTCATCGTTTCCCTTCATAATGATCAGATTATTAAAATGTAGTTCGCAAAGCTCAGTTACCTGATTAAGTCCGAATTCTTCCCATTTTTTAAGGCTCTCGGATAAATCCATTATTGTAACTCTTTTTGAATCGCCTGTAAAAGAATTTGAAGCTGCTTGGCTATACTCTGCAATTTTTGATTTTCTCCGGAAGCCATACGAGTAGCGCCGGATGCAGATGAGTCGCCCGGCTTATAATCCGGCGGTTCATTTGCCATGCGTGTGGCGCCTGCTGCGACAGTGCCATCGTCCTGCTTAGTAGTGGCGCCTCCAGCGGTGGCCATACGCGTGGAGCCGGCGAGAACGGCATCATCGCCGCCCTGCTGTTGGGCGCCTGGGGCTTTTTGCAGTAGTGCTTGCTTCTGCGCCTTGAACTCTTCGGGGCTCAACTCGCCGGCTTTAGCTAAATCTTGTAATTGTTTTAGTTCTTTTGCGGCTTCTGATTCGCTTAAAGCGCTAAGCTCTTCCTTAATAATCTTTATGAGTTGTGATTTGGTTACTTTCATCGGGGGTCTCCTACACTGCCGAGAGTAAATTCATCAATAAATAGTCTTCTCTATCTATAAATCTCGCTTTTTGTTTCCTTTCTCGGAAAACCTCTCTGGGCATCGAGCCCACGTCTTCATAGCCACTTACGTCGATCTTATATAATTCAACATCATATTCAAGAAGCGTCTGAATAATCTTGTTTTCTTTTTCTCTCGCGTCTGGATCGAGGGCAACATAGACTGGCGTGTCGTT
>Ga0208156_1000470_pt1 | contig 15626 bp, 33 predicted proteins | sample 1_EtaG_FD_184073 | JGI IMG/M metagenome (GOLD analysis project Ga0208156, IMG submission 184073) | Marine viral communities from the Subarctic Pacific Ocean - 1_ETSP_OMZ_AT15124 metaG (SPAdes) (version 2) | ecosystem: Environmental > Aquatic > Marine > Oceanic | place: Pacific Ocean | collected...
CTTAAAGAGCAGGTTCTAGCCTTTGAAAAAAACAACGACACTAGGGTCAAGAGACCATTGTGGTGGCATTAGGGGGCAATATATGGTAGAAATGAATGATGAGAGGGTGCGAGATATTGTGGTAAAAACAGTTGACGAAACCCTTCAAAAAATGGGATTAAACCCAACTGAAATATATGAGGCACAAAAGGACTTTATGTATCTAAGAGAACAGAGAAAACTGCACGACAAGATTAGCTTTCGAGTGCGGTTTGTCATCATTAGTTTCTTTGTAACAGGTGCCTTGGCACTGCTTATATTGGGAGTAAAGACAGCACTTGGATTAAAGTAAAGTACATTATTATGGCGGATAATAAGGTATATAAGCGTATACTCTGTGTTTCAGATTTACACGCACCCTACAATCACCCCAATAGCCTAGAGTTTATTAGGGGATGCAAGAAGGCTTTTCGTCCCGATTTTGTGGTAGGAATGGGTGATGAATTGGAATTTTCTGCATCTAGTTATCATGAATCCTCCACAGAGTTATACAACCCTGCTAAGGAACTTGAAGAAGGAAAAAAAGTCATCAAGGAACTGGAGAAAATGTTTCCTTCCATGAGGCTCTTGGATTCAAATCACGGCAGTATGGCTTTTCGTAAAGCTAATACAGCGGGATTAGCACAAAGTTTATTAAAGCCTTACAATGAAATGTTAGGCGTAAGCAAGAAGTGGACGTGGCATGACACAATAACCTTACAGACTCCAATGGGTTCTGTTTATTTTGTGCATCAGCAATCCGCAAATGTCTTGCAGGTGTGTGCAGCCGTATCCATGAACGTGGTGCAAGCTCATTATCATACGAAGAGTTGCATTTTTTACACTAGCTCGCCAGAGAAACTGATGTGGGCGATGAACACGGGATGCTTAATAGATAAAAATCATTTGGCTTTTAAGTACAGCCGCATTATAGTGAAGCGGCCAGTTTTAAGTTTATCGGTTATAGAAATGGGTATACCTAGAATTGTGCCAATGGTACTTAAAAGAAATGGAGAGTGGGATGGAAAAGTACACCTCTGAGGAAATGGTTAACAGACCACCGCACTATCGGTTTGGTGGGTATGAGTTACTGGATATTATTAAAGCGAAGTTAAGGGAGTCCAAAATGAGTCCTGCACAGGCGGGTCTATGGGTTCAATTAGTGCAATACTTGTTCAGGTTTGACGTGAAGGGGAAGCCCTTTGAGGATTTGAACAAGGCGAAATTTTATCTCAATGATTTATACAAAGAAACCGAAAAAACCAGTAAAGATTAAGAATCCTGACAGCATGACGTTTAAGGAATTCGTTGTCGAGATGCAAAAGACGAAGAAGCTCACTGCCAAAGTCGGCAGTGTGAAAATTAAAACAGGAGGATTGAAATGAAACTTTTGAAAGATTTATGGGCTCATCTGAAGGAATGGAGCGACTGGGGCATGCGTGACTGGATTAAGGCAGGCATAGTGACCGTGGTAGTTCTGTTCATCTTATATAAGATGGCAGGCGGAGGAGCTTAGTCCCGTGTTACAGTTATTATTAAAACCCCTGCTCGGCGTTGCTGGGCAGGCGGTTTCAGGCTTTATTGAAACAAAGAAAGCTAAAGCTGAGAACAAGCTGACAGAAATAAAAGCTAACACTAAGTTGAAACAGCAGCAGATTGCCGGCGAAGTATCGTGGGAGGCGTCAGCCGTGGAACAAATGAAGGGAAGCTGGAAAGACGAATTCGTTTTGCTTGCCCTGATGATTCCCGCAATTTTAGTCTTCATTCCCGGAATGACGGAGCACGTTGAACGAGGCTTTGAGGCACTCCATAAATTGCCGGATTATTATAAGCATCTCTTATATTTAAGCTGCAGTGTCAGCATGGGCGTGAGAATGGCTCCGGGCGTTAAAGGATTATTTAAGAAAAAATGATAACACCAGAGAGACTTAGTGCATGGAGAATATTTCCACGCCTATTAATCACACTTTATGGTGTTGCCTTTTGGCGTACAACTGAGTGGTTCATGCAGTTGCCAGAACCAACGAACGCACAGTCAGCTTTTGTGTCTGTTGTCGTAGGTGCGGGAGCGGCGTGGTTTGGATTGTATGTGGGCGGAACCAGACTGGGAACTTCTAAAGCTGAAAATAAAGAGCAGATTTGAGAGAACTGACGGTAATAGACCTGTTTGCGGGCATTGGCGGATTCAGTTACGGAATGCACAATGCATCTCCAAGATTCAAGACAATCGCCTTTGCGGAGATAGACGAGTTCTGTCGGAAGGTGTTGAGAAAGAACTTTGGAAATGTTAAGATATATGAGGATGTAAGAGATGTCAGAATTGAACAACCAGTATTCCTTGTTTGCGGAGGCTTCCCCTGTCAGGGATTTTCAGTCGCCGGCCTTCAGCGAGGAACGAAAGACAATCGCTACCTCTGGCCAGAAATGTTTGATGTCATCAAGCACGCCAAGCCGAGATGGGTTATTGCGGAGAATGTGCGAGGAATTGTTAATGTCGAAGACGGAGTGGCTTTCAACAAGGTGCACACTGACTTGGAAAGTCAAGGATACGAAGTCCAAGCGTTTAATATACCAGCTTCAGCCAAGGGTGCGTGGCACAGGCGGGAACGCATTTGGTTCGTTGCCTGCAACCCAGATGTTGTCTACCCCCACGACTTTCGATGCGAACAACATACAGAAGCCGAGGAAAAAGGCAACGGGAGGGCAGAAGCCACCTCTTTCTCAGGAAGTTCACATGCTTCCGACTCCGGGAGCAAGAGACTCAAATCCTCCAGAGCCACAGGAAAAATGGGAAGCAAGAGCAAAGAAGAAGAAGGAAGAAGGAATCAATCTTCATTTCTCTCTACGTCAAGCAGTAATGTACCCGACTCCGAGAGCGAGCGGACAGGAGAACCCGGAGAGCCTCATAAAGAGAAAAGGCTTGAGGGAGGCAATGCAGCACAATCTAACGGCGGCGGTGCAGTTGATGTACCCGACTCCAAGGACAAGCGGAGGGAGCAGACCCAATGGCAAAGGGGGGAAAGTTCTGGAAGAGGAAGTAATGATACAAGAGGGTTTGAGAGAAAGAGGAAAAACTTTGAATCAGATGTACCCGACTCCGAAAGCAAGGGATTATCGGGGAGAAGAGGGGAAGAGAGTTATCAAAACGAAAACAGGATGGAGCAAGGAGAGGAAAGGCAGCAAGGTAAGGTACGGAGCCTCCTTGAACGATGTGATGGAATATCAAATGATGTACCCGACTCCAACGAAGGGAATGCACAAGCAGGACGTGAACGACAACGGGGAGTATGCGAGAAGGATAAAGTCGAAGGGCAACCAGATAATGCTGCCCGCCCACGTCAAGCTCTACCCGACTCCGAGAGTATCGGACACGGAGGGGGGAGTGGTGAAGAACGTGGAACTGAACAACGGAAGTTTCAGCAGAAAGAACAAACAAGGAACGAGATGGGGAGTGAAACTGAAGGATGCGGTGAACTATCTGGAGGAGAACGAAATGTACCCGACTCCGACACAGGACTCGGCGTCAGAGAGAACGAAGAAATACAAGCAGGGGGGAACTCCTTTGGTAATGGCGGTGAAGAAGAATGCCAAGGCGACTGGAGCGAGATTATCGCCCAGTTTCGTGGAATTCCTGATGGGGTTTCCACCGCAGTGGACAGAAACAGAACACCAAGATTGAAGAGTCTCGGTAACGCCATCGTCCCGCAGATTGCGGAGACAATCGGCAGGGCCATCATCAAGGCGGAGAGCAGGCAATGAACAAGAAGAGGGACTACAAGCGTGAGTACGCAACATATCATAAGAAGAAGGAGCAGAAGAAGAACCGTGCCAAGAGAAACAAGGCGAGACGGCAGGCGATAAAGGAAGGCAGAGTCACTAAGGGCTCCAAGATGGATGTTCATCACAAGGACAAGAACCCGAAGAACAACTCAAAGAAAAATCTCGTGGTGATACACCGCAAGAAAAACAGGTCTGATAACTAAAGGAGGATATTATGTCACAAGGAATGGGTACATACGGAAGGCAAAAAGGACGACCACCGAAAGATAATAAGAAGGACAAGAAGAAGAAGAAAGACAAGAAAAAGAAGAAAAACAAGAAAGATTAGAGGAGAACATAATGGGATTAGCAGGGAGAAGAGAAAGAAAAGCATCCAAAGCAAGAGAATCAAAGCGAGCTAGTAAACCAACAAGAACTAGAGAAAAAAAGAGTGAGAGGACAAAAGGAGCACCTGACACCTCGGCTCCCACTGCTGCCGAGTTAATGAGCGGCGGAGTAGACCCCGGACTGGCGAAGGCGGTTACAACTTACAAAGCACCGAAGAAACCAGAAAAAAAACCTTTTAGTGGAACTGTCGACATTGGATTTGGTGCGGGTCAAATAGACCCCAGACTAGCAGCGGGAGTTGGGACAACGGCTCCGCCATCTACAGTTGGGACAACTGGATTAGTTCAGGGAGACCCTTGGGTTTCAACTAGCGGTTGGACGCCTGACACTGGAGTGGGTGGCCTACCACTAGATGGCCTACCACTAGATGGCCTACCACTAGATGGCGAAACTCCACCAGATGGCGAAGATGGCGAAACTCCACCAGATAAAGAAAAAGAAAAGAAATTCTTTATCAAGGGTGTTGGAATGGTCAATAAAAGATTAAATGACTATTACCAAGGTCTCTTAAAAAGAATGGACAATGAGAAAGCTGTAGAAAGAGTTAAACTGAAGAAGATGGAGGATGAGTGGGCTGAGAAGAATCTTATAGACTTGAAGTCTGGAGAGGGAATCAGAAGACTCATCACAAAAGATTTTGGTGCTTCAAAGAAATACGAGCATGAATTCCTCGGCTCGGCTGGAGCGGCGGCTATTTTAAATAAATTGGAAAAAATTAAAGGAAAAACTGACAAAGAAACAGCACAGCTTAAACAAAATTACGTTAATCAAATTATAGAGGCTAATCCTGAAGGTGCCTCAAAAATGTTCGGCATTGACTTGCAGTATGGAAATATAACACCGGAAAGTTTTGAAAAAACATTGGTTTCCTCCAATCAAGGCAACAAGAACTTTGACAAGAATTATTATAAGACAGTGGGTGCGTACTGGGATGTCAACACCCCGCAAACATCGGGCGACCAACAGAGCATGGCGAACGCCTTTCAGCAGGGAAACCTTAAAATGACGAAGGCCAACACGCTGGCGATACAACGGGCGGTGGATGCCAAGTCAAGAATGGAGGATGCGTCAAATGTTGGACTAGACAGAATTGGCGGCGGACAGCCAGCGACAGACCCAATAGACCCCGATGCAGACCCGAACAAGCCTTACGGAAACCTGACCTTCGATGTCTACGGCAGACCCATCACCAACTATGACTACACAGGTGGCCCGGAGCAGCTTTACTTGGGCGGCGGATGGAAGAAAGACGGAATTTACGCCGGCTACCCTTGGGGGCCTCATACTTTTAAAGAGGGGGGAATAGCGAACTTCAAGCCTTATGGTTATTAGTCGCTCTCAAATCCCTTTCCAAATCACGAAAGTTCCAGTAAAAAAGAAGAAGAAAAAAAAGAAGAAGAAAAAGAAAAATGAGAAAATGTCCTCCAAAGATTAAAATTGGATACAAGGAAATCGACATTGAATTCATCAAGTCTGACTTCGCCAAGCAGACGGACAGCTACGGCGAGTACCACCACCGCTCAAACAAGATTGAAATACAGCAGGACTTGAATGACGCCGACTATGCGAATACATTACTGCATGAAATTTTACATGCCATAGCCTACGAAATGAGCTTGACGCAGGAGGGCAACATTCTGGCAAAGGACACAAGCGAAGAAATTGTCATAAATTCCATGACCAACGGGCTGATGGGTGTCATCAAAGACAACCCGTGGTTTCTAAAAATTCTGCAAGAAAACATTAACAAGAAGTAATCTAGTCATCCCTCCCATATCTCCTAGTTAGAATCATTCTAACCCTATCCCACAGCAATCTCACCCTAATTTCCCTCACCGTCCTCGGTTCACGCAGGGCAATCTCATCCAATTCCATTTTACATTTTATCAGTTTTGCTTCCCAATTCATTTTTCCCTTTCCCTTTGACATTGAATACAACCCCCTATTTTAATTTACTGACACCTTGTTGTGTCTTCTCCTATATACTTTAATTTCCCTTTTTACTTTTTTCAAATGCGATGTGGCGAGTTTGAGTTTTCTCTCCCAAATTTTTTCCCTTTTCAGCATTCTAGCAAACCTATGCAAGATGACATCTTTTTTAGGTTTGGGTTTTTCTTCCTTAATCAAAGATTCCTTAGTGAACTTTGATTTGATAATTTCCACATCTTTGAGCGATAAAGGTTTGCGGTTAAACATCCTTGTTCTTCTGTGTTTAACATTATCTCTATAACCATAAGAGTGCATAAGTTCGTGGGCGAATAATTGAGATATGTCTTCAATAGTATTATCTGCACTATATTTTAATAAGACATCCCAACCCTTGCCGTAGACTTGGCCAACATAAGCAAGACCAGAATATCCATAAGCACGATTTTGAATCTGCACTTTAAGACTTTTCCAGTGTTCTAGTCTGCCTTCAAACTTGGCAATCCTATTATGAACCAAACTAAACAGAGACTGTAATTTCTTATTGTCTAGATTGGTTGTGTTTTTAATTATCTTCATAACTAAATTCCCTTAATTGCGAGGGTCATATTCACTTGTCAAAGAACAGTATTTTTTTTAAAAAATACGTCCTATTGTACCACGCCTTTTTTTGCGTTTTTGAAATCTGACGGAACCTCCTCAAAAACTGGAGGTCGGCTTTAAGTGGGCAATCAGAAAAAAAGTGAAAATAAATTACTTGACAAGATTTTTGTCAATTTTAAAATGTAAAAGTTTTGTGTCGGTAATGTGAAAAGGGGTGGATTTTTACACCACCCTTTTATCTTTCTTTCCTCTCATATATCCTAAACTTTTAAGATATTTTGCTGTTTCTCTTCCTCGTCTAACCCCCTCATCCTCTGAATACCACCACAGGCTTGGTTGTTTGGGCGTTATCTTTTGTCCTATAAGTTTTGAGAACTTGTCAACGTCATCGTTGTTTTTAAAATGCACAGCAATTTTTCTGAACGATGTTAAATCCATAATTTTACTTCAATCTTCCATCATTTGTTTTCACATACTTTAAAAACCTAGTAATTTCCCCTTTGTCTTTCAGCAGATAACTCAAATCAATTGTCGCATAATTTTCGTCTTTTTCAAAATCCTTCAAGTAATAATCGCCGTCTTTGTCAAAGTGAAAAAAGGTATACCCCAAATATCTTTTCCTACGGCATATTAATACAAAATTATCGAATCCCTCTAAGTTCAAATATTTTGGCTTTAAGAAATTAACATGGGATTCTTTTCTACCAGATTTGCAAAATACCTCATCTTCATGCTCGGATGCGGAGTAACCTCTTCTCCATCCACTGCTGTATTTAACAATTTTTCTTTTTCTGAAGATATGAAACAGATTTAATATCCTGTTATAAAATTCCCTATATGATTCTGGGTATGATAATTGTGACTGCATATTTCCTATATTAAGCATGCATTCCTTTACTTTATTTCTGTAGTAGGTTTGCAATTCCTTGTTTGCTTGCTTCCTGTTTAAAATTTTTCGGCATTCCTCCAACTGCTTCCCCATTTCAACAATTTGCCTTTCCGTCTTTCGCAGGAGACTGAACTTACGCCTCAACTTTTCTTCCCAAAACAACAGCGGCTTCATCTTCTTTTCCAACTCTTGCGTTGCTTTTAGCATTATCTGTTTTTCTTTTTCTAATTTCTCTTCTTCTTTTTTCTTTCTTATCTTTTCTTCTTTCTCGGTGCGTTGCTGATGAATGACTAATTCCTTTTGAACGATGTCATCTACGTCTTTCACGCTGCACGAGAACCACTCCCCAACCATGCTCTTAACATTGTTATTGCTTTCCAAAAAATGATGGACTATTTTCTCTACGCTGCTTGCGTGTCCACCCAAGTTGTATTGCTTAATGAGAGACAGGGGAAAGGGACATCCCGTCTGAATGGATTTTAATCTGCTGTCTGGATTATTGGAGATGCCAATCTTGTATGTCTTCTCCTCATCATTTCCAATGATATATAATTGTGTGTCAGTCATAATCGGACTGCCGCATCTCTCCGGGTTCCAAGGCACATTAAAAACCCACTGCTAAGGGAATAACAGTGGGTTTAGGAGCAAAATAAATAAACTTATACATAGTTACCATTTTTATTCAAGTTTGGTCAAGCCTGTTTCAGAGGATGTCTTTCGTGTATTTTTCACCCGTGATTCCATCAGTGTAAATCTTCTTCTTATTGTTGCTTGGGAATTCATCATACCCCGTTTTATCAGGGTGGGGGAGGGCGTCTCTCGTGATTAAATCACGAAAGTCTTCTAAATTTTCCTCTTCTTTAATCTTATCCCTATTTTTATCAAGTTGTTCTCTTTCATCTGGCGTTGTTATCCTGTGTTGACTGTGTTCCTGTGCTTTCGTTATAGCCTCAGACACCAGTCCCCTCTTTGTGACTAACTCCTCATCCAGTTTCTTGTATTTCTCCTCATCCTTACGCTGATGCCCCTTGTAGAGCTTCTCGCACAACTCTGGCGTTGACAGAAGAAAATCATCATAATCGGTAAAGACACCCGACCACTGGATGATTTTCGTTCCGCTCGTCAGCGTGGAAATCCTACGCTTAAAGTGGTGAACTGTTTTCTCATACGCCTTGCTGAGGTATTCCTCCATCTTCGACTTTCCAATAGTCCTTTGCTCCCCCGTATCAAATTCAAGCAGCCACAGGGGTTGCTCAAACAACTCCGTCTTGGTGTTGGTTCCGCCCTCATCTATCTGAGTGACGTTACTTATCTCTATGCTCATCTTCATCTCCTATTATTTCTTTCTTTGCACTGTCGTAGCAGTAAATCTCATAATTTTTAAAACACATTTTATTCTCCTCACAAATTTTTTTGTATCTGTCGTACAATGTCTCCAGTATCATCCCCCTAATCCTACTCCACTCTGGTCTGTGTTGCATACCAATCATGGATACCCTGCTTTGGGTATCTCACCCGACCATTCTCCAGTTTAACAAATTCAGGCCCCTTGTTTTTATATCTCCAGTATCTAAGCGTCCACGTTGAGATGTCAAGCAACTTAGACAATGTCCTTTCGTTGAGCAATTCATTTTCAATATTAAGTTTGTCCATTGAAGACCTCCTTCAACGGCAACAGCACGAATTCCGCATCGTCATTGTCTCCGCCGTTTTTCTTCTTGTCCATGTGTTTTCGTGCAAGCTCTTTTAACTTGCCCGTTGGAAACAACAGCGTGCAATATGTTTCATCTCCATCAGCTAAGACGTGTGCCCACCACTTAGCCTCCGTCACGGCGATGCCGCTTGGATTTCCCTTGTACTTGTATTCAATGGCGATGTTACCAGTCGTCTTCCATATGTCACGCTCGGTCTTCACCTCTATCTTATCGTTTGACAGCATGTCAGCCAGTCTCTTCTCCCTGACCTTCCCGTACTGCAAGTCTATATCAAATTTATTCGTCATTTCTTCTCCAATTTATTAAAGCCACCATCGTCAACAAAGTAGTAGCTGTTATCCAGTTGAATGACATCCCCAACACTCATTGACGTGTGAATGACATTAATTTTATTATCTTTCATCTTTTCTTGAAACGCCTGCCCCTCCTCGCCACTGTAGCCAGATAATGGGTTTCTGTAGTCGGAATTGAACTGCGTCATCAACGCCATACACTTGTCCAATTCATAACCACGCACTTGCAACGGCTGTGCCTCTATCTTTGTTTCAAAGTTCTCCCAGACAACCTCGTGTGTCTCTCTGAGGTTTTTGATGGTCGGCTTCCTGCCGGTGCCCATACTAAAATTAATGAAAGTTTCCGTGTTCGTGTACCATATCCTAATCATTTTATTTTCATCTCCGCTCGTTGATTCGCTTCCTTTGTTTGAATTAAGTCAATCCATTTTAAATATGTTTTATATTTAACGGATGCCTTGTTCTTGGCCTCTCTCGCCTCGCTTAAATTTTTTATGTAATTCGCATACTCTTGTTTTGCGTGAGCATAGTAAACGGCTTTAGTTACTGGAATGCCCTCATCCAACAGGGGGGACACCAGCCTTCCCTCTAAATTCTTTTTAGTGTCATCCAACATGCCAAAGGCGGCATCCTTCTCCGCCCAGTCATCACCCAAGTCTTCCGCCCTCTTCATCAGGACGTTCGGGTCAAATCGGTTGTATTCTATATAATCTTGAGACATAACTCCTTCTTCTTAATCTTTTTCTCCAGTTTATTTCTAACCTTTTCATTATACTCTTTAAAGCTCTCGCACAAAATATGGCAGTTTCTACATAAAGCGACCAAATTGTGCGGGGTGTCCTTTTTTTTGCTTCCTCCGGAACCTCTTCGGGACAAATGATGGCAGTCGTTTGCAAAATTCGCTTCGCATCCATCGCACAGCACCTGCTCCTGCGAGAAGGAGGAATCTGCATACCCCCAGAATTTTAAATAAATTCTGACGTGTGGCTTCATTAATACGGTATGTCATCTAGGTCATCGGGTTCTGATGAAGGGTCAACCTTCAAAGGTTTTTCTTGTTTTTCTGCCACTTGAATATTCAATGACGGTTTGGCTCCTTCATCAACTTTGTTTCTCCATAAGCCAATTGTGTATGCCTGACCCGGCTCCAAAACAACCCTCTCCTTAACCGTGAAGTTTGAATTGCTGTAGCTAGGTTTGTTGTCGTTCTTTTCCTTGTATTCGTTCTTAAATAATCTCATATAAAACATTAGCCTTTTCTCCTTTGTGTTGTGTGTTGTGGTGTTTTATCATTTTTTTTTCCGTTCTTCTTCTCCTCTTTTTTCACATCAAAATTTTGATTGTGTCCATCCAAGTCATCCTTCTCACCCGTTGATATTTGAAACAGCGACCTCATGAATTGTTTTAAGCAGTAAGACATACTGCTGCCCATTGATTGTCCCCCCGTCATGGAAACAAACATGTTTCTTCTTGGTGTATACAACCAAGTATCGCCGTTGGCGTGCGACAAAATGAATTTGTATACAATGTGCATCCACGGATTTTTCGCTCCGTCTCTGGACACGGTGCAACTCTCTTCATCCATAATTATAATCAAGCCGTGCTTCGCACACAGAGGATTAACCGCTTTCAGAAAGTTATCTATGCTTGCATAACTATAGTTTTGAAATTTGTTTTCATCTTCTTTCTTCAGCATTTTAATGTCACCCATGACACCATTTATAGCCGTGGCTATACTCTTGGGCAGCTTGTGAATAACGGTTTCACTCATCATGGGATATCCGTTTCCATTGTTTCTATAATTATTTTCTTCTTGCTCTACGCTCATTTTTTCTCCTTTTAAACTCGTATTCTAACCCTGATGGGTCTGTTATAATATTTCTCCAACACATGCTTATCAACAAATCTTTTGTGTCTGGAAACGCATATCTCAACATATAATTTGACGGCATCAAAAAAATTACCTTTATTTTTGTGGCTGTCGTTTAAATCCTCTTCATCCAACCATTCAATCATTTTTTTTCTCCTTGATTAATTTCATCCATTTAACTCTGGGGCCGTGGTAGTATGCCATAGTCCACTCGTTATTCCAGTTTTTGTGCCAATAATATTGTAAATAGAAAGGTAAGAAGCTATCCCAGTCTTTTGACATTTCTTCATTTTTGTCCCCTTCATATTCAGCCAGAGTCAACTCCGACATCACACCCCCCAGACCTTCTTTCTTGCTGCAATCAACTCTGGTGAATCCCAAAACCAATCGTCTACATTGGGGTAGCACATATCCGCCACCTCATTCTTATCATTGCAATTATATAACAGGGTGTCCATCGTCCTTATGATTTTATACGCCTCCTCCAAGTGCTTTTCCCTGTCTTCCAACTCATACCAGATGCCCTCCGTCCTGTAAGATACTATTTTTGTTTTCCTGTCCGTCACCTTATGTGGAACAAGATATAACAGGACAGCATCGCACTCCAGTGCTTTGCTGTAGAGGGCAATCTGTCTAGCGTGGGAGGATGCTAATTTTGAGGGTGTTCGCTTTGTTGTTTTTAAATCCACAATTGTTTTTTTCCCTGTAGACATATCTTCCAAAACAAAATCCGTATAACCATAAAATTTATACTCATGCAACACGCCTTCAATCTTTGCTTGATAAGTGTGTAGCTTACCAAGATTGTTTTGTATTTCTTTTACCGCTCCTTTAATTAAGTATGGTATTGTCTCTCTCTCGGTGTGGTAGTTTTTCATATCTGGATTACATTTTTCATCAAATTTTTTTAGAGCCAGTTCTATGCCCTCATCTTCGGTTGCTATTCCCTCCAATATGGGTTGCACTCCCTTTTCAGTGCAGGTTCCCCTCATCATTGCACAATTAGTTGGAAAATCATATCCAAATATTTTACGCAGACACCACTTTGTTCTATAACCGACAAAATCATTTATGCTTGACGGCGACACCACTGGTATACTATATTTCTCTAATCCGGCGGCGGGTCTATTAGGTATAATCATAATGTGTTTTTTACTAAATTTAATGACAAATAGCAATGGTTAATAAGTCAAAAAGAAAAGGTTCTAGAAGGGAGTACCAGATGAGAGACTGGTTCAAGGAACTGGGATTGCGGTGCAAGAGGGTCATTCTCAGTGGAGCTTTGGGTGGAAAGTTTTCTGGTGACTTGGATTTATTCCTCCCCAGACAGCGAAAGCCAATCAAGGTGGAAGTCAAGGGACGAAAGACGGAGCCTGCCAAGACTCTGCTTGGATGGAAGAAGGACTGTGACATACTCATCGTCAAGGTTGACAACAAACCGCCTTACTTTCTCCTTGACGAAGACATAATGAAAGTGATTTTAAGCAGGGTTAAATGACAAAAAGACAAAAAAAGTTGTATGATTTTATAGTTAAGTATATTGGGAGATATGACATTGCCCCTAACTATGTTGAAATGATTAGGCATATGAGGTTGGCAAAAAGCAGCAAGTCCGTTATATTTCACTATCTGACGGAGCTTGAAAAAGAGGGTGTCATTAAGAGGACGCCTGCAAAATGGAGAGGGATAAAAATAAATGAGCGAAGAAATACAACTACCTTACAGTGATTTATATCACGGAGACTGGAGAATGGGATGCTCTGGTTTTACCGCACAGCAAGAAGGCATATATATGAGATTATACACTAACTTGGGCACTCTGAATGGAAGGGGATTGCCCAATAATTTTAATGTAATAGCGAGGATGGTTTTAGACCACAGCGATATTCCAGAGTTCGTGGAACAACAGAAAGCTGATTTAATGCTGGTCATTAATCAAAAATTAGTGCTCATTGATGGAAAATACCATCAAAAAAGGCAGAAAAAAGACAGAGAGAAGAAAGTTGAAAAAATAATGCTTAAAAAGTTAGCAGGGAGTAGGGGTGGTCTAGCAAAACGTGTAGCATTGCGTAAGCAGAATTCTACCATGGTATCTGACTCTGATTCTTATATAAGCATATATAAGCATATATGGGATAGCCTGTTAGTGAAGAGGGGTTCAAGGCCGGTTGGTGAAAAAAGCTACATAGCTCACGCCACGGAGATAGACCCGGAACTGATAATAAATAAATTTAATGAACTGTGTAAGCAAAAAGCTGATGACCCAAAATTCATACCTCACTTCTCAACTTGGCTGAATCATCACAGGTGGGAGGAGGAACTGCCCACTGACAAAATAAACATACCAGTAGATTCAAGCATTGTTGAATCAAGGCTTAAAATGTTTAAAAATGACAAAATTACGCCATTTTTAAAGAGTTTTGCCCTAAAAAATGAGCAGGATGTTAAAGATGCAGTCAATAAGGGGGATTTATCTAAGGAGAGAGCGATAGAGCTAGGCGTAAACATTGGCTAAGAAAATAAGGTCAAGAAAAAGAGGAAGACCGAGAATAGACAGACCTCTTCGTGATAAGGGTACGCCGGAGTCGTTAATTAAGAGGTTGGCTCTTGTTGGTGAAGGAGACCCAACCATGTCATCCACGCCAATTGATGTTATGTTTACCCGAAAAATTATTAATCCCAACCAATATAACGCAGGCTTGACTTACTGGTATCTCTATACGAGGGTTTTCGGCAAACCCTACCCGCAATCCAACACGGGGAAATTGTTATCCCCCATTTCTGGAAGGTCTGTGGAAAGCATTGTAAAAAGGAAGGACATAGAGCATCACACCCTGTTGGATGAGTGCCTTACTTTCATTAAGAAGGAGGTTGGCTCAAGAGGTTATAACTCGATGAGAGCGGTTATTATATTCCAGCAGTATCCTAATTACCTATTTTACCTGAAGCCGAAGCCGAGAGACAACCCAAAAAAAATGATTATCCGTGACGCCCTCGACTCCATAATAAAATTCTTTGATACTAAAAAAAAGAAACGCTAAAGTTCCTCCAGTTGCCGTATCAATTCCTTTACTTTTTCCTTGTACTTTTTGTCCTCTGCGTATTCGTCCAGATGGTTCACTAGCTCATAGACGTCAACGTCATCAACCGCCCACTGGTGAAACAACTTGTCTTGGAATTCCCTGTATGGATTTCCATGTGCCAGTAAATCCATGTAGTCGTCAACCGAGTCGCACCAAGTGTGGTATCGCTTTACCTTTCTGCCGTTTTTGGATTTAATGTAATCCTCACCACTCACAGCCTTGATGCCGAATAAATTATTACCATTTGTTGCAAAGCGACTCTTACCCCAATCCGACTCCAGTATGGCTTGAGCCAACACCAGATTGATGGGTATCCTCTCCGGGGATTTAACTATGGCGTTGTACTGCAAGGCACAAGCCTTGACCTCTTCAATGAAATCTAGGTCTATGTCACCATTGAGCGTGTTACATAGAAGCAGTAGCGTTGCACATATATGTTTCATTATTGTTCCTCATCTGTTCTTTATACTGTTTATCGTTTCTGTGATATAAAATATACACTGCACAATCGTGCAGACTTTTTAATATCCTAGAGTTAGAGAGAATAGGGCAGTTAACCTGCCCTACATTTATTATTCGTGAATATTCCATTTGTATTCAACGTATCGCACAAAATCCTCTAGATTTTCACAGAAATGTCTCCATTTATAGTTCATTTTTGTTTCATCTTCATTTTTGCGACAGGCTAAATTAAATACACGCCTTAACTTATAATCCCATCTGCGATATAAGTAAGAATATCCAATATTTTCATTAACCAAACTTGTTTTGCTTGTATCTTCTACAAAATCAACCTTGTTTTTAAATTTTGGTCTTACATAGTGTCTGGGTTCATCACTACACAATCGTGCAGCATCTTTGATATCAGAGTAAACCTCCACACAGCGATAAATATCATTGTGTATGTATCCCCAAATACGCCACAGAGTAGACACAATTTTTTCTTTAATTCTTTTCATCATCACCTCGCTTTCTATGGTATTCATCCATTGTTTTGTATCCCAACTCCTTCGCCCATCGGCGTTTTGTCAGGATTTTCTTCTCGCTGTCAATGATGACCTC
>Ga0208156_1000478_pt1 | contig 15215 bp, 20 predicted proteins | sample 1_EtaG_FD_184073 | JGI IMG/M metagenome (GOLD analysis project Ga0208156, IMG submission 184073) | Marine viral communities from the Subarctic Pacific Ocean - 1_ETSP_OMZ_AT15124 metaG (SPAdes) (version 2) | ecosystem: Environmental > Aquatic > Marine > Oceanic | place: Pacific Ocean | collected...
ACGCATGAAGGCTATGTAACTATACGGAAATCTGGCACACCTGCCACCTTTGCCTGTTATAGTGTTACAGGGGCTGTAACGGATAGCACAGGATGGTTGCAAGTACCAGTAACCCATGTTGCCTCCAACGGCACAATATCAAATACCGACACACTTTATATATCATTTACCCGTACAGGTAATGTCGGTGCAACAGGTTCAACTGGGGCAACAGGACCAACTGGACCAACAGGACCAGCAGGTGCAGGTAGTGATACTCCACCTGATAATGTATTCAGGATACAAGATAATGTTGACACAACCAAGCAGATAGCATTTGAGGCTTCTGGTATATCAACAAGCACTACAAGAACAATTACCATGCCTGATAGAGATATTACTCTTGGTACAACTCTTGGAACTAATAATATCTTAACAAATGCTAAAACAATATCGGAAAACATTACCTTTGCAGGTACAGAAAATGGTCTTTGTGTAGGAGAGATTGCTATTGCAAATGGATATACAGTAGTGGTTAGTAATGGTTCAAGATGGACAATTCTTTAGAGGAAAAACTTTTTAGTCAGGAGGAAAATTGAATGGGGCAGATAGATTTAGATGGTTCAAACAGTACGCTGAAAGCCGATGTTATCAGGGGGCAAACTGGTACTACGGTTAAACTGGGTGGAGTTCTTGATACGGATGGGAACTACATCCAAACAGAGAAGGGTGGAGATTTAACTTCAGCTTCTCCACTCGTAATTGACACAGATGGCGATTATTTTGATGTGACAGGTACAGTTAGTTTTGCTGCTATGACGGTTGCTGCTGACAGGCAATTCACTTTGCAGTTTGATGGAGTGTTGACAATGACACACCATGCTACTAATTTGGATTTACCAAGTGAGGCAAATATTACTACCGCAGCAGGTGATGTAGCAACCTTTCAGTCTACAGGTTCTAATACAGTTCAATGTGTTTCTTACACACGAGCAGATGGAACTGCAATAATTACAAGTGTGACTAAAGGTGGAGACATAGCATCGGCATCGCCTCTCGTTATAGACACGGATGGTTCTTATTTTGATGTAACAGGTACAACAAATTTTGCAGCCATGACCGTAGCTGCTGACCGTCAATTTACTCTCCAATTTGACGGTGCTTTAACAATGACTCACCATGCTACTAATCTGGATTTACCAGGCGAAGCTAATATTACAACAGCAGCAGGTGATGTTGCAACCTTTCAGTCAACTGGTTCTAATACGGTTCAATGTATTAACTATACAAAGGCAGATGGAACGGCAGTTGTGGTTGCTGGTGGTGGAAATAAAACTATATTTGTTAGACTTAACCACGATGATAGTTCTGCTATGATAGGATCTACTTTGCGGCTTGGTGGAGTTTTATTAGCAGATGGGGCTACAGATTTAGGACAAGCAATATGGACTATTCCTGATGATTTAACATCTATTACCAATATAGACTTTGTATGGGTTACTTCAGCAGCTTCGGGAAATGCACGATTTGGATTTAATGCAACTGCCATAACTGGAAACGAAGATGCTAGTGCTGGTGATGATGATTCGATTGCAGAGGCTTCCTATGCAACAAGTGGTGCATGGTTTAGAGATGAAGTTGATGTTGCTGCTATGGTAGACGGTATTACATTAACAGCAGGACATGAAATGTTTATAGGTGCAAAAAGATTTGGTGGTTCAGGTTCAGATACATTATCGGCTACTGTATTTGGTTTAGGATTCAGAATAAATTATGCTTAATATAGATTAGGAGGATAATAAAATGGCAAAATATGTTTCGTTTAAAAGTAATGGTGATTTATATCAATATGGCAATTTAGAAAGAACACTTGTAGGAATAAAAGCCGCAAAAGAAAAAAACGGTGTAAAGGTTTTTGCTATTACGGCTAATCAATTAAAAGAATTGAGAGATGATTGTGATGCAAGTGAATCTGGTGGGGTGGTTACTATAATCAAATCTGCTGAATGGTTGGAAAATAAAACCAATGAGGCTTGGAGAAAGATAAGGAAAGAGAGAAATCAACTCTTAAAGGATAGTGATTACACAATGCTTAAAGATTATCCTACAACCGTTTCTGAACAGGAATGGACAACCTACAGACAGGTACTTAGAGATATACCACAGGATTATGATAGTCCAGATGAAGTCGTGTATCCAGATAAGCCTGAGTAAATAATTAATTTAAGGAGAGAATAAATGGGACAGATAGATTTTGATGGTTCAAATAGTACGGTTAAAGCCGATATTATCAGGGGGCAAACTGGTACTACGGTTAAACTGGGTGGAGTTCTTGATACGGATGGGAACTACATCCAGACAGAGAAGGGTGGAGAATTAAAAACGAAATTTAAATCTTATTTATAAAAATGGAAGCTAAAGAGATTAAAAAAATTGTAGAGGATGCAGTAGAGGGTAAAATAAAAGATTTATATATTAATTGTGAACATCATCATGCTGATCATCAAAAAGTAAATAAACTTAAATATGATGATATTGATTTTTTGATTGCAGCTAGAGAATTTGTAGAAGCTCTTAAAGATACATTCTGGAAAACATTAGTAAGAGCTTTAGTTGTAGTTTCTCTTAGTGTTGTTACAGGTGGGATATATGCTTATTTTAGATACAAACATTAAGTCCAATCCACTAAAGAGAATTTATATATGCGGGGAGTATACAACTTTTTCCCATTTTTCTTTAGTGGCCTCCACCCCCACAATTCTAGATCAGCATATCTTAACCATATAGGGGCATAAGCATTTTCTAACATTTTCTTCTTATGAGCAGCGAAATCAGTACCACAACTTTGAATACCACATACATTCCTTCTATCTGGAAAGAGAGCAATAATATCAATGATACCAAAGAGATCTATTCTAACACCTGTTCTCTTACCAATTCTTCTTTGTGTTAAAGGATCTACTCTGAACTGTAATGCTCCAGCATTAGCATTAAAGCGTTCAACCATTCCACAAAGTGCTCCTTCTTTCTTCAGAGCTTTTAATGTTCTTTCGGTTGCTTTACTCAATTATTCTTCCAATTCTTTCTTGCATCTGATTTAGTTGGTTTTATACCACTAACTCCATCACCCTTTTTAACATCATAATGTCCATCAGGTATAGCGTGAGTTTCAACTTCAGCACCACATTTAGGATTAGGACAAACAGCTTTCATATAACCATCTACTCTACAAAACACATTCATTTGTGAATGGCATTTAATGTTAGCACAAGGAACAGCTTCACCATCATCCGGGTTTTTATTATTATTCCAGAATCCAACCATAGGATCATCAACAGGAATAGAAACTTTATCTTTTCTACAGAAATAAAAGTCTTTAGTTAAACCATGATCTGAGTGTTGTGCTCTCTCAAACGGTTTCTTACATAACGGACAATTCGGATTATTCATTCCTAAAACTTGCGTTGTCATTTCTTATACCTTTTTCCTCTCCACCCTTCAGCTTCTATTGGACAACCTTCAGCCCAATCTGGAAGAGTTGTTATTATAGAAATAAAAGTTTGTAATGTATTACACCCTTCTGGAACTTCAGCAACAATTTCATCATGTACATGGAGTATAACTTTATAATCATGAGTTTCAACTCTCAACATAGCTTCAGCTAATAGATCTCTTGCAATAGCTTGTACAATGTTTTCTACTAATTTACCTCCCCATGCAAACTGTTCGGTATATTTATTACCTAATGCTACCCCTGTAAAACCTAATCTATCATTAGTTTGATTAAATTCTTCTTTTCTAGATATTTTAGGATAATGATAAGCTAGTTTTCTTCCAGAAGGTAAAGTACAATATAAAAAATTCTTAACTTTTTCCCAATAGATTTTAGTAGTATTTGCTTTGTTATAATTAAAAGTTCTTTTTCTATATCTAACAGCATCCATAGCTGCTTCTTCTACTTTATACCAGAAGTTTACAATGTTATGATTCTTTTTTCTAAAAGCAGTAACTGCTTGTTGTGCTAACGATTCAGAAATCTCTTGCCCCATGCTTGCACAAGTATCTTTAAACCTTTCAACGCCCATACCATACCCACAACCGAGTACCGCAGTTTTTCCAACAAACCGCATGTCTTTAGTAATTTGATCTGTTCGATATATTGCTTCTGCCATTTTAACATAACTATCTTCTCCCTTTCTATATTCATTAAGAGCTTCCCCTTCTCCAGCAATCCATGCTAATACCCTTGCTTCTATAGATGCAAAATCTACAACTAATAGTTCTTTACCGGGAGCAGCAACAAGTGCTCCTCTAACACAACTACTTAATGCATCCATAACATTAGGATAAAGAAACTTAAAGGCTTTTAAATTTCTTTTCTTTATGTTCTTTATACATAACTCAATATCTTTAACAGATCCTCGTGGTAGGTTATGAGGCTGCACTATTTTCCCTGTCCATCTTCCAGTAGATGCTCCATGATATACTAAAGTATCTCTTAATTTACGATCTGAACAAACAGCATTTTTAATTGCTTGAAATTTCTTTACAGAAGTTTTACCAACTTCTTGTCTTAAACGCAAAACATTTAAAACTTTACCAGAACAAACTTCACTTAATAAAGTTTTGGCTACTGATTCTTTATCTAAAGAATCAACATGAACACCAACTGAAGCCATCCAATTTCTCATTCTAGCAACTTGTGAGCATTTATCTACATAGCCATTTGTAAGAATTTGTAATTTTGCATTACATTCTTTAATGTATTCTTCTGCCAAATATAAGGCTGCATAAACAAGTTCTTGATCTATTTGAATACCTCTAGTATTAATCATTTGATCTAGAAACCAAAGTTCTTGTTCTTTTTTACTTAACTGAGGTAGTGAGTTATGGATAGCTCTTTCCACTTCAACATCCTTAACACAATAGTCATATAATTTCTGGAAATCTTCTGGATCTTCAAACCATTTATTTTTATTATTTTTAGAAATCTTACGAGGCTTACACATTTTTAACATAATGCGTTTACCTTCCATATTCTTTTGTTCTTTTAATTTTAATGCAATAGCAGCATTTTCTAATGATCTAGGTAAGGCATGAGTAGCAGCTAAAGCAGCGGTACATCTCCATTGCCTTAATGGGATTGCTGGCCACCCATACTTTTTAACTAGAATATTATGCCATATATAATTTTCAAACATAGAATTATGAGCAACAAAAAACATATCTTTATATAAAACTCCTTCAGGATAGCAGCCCCAATTATCATATTTATACGCAACATGACCTTCACTAAAGGCATAAGCCATACACAAGATCTCCGTAGATGGGTGCGTAGAATAATTCCACGCACCCACCTTCCCAAGATCAACTTCAGATCGTGTTTCAAAATCTAAATGTATCAATCTAGTATTGATAATGTATCTCCCACAACTTTAGTTTCTGGAGTTGCTTCATCTTCTGGTACAACTATTTCAGAAAAATCTGCTTCAGCACTTGCTCCACCAGTTAAAGGTTCACCATCATTTACTTTCATAAGATTCTGAAGTCCTACTGATACTCCATGCTTACCCATATAACTCCAGCAATATGCATTAACTGTTGCAATAGCATAACACCCGGCATAGAAATCTTTAGGGTTTATGATAGGTGTTTTAGTTTCATCGAGTACTCCCGGAGCTTGCATACTATTTGCAGTACAATACATTGTACCAGCATAACCTTCATAAGTTTGAGTATCACCAACCTTAATAGGCGTAACAAAATCTGATCCATCTGAACATTTTGGAATATTACCATCAGGATATTTAGCAGCAACTGTACGCTTTAACAAATCTTTCAAATCTGAAATATCCTGATCTTTATCAAAGAGCATTACCAAACCATATTTCTCTTTATCGCTGCCCGGTGCAGCTTTAGGTTGAAATACTTGCGGAAAACTAACTCTGAATTTTGGCGTTATTATTTTCTCAAATTCTTTCTTCGCCATTTTTTCCTCCTAATAAAAAATTAAACATCTTTAAAATCTTCTCCAGCACTTTCTTTTACTGCCTTTCTAGGATCTGAATTAAGAACTAATTGCAATCCATTATTCGGTTTTTCAATGTATGGTAATAATTCATCATTCTGAAGTATACCTTTAGCCATCTTTTCCATTTGTGCCGGAGTCTTTAACTTTCTTTCTCCATACATTTCATCACCAAATATATTACTAAATGAATTAACTACTGCTTTTGGATCACTCCAGATCCTATTGCTTTTAGCTTTAACCAGCTTAAAGCCCTCAACTGTTTCCCCCCTTTCCGCTTTCGCTTTCAAAGTTAATTGTGCTTCTTTAAGAAAATCTAAAATTCGTGGAGACATAGAAACTAATTTAATTAAATGTTCAGTTGGAAAATCTTTTACAGTTGCAAAATCTTGTTTAGCTATTATCTCAGTTTCTGCCCTGACTTCTGGACAATCTCCTATAGCTGGACACCATTTACAATGATCTCCAGCCCTAAGTGGTGCATTAGTTCTTCTTGTATGTCCTATATGTATTTTAAGTTGTTTTTCAAAATCTTTAAGTTGATCAATAGTATAACTACATCTTCTAACAACACCTTCTGGATGATAAGCATTAGGTTGAATAATATAAGTATCTACTCTATCTACATCTTTTCCTTTAAGAGCACCTAATGCATAATACATCAACTGTTTATTATTATAAACTTCAACTACTCCAACGCCATTCTTATAATCCCAAACCAAAAGCCTGTCAAAAGGTATATAAAGAGAACAATCATTAATACCCCATGCCTCTTTATCCACATCCAGATTAAAAGGTTCTTCAATCGAAAGAAATTGAACTCCAGTACCCAATCTTTTAGTTTCATACTGAATAGCATCAATGTATACAGTAACAGCTTCAACCATATCTTCAGTATATTCAATTTCATAATCTCCAATCATTTCAGTATGCCCAATCCAACTTTCTATATCGAATTTTTTACCTTCTTTAAAACGCTTCAAAAGTTTTTCAGCCATAATATGAGCAGCTGTTCCTTTTGCAGCATCAAAAGATTGTTCTTGTTCAGGAAGTGTAGCAATCAATTTAACACTTCCCGGACACTCCCACCATCTATGACAGGTGGAAGCTCCTAAAGGTGAGTGTTTTATTTCTTGTTCCATGTTCGTACCGCCTCTCTAAACTGAGCTACAATTTTCGACCTTCTATCTTCAGGTACATCTGAAATCTTTTTATAACCCGCTATATTAAGAATTTTCTGAGCTTCTGCTACACCCAAATTAGTTTCACTATCATCAAGATCAACAACAGCACTTGCTTCTGCTTTAAGTTGATCTATTGTTACAGGTTGTGCCGGGGGTGCTGGTGGAGTAGAATCTAAACCCAAAGGATCTTCCTTCTTAGCTTTAGCTGCATTATCAGCTTCAATTTCTTTATTAGTTCTTCGTTTCTTTCTATTTACTGGATTTGACTTTGGTTTTACTTCTGTACCGAATTGAAACTCATTCAATCTACCAATCAAATTATTAATAGCTAAAGTATTTTCATTTATTGCTTGTTCTAAACCCATTTTCTGCCTCCTAAAAAATAAAATTTTCTAAAATTTATTCTCCATCATGTTTTTGTTTCTCTGATAGAGGTTCAAGTACCGCAATAGTATTACGAACAACTGTTATATAAGCCCTCAACAAACCAATTAACTTTACTTTTACTTCTTCTGGTATTCTTCTTGTACTTTCTAAACCCTCTAATTTTTTGGTTTGAGTCTTAACTTCACTTCTTAATGAATGAATCACTTTCATATTATTCTGACCTTCTACATTTTCTGACATATTAATCTCCTAAAATTTTATTAATACTTTTTAACTTAGAATTAATAGTACCTAACATTTGTTCTTCGATTGAATCCTTACATACAAGAAGCTGAACAATAACTTTATCGGCTTCTTGCCCCATTCGCCTTAACCGACCAATACATTGTCTAAAGGGAATCCAATCTACTTCTACAAAGATCATTTGGTGTGCAACTTTCTGAAGTCCATCAAGTCCAACTCCCGCAGCTTTTAACTGCCCAATAAAAACTTTACTCTTTGGATCATTGACAAAATAATTCTTTACATTTTCTCTTTGGCTTATAGTTAATCCTCCAAAAAATTTAACAGGATAATATCTACCTAATGCTTCTGCTAATTGATTAATTACTGATCGATGATAAGCAAACACCACCAGCTTATCTACTATCATTAAAGTATCTTTTATATACTGAATACATTGAGGCAATTTTGCTAAAGCAACTTCTTGTCTTAGTGAGGCAAGTGCTCCCAATTCTGCCATAGGTTTGAAATAGGATGGAAAAGAACATTCAGATTCCAATTTGTTAATCTGAATGTTCTTTTCCATCCTAATGATTTGCACATCAGCTTTAGGCAATGCATCTTTCAAAGTACGCCTCAACATAAACCCTTTCAACATATCCCTTAATTCTAGTTCGTTTGTTGCACCATTTGGCATCGGCTTACCACTAACATGATCATAATAGCCATCACAAAAATGCATAACATAACTTTCATAGGAATCATATTTTCCTAGATGCTTTCTACCTAATGTATATAATAATGGAAAGAGATCTACAGGGCGATTTTCTATTGGCGTTCCTGTAAGCATCCATTTATATTTTGCAGATCTAGCTATTCCAAAAGATCCTAAAACTTTTACAGATCTTTTAGAAGTTAATGTTTTTAAATAATGCCCCTCATCTAAAATGATAACATCCCAATTTCTAGCTTTTAATGAATTAAAAATTCTGTCTCTTTGTAGCAAATCATAATTGATAATGATTACTTCTGCATATTCATCAACTAAAGACTTTCCATTTTCTATAATAGATAAGAGAAGTTTGCGAAGCGACCACTTTCTAAATTCCTCTTGCCAATGAATCTTAACTGAAGCCGGACATATTATAAGAATACTTCTAGCACATATAAAATCACATGCCCTGATTGCTTGAGCAGTTTTACCTATGCCCATTTCATCAGCTAATAAAGCATGATAATTCTCAGCTAAAAAGTTTGCACCAGTAATTTGATATTCTTCTAATTTCATAATTCCCTTTAAAAATTTAGTGGAGTAGGCGGGGCGTAGCTCCCCGGTACTACAGGCTTCATGCTTAACGAAGTGTCAAAGTTTGCTCCGGCTTCCTATACCTATCCCAAAAGGGATTCCACCAAAAAACTTGTATCTGTTTTCGGTCTTGTATATCCATAGCATGCTTCACTTTTATAAGTGTAAGAACCTTTCTTCCAATTAAGTGATTTCATAATTTGAGTAATTCTTATTGAATCTACTTTAGTAATGTTTCGTGGAGATCCATTAAGACAATCTCTCCAGATTTCCATAGGTTTAACATGCAATCTTAATCTACCATCTACCTTTACATTATTTAACCAACTATGAATTATTTCTGCCCATTCATCTATAGGTTTACGCTTTTCTGCTTCTATCCTTGCCATCTCTTTTATCCTATCACTTGATATGTATATTTTCTCAGCACAATTTTTATAGAGATGAACAGCTTCAGCCCAAATCTGATCTATATCCCTTTCCATTTCTTTAACCTTACATACATAATCATCTGGAACTGTAACAGGCCAAAATCTCCTATTTCCAGTAGGATCTGTTAAATAGCCTACTTCATCAGGATTAATTGTTCCAATAAATATGCTTTGGCGAGGTAAATCCTCTGGATTTCGCCTATGTGATAGTCGATGCCTGTCAATTCTACGGCTTAGAAACGATTTCATGGCGTTTATTTCAGCCTTTTTTACGAAACTCATCTCAGATACCTCTATTATCCACTTATTTCGCATACAAGCTACTGTATCCTTACTATGAGGTTCAAGGTGTAGATCAGCATACCAATCCTTTGCAAGAGCTTCTATGAGCATAGATTTCATAGCATCCTGACCACCTTCAAGTACCAATATGTTATCAAATTTGCAACCGGGATCATATATCCTCGCTACAGCTCCTAATAAAGTTTTAGTACCTACTGCCTCAACATAGGGATTATGCTCTACGCCAGCGTAATCGTGAAGCCATGTAAAGACTCTAGGCTTCTCATCCCATACTAAACCCCCTAAATAGTCTTTCAAGGGGTGATATGGGCGTTTGTGCGACTCCAGAAGGATGCCAGCATAGACTCCCGGTATAGAAAGATCATACTTTTGTAGCTCAGCAAACTTACATTGTAGGAAAGTAGCATCATTATCTGTAAAGGGTACTAACATTTTACCCTCTGGATACCAAGGTGGGATTCGTGTAAATTCTACTTCATCTGTAAATAGGTTATATTTGAGTAATTCACATAGTTGAGGAGTAAGATAGAAGTAGGCTAATGTGGTTTGAATATGAGCTTTATAAGTGCCATCCTTTCTTACTTTTGATCCAAATACAGGAGCATTAGGATCTATTTGTTTTTTTTCCTGTGCTGGTATATCTTTGAAATCAGCTTGAGGATTATTAATTCCTAAAGGTGCAGTATCATAACTATAAGCGTTAAAAACCTTTAATTTAAGTTCATTTTCATCCCATTCTGGTTTACATCTAGGATTATATATCTCATCCATAAGGATATAAGTAGCTTCTGGACTTAAACCAAAACTTCTACATCTACAAGCTGTAACATAAGTTTGTTGATCTCCACCATTACCTTCAAATGCAGCTTCTGCTGTTTTCAGATAAGCCTTACATCTTATTACACTTTGTTCATCATCTGAATAGTTTTTGAGTCCTTGAATTTCTTCAAATGTTATAGGTGTGTAAGTTATTAAATCTAATAATGCTGCCGGGGCATCTTGTACATTACATACCTCGCCAACCACAATCTTGTATGGTTTATGTGTTTCGGGATGAATGGACTCAACCCCGACAACAAACCGCCCCTTAGATTTAAATTCTATATCTGGAAATGCTCGCCATTTTTCTTTAACTCTAATATCTTTTGGCTTTTTATAATAAAAATGAAAACCACCTGAACCTGTTCTAACTCCAAAAGTTTTTTTGAAATCAAGATCAACAAGTTTTACTAATCTGTCAAATGATTCTCGCCCTTTTCTGGGAGTACCATCTTCATGATCTTTAGTATCCACATCAATAACCAAATCATCATGCTGCAAACATATACCATAGTTTTTAGTGAAAGATCGAATATCCAAAAAAGGATTTTGTTTAACATTTGGCCATGCTTTCGGTATAGGTTTCTTTCCATTTACAGGGAAAATTCGATACCCCGCTTGTAGATAGTTGTCTATTGCCTCTTCTTTTTGCATAAAATTTTACCAAAAAATTATTTATATTCGTAGGAAATAAAAGGGAATGTTTTCTTAAATACATGAACTTCATCGCAAGTCTCACATCTATGTTGATAAAGAATACTTTTAATATCATGATCATCAGTAATACCTGTAAAAACAGTATATCCTTTTTTACAATGATCACATTTATAATTAACTTTAAAAGTTTTTACTTCTGATTTCATTTCAGGCATATTTAACTCCTAAAAGAATTATCTTTATAATAAGCTCTGAAAACTTCTTCTGCATTAAAATACCAGTAGTGCCCTTTCTTAGTTGCCGGAATTATATTTCTACGAGCTAGGGATCTTATCCATAATGTAGTTGTGTTTAATTTTTTTGCAATTTGTTTTGCTGTTAGATTTCTAGTATGTTGTTTGTTTATCATTTTTATATACAATAATCATACCTATAATAAACCAGAATAGTATAGAAGTTGGTATAACACTAAAGCTAAATAAATTTTGTATTAAATACCCAACAATAGAGGTACTTAATACTATAATTTGTGGGTTTTGGCTTTTCTTTTTGACAATCCAAAAAAATATTGTCAAAAAGAAAAGCCAACAACCTAAACCTACAAGCCCTTTCTCTATTGCAATATTTAGAGGTTCATTGTGAATCTTATTTTGATCTTGTGTAGGAAACTCTCCTCTTGTATAATAATATTGATACCTATATACTTCACTAATATTATCAAGTCCTATTCCAAATACAGGAGATGCCTTTACCATATCAACACCCACGCCCCACATATCTATTCTACTATTAATTGTACTAGGTTGAGTAAAGAATCTTTTCAAAGGTGTTTGTGGAAATGAAAGATTGAGAATAATGATTATACTTATAATTCCAACTGTAATTTTCCAATTAATTTTTCTCCAAATATATATTTGAAATTGTCTTGTATCAGGATTAAAAAACCAAAATCTTTCTTTATACAGTAGTACAAAATACAATCCTGAAACAAATAAGGCTACAAATGCTGCTCTTGTTTGAGTACCGAAAATTGCAAATATAAAAATTACTGCAAAAAATATATAATATTTTTTACCTTGAGCAATTTTATAATATACAAAAGGCAACACCATTATTAAAAATTCACTAAGAAAGTTAGGATGTGAAAGGGTTGAAAACGGTCTTGCAGAACCTTCCATAGCGTAACTCCCTTTCCAATAATAAGGATCTAAACTTACTTGTTGAACAAGAGCATAAACAGAAACAACAAATCCTAAACTTATTAATATAAGAGAAAATTCAGCAAAGTTATTACTTGATAATACTTTTATTACTGTATAGTAAGTAATGAGATAACAGAAAAAAGTTAAAAGACCATCATATCTTTGATATGTTCCATAAAAACTTAATCTCCAATTAACTGATAGACAAGTTGAAATAATTGCAGAGATTAATATTAAAATTATAGATATGTTAAGAGTTTGTTCTTTAGAAATATGCATAGAATTAGTATTGAAAAAAAGTAAAGTATAAATGCTTTTACTATTATAGTATCAGCCCTTGAATAAGGAAAATTAAAGCAAAGTACAATAAAAATGAGATTTAGATATAGTAAATATTTCATAGTATTAAATAATTATGTTGTTAGTCTCTACCAGCACATTTGAACACTACTATCTAGAACACATTTCCAACTAAAAAACGCATAGCCTACCGGGAGACTAACAACGAATTATTTACACTTACAAAACCCCCTCTCTAGAAAAGTTATAAGGTTTTACATAAGCATACATGAGTATACATAAACATACCTTGTTGTCAAGAACTATTTTTAATTATTCTAGCTTACCAGAATCTTGTAATTCAATGTGACAAACTTCTCCTTGTCCGGCTTTCATTCGTTCTAATGCTTCCTTTTCAGCTTCATCTCGGTTATCTGCTTCAATGTCAAAGCATGCAATATCAACCCACCATCTTTTTTTAGTCATAATAATCTCCTTTTTATTAAACAGCCTTCATGAGTACCCATTTTAAAGTTTTTATTTCTTGCAAACAAATCTTCCTGTCCTCAACTACATCAGGTATTTTGCTACCTTTCATGTCTGCAATTACATCAATAAGAAAATTAATTTGTTCCTTTATTTCTTTCTCGCTCACCATCTTCTCATCTCCTTATAAAGTAGCCATTGCTAATTTTTGTAAATCTAATGCTAAATCTTTGGCAATTCCATCTTGATTAGCAAGTAAACTAATAGCGTTTGCTAATCTCCATTTATTCTTATCTTGTGGTAATGATACAACTGGAAGTGGTGCATCATAAGTAGCTTTAACACTTTCAGCAAGTTCTTTAGAAAAACCTTTCTTTCTCATTTTTGCTATTTCAACATTAATATCAATAGGTACATCTTGCATAGAATTTGTTATTTTTTGTCTAACTCCTCCTTGCAAATCTATAGAACTTTTAACAGCATCACTAACCATAGATGCAACTGCTCGGTTATCAAGATCATGAGTTTCATTAGAAATTGATATAATACTCTCTTCTCCCATGTTAAAGCGTTTTCCAATATGAACTGATCGCATAACATCTGTACCCAACATAAGATTTCTGCAAGTAATTCGTAAGACTACAAGTTCAATCTGTAATGCACAAGATCCGTAATCACCTGTAGTAATTGAAATACCTAAAACTATGAACTCATTTTCACTTGGTTGGAAAACTTCCGGGAGAATGAAACAAATATTATAACGATAATCGGTGTTAGTACCTGTATAAGGTACATAGCCAGCTTGTAAAGCACTCTCAACGAAGCCATGGATTATTGGTGCACCATCCATCCTCCGATAGCTAGGTGAGAGCACTCCTTTAATTTGTTCATCTACTCTACGAAGTAACAACCCATCATCATTTAAACGATGATGTAAAATATTTAAATTATTTTCAAGGAGTTTTGGTTCTCCCATGTTGAGTAAATTATCAGCAAATGCTACAGGAATTTTCGTTCTTGCTAATAATTGATTCCGGGCATGGCGTGTAAATGTATAAAAATTACAATTTTCATTTCTAACATAACAGCCAATTTCATTCCCAACAGTTAATTTAAAAGCCTCCGGCTTTGCTATAATATCCTCTCTCCTATCCCATTCTTCTTGAATTTCTTGTAAAATACTTGGCACTTTTATACTTCCATCTGCAATAATACTATTTAATTTTTCTGCTCGTGTATCCATAATATTCTCCTTGCATAAAATTTAAAAAAAAATAAAATTACCTATGTTATCCCTCCTTTCTTTTTTTCTCGAATCATTTTAAATAATTTATCACATTGTTGAATAGTTTCACTATCCAACTTTACCCCGGCAAGACTATATAGCAAGAGTCTTACCGCTTCTTGAACTTTAAAGCGTTCATCAGAATCCAGTAAATCATTTACTCTTTCCTTTGTACAAATTGGTGATGATAGAACATCTTTGTTTTCATTATTCATTTGTTTACGCCCTTCTTTAGTTAAGTTATCAAAATAACTGTGATGCGTTCCATATTTATCCATATCCCTATTAAACTCACCTTCCTTTCTTTTAAAGTTATATTCATTTAATATATAATCACTACCCTCTAAATCTACCAACTGTTCTGCCCATTCATAAAAAGTCATATTATGTGCGTTATATCTTTCACATAGACAATCATCAATGTAAGCCTCTTTGTGAGAGGCTATTAAATAATCTATTGCTTTCCCCCGGAGATTTGACACTTCAATAACATCAATGCAATTATCTTCAATATCTATAAAGTTTTTACAAAACACTTTCCTTGCCTCATCTTCACTATCTGCATCTATAAAATCAATCAGTTCCACTCTATATCTACCCAATTTTATCACCCCCTTTCAAACTTGTAATTACTGTTTACATTAAGA
>Ga0208156_1000479_pt1 | contig 15182 bp, 13 predicted proteins | sample 1_EtaG_FD_184073 | JGI IMG/M metagenome (GOLD analysis project Ga0208156, IMG submission 184073) | Marine viral communities from the Subarctic Pacific Ocean - 1_ETSP_OMZ_AT15124 metaG (SPAdes) (version 2) | ecosystem: Environmental > Aquatic > Marine > Oceanic | place: Pacific Ocean | collected...
ACAAATTCCCCAAAACCAAGAAACCAGAGAATGTTTCCGGCAAGAGGGATGAGGAACCACGAAAATGAATATGACAAAGGGGCGTTTAAGAGAGATCATCCGGGAAGAGCTTGCAGGCTTTCCATTGGCAGAAGAAGGCGAAGGGGGTGAAGTAGCCACAGATGAGCCGATGGAGAAGGATGCTGAGAAGCTTCAACAGAAGCTGGACACGGGAGCATTTGATAATGTCTTTGCTAAAATCTCAAACGTAAAAGAGTTCAATGATGCTTTAGTCGTGTTTTTGAATAAAGCCGATGAGCATCCTTCAATTAAGCCCAACCATATACGAAGGGTTCTTATAGACTTGGCGAAAGAACTCGCAGCAGATGCATCAGATGAGTGATGAATGGGTTACAAACTGACCAAGAGCGAAGTGATCCGAGAGATCGTTAAGTCTGGTAAAGACCCAGCTTATTTTATTAACAACTACGCGAAGATTTCTCATCCAATGAGAGGGCTGATCCCCTTTCGAACTTACGATTTCCAAGACGATCTCTTGAAGAATTTTAATGATTATCGTTTTAACGTCATTTTGAAAGCAAGGCAGTTGGGCATATCCACGGTGACCGCTGCATATGTAGCGTGGATGATGATGTTCCATCGCGATAAAAATATTCTTGTCATTGCTACTAAATTTTCCACAGCGGGAAACTTGGTCAAAAAAGTAAAACATCTTATAAGAAACTTGCCCGACTGGCTGATGGTCGCAGACATATCGGTTGATAATCGCACGTCATTCGAACTTTCGAACGGTTCTCAAATTAAAGCCTCATCCACATCGGGTGACGCTGGTCGTTCCGAAGCATTGTCCCTATTGGTTATAGACGAGGCAGCGCATGTTGAAGGGCTGGAGGAATTGTGGACAGGTTTATATCCCACACTGTCAACTGGTGGTCGCTGCATTGCTCTTTCCACGCCCAATGGCGTCGGGAATTGGTTTCATCAAACTTTCATCGATGCCGACATCGCAGCGAATGACTTTCATCCAACGACTCTACCATGGGATGTGCATCCAGAGCGCGATCAAGAGTGGTTCGAGAAAGAAACAAAAAACATGTCTCGCAGACAAATCGCACAAGAACTTCGATGCAATTTTAATATGTCTGGCGAGACTGTGTTGCACCCTGGCGATCTTGAGAAACAGGAATCAAACCATATCAAAGAGCCTGTATATAGAACGGGCTTTGACCGAAACTTGTGGATATGGGAAACATATAATCCTGAGCACACCTATTTGCTTTCCGCTGACGTAGCGCGTGGCGACGGCAAGGACTTCTCAGCTTTTCACGTCATCGATTTGCATACGATGGAACAAGTCGCTGAATATCAAGGGCGACCAAATCTAGAATCATACGCAAATTTACTTTCAGAGACTGCAAGCGAATACGGGCAGTGTATGCTTGTGGTAGAAAATAATAATATTGGCTTTGCAGTATTAGAGAAACTAATCGAGAAGGAATATCCAAATATTTATTTTTCTATCAAGTCTACGCACGAATATGTTGAACAACATTTGGCTGAACATATGAGCAACTCCGTTCCTGGCTTTACGACCACGATGAAGACACGACCATTGATTATTACCAAGTTGGAAGAATTCATTCGCAATCAACTAATTATTTTGCATTCGACTAGGCTTCTAAACGAAATGAAGACTTTTATTTGGCACAACGGTAAACCAGAGGCAATGAGAGGTTATAATGATGACTTGGTGATGAGCTTGGCAATTGCTTGCTGGGTTAGAGACACTGCCCTAATAACTAATCAAAAAGATTTAGAATATAAAAAAGTGTTCTTAAATTCTATGACAAAATCTAGTAGTATATTAGATACAACCATACCCGGAATGTCGGGACACAAAGGCACAGAATACGCCGAAGCAATCAAAGCCCGCAAAGAATTTCTTTGGCTTTTGAAGGGATGAGAATATAATGGCAGACAATGAGAACAACCCGAGAAATGCAGACTCCCCTCTTTTTAAGAGGCTAACTCGTTTATTTTCAGGTCCAATTATAAATTATAGATCGCAGGCACCACGGAACTCCCGCCGACGACAACTAGACAAATATAAATTTAGTTCTACATCCGGGCAGCAATTTAAAAAGACACAGTACAATCCGTTCGAGAGCTTATCCAGTGCGTATATGGCAAATCAAAATCGCGGTGATCGTTATGCAGATTTCGACCAAATGGAATACACTCCAGAGATTGCTTCCGCATTAGATGTGTATGCGGATGAAATGACGACCTCTACTTCGCTTCAGCCATTAATGACCATTGACTGTCCCAACGGAGAAATAAAAGATGTTCTAGACACCCTTTACCATAATGTTTTGAATGTTGAGTTCAATCTATTCGGGTGGTGCCGCACAATGTGCAAATATGGCGATTTCTTTTTATATCTGGACATCGACGAGCACGATGGTATAAAAAATGCCATTGGCTTGCCCCCCAATGAAATGGAGCGACTAGAAGGCGAAGACCAAACAAACCCCAATTACGTTCAGTTCCAGTGGAATTCTGGAGGGCTAACATTTGAAAATTGGCAAGTTGCTCATCTTAGAATTTTGGGTAACGACAAATATGCACCATATGGTACCTCTGCGCTAGAACCTGCCCGTCGAATTTGGAGACAACTAACGCTCCTGGAAGATGCAATGATGGCTTACCGTATCGTACGCTCGCCAGAACGCAGAGTTTTTTATGTTGATGTCGGCAATATTGCGCCAAATGATATTGAACAATACATGCAAAAAGTCATGACTCAGATGAAGAGAGCCCAGATCGTCGATCCGAACACTGGGCGAGTCGATCTTCGTTATAATCCAATGAGCGTTGATGAGGATTATTTTATCCCCATGCGCGGAGGAGCTTCTTCTCGTGTCGAAAGCCTTCCTGGCGGTACCTACACTGGGGACATTGATGACGTGAAATATTTGCGTGACAAGCTTTTTTCCGCGTTGAAGGTCCCAATGTCGTATCTCTCACGCGGCGAAGGCGCGGACGAGGATAAGGCAACTTTAGCTCAAAAAGATATTCGTTTCGCAAGAACCATTCAAAGGCTCCAACGCGCTATTATATCTGAGCTTGAAAAAGTAGGGATCATTCATCTGTATACTTTGGGATATCGAGAAGAAGATTTGATTTCTTTTAAATTGAAGTTGAATAACCCCTCAAGGATTGCCGAACTTCAAGAGTTGGAGCACTGGCGCACCAAGTTTGATGTCGCTGGCAGCGCAACAGAAGGCTATTTTAGCAAACGCTGGGTGGCAAAGAACATCTTTAACATGTCTGACGAAGAGCATCTACAAAATCTGCGTGAAATGTTTTTTGATAAGAAACATGAAGCTGCTTTGGAGGCTGCCGCTGAAGAGGAAGCGGCTGGCGGAGAAGCTGGCGAAGACATGGGCGGAGACATGGGCGGCGGCGACTTAGGTCTTGGCGGTGACGAGGAAGAAGGGGGAGAAGAAGGTGACGAAGAGGAAGAAGGTCCCCTTCTCGCTGCTCCAGGTCGTCGTGCTGATGGCTCTTATCTCACACCTGGCGCTAAGGATAAATATTATAAGCCAGTCAACGTCGATAAGAGGACTTTAGGCGCTAAGAAGCGGAGCTTGCGAGGCGAATACTCCGATGAAACTGGGAGATCTAATTCTAGAAATGTTTTTAAAGGCATGGCGGATCTTAATTCCTTAGTAAAGACCACGGGGCTTTCTGAAGACAAACACTCTAATTATCAGTTAGAAGAGAAAATGTTGAGCGTGGACGGTGATGTGCGAACATTGATCAAAGAGTTGGAGGCAAAAAATAATGAAATTAAAGCATAATAAAAAACGGAACACGGCTTTTTTGTTTGAGACGCTTATTCGGGAGATGACCCGCGCAGCAATTCGCAAGGATGCAAAAGCATTAGCGTCCTGCAAGGCGATACTAAAAGAATATTTCTCTGCCGGAACGGCACTACACGAAGAGTTGCAATTATATAGATCACTTTACGAGACCTATGGTTTGTCGAAAAGTTCGGCGGAAAAATTACTTGCAGAGGTTAGAGAATCTTATAGTAAATTAATCAATGAAAAGTCGGCTGTTATGTTTACCGAGCAGAGTGCGGTAATTAAAAAGATCAACAAGGATGTTTCGAAGGACGTTTTTTCAAACTTCGTACCTCAATATAAAAATATTGCAACCATTTATCAAATTTTTAATGGCGATTTAGCACCCGCCAAGCGCGTTTTATTGGAAGAACTTGTATGCGGTTCTTTATCGAGGAGCGCTTCGATGGGCTCAGAAAAGCCACTCGTCGTTGATAACTTGGTGATGAAAAACTTTGTAAAGAAGTTTAATGAGCGCTACGACAACAGCCTTCAAAAAGAGCAGCGTACGTTACTAAGTAAATATGTTTTGTCTTTTTCGGACAATGGTCTAGCTTTCAAAGCTTATCTTAATGAAGAAATCGACCGCCTTCGCACGATTGTGTCCGGTGGGTTGCAAAAGGAAGAGATTTCCCAGGATGCAGAAATGGCGAACAAGACCAAACAGGTGTTGAGCGTTTTAGATGGCTTCGCTACAGAAAAAATAGATAATACGCTATTAGAGAAAGTGTTAAAAATTCAAGCATTGGCACAGGAGATCGAGGCATAATGGTAGACATCACAATAAAAGTCAACACGCCGGAAATCGAAGAGACTCCAAAGCCGCAGACGACCATCGAGCTTAATGCACGTCGTACGCTTGACGGTAATATTCTGATCATGGACCACGAAGAGATTGATGTTGTCTTATACCCAGAAACTAAAAAAATCTTAGCGCTGGCAAAGAACGATTATCATCACACTGTTTATGAAACTCAAGAACGATTTTTTAAGTTCTTGTGGAAAAGTGGCATCGTAGATATGTCATCTGTGCACAGCGGAAATGTGTATGCCTCTATGCAGGGCTCGATTTTGGAGTCCGGCAATGAAGGTGTCGATTCCGTACAGATGGCAATGCTGTCAATAGACAAATTTATGGATACAGAAAGACCGTTCTTCATGATCTCCAAGGCTTATGACAAGGCTGAGACTGCCCGCCTGACGGAGCCAGAATCTGCCGAGAGTACTGAGTTGGGTGAAGTGCCACCGGGCGAAGAGAAGGGTGCGCTAGGCACTGCTTATGCATACGGCATCGGCGGCTCTCACCAACAGCGCGGACGCCGCTACGTCTAAGAGGAATCATTGGATTTATTATATTTTATCTTGTGCGCCTTTGGCATGACACAAATTTTAGTATATGGCACAATTTTTAATTCTTTTCGCCCGCCAAAAGAAAAGTACGCGGGCTTTTTTCATTGTTCCATGTGCATTGGCTTTTGGGTCGGCGTGTTTCTATGTGGAATAAACCCTTACACAGAACTATTTATATTCGAAGTTAACACTGTTAACGCTTTTTTATTAGGGTGCTTGAGTTCTGGGACGTCATATGTCTTGAGCACGTTTTTTGGCGACTGGGGGATGCGCAATGAGATATTTACAGGAAGAAAAAATGATTCGTCGTAAGTGGGGATTACAGCCAGTGAGACGCTGTTGCAAAGGATCGTAGCTCAGGCTGGTCGCGCCAGCCGAAGGGGAAAAGATAATGTCTAAAATGGTTTTACGAGAATATTTTGAACTTTGCGAGGGCGGGGTTTGCCAAGACTTTTTGACCGAGGCGGAAAAAGTCGAAGTTAAAAATGGAGCACTTTATTTATCTGGCATTATGCAAAAAGCCAACACGCCAAATGGCAACGGTCGGGTTTATCCAGACGAAGTTCTTAGGCGCGAGGTGCAAAATTACCAAAAGCTTGTCAAAGAGCGCCGCGCTCTGGGCGAGTTGGACCATCCCGAAGATTCCGTCATCAACTTGAAAAACGCATCGCACATGGTCACTGATATTTGGTGGGACGGCAATAGTGTAATGGGGAAGGTAAAGGTATTAAACACCCCGTCAGGGAGAATCCTCCAAGATTTAGTTGGGTGTGGCGTCACGCTGGGGATCTCCTCTAGGGGACTCGGCTCCGTGCACGAGTCGAGCAATGGTCAGGCAGTCGTAGAGGATGATTTCCAATTGATTTGTTTTGATTTCGTCTCGGAACCTTCTACTCCCGGTGCGTACATGATGAAAGAACACAAAGACCCAAACATTTTTACAAAGTCTGATAAGATTAATCGGGCATTAAACAACATTGTGACAGGCTTAAAATGAGTAAAGCTGAACTCAAAGAAACATTAAAACCTCTAATCAAGCAATGCATCAAAGAAGTTCTTTTTGAAGACGGAGTGCTTTCTGGGATAATTTCTGAGGTTGTTAAAGGTGTTAATCCTCAGCCAGTTGTCGTCGAGGCTGTTCAAGAAGAAAAATTTGTGGATCCGGCAAGGCAACATCAGATTACTGAAATGAAAGAGGCGCACGAAAGAGAAATGGCTGATCACCGCCGCATCCTAAACGAAACAGTTTCCTCCCGTTTTGGCGGCGCGGATCTTTTTCAGGGTACTGCACCAATATCTAAAGCAGGGACACCCGGCGATGTCAGTGCTCCTTCTACGCCGCTTCAAGGGGTTGACCCAAATGATCCTGGCGTTGACCTTTCTCGCCTGGGGATTTATGGAAAGTAGGAGATTTTAATGGCTAAGAACCCAATTCAGGTGGAGGTTCGACCTCGCCACAACGAGCCGACAGAAAGGATGATTCGTCGTTTTGTAAAAATGGTTAAAAAGGCGGGATTCCTTGAAGCACTTCGTGAAAGAAAATATTACGAGAAGCCTTCGACGAAACGCCGCAAAGAAAAAATTCGCAGAAAGCGAGTAGCACAACAAGCACAAGAGAAAAAGGCGAATAAATAAACTATTTATAAGCCAAGGAGAATACAATGGCAACAGGAAGAACAACGTGGTCAAGTTATGGTCGAACTAGACGACCTAAAAATATTGCCGGAGCCGATGGCACCGCTGTCACAGATATAGCATCTCTTGCCGCAGCGAAGGTCATCACCGATAACAGCACTAACGCAGACAAGACTGGCACAGGTGTATTTGCCACCGAGAATCAAAGATACCTTCATCTTAGTTCTGCCACTAATGGTACTGTGGTGAACGTTTGGGTTTATCACTATGCTACGGGCAAATGGTCTGAACTTTTAATCGGCGGCTCGACGGTGACTCTGGCAGCAACGAAATGTAAAATAATAGAGATTGCTGGTGTAGATTTGGTTGCTTTTAAGGTTACCAACGCAACCGATGTTCATGCAGCTTGCAGTAGCTTTTAGGAGATAATTCATGGGCGGCTTTGGCAGATACAGTAAGAATCGCGGACGCGGCGGCGGCGGCATCCGATCTTTAACCGACGTCGGCTGGTCTCTCCCGGTCACAGCCGATGCTGGAGAAGTTTTAACTTATAACGGCAACAAATGGACACCAGTGGCACCCTCGGAAATAACCAACGAGTTCGCTGACGGAGGCGATACCGCAGGCGCAGCCCGCACCCTCGGCAATAAAGATTCATATGCTTTGAGCTTTACAACGGCTGATACCACTCGAATGCAAATTAAAAATAATGGTTATATTGGGATCGGATCTACTGGAAACGATGTTACTCACATGTTAACCTTGCCCAATGATTCCACAGGAAATAACGGAAAAGCCAAAGCGTTTGCTTACGCAACGTATTCTTCCAGAAGATACAAAGAAAATATTGAATTAATTAAAGACCCCCTTGATTTAATTAATCGCATCGAGGGTGTCACATATACTTGGAAAGATTCTGGCTATAGCGACATCGGCTTTGTGGCTGAGGACGTGGGTAAAATTATTCCCAGCATTGTTGATTATGAACCCAATGGCACTGACGCCATCGCAATGGATTATACCCGTTTAAACGCAGTATTGGTCGAAGCCGTAAAGGCGCAGGACAAAAAAGTAAAAGCGCAAAACGACAAACTAGAAAAATTAATTATTTTAGTTGATTCCGTGCACTCATTCCAGCACAAAAAAATAAACTCAATTTTCACTCTTCTGAATCCCCCCAAATAAACTAATTACATGCGGGTATAATGTGATACCCAACGTAACACGTTTATTTATAAGGCACTAGTGCGGGAGAAAAATATAAATGGCTACTGAATTTCAAAAACTACGGGTAAAGATGGAAACGAATCACGACGATACGAACACGGATCCATCCGGAGTTTCTGGCGAGGCTCAATATTTTGTGAGTGGCTCTGGAACAGCCGCTAGAATGTACCACGTTGACGGCGATGGCAACAAGGGAACAGTTTTAACAAACGAATTGATATCCGGCGGCGTTAGCTTAACAGCCGCAGGCGTAGCTACGCTCTCCCTCAATGCCGCATCCGCAGGCGCGGTAGACGTCGGGGCTGATAGTATTGCGATTATTGATGCCGATGACTCCAACGCGACCAAGAAAGAATCGATTTCCGACCTTACAACTGCCATGGCAGGTAGCGGACTTGAAGCCAATAGTGGTGTACTCGCATGGTACCCCGATGAGGTATCTGAAGCCGATGTCAACTCGGCGGCTGACAGTATCCTCATTTTGGATGCCGACGATAGTAACAATCCAAAGAAAGAGTCCATCGACGATTTTCTCGGTGCCATAGCAGGGGCTCCCATTGTCAATAACGAAGACGGGACGCTCGGTTTCCGCGCTTCCAATAACGCTTATATTAATGGAACGAATCAAGCTGGTAATGCCCTAGTCAATTTTATGAAAGCACGTACTGACGATACGATGCAGATTAGTAGTGGCGGAATCGTCTACTTTGGCGACGGTGGTGCTGAAGATACCGCAATCGTCTTTGATGGTAATGCACAGGATTATCGTATCGGTCTTGATGACGGCACTGACAAGCTTGAGATTGGTTTGGGAAGCGCACACGGTACAACAACCGCTATAACTGTTGATACGAATTTGTTGGTGGCATGTCAAGCTGACCTTACGGTAGGAGATGATCTTAGTCTCACATCCGACGCGGCAGTTTTAAACTTTGGTGCTGGAAATGACGTCACCTTTACACACGATGGTGGAACTGGCATGGACATTGTTTCCGCAGGTGCTTTGGACATTTCGTCCACTGGTGCTGGTGCCACGTTCACAGTTGTTGACGGTCAGACACTCACGTTGGGCAAGTCCGGAGCCTCCGCTCTGTTACTTTCGCCTCACGCAACCGCGGGCAGCGAGCTTGCTTCGTTGACAAATACTGCTGGTACTACTGATGGTACTGACGGCGCTGGCGCTATCTTGATGTCCTCAGTCGCAGGTGGTATGTCTCTTGCATGGGCTGATACCAAAGACCTTTGGGCAGAGGGCGGTTCCATGATGTTCGTGGCAAATGAAGATAAAGCTAGCTGTATTCAGCTTCATGCTGATGCTGGTTCGTCACAGACCATTCATATCGTAAATGATGCTGGTACTTCTGCCACCGAGGGCACAGCAGCGGTTCAGCTTCTTGCTAGTGCCGGTGGCGTGAATATCAAATCCGGCTTGGACGGTGCCAATGCAATTTTGCTAACCGCTGATGGCGGCACTTCCGAAACGATTAAGGTTCATGCAGATCAGGGCACAACAGCAACCTCCATTGAGTTGGCTTCCGATGCCGGTGGCATTTCCATCTTAGCTGGTAATACAACGCACGGTGTTAAAATAGCCACGGGAACTTCTGGTGTCCCAGTTACAATTGGTCACGGTACTTCTGAAGTTACTGTTGCTGACAACTTGACCGTTTCCGGTAACTTGACAGTTACCGGTACGACAGTCACGGATTCGGTGGAAGTTATCTCTACATCAACCGGTGTCATTTTCGAGGGCGGCACGGACGACGGTCATGAGGCTACCATGCTCTCTGCCGTTGCCGACGCTGACGTGACTTACACGTTGCCAAATCTGACCGGTCATGTTCCTTTATTGGCTGGAGCAGCTTCAAATGCTAGTGTAACTGCTGCTGAATTTGCTCTTCTTGACGGTGGCTCTAGCGTGGGTACTACCGCTGTTGCCGATGGTGACGGTATTGTTACCAACGATGGCGGCACGATGAAGCACACGACTGTTCAAACGTTCCAGACTTATTTTGATGCCAACTCTGTTGGTGGAACAAGTATAGTCACGGCTGGTGCTTTGAATGCTGGTAGCATTACTTCTGGTTTCGGAGCTATTGACAATGGAACTTCTGGTATAAGAACTGCGACGTTTACAGCCGAAACTGCCTTCGTGCCAGATGCGCAAGATGGCGCAGCATTGGGAACCAACTCGCTACAGTTTAGCGACTTGTTCTTGGCAGATGGCGCAACTATAACCATGGGTGACGACGGTGATATCACGCTGACTCACGTTCCAGACGTAGGTCTTAAGTTGAGCACTCTCGCTGCTAATAACGGCGCGGGCGCGGCAGCTTTTGGCACTGCTCTGGGTGGCATCACTTCTCACGTTACTAGCAACTCGCCCGCTGATGATGACTACCTCGGTGGTTTCTTCATGAACGGCGAAGACGACAACAGTGACGAGATGACTTTTGCTTCAGTTCAAGCTCGAATCAAGGATGCATCTAACGGAAGTGCTGACGGCGCTCTCTTGCTTGGTGCGCTTGTTGGTGACGGCATGGTACAGGTTGCCGATTTCGGCGATACCACTGCTTCTACTTGGACTTTCGCAGATGGTGCTTACAATGTAAACATTGCTTCTCATGATGGGACCAATGGGCTTGCTTTGGCGGGTACTGTTATTACTAAGACTGCTGCGCAGATTAATAATATGGTGGCAACGGATACTGCAAATACTTTCACCGAGGACCAAATTTTTGGTGGCACAACCCCAACAGTAACAATTGGTGATGGCGGCGCTGAAGATACTATGTTAGTGTTTGACGGTAATGCAACAGATGTTAGAATCGGTCTTGACGATGGAACTGACAAGTTGGAAATTGGAACTGGCACTGCTCACGGTACAACTACTGCGATGACAATTGATACAAGTCAACAGGTTGCAGTTGTTGCCACCACAGCAGCGTCTAGCACCACTACTGGTGCGTTGACGGTAGCCGGTGGTGCAAGTGTTGCTGGCGATTTATATGTTGGCGATGACCTGTGCTTGGCGTCCGATAGTGCCCTGCTCAAGTTTGGTGCGGACGGCGACATTATCATTACCCACTCACCGGATTATGGTCTGCATATCTCACAAGATTCAGATGCAGCAAGCGAGCCAACTTTGACACTTGAAACTGTCGGCGACCTTGCCAACGGACCTATTCTAGACTTCAAGTTGGACAACGGCGCTGGCGAAGCTGACGACGATCAGTTGGGTCAAATCCGATTCTACGGCGATGACTCGGCGAATGCTGCCACTTTGTACGCGCATATTAAGGCTGTATCAGAAGACATCACCGACGCCACGGAAGACGGCAGTCTTACTTTTACTACTTTGGGCGCAGGCTCTGAGAAGGTTATGGTATACGGCAATGGCGCTGGTTTGGTGCTGTTGAATGATAGCACTTATGGCACCGTTAAGGCTCACTCCTTTGTCACCTACTCGGATGAGACCCTTAAGACCAACATCCAGCCCCTTGCTGATCCTTTGGCAATGGTCAAAAAGCTTCAAGGTTACAATTACGATTGGAAGTCTGACGGCTCCTCTGACATTGGCTTTATTGCTCAGGAAGTTGAAAAGGTCATCCCCCAGGTTGTGTATAGCAAAGAAGGGGAAGCTGGAAGCTATGGTTTGGATTATGCAAGCTTGACCGCTCTTCTCACTGAGGCAATCAAGCAACAAGACAATGAGATTACCGCTCTTAAAGCTACGCTCTCGACGGTGCTTTCCTCTCAGGAAGCGTTGCTTTCGAAGCTTGGCATCAAAAAATAAGAGTCGAATCTTGTTAAAGTATCTTTTGCCCGCCTGTTCGCAAGTTCAGGCGGGCTTTTTAATTCTTTTTTATATAAAAAACTCTACTTATAATGTAAAATGATTGAGAGGAGAATTTATGGCAGACACCACCTATAGACCAAAATCGGGACTCGGGCATGCCCCAGCATTTCAGGTTTCTGGCAGACCGTGGATCACAGGCTCGCAACTAGCACCTTCCGGAACGTTAACCATTAGTTTTCCGAGCGTCACAAAAAACTTTACTATTGTTAACACCCCGCACCATCAAGGGGAGGCAAACAACAGCACCCATACAGGCTCGTTGGCAATATACTTTGGACCAACTCCTGCGGTCACCTGGAACGGCTCGAATATTCCGCAAATATATCAGAACCATTATGTGATGCTTGACAGCCCCGACGATGCTTATACATTCGAGACAAAAGCGGCTGTTGTACACATCACTTGTTTGGGTTTTGGCAATTTTTCGTCAAACGTTCCGGCGCAACAAACTGGGTGTTCTGGCTCCTTTCGCGTCATTGCCGAACTCACCGGCATCGATACTGAAAACATGTATTCGCTTACTGGCTCTGGAATTGATGAATAAAGGGTTTTTTATAATAAACCATACTATTTATTTGTGATAAAAAGTAACCTTTTATTCATAATTTTAGGAGCACACAAATGTCAAAGATGTTACAAGAGGCAATTTTGGATGCCGAAGCGCTTAAAGAAGCCGCCTTTCGCAATGCCGAGCAGGCAATTATTGAAAAGTACGAGTCTGAGATCAAGGATGCCGTAACTACTTTGCTGGAACAGCCGGAGGACTTGGAGCTAGGGGAAGAAGACCCGCTGGCTCTGGGGGGCGACGAGGACAGCCACGAGGACCTGGCACAACAGTTGCCCGATGCCGCCACCGATGGCGAAAATCTTTGCCCCTGCCCAGAGGACGAGGAGCAAGTCACACTTGACCTGGATGCCCTTGTTGCCACAGCCGCTGCCGAAGAAGAGGAAGAAGAAGCTGCCGACCAAGCAATGGGGCTCCCTGGCGGTTTGGCTTTAGAAGAGGTGGACCTCAATGAAGAACTGCTCGCTAAAATTGTAGAAGAACTAACTGTAGACATTGACCCCCAATCAGATGGTTGGACGGGCGCAACCACCGACCAAGTTGAAGAAGCTGAAGAGCAGGCAGTTGCCCAGGAGCAAGATACAGAAATCTCCGAGGAGAATGAAGAACTCCGAAAGAACGTTAAAGAGCTTGAAGAAAGATTGGCACGAACCAACAAGAGATTCAAGATTCTCAAAGAACAAAAAAATAAAATTAAAAATATCACTCTGAAGATGCGCAATCATGTTGATAGCGTTAATCTTCAGAATGCTAAACTACTCTACACTAATCGTGTTTTGTCTAGCGCCTCCCTGAATGAGCGGCAAAAAATTAAAATTGCTGAAGCTATTTCAAGTGCGAAATCCGTAGAAGAAGCGAAGACCATCTTTGAAACACTTCAAAGCACAGTGGGGACGAAACCTAAGAGAAGTCCTAAATCACTGAGCGAAGTTGTGACACGGCGATCTTCAATCCTGCCTCGGGCAACTAAGGCAGAAAAGTCATCTGATCCGGCAACGGAAAGGATGAAAATTCTAGCAGGAATTTGTAAAAAATAAATTAAGGGAGGACAAATAAAAATGTCTGTTTTACAAAAATTGACGGAAGGTATCGTTAATCGTTCCCTCGCAAAAGACGGTCAGGCTCTACTGAATAAGTGGGAAAACACTGGTCTTTTGGAAGGATTGGATAACGACACTACCAAAAATTCGATGGCTTGTCTCCTAGAGAATCAAGCCAAGGAGCTTCTTCGTGAAGCCTCCGCCATGTCACAGGGTGACGTGGAAGGGTTCGCCGCTGTTGCGTTCCCGATTGTTCGCCGAGTATTCGGTGGACTCGTTGCTAACGATCTTGTTAGCGTTCAGCCCATGAGCTTGCCTTCTGGTCTGATCTTTTTCCTTGACTTCATGCATGCTGACACCAAAGCTGGTGCCGGTGCCACGGCTGATACGACTTCTGTATACGGTGGTTCTGCTGTTGCCAAAGGAATTGCAAGTGGCGTAGGAGCCCTGTCTGAGACTGGTTATTATGACCTTCAGAGTGGTTATGCTTCTCCGACTGGTTCGGCAGATGTAACGCTCGCGGCGGGCACTAATATTGCCACATCGACAGTTCTAACGGCAGCAGCGCTGGGTGATGCGGGATTGAAAGCTATTCGCTTTGACCCGGATCTGTTGGCTAATCCAACTTATTCTGCGCGTGAGTACACCTTTACCGCACCGACTGATATGAATACCAACAATCTGTCGGCGCTTGATCTTACGGAGCTTTCCGATGCGACCTCTTCCGTGGTTCGACGCTTGACGACGATCAGCGGGACAACTGTCACGTGTATTGTTGTTGATACTGATGGTACCAGCGCTGATGATACTGGCGCAGGTAAAGGTTGCGTGTTTGCGCATCAGGATAATTTCGATGCTGGTGGTGCTGATGGTTCTGTTGTTGGTGCTACCCCATGGGGGCTTGAGGGTCGTGCAGATTCTCCGGCATCCGATCTTACCAGCATTAGTAATGCTCGTATTCCCGAGATCGACATCAAGGTAGACAGCATTGCTGTGACCGCGATCACCAAGAAGCTCAAGGCTAAGTGGACACCGGAATTGGGACAAGATCTCAATGCCTACCACAACCTTGACGCTGAGGTTGAGTTGACTGGTATTCTCTCCGAGCAGATTGCTCTAGAGATCGACCAAGAACTTCTCAATGATCTCGTTCAGGGTGCAACTGCTGGTACGCTCTATTGGAGCCGACGCCCCGGTCAGTTTGTTAATCCTACGACCGGTGCTAGCATTACTAGCGCAACTGCACCCCCTGACTTCACCGGAACGGTTTCCGAGTGGTATGAGACTCTTGTTGAGACAGTCAACGATGTGTCTGCTCGTATCCACCGAAAAACTCTTCGCGGTGGTGCCAACTTCTGTGTTTGTGGTCCAGAGGTCGCAAACATCCTTGAGTTCACTAGTGGCTTCCGCGCAAGCGTTACCGCTGATGACAACAAGGGCTCTGTTGGCGCAGTAAATGCTGGTTCTATCAGCAAGAAGTGGGATATTTGGGTTGACCCGTACTTCCCGCGCAATGTGATCCTCGTTGGACGTAAGGGCAGTAGCTTCCTTGAGAGTGGCTATGTGTATGCTCCTTATGTGCCTCTTCAGGTCACACC
>Ga0208156_1000480_pt1 | contig 15151 bp, 6 predicted proteins | sample 1_EtaG_FD_184073 | JGI IMG/M metagenome (GOLD analysis project Ga0208156, IMG submission 184073) | Marine viral communities from the Subarctic Pacific Ocean - 1_ETSP_OMZ_AT15124 metaG (SPAdes) (version 2) | ecosystem: Environmental > Aquatic > Marine > Oceanic | place: Pacific Ocean | collected...
ATCATCAGCGTAAAATCCTTGATTCGTTGTAGCTACTGTAGTTCCATCGGTAAGCCATCCAGCACTAAAAAATGAACTTCCACTATAACTTCCACTAACTCTCACTCTACCGAAATCTAAATCTCCAGTACGAGCTTTTAAAGTTACATGAGTATCTGTTTTTTTAATATAACTTAAATTATCTCCTAATTTAAAATTACCAGTAGTATACAAATAATTGTGTGTATTTATGTGAATTCCATCATAAGTACTATTTACATTCGTACCTAATAACATTCTACTTGTAGCGTCTGTAGTAATATGAACTTTACCTATAAATGAACCCGTTTCTGCATGAATTGCACCTTGTAGAAAAACATTTTCAGAATACAATCCGAATCCAGGACTACTACTTCCATACACTAATCCAGAACTTAATCCACTAAGGTCTCCTAATCTTGCTTTCAGTTGTACATCATAAACTCCACTACCAGTTCTTTCAATTATGTCTATGTAAGGTGAAGACATATCACTTGGATTTGCATTAAGTTTTATATAACCAGTTCCTACTGTATTTTCACCTTCTCCTGAAATATAACGTCCAGTTGAAACTAAAACTTGACCTGGCTCATAAGTTGATGCAACTGATACTAATCCAGATAAAAATTCTGCATCAGTATCAACAAGATAAATACTTGCAGCATCAGCGTGAACTGCTTTAGCCGTTCCTTCTAATCCTCTTACAACATGAAGTACATTAATACCTACTTCAGATCCACTAATTCTCATTCGTTCATCGTCAATTTTTATTTGACGACCGTGACCATCAACCTTACCTTCAGCTGTTAAAGAAACTACTTTTGTTATATCATCAATTGGAATTCTTGTTTCAGTTGGGGAAGTTATAGCTCCATCTAAATCAGTTGTTGAATCTGTAAGAATTGGAGCGTTTGAACCATATCCTCTCGTAACATGCAAAAATCCAGATAAATCTGTTTCACTTCCTTCATCTTGTCTATCACTTCCAGTAACATGCACATACTCAGTTGAAAATCCAGTAGGACCAACTTTCTTAATTGCTATAATTTCACCTGAAGCAAACCCACTAACATTCTCAACTGGAAACGCAGTTTCTATTAATGACATTGTAACTGATCCTGTTATTGCACTTGAGTTTGCTATTAATAATTGTCCACCTACTGCGTTTACAGTTTCCTTTTCAAATACTGCTGTAGAAAGTGTTCCTCTAATTCTTGCATTTTCAAATTCAGCAGTACCGTTTCCTAATGAATCTATTCTCCACCCTTTAAGGTTAGTAACAAAGTCTGAAGTTTCAATTCTCCCATTTGAATGAAGTATTAATCCTACTTCACCTGCTCCATAATTCTGCCCAAAACCTCCAGCTGGAAGTGTTCTAATTTGATCATCTGTTATTTCCCAACCACCGATTTTATTTCCTTCTTCACCAAGCATAACAATAACATTATCATCAACATCTACTCCTTCACCATCGTATATTTTTATTCCATATGCATCTTCTGCATCATTATGAGTTTCACCTATTCTTACCCATTCATTATCTTCATCATCAAAAAATTGTATTCGTTTATTTACCGAATCAATATCTAAATTTGTCGTATCTAATAAAAATGTTGAAGACTTTATATCAAGTTTCGGTGAACCATCTTGATCAAATCTAATATAATTACTAGCATCTGCATATACAAGAAAATCTCCACCACCATTCATATAAATACCTGCGCTTGTTCCATCTACGTCTGTATTAAATGATGAACCAAGAGCTATTGTACCATTATCTGCTGCAGAATCTAACTTCATACCGGCTGCTAATAAATCAAATGTTTCTGCCTTTATATCTAATTTATCACTAACATCAAATCTAAAATAATTGTCATCATCACCGTAGATTAAGAAATCTCCATTACCATCCATATAAATTCCAGCGCTTGTTCCATCCACGTTTGCATTTAAAGTTGCCCCCATAGCAATTACAGGAGTTCCAGTAGAATTAATTTTTATTTTATTTGTACCAGTAGTTAAAATATCTAAATCTTTTGTTTTAATTTGTAAACCACTACTAGCATGCCTAATATATTCATTAGTACTTTTTTGAAAATTGAATTCACCACTACCGCTAATGAAAATACCATTGGTACTTAAATTAGTTGGTAAAACAGAACCACTAGCAATAGCAAACGAACCACCACTTCTTCCAGATAATAACATTGTACCATCACCAAGACTCATTGATGCTTCAGGTGAAGAAAGTTCAAACCCACTTGCACTTATATTAAGTTGAGTAACATTAATATTTACATCAGCGCCTGTTAAAGAAAAACTACTATCTTGAAATGTAATATTACCATCATCATCACCCAATCTAAATTCACCTGAACCAGATATAAAAGCTCCAGTTCCTGCTGATAATGAAAGAGTGTCTGCTGAACCAACTTTAATTGTACTTGTTACTGAACTAATATCAATAGTTTCGGTATCTAATATAAAATTTGCAGATTTTATATCTACACCAGTTCCAGTAATATACTTTATGTAATCATCCCCACCATCACCTGCATAAAATCCTAATGTGCCACCACTGTCATAACCTATTTGTACTCCTGCGTTTTCAAATGTATGAGTCCCTATTGTTATTTTTTTAGCACTTGAATTTATTCGCATTAAAGTATCTGAGCTCTGAAACAGTCCACTTGTAATTGACCATCCACCAATTACACCTGATTCAGCTTTTACTGCACCTGCTTTTGTTACACTAAATGGTGCTGAAGCAAAAGTTCCGTGACCTAAATGAAGTCCAACATCACCGTCTACTACAAATATATTTGTACTACTACCTAATGTTATACTTTTTCCAGATGGATCAATAGTAAAATCAGTTGCAGTTAATGTATTTGTACCTAATGTAAACCCACCAACTGTTCCAGATGTAGCTTTTAATACTCCAGCATTTGTAACACTAAATGGTGCACTTCCAAAAGTTGCATGACCCATATGTATGCCAGTTCCAGGAGTAAGTGCTACAGTTGTAGTTGTACTACCACCTGTAAGCGCTGTGGCTGATAATGTAAATCCACCAATTGTACCTGACGTTGATTTTAATACTCCAGCATTTGTAACACTAAATGGTGCGTCTCCAAAAGTAGAATCTCCCATTTGAATACCTGTGCCTGGTATCAATCCTATAAAATCTGCATCCGTACCACCACTTAATTGTGTAGCTGATAATGTAAATCCACCTATAGTTCCTGACGTAGCTTTTAATACACCTGCATTTGTAACACTAAATGGTGCACTTCCAAAAGTTGCATGACCCATTTGAATACCTGTGCCTGGAATTAATTTAATAGTGGTAGTAGTACTACCAGCAGATAAACTATCTGAAGCTAATGTCCATCCACCTATAGTTCCACTTGTTGAAGTTATCACACCTGCTGATGTAACTTTAAAAACAGAACTTGCTCCTAATGCAACTCCATCAGTTCCTAAATAAAGTCCTGTATTACTATCAGTTAATGTTGCTTTTGAACCTAAAGTAATTTTTGGTGTCCCCAAAGCTGCTGTTGATGGATCTAATAAAATATTCGTTGATGATAGTGTTGAACCAACTGTCCATCCACCTATTTTACCACCATCAAATAATACATTTGAACCTGTAATCTGCCCTGAAGCAGACATTATTAAATTATTTGAAGTATCAGATATACTAACGGAGTCTACATCAAATCCACCAATAGATGCTGAAACAAATTTAGCAAATCCGTACTGATTAATTTCAGCTAAATAATTTGGAGCAGCAGATGTTGGTACGTGAATAGTTTCTGCAGTTAAACTTCCTAAAATAGTAGCACTTTTGCCAATTGTAACAGAACCAGTTATCATTCCAGAACCAGCGAATAAATAATTTGATGCAGTTAATGTTCCATCCGCCTTAACATTAAATACTCCACTTCCACTTTGAGCAAGTGTAGGTGCTCCTGCAAAAAACCTCGTATCTCCTGTCGAAGACATACCAACATAATCTGTACCTGTTACTTTATGTAATGAACTCGAACCAATAGTCCACCCGCCAATAAAACCTTCACTTGCAGTTAAGATACCTTCAATTTTAGCTCCACTCGCGAACAATTGACCATCATTTCTTACTGCAAAGTTTGAACCAAACCTAACAAAATATCTTTCCCCCCCAACACTCTGATCGGATGGTGTAAAATCAATATAATAACCATCTGTTTTATTTGTATCTGGTCCTTTGTTGGACATATATAAAGCTGCTCCAGTTCCATCAAGAGTCGCATTACTTCCACTTAATAATGTCCTCGCAGTTCCTTCAACTTCTTTCTGTAATAGTTGCCATCCACCAATATCTCCAGATGTTGCTGTAACCTTTCCTTTCATCCTAACATCACCTGTTGGAGATAAATGGAAGTTAGATGAACTTATTTCTATATTACCATCTGCACCACTTACAAACTGAGTTTCACTACCTAAAACAAACTTAGAACTACTAATTGCAATTGTTCCATCCGCTCCACTTATATGCTGACCTGCGCTCCCGAAGAAAAACTTATCAGTTCGTATATCTATCTCCGCACGAGGATATGTTCTAAATCTAAACGAGCCACTATTGAGACCTGCGTGCATTTCCATCCCCACGCCACTATAACCATCGTTACTATCAGGTAGTACTGACCCACTCCACATAAAAAAGCCAGATTGAGCCAACCCTTCCGATGCACTTGTAAATCCCTCGTATCCAATTGTACGCAAATAAGCTGAACTTCCACCGTGAAATTCAAAACCACTTCCAATTGCATCCCCAATGTTTAACGAACCTGATACAACATTATCTAATCCAGAAATAACTACATTATCTCCCTGAAACTGTATAGCTGCTGGGGAAACTGATTTTTTAGCAGCAAGATTTCCATTCGTATCATAAAATTCTGCAAAAAATTGTAATGAATCTGGACGTCTCGAAAGTGGCGGTACTTTAGCTGATAATTGTATATAATCTGGAGAAAATCCAACCTCTCTAGCAGGTTTAATCATTATATTTCTAAGTTGCCATTCTCCCGAGTTAGCTACCAGCTGTATTATAAAATTTCCACTCTTAGCAACTTTAAAATTATGTTCAACTACCCCAAAATCCTGATACGCAGTACCATAATCATCATCACCTACTTCAAGAAATCCTAACCTCTTACCATAAGGTGTATCCTCTTCTGTTGCGGATCCCGAAATATAAAACTCTAATTGACCCTTTGATTCAATTGACATACCACCAATAGTACTTTCAACCTCTTTTGGTGTTTTATTCCCAAATATTTTCGCTCTTAATGAATATTCGACCCCTCTTGCTAAATTAAAACCTTCAATTGCAGAAGAACCAGGAATATCTTTAGTGTATGCAGTTACAACATCATTCAAACCTTTATTAGACCCAGATATCAACATACCTTTCATTACTATTGCATCATCAGCAGTTAATGAACCAGAGTGTCCCTGTAATGATGCAGTTACAATATTACCTGTATAATTTCCATAATATCTTCCCGCATTTAAACCTTCACGTGCTTCCCAATACTTATTTATAGTAGCTTGATCACTAAAAAATCCTATTCTTCTTCTGCCTGTAATTGATAATTCATCAACCATCGTATCTGTACTTGTAATTGGACCGTCATACAAAGTTCCATATTGACCTAACTCACCTACACTCTTATAATAGAGTTTAACTCTATGAATTTGTCCTGAAAATGTTCTTAACCTACTTAAATTTACTTTAGCATAAGATAATTTATTAATTATATCATACGACATACTAACTGGTTTAGTATAAGCTATTGAAAATGGAATTGGAACTTCTGCACTACCAAAGTCCTGATATTCTAAGAATGGTTTATCACCACCAGTGTATCCGTTAGCATCTGTAAAAATTCTATTAGTAACAATTGGACCTCTGTCAGGATAAAGAATACCTGGATTAGGTGCTGGTGTATTTTGAGCGCCAGGAGCTGCTCCACTTCTTAATACCGCAAGTACTTTAAATATATAAGGCATTGAGTTTACTGCGTATAAATCTGATGCAGATACTTCTCCTGAAGCAACATTTAATGGTGATGGTAAATTAGAATATGCAGTAATACCATTTGCAATTGTATTAATTGTAACAGTTCCACCAATCATAGATTCTTCCCAAAATGCTCCATAATCTTCTATTGAACCAGTTGGTCTATAAATTTCATAAGTAATTCTAGATGGAGAAGAAAATGCTGCAGAAAAACCATCAGTCCAATCATCAGTACCTTCACCTGCATCCTTTTGTTCATTATGTGATAAAATACCATCACTAATATAAGATTTTACTTCATCAATTGAAAAGTTATATACTCTTTTTTCTTGTTCAAAAAATGTTATATTTTTTACATTATCTTTATATAATTTTTCATCTTTATAAACATAAATAATTTCACCCACAACCAAATCACGTACTGCAATTTCATTGTGTTTATAATCAGGATGATATATTAAATGTGTATCTGAACAACTAAGATTAAATCCCAAATCTGTTTCTATAAAACACCAAGCGGGTTGTAACTTATTCCATGCCTTTTTAATTTCATAATCTCTAAACTCTTCTGATTCAAAATCATATGAAATAACCTTATCATTAAGTTTAACTTCTTCAACAGGAATATATCCTCTATCTGTTAATATAAGAGTTCCTTCAAGAACACAGCCGCCTCCGCCGCCGCCTCCGCCGCCGGAGCTACCACCACTAGTATCTCTAGTAGTATCAGTATTCTCTGTACCTTCTTCTTCCGTAGTAGTATCTGGGTCTGTGGATTCGTTGGTATCAACAATTTCTGGTTCAACTACAACTTCTAAAATTGCTAAGCTAGTCTGACCTCCAGGTCCAGTTACTTCTAACTCAATTGTATATGTTCCTGCATTTTTATATACATGCCCTGCAGTTGATGAAGTTGATGTAGCAGTACCATCCCCCCAATCCCATATTCTACTCGTAACTGTACCTGTAGAATTATCTTGGACTTGTTGATAATGTGGTACAATAGAAGTTGTACTTGTTACTGATTCTATAACAGCAGTTGGACCTGCTGGATTAGAAATTGTTATTGTTGCAAGAGAAGTTGTTGCAGATCCAGCTCCATCATGAGCAATTACAGTTGGAGTATAAGTTCCTGCCGTCTCATATCTATGACCAAAAGTTGAACCCGGACCAAATGTAGAATTACCAGCACTATCGCCCCAATTAACTGTTACCGCATTAAGTCCTTCAGGATGGCTTGTTGTAGAAGTATCAGTTATATAAAAATTTGTAACAGAAGTAATTCCAGACGTAGCTGTTAAATTAGCACTCGCAGTAGGTGGATCATATGCAACTGTCAAATAATTCTGTACAGTTTTGGTGTTTACCCCACCAAGACTATTAGTTGTAGTTAAAGAAACATCTACATTACCTGCATTAGAAAATGTTATTGAAGGATTTTGTGCTGTACTCGTTTGAACTATTGCTCCTTGTGAAAATGACCATTGTCTACTAACTAAAACAGACCCAGCTGGGGTAGTAGTCGTGTCATAAAATGTCATTGATCCACCTTGTATTAAATTAGTCTCAGCCCCCTGTAAATCCCAATTAGAACTTGGATTTATTGATAGAGTATTTATATTAACAGCTTTACTACCACTTGTTCCATACTGATCAATTGCCGTTAATACAACTGAACGATTTCCTGATGATGCAACAGTAGAAAATATATGTGTTGGATTTGCAGCTACACTACCAGACTCATCACCAAAATCCCATGAATAAGTTAAATTTTGTGCTGCTGCTTTTTGAGATGTATTAGCAAAATTAACTGTTAATGGTACAAATCCTTTTGTTCTAGATGTTTCAAAATCTGCTACTGGTGCTGATGGTAAATCAACTTGTACAAGACTTTCTTTAGTAACAGTTTCAGTTTTTCTATTTCCATTTGCAGCTGTACCTGTACTAACAATCTTTAAAGTAACTGGCCATCCTGTATTTCCAGTATTTGGACTTGGATAACTTACTGTAGGATTAGCCGAAGTACTTCTAGCTGGACTTCCACCTGGAAAAGTCCAATAATAAGAAGTAGAATCTAAAAATGTTCCAGCTGTCCAATCTCTATCTGTAGAATTAGATCCAGTTGCCTGAGCAGTAAAAGTTGCAGTTGCAGGAAAAGTTGTATCATATGCAAAACTCTGAGTAAAATCTGCTCTTGGTGCTGCAAGTGTAACTTCTACTGCTTTAGTTTCAGTACTTTCTCTTCCATATTGATCTGTAGCCTTTAAACTAACATTATAGGTAGTATCTGAACTTGGTAAACCTCCTGATATTCCAAATGTATGTGCTGAACTATCTCCACCTGCTGTATTTCCATCACCGAAATCCCATTCATAACTCATACTAACTGCTTGTATATCAGCAGGTATTGTCGTAGTTGGTGTACCTAATGTATGTGTTGGTGCTGATCCACTTTCAGTAGTTGAACTAACAGTTATTGTTAATGGAAATTCACCTTGAATGTAATCAATATCAAACTTAGCACCTGGATCTGGTGGTAATATTAATATTGGTTTTTCAACAACACTTTGTTGTCTTCTATAGTCATTATGAACTTCTAATCTCGTTAAATAAGAACCAGTTTGGTTATATACATGTGAGATTGGAAGTGATACTCCACTATTATTTTGACCTATTAAAGAACTTTCAGTTCCATCACCAAAACTCCAACTATATTCAGTATCTACACCTGATCCAGATCCGTCTGAATATGTAGAACTATCTATATTATTAGCTACATTTTGAGTTAAATCACTAAATGTTATAGAACTACCTATACTACCTGTAATTTGACTTAGTGAATAATTAGCTACTGGAGGTTGAGGTTTACTAATATTAATAAGTTGTGTTGCTTCATCATGTTGTCCTGTAGGACTTGTAACTGCAACTCTTGCTGTATAAGTACCAGCCTTTTTATATTCATGTGTTTGTTGATACTGACTTGATTGACCTATAGCACTTGGATTAACTGAAGGATCACTAGTTGTTGAACCATCTCCCCAACTATATATCCTTCTTACAATCATACCATTAGAAGCACCTGATGATAACTTGACAGGAAATATTCTATTATAAATCGTACCCTCAGTTTCAAATCCTGTTTCAACAACTGGCGATAATACTGCAGAAACTCTTTCTATATTTGCTGCATTTAAAACCTGTTGTTCACCATATGGAACTCGCTTTCCATACATAGAACCAGATTTAACAAGATCTACACCAAACAAACCTTCCTTTGGTGTAAGTTGACTCATTATAATTTCTTCAACTGCCATTTGAGGTCTGCGTAAAAATCGAATTGGTTCTGTATTATTAACATTAGGATTTACAGATAAAACTTTCTGATATCTTACATTATAGACTCCTTGGAATTCTTCAGGAATAACAAAATCTACTGCAGCAGGGTCTATCTCACCAAGAATAGTTAAAACAGCCCTACCTGGAGCAGTATTCTGATATACTTCGACTCCAATTCTTCTAGCAGTACCCTCAAGTAAATTTGCTATAGCATTAATATAAATTGGTTTACCTTCACTGTCAAGGAGTTCAGCTAAAATTTCTGTTCCTTTTTTTAGAAACGGTGAACCATTTATTAAAATTGAACTTCTACCTGGAGGTAAAACTTGAGGAGATTCTAATACTTCAAAATACTTCGAAGTAGCATCAGAATCTTCAATATAAATATCTGGTCGGGCGAGGTTTCTTTTTAATATGATTTTTTCAAGCATTGATATCTCATTATTAATTTATAAATTAACTCATATATAAATATCAAAACTATATATTTATTTAAAATGATATAGACATTATATGGAGAATATAAGTATGAAAAAGAAAGTTTCTTTTACTATAGATGAAGATTTGATGATGTGGTTTAGATTATACTCTAAAAGCGAATATACCACTATGTCATCTATTATAAATCAGCATATTTTAAATTTAAAACGAAATATAGATGTTAAAAAAAGAAGTTATAAGTTACCTTCAGAACAAACTACGCGTAATTAATATTACTATAATTTCCTTCTTTTTTAATTTCTAATAAAGAATCAACTGCATCTCTCATGGATTCAATATGAGATACAATTAATGTAAATTGGAATTGAGATTTAAGATATTGAAACAAGTTATAAACTGAATTCAAATTATCTGAATCCATAGTTCCCCATCCTTCATCAATTGCCAAAAAGTTAGTTCGTGGTAAGTTACATACATTTATTAAACCTACTCTAATTGCAAGAGAAGATATAAATCGTTCCATACCAGATGATAATTCAAGAGGCCATACATTATCTTCATCATAAGCAATAAAAGTGTTTATATTCTTACCGTCCATTTGAAGAACTATATTAAAATCTACTATTTGAGCAAGAATATTATTAACTTCACCTTCTACTGTAGGTAACGCTTTAGATACAAGTTCGTATGGAACTCCGTCTCTCTTAACTGCATCTAAATAATACTCATACGCCTTATACTTAATTTCTAAATCCTCTACCTTATTAATAGTATCTACTATATTTTGTTTATTAGTCTCAGCCACCTTAATTTTACCACGCGAATCATTTAATTCATCTTCATTCTTTTGAATTAATGCAGATAAATCATTTATAGTAACTTTTAAGTCTTCAATATCTTCTTCTATTTCTTTATTATATAATATATCTTTTTCTTGAATATAATATTTTGATATTTTCTCTTCAAATATAGTTATTTGACTAATAAGTGCTTTTTTACGTTCTCTCAATACTGTTTCTTCTGATACGAATTTACTATTTTGTATTTCTATGTTTTGTAATGCATTTAGAGATCTATCTAAATCTACCTTATCATTTTTAGCATATTCTAAATCCCTAACCTTTTTATCTATTCTATCATACTTTTTAACATACTTATCTGCTAATTTCTTATCATCATCCAAACCTTCTCTTGTACTTATAGCATCTAAAGTAAAAGGATTACTCATACAAAATTCACAATCCTCATCATATTTTAAATTTCCCAACTTATCTATTTTATCAAGTTTATGTCTAACTTCTATTTTTAATTTATCAATTTCTATTTTAGTATCTTTTCTATCTTCAATAAACTGCTGAAGTTTCAAATACTTCTGATTAAGATTACTATCTGTATAATTTTTTATTTTTTCCTTTAACTCTGTTTCTCTGAATTCATTTTGGGTTCTATTAGATTTCAATGTTCCAAGTCTTACATCAATATCATTTAATTCACCTTTTGTATGTAACTTATCACCCTTCAACTTATCTACATCCAATATTGAATCATCCACTGATTTTAATTTTTTTGTTAATTCAAGAATATCTACATTAAGTTGAGATTCTTCTCCTGAAATATTTCCTTTTTCTACTAATAACTTACTTTCAACTTTATTTAGAATTAATAAATTTTTATTTATATCACTTAATTCTAAACCATAGTCTCTTTTCTTAAAATCCTTCAAAATAGCAGAAACTTCGGATATATCTTCGTGAGCTAACATATACAATTGATCAAATATACCTATTCCCATAAACTGAGCTAAAAGTTCTTTTCTTTCTTTTTGTGTCTTGTCTATGAATACAGTATTATTTGTTTGAAGAGATAAAGAAGTTAATACAAAATCTTCAAATGTACCTACTACTCTTCTTATATTTGCATTAGTAGTTCTTCTTTGATCTCCATTCAATGATATTTTATCACCACCTTCATCAATCATCCAAAATTCTACATCTACCTTTACATGACCACTTCTGAAGTTTTTCTTAGCTGTTCTCTCTATATAATAATCTAATCCATCTATCTCAAAATTAACCTTACATTTAAAAGAACCTTTTTTATTATTTAATATATTAGCAGCTTTAAATGCTCTAGACGAAGTATCATATAAACAAAATGATAAAGCATCTAATAAAGAAGATTTACCACTAGCATTCGGTGCAAACAATCCAACTATACCATTTAATTTTGTAAAATTTACTACATTATCTTTCCCATATGAAAACATATTATCAAATTCAAGTGATTTTAATTTCCAACTTACATTTCTTTGAATCTCTTCATCTGGAAGAACCACATTTAAATCATCATTAATTTCCTTTATTTTAACTAACAGTTCTTCATCTACTATATAATTCCTATTCAAGTAATCTTCAATTAAATTGTACTGATAATCAGAATTAGTAATATCTCCAACATCTATTTTATCCTCAACTCGAATCTTATCCCCTGAAAATCCATCAGTTCTAATAACATTAATTTCTTTTATACCATACTTTGAATGTATTAATGCAAGAATCTTCTTCAATTGCACTGCATTTGTATTAGCAACTCTTAATCTAAGTCTAGCCTTTGGTGGCATATCAATAACTTCTATGAATTTACCATTATCAATATCTAAAGTATAATATCCAAATTCATTATGTACAGGAATATAAGTAGATTTTCGTTTTGGAACATCCCATAGTAAATAGCCGTGGTCTAATCCCTCTCCGTGATTTTGTTGAACTAAAGAACCACAATAAGAAATAGTTTCTTCTTTATTAAGATGTTGTCGTTTATGAATATCACCTAACAACCCCATATCATAACCTTTAAATTGAGTAATCTTTACATCAGAAGGTAATCTAAATCCTAAATCAGTTTGACATTTATCTACCGTTCCATGAAATAATACTATTTTAGTATCACCTTTAACATCCTTAGCTTTTATGTATTTTTTCTTATCATCCCAAACGTCCCATACTATAAATTTTACATCAGCACATTTATATACACCTGTATCTTTTAAATAATGTAAGTTTGGATGTTTTAAATTATCTACTATAGGTGTAAGTACATCAAGACGGGAACGATTGTTTAGATTACAATCGTGATTACCTGCAATAATAATAGTTGGAACTATATCTGCTAAATTTTTAAATAACCTTGATAACTGATCAACTAATTCAGGTGACATTTCTGTTTTAGAATGAGCTATATCACCACCAATATATGCTACGGCATTATCTGGATATTTCCTTACTTCTTCGTAGGTTCTTTCAAAAACCTCTTCATATTCCTTATGTCGTTTTAAGTTCCGTATTTGAATATCCGACATATGATGAATATATTTTAATTTTCGAAATGGAACTTTTACATTTTTTTCTTCTATCACTATCTTAACTTATATTTTATTAATGACATAAAATCTGCCTTACTTGCATCTCTAATTAAATTCAAACAAGGTTCAAATCCTAATTCAGATGGATCTTTGTCTTTAAATTTTAAAAGATATACATTTATTCCATTATTCATAAATGTTTCCATCATTTTTAATGAATCTGATAATGCATCTCTGTCCAATGCAATATAGATATCCTTAACTTTATTTTCATAAATCCTTTTATTCAATTTAGGAAGAATAGTTTTCCCATATAAAGGTATAGCATTTCTTTTTATTGCTATAGCATCAAATGCACCTTCACATAATATAATAGGTTCATCCCAATTTATGAATAATTCAAACCCAATTATATCCTTTGAAACTGGAGGATTACGATATTTTAACTTACTCTTATAGATATCCCTAGCAATAAAATAATTTAGTACACCATCTGCATTATAACTTGGTATAACAACTCTATTATTATAAACTCCACCATCACAATATCCTATACTATATCTAATAATATCTTCTTTCGTAATTCCTCTATTATACAAATATACCAAAGAATGTTTTCTTTGAATTCCAGAATCATCTTCCCATAAAGGTTTATAATGTTTAGGTAATTCTACCTTTTCTTCATTCCTTACTTCCTTACTTTCATACCTATACGAATCTTCACCAACAATATTACGAAGTTCTGTAAATTGTTTGTTTGTAGCTTTTACTCTTTTAAATAATTGAAATAAATTATGTCCACCTTGATTCGAAACCCAACAATGCCACTTTTGTGTTTTTATGTTTATTTGTAGTTTTGGTTTATGATGTGATATAAATGGAGACCAGTACATATACTCATTTATTTTTCTAAGTTTTCTACCACTATTACCGATAACTCTATTTAATAAATTAATAAGTTTATTATGATTCATCTAATAACTTTAATAACTCCTTAAATTCTAAAACTGCATAAGTTTTAGAACGATTTCTTTTGAATATAACTAATGGTGTATGTTTTCCACTATTTCCTTCAGCTTGATCTAAAGCTTCCCATATATTAAGTTTTTCTTGGTTTTTACACTCTACACTAAAAGGAAATAATCTACGAGCAGCAGGGGATAATAAGATATCTTCACCAGAATCACCCATAGTAATAGATCGAACATCATCTGGTTCTAATTTATCGAATTTTTCAAGAATTATATCTCGAACTTTATTTTGAAGTCTTTTTCCTTTGTTCTTTGCTGAACGTGGTTTCATAAAATAACCTTATTAATATATATCATTCAAAAAACCTTAAATTACTTATATTTTTTCAACCATTTTTTAACCTCACTACGTGCCCATTTTTCTGCTTTTTCTTCATATGCATTATCATCATGAAAATCACCACCATTTTGAATTGCAACTTCTCCAGCTTTTTGGTACTCTTTTTCATACTTTTTAGCACCCATTGTTTTTCTATCATTTGCATGGTCTATTTCGTGTAATACTGTAATTAAAAAATCCTTAACTGAAGGGTATGAAGGTCTTAAAGTAATAACATCAGATCTCCAATTATAATCAGCTTTATTTTTTCCTGGTTTAAACTTAACTTTAGATTTCAGTTTATAAGCTTTTACCATATCTACTGCTATTTGATGAAAATCAATTCTTTCATATAATAAGTTTTTTCCAATAATCATTATCTTCTTCCGTATACGGGTAATTGTGTACCCTTTCCTTTTTCTTTAGCCAACCACTTTTTGTGTTGAACTGCAGTTCTACCTTCAGTTGCCCACTTTTTATTAAGAAGCATTCTTTTTCTTTTTCTATCTTTTGCTTTTCTGTTTGGCATTAGAATACATCTCCCGACATCGCATCAGATATTGCCTTTTTAAGAT
>Ga0208156_1000481_pt1 | contig 15128 bp, 17 predicted proteins | sample 1_EtaG_FD_184073 | JGI IMG/M metagenome (GOLD analysis project Ga0208156, IMG submission 184073) | Marine viral communities from the Subarctic Pacific Ocean - 1_ETSP_OMZ_AT15124 metaG (SPAdes) (version 2) | ecosystem: Environmental > Aquatic > Marine > Oceanic | place: Pacific Ocean | collected...
GTATACCTTGAGAATTAGTGCCTGTGTAGAAATTTACAATGTTGGATTGCTGAGAGGCTTCCTGAGTTTTATTTGCTGGACCATCCATTGAATTTCCAGGTTCACCCTCGTCACTTGGTATATTGGGCTTGGAATCCTGAGATTCACCATCGTCCTGCCAATCACGCCATGTCCTGTTAATCGCCATAATCCTCACACAGGATATCAAGTATATCTATACAGGTGTTAACATGGCCTACAAAATCATCCGGCCAATCAACTCTTAGAATCTTAGTGGTAAAAACAATCACATTGTCCAATAACTTAGCCTTGAGCATGTCCTTGATAAATGTTCTAGCGTCTGGTTCTATAAACCACCCATCCTCGGTAAGCTTGGCCTTTATATCTTCGTATTCCATACTATGTACACATGCCCTAGTAAGTGGGAGATTCCCGCTATACGCGTATTCCATCAGAAACGGCTCTACCGCAGGCTCTATGTGACCATTAATTCTTATTCTAAGTTTGATATTCCTCTTGTGGTGGTGGTGATAGAACTTCCATTCCACGTTACCATAGGTATATGTCTTGTGCATCTTGGATGGAACTATTACCATTTTATCAAGCCTTGTAAATTCGTCATGATGAGGAATATCCTTGTCAGGCATCGGACTGGTAAATTTTTCCATGCCCCAGCCATTATCAAAAGTGCAGTCCATATAAGTATCTTTACGGGCAAGTGCTTTTAAGTGGAAGTCCCCAATGATACCAAGTGTAACATTGCAGGCATTGTAGTATTCGTTATACCCAACAGTACCAGTGTATGCAAGGAGAGCATTTGAAGGACGCCCAGTACTGTCACGATGACCTAAATATCTATCTACCAAAAGTTCAAGATATTTCAGCGGGCAGATAATATCCAGACCATTATCTTTGGACCACCTAAAATCAATTTCTGAGTTTGGTATGTCAGGACTTACATGCCCCCTAAATATTACCTCATCCTCAGTCGCCTTATGGACGTGCAGGCTGGAACCGAAGTTTATTATCCAGTTAATATCATCCAGGGTAGCGAGAGGCTCGGAGAGCATTACCTCACCTCGAATCGCCTTGCCTCTGGTTTGATATGTGGCATCCAGTTTATTCATAATACGGTAAATCTCTTCCAGGTATATAATCTTATCATTAATTAAATGACTACCACAAAGCTTTGCCCACTCCATTCTACCTGAATGCTCTGAAGGTCCCTCAGCCATGCGGTACAGAAAAGTATAGGCTGAATTGGTGTTCTCCATTAATAGAGTGGAATTACTGGCAGAAATGGCCTCACCTGAATCATCTGGTGTCATGTCTATATCCTCAAACTGTGTAATCACAGGCTCAGGCATCATTACTTTTTTGGTATCATTTTCACCGTCATCGGACACTACACCACTGTAAACATCAGGGTCTAAAGCGACCATTTCCCTTTGAATAACCTCATCACTATTTTCCTCGCCTGTAGCAAGGAGTTGATGGTTTTCCTCGGTCTTGGTCACAAACTGGTAAACCAGAGTGTTCCAGTCTGCATCTACACCTAAATGGTCTATGGCGTCCATTAACTGTCTTAATTCTTGGATGGTAGCTGCTTTGGGTAATCTTGCCGCAAGGGTCCGCTTGTAAAGCATTACCATGGTATTAATATGAGGGTTGTCCTTGTGGGTCAGTTCCAGTGCCTGATGCACCAGCTTCGGTGCCAGCGGAGCCATATCTATTTTAGGAAATCTTCTATAGAATGCCTCGTGGAACTGCCTCTCATCATTGGCTGTAAAGAACACCATCATATTCTCAAATTTGGCGGTAGTTTGCTTACCAGGAATAGATATTCTACCATACTGAAAGAAATCCAGTAAAAAAGCATCTGCTGTAGGCCGTGTCTTGTCCCACTCGTCCAGTACCAGTATTACTTTCTTTTTGTGGCTGGCTTCCGCAGCCTCGTAAACCGCACCAGGAGATACCTTGACACCTGAGGCTGTATCCTCATCAGGCCACAGTTTCATAAGTAGGTCATCTTCTTTTGTACCTGGGGCACATTGGAAGAAGAACATTTTATGACCTGTAATCTGTGAAATTATTATTGGCAGATAACTTTTACCTGTACCTGCAGGTCCATAAAGAAACGCACCTGCCACAGGCTGGTTGTTTATACTGGCTGAGACCTGGGCTGCAAACTGCCTAGTGCAGAGATAGCCTGAGTCTGTCAGTTCCTTATGTAGTTTATCTACCTTCATTCTTACGTCCCTTCATACCGTTTGGGTTAGGGCTTCTACCTTTAAATCTTTTAGGCACATGGTCAGAGTGAACACCTCTGTAGACGTACCAACCAGTGTGGTTTGCCTTGAAAAACTTCATTTTCTCCTCAGTGCAGTCCCCATTAGGTGGGAACGAGTCCGAGAACTTCCATCCTACTGGATATAATTTGGTCTTTTTACTCATAGCCAATAATAGATGGGACCTGGCAGGGCAGTACTCACCACGGGCGGTGCTCCGCTTCCTGAGGCTGTGTTACGAGGCTGTACATGCACCCCTAACACCTCAGCTTTACTGTTGTAGTTCCTCAAGTTACCAGGTCCCCTCAAGCAGAGACATAGACCCTCCTGAACTTTACCGCACATTGGCGTCCTTCAGAAGAGTCCAGTCCCCATTTCATAGTGTAAAGGTTTTGACCGACCAACAGACTACAGGAGGAGGAGTGGAAAGGAGGGTTGTCTGTCAGCCGGTCGATGTTAATTACAGGTTCCTCCACGTCCTGTCCACATGGTCCACCACCACAAAGTAAAGAATAACTACCAAGTAGATAATTTCTTTACTGGTGTAGAGTTGGAACCAATGAGCGAACAGGTTGGCACACGCCATAAGCGATACCATGATACCTGATATTAGTATTGGTCTCATTTGGTTACCTCTATTAGCTTCTTTACGAATTGGAAATCACTAATTTGACCTTTATCTCTAAGCTTCATTAACCTGTACACAGCCTCACTCTTGACCTCATCCTTAGACTTCTCGACCGTTACCAGCTTGTCAGGTCTAAATTTAAGCCTCAGGCTGTCAACTTCATCCACAGGTGTATATTCAGGTGCAGTGGTTATCCGCACCTTTCTAGTTAAATTCTTTACCTCGTCAATGACCAGTATGGGCAGGTCAGTTTCTTTTATAAATGTATTAACGTGGTCGTTGGCGTAAGCGTAGGACCTGAACACTATTTCCTTTACCAAATCTTTTTTAGTACCCTCCAGCAGTTCTGCAGGTATGCCTATTCTAAAGAGGGTATTCCTGCCGTACCTGGAGAGAGTTATGTTGGCGTGAATCTTATCCACTATGCAGTGAATGTCTCCCTGAGCCAGTCCAACCGACTCATCATTCCCCAGTATTCTGTTTCCGATTCAAAAGTCTCTTCCTCTTTGATGTCATCAGGTATGAGTGTCAAGTCACTGGAGGGGCAGTCGCATTCCTGTAATATGGAGCCGTCTACCTCTCTGTGAAACGCCATACCTGTGCTAGTGGTGGAACCTTCAAAGAAGATATTCCTGGAGCCGTTATAGCTACCATCTCCATTGACTGCCACCTCTTTGCAGTGCCATCGTAGGTTCCGATGGTTCTTGCAGGTTAGTGTGACGTGTTTCATTTCCTTTTTTATTTCCTTTATTTGACTTTGTTGGTTTGGGAGTGTACCTCCCAGAACTTCAAATTTTGCCCCGCTTTGATTAAGAAGGTGCGGGGCTAACCTCCGGTTGTAGTCACCACCTATTAATAATTGCCTAGGCTTTTTTAGTCTTAGGCTGCGGCATATATAACTTAGGCTTACGCTCTTTGCCGTTAATATCTATGAAGTGACCTTTCGGGCAGTTCTTAGTATTAAAAGCTTCAAACGCAGTTACATAGTTCTGCATTTCTGCAGTCTGTGCAATTCCGCCTCTGCCACCGCCTTTGCCAGACGTAACATGCCCTTGGCTTTTAACTAGTTCAATCGCCTTAATCACGTCGGCTTTACTTGTGCCGTTCGTGGGCTTGATTGTGCCAGCTTTTAAGCCAGTAAGCAGGTTGTCTACGTCTTTCTTAGGCAACTTTTTTACTATCTTATCCATATCATAACTTAATACCGCTCAATATTTCATGCAAGCAATATACTAAAACAAGCAAGTGGCGTACATGTAAGCGAGCATCACTTTCTTTCTTGAAGTGATGTTCTTATGCTCAAAAAAGATAGACATACATCAGAAGGGCGGAGGGGTAGGCGTATCTATAGAGTGTTATATGAGTAGACATAATATCTGTTATGCGCAAGCCCTTGTATAATACAACCATTCTAATTGAGATTGAATCTCAATACCAACTACATAGTTGTATAATACAACTATATACAACTAGTTGTATAATACAACCAGTTTCCCAACTAAGCTATTCCTAACGAAAACGTAGGCGACCGGCGTATACGGCGCATAAAAGGCTCACACACATTGTATAGAATTTTTTTGAAATTTTTTTGAATCGACCCCCACTTGATTTTCTATTCCATTTTTTGCAATTTGCACCAGTATATAAGATATATAAACCTACATCTATATTCTACATACTTCCATTTACTACTATACCTATAGATATAAGATATATATGGACACACAGAATAGAATTATAGACCTGTGGATACATTCTACCTTGATTCTTACAATTTTACCATTTAGATTGCCGTATGCCTACAAAGGGCTCGGAAAAGAAGTTGGCACAGAAGTACTGTTCCAATTGGGTCAGAGGCAACTGCATCGGCAGAATTATTAAATATGAGGACGGAATGACAAAAATATGGTTAGATGAGGAACTTGCGGACAAGGAATGCATTATAGACTCAGGTTGCTACTTTTTTGAAGATTACGTAAGGCCGGCTATAAAATGAATGTTGAAGATTTTGATGCTGAATGTTTGGTTCTGAACGAATCGGACTATTTTTACCTCTGGTGCTGCGATTGCAAGCTCAGGCACCTTGTTATTGTGGATGTTGAAAAGGGCAAAGGTGCGCCTCAGGTTAAAATTGGCATGGTAAGAGACCAGATGGCAACGGAGAACCAAAGAAAGGAAGAAAATATCGTATTGTACAAGAGAAAAGCCAAGAATAAATCTTAATTTTCACCCGGTGGGTAGTTTTGGAAAGGGATAAAGTAATGCAAGTCGTGGGAGTGGTGTAAAATTGTACGAAAAGTCTATAAATGACATTCCACATTACATTTTTGAGGATAAGAATGAATTTTATGAAAAATTTCCTAATGAACGTCTGTATGAGAATTGGAAGGAGGCTCCTGAAGGTGCGTGGACTGAAACAGATGACGGTCAGGTACTTGAAATCCTCAAAAGAGGCAAAATGCGCAATGGAGCATCAAGGTCTCACACCGAATATGTTAGGACTCTCCTCGGTATGCGCATGGTCAGAGATAGCGTTGAACTCTCCGGTGAACCTCCTAAGCACATTTACTCCTTTTCCTGCAACAAATACCCTAAAAGGCGCAGGTTGGAAAGGGAACACTACAATGGACGTGAATTTATTTTTGCACAGTACATTGCCAAAGGAATGGACCCAATTGAGGCATACCTCAGTTCATTCCCTACAAACAAGAGGAAACATGCGGAACTCTCTGCAAAGCTTCTTCTTAAAACTAAGAGGGTTCAAAAGTTGATTACACAGAAAATAGAAGAAAAGATGGATTCACTGGGTATTTCAGAGGATTGGCTGCTTGATGAGGTAAAGAACGTTATTAGTGGTAGGGATGCCCAGGACAATAACAAGCTAAGGGCTCTGGAACTGTTAATGAAGGTCCGTGGCATGTTTCCCAGTTCTGAGCAGAAATCAGAATCATTGACCGTTTTTCAGGGTTTTACACCTGAACAGCTCAAGGCAATACAGAATGGTAAACCTAAAGCGTTAAAAACTGTGGATGCGGAAATAAGTCAGTGACAGAGGAGCGGAGATATGCGGATGCGTTGGGTATTACCCTGTATGAGAACATTGATGAGATTGAACTTGATGAGGCGTTAAGGGAATTGAAGCGGTTATCCTCCATGGTTGATGTTCTGTTTATAGGCGACCCTCAGAGCATGAATTTCATGGCTATGAGTCAAATGTTGAATATTATAGACGCTATTGAGATTCCAATGAGGGTGCCACAGGCAAGTGCATAATGCCTTATAAAAGAGTAGGGAAAACAGTTTATGTTAAAAAAGGCGGCAAGTGGAAAAAGAAGTCCACTACCAAGAGCGTAGCAAGTGCCAACCGCATGCTGCGCCTCCTGCGAGGCGTAAAGCACGGTTGGAAACCCACAGGTAGGCGTGCAAAACGTTAATGTCGAGCGTCTTACAAAAAAGGCGAAGGAAGATAAAGAGGCACCTTTGGAAGAAAAAGCAGAAGAAAAACAGGCACAAGAAGAAGAAAAAGTAGAAGAGTTTAATATTATACCGGCCGGTCTTGCAGACCGTGACCAAATCCTCAATCGCTCATATGATGACCTACTTTACTTTGGTAGGGCATTTCTCCCTAAAGACTTTCTTAATAAGAGCAAATCACCTGAATTTCATAAACGCATTGCCAAGAAGCTGATTAGTACCGTCCCAGGCGGCAGGATATGTAATATTCTTCCCAGGGGCTTTGGCAAGTCTGTAATGGCAAAATCGGCTATTATGCATAAAATATGTTTCGCACCGCAGGGGGAGAGGCAGTTTGTTGCATGGGTTGCAGAGGAGCAGGGTCAGGCTATTGACCACCTCAAGTATATTAAGACCCATATTGAGTACAATGACATGATACGATACTATTTTGGCAACCTTGCCGGTGACGCTGTAGGTAACAGGTGGACCGAGAAGGATATTGTTACAGCTAAAGGTGACAGGTTACTTGCTAAAGGCACAACTCAGAGGCTTAGGGGCCGTACTGAGATTGATGTACGATATACCGGTATTGTACTTGATGACTTTGAATCTGAATTAAACACTAAAACGCCTGATAGGCGGGACGAGATTAAGAAATGGGTAGTATCTACAGTATATCCTGCACTTGAGGAGACACCAGGTAACGAAGGCTGGATTTGGCTTATGGGCACAATTGTCCATTATGACAGTTTCCTGCAGATGGTTTATGAAGGGTTTAGCGATGCTGTGAAGAATGGTAACCCTTATCCTTGGAACGTTGAGTTTATTCGTGCCATGGATGATGGTAAGTCAATGTGGCCGGAACAGTTTTCCATGAAAAAGCTTGAGTCTAAGAGAAAAGAATTTATAGAAGCAGGCCTTGTTAACAAATTTAGTCAGGAGTACATGAATGATGCCAGAGACATTACTAACGCCGCGTTTAAAATTGACCGTGTCCAACACCACAGAATGTCTTTTAGGCGTGCTGGTAATTTCACTTATCTCATTGATGGCGACGACGCTATACCTGTTAACGTTTATCTTGGTGTCGATTTGGCTCATACTGCAACAGTGCGCTCAGACTTTCAAGTCATACTGGTGCTCGCTGTGGACTCAGAAGGGCACAGATACGTCCTAGACTATTTCCGTGAGAAGATACCTACATTTGATGTTCCTAATGAAATTATTAAAATGGCAGAGAAGTACAGCCCTGTGCGTAGGGTTACCATTGAGACTGTGGCTGCCCAGGAGATGGTGAGGGATATGGTTGAACGTATCAGTTATGAACACAGGAGATTAATTCCAGGTATTTTCAAAGGTGTAAAACCTCCTCCAGGCATTAAGAAGGAGGATAGGCTTGAAACGGCATTAGGTCCTTTGATAAACGGCAAAAGGCTGTATATCAAAAAGAGTATGACAGAGATTGTTGATGAGCTGTTTGAGCACCCAAAGGCCAAACATGATGATATTTTAGACGCTTTATACTATGCCAACTACTATGCAAGGCCTATTCGTAGTGGAAGAACAGACGTGGCAAATCTAGAAGAATTGGTAGAAAATCGTAAAAACCCCATCAAAACGACCTATAATTGGCTCACAGGCGCAAGAATATAGGAACTTTTTACCATTAACCTCATTGTATGCCTTGACACATACAATATAACAGGTTAAATTACATATATGCCAATAGATAAAGACCCACGGGCTAAAGCTAACCAGGAGCTTTTTCGCAAGTGGAGTGATTCTAGAAAGGATTGGGATGATGAGGCCCGCAACGATGTGGACTTTTACCTTGGTAATCACTTTACCAGTGACGAATCCGATGAATTAAAGTCCCGCAATCAGGCCGATGTTCCAATGGACAGGACCTCACCTGCCGTTGAGAAGCTTAAAAGTGTTATGACTGCAAGGCCTCCCGGCTTTACAGCAATCCCAAGGGAAGACTCAGACGTAAAAATTGCAAAACTGTGGCGTATTATCCTTGGTTACATATGGGAAACCTCCCAGGGTGACGCCCAGATGAAACAGGCAATTCATGACTACGCTGTTACAGGCCTTGGTTATCTTTTTGTATTTATCGACCATGAATCAGATTTTGGTAGAGGCGATGTAAAGTTCACCCATGTTGACCCGTTCAGGGTCTATGTACCTCCTTCTACTCGTAATCGCTGGTTGGATGACGCTGAAGGCGTCATTCTTTCTACCATCCTCACGGGTGACCAGCTCATCGACCTCTACCCTGCATTAGGACCTCAGATAGACCCAGAAACAGGTGAAATGGTACCTGGTATCATTGAAGACCTTGATACATATTCGGATGAGGACTATCCTTCGTCCAGTATGCAGAATACCATGCAAACATTTACACCTGCAGAGGTGGACAGCAAGGCTGTATGGCCTGAAGAAAAGTATCAGATACTTGAACGTTTTTTCAAAATAAAGGTCCCGTTCTACAGGATTGTAGATATACAAACAGGGCAGGAGTCAGTCCTTGATACTGAAGGTTTTAATCAGTTCCTGCAGGAGAATCCAGGTGTTTTTGAACGTGGGTTGATGGACTTTGAAGAGGTGTTCCAGACACGTATTGCGTCAATTGCATCAATAGGTGAATACTTTCTATATGAGAATGTTATGAACTGTCAGTATTACCCTATTGTTCCACTTCCGAATATTTGGACAGGCACACCTTATCCTAAGTCTGACGTTTCAAGGGCAAGGCCAATGCAAAAGCTTCTTAATAAGCTATGGTCACTGGCACTGTCACATGCACAGTCATCCGCAGGTTTGAAGCTTTTAGTACCTGTGGGGAGTGCTATTCACGGTGTTGAGAGACTGGAACAGGACTGGGCAAACCCTAACGCTGTAATTGAGATTGACACGTCTCAGGGTGAACCTCACTACCCTGCACCTCAACCCCTGGCCTCAGAGTTTTACAAGTTGATACAGCAATGTGAGTTCTATATCGACTTTACCTTTGGCCTGCCTGAGATGATGCACGGGTTTCCTGAAAAGGCACCTGATACTGTGCGAGGCACAGAGCGTATGATTTCACTTGGTACTGAAAGGCCAAAGTCAAAGCTACGGGATATAGAATTTAGTATTAGTCGACTTGGTATTATTATGTACCATATGTCCAAAGGACATTACAACTATCAAAAGATTTTCCGCCTTGCCCAGCCGAATAACGATATTTCGGAGGTTATGGCGAATTACTATGATGATACCTCAGCATCAGTGCTTGATATTATGAGGGACAGGTTGAATATCTATCAACACGACATACAAATCGAATCAGGTTCTACACTACCTACAAGTAAGTGGGCTGAACTTGGTGTTTACATGGAGGCGTTCCAGATGGGGATTGTTGATGATATTGAGGTGCTGAAGAAACATCCTGAGATATTCGATAAAGAAGGTATTATTAAAAGAAAAAGTTTACTTGCTCAAGCCCAACAGCATATTGCTCAGTTGGAAGAGCAGGTCAAAAGCTTGCAGGGAGACTTGCAAACATCACAAAGGGAGTCTGTGCAAGACCGTAAGAGAGTGGCCGTTGAGAAGTTCAAAGGCAAACTTTCGCAGGTCGAAGCAGACGCTAAGGCAAATAGCAAAGTGCAGGCATCAAAGCTTGCCAATGAGGTGAAGCTTGAAATGGAGAAATTAGGACCAATGGCACAACAAATGGCGGCAGAGACTGCGGCCGAGGTTGAGTAATGGCCTAGTTCCGCTCCGTGAGTTTCAAGACATCAAAAGGAGTTATTTATGATAGAAAATGAAGCTGAAGCAGATGTCGTTGACCAAGTGGTTGATGGCTCCGGAGACGCCGGACTTTTTCAGTTTGCAGATGAATCCGATTATAGTGCGTCAGAATCGGCGCATATTGACGAACAGGGAGAGCCTACTTCTGGAGAGGAAGTAACGGACTGGGAATCTGAAGCTAAAAAGTTTCAGTCCCTCTATGACAAATCAAACACTAAATTAAGTGACCTTGAGAAAATGGAACCGTTAAAGAATCTTTTGGAGATGAGGCCAGACCTTGTTCAGAAGCTTCAAGAAGGAATCGTCGGTGGACCGGAGGAGAACCAGGCTAACCCGTCCGTTGGACTTTCAGAAGAGGAGTTTAACCCCTGGGATGCATATTACAAGCCCGAGTCACCATCATACCAGTTCAGGCAAGAGCAGGAACGTGGAATGGTGGATGATGCTCTTCAAGGGCACCTGGCATCTATCGAACAACAGAATGCAATTAAACAGACAGTTAGTGACCTGAGAAGTGTTCACAGGTTGAATGATGACGAGGTCAAGGATTTCCTTGATTGGTCAACTCAACCTAAAGAAGCTGTAGGTTTGGATACATTACTGAAGGTTTGGAGAGATGCTACAGGGAAAAAAGGTGAAACGGAAGTAATGAACTCTGTAGATGCGGTAAGACAGACAAAAACCCAACCACAGACAGCGGCTGCCAGTCATGGCATGTCCCCTCGTCCAAAATCTGATACAGATTCGGCTTGGGACTCTGTTGTAGGCGCAAATCAGAGCGGAAGACTTCCGTAATTTGTTAACTAAGTGAGATAGGAGAAAAGTACAATGGCTATTAATCAAGGTACTTTAAAGTTCGGTGACCCCGGCACAGGTACAGTTGATAGCGCATCTATATCCACAAGACGGTTATATAACTTTGGTGATAGGGTCGCTGACCTTGCACCGGAGGAATCTCCGTTTTTTGTTTATCTCAGCAAAGTAGCAAAGGTTCCTACTGATGACCCTCAGTTTCGTTTCTTGGAAGATAGAACCAAAATTGATTGGACTAGTCGTAGTTTCGTAATGGCAAACGCACCGGGTACGGTAGCTGCTAATACCAGTTATACGTTTCAGGTTGCTGATGCTGATACACCTGCGGCTTCAATTGATTGGCTTGTTAAAGGCATGGTTATTGCTGTTAATCCGGTTACGGATGCGACAGTTGACTACGGTTCTATTGTTGTTAGAGTTGAAAGCGCACCCGTTGCTCAAGGCAGCGACACATATACGGAGTTTACAGGTAAAGTAATTAGTTTACCTAACTCCAGTCTTAGTGGGTATAACGCTATCGCAGATGACGATAAATGCCAAGTAATCGGAACTTCTTTTGGAGAGGGTACTGGTGCTCCTGACGTTTGGTCAAGTGAGCTTCAAGACGACTATGGTTATACGCAGATTTTTAAGACTGCTGCAGAAATGACGAACACTGCTGTGGCTACCCGCTATCGTGGGTATCCAAACGAGTGGGCGCGTATCTGGGCTCTTAAATTGCGTGAGCATAAGGTCGATATTGAACGCACTATGCTATTCGGTCATCGTGCCAGTTCTGGTGGAATCAACTACACTGAAGGTCTTGTTGGTCATTGCGTTGTAAATGTGAACCCCACTGATGGTGCGAGCACATGGTCTTATTCTACAGGGAACCCTTATTATAAGACAGTTGCAACGTCAGAAATGACATATGATTCCTTGCTTGCTGACCTTGAGGTTCTGTTCGACCCTGCACGGGGTGGTTCAGAGGATAAACTTGTGTTGGCTGGTCTTCCCGTAATCACGTTCTTTAACAAACTTGGAGATGGTTTCTTCGTTGATACGTCTATTGGCTCTGCAGCTAATATGCCGTATACATATGAAATGAAACACCGAGATGGTTCTTTTGGTCATAAACTTATGACTATTGAAACTGTTCACGGTACGCTCCATCTTGTAAAAGAACCTCTGTTTAGAGGATTTTCCAGTGGATTGATGTGTTTCGCTGACATGGGCAAGGTTGCTTATCGTCCTCTCGTCGGTAATGGCGTTAATCGTGATACACATATTATGACTAACGTACAGAGCGCTGATGAGGACCTTCGGAAGGATATGATTCTAACCGAAGCAGGTCTCGAAATCACACTACCTGAGTCTCATGCGCTTTACAGCGTTGAGAGCTTATAGGAGGTGAATGATGAGAGCTGATTATCTAGAACCTAACAGTGGTGTTAGTCAACATAAGATGAAAATCAGAAGGGTTGCAGCCAATATTACATTAACTGCTGAAGACAGCGGTTCTATTATATTGGTCAACCCAACTGCCACAACTGCGGTAACTCTTCCGACATTGGTGAATGCTGGTGCCGGATGGTATTGCAAAATAGTATTAACTGAAGATACTTTTTCTACCGATGGAGGTATGAACCAAAAGGTGAATATTGACTTTGGTAGTGGTAATACTGTTAATGGACAAACATGGGGTTCAGACGGTGATGCAGGTGATGTATCAGCAACTGGCGATGATTTCATTGCTTGTACTGATGCTTGTACCGGAGGTGATTATTTTGATGTTTTCACTGATGGTTCAATATGGTACGCGGAGGGACATGTTCAGGACGCTTCTGAATGTCCATTTGCTGCCGCTGCTGGCTAGTAAGTTGAGATGCTAATCCGAGAGGATTAACAGTTTGGGATACTGTGGGGCTATTCGTATAAAGGTCTAGCCCCAAACATCCTAATTTATGAATTAGTAAATAATAAATAGGGTTTTTAATAAAATGAAAAGTAAATATCAAAATGACCAAAAAGCAAACTTCGGGAATGAGCATTCTCTTTTTGCTGTTGAGGCTATTACAACAACTATTACTTTAGCAGCAGAAGATAGTGGTAAGTTTTATACTGTTGATGCCGCTGGTGGAGCTTATGTAATCACTCTTCCAAGTCCTACTGCTGGTATCAGATATGATTTTGTTGTGGTGGAAGATACTCCAACTGGAGCAGTAACTATTACTGCTACTGGTGCGTTAATTTATGGTAGAGTACTAGAAGGCGAAGTTGATACAGATGATGATGCTGTTGGTTCTTCTGGAGCTACTGGTCAAACTAGTTTCTTAATAGGAACAGCAGCTAATAGAGGCGATTCCTTTAGATTGGTTTGCGATGGTACCTATTGGTATGCTCAAGGTGTTTCTGCTCTTGATGGTAGCTTTACTGTAGCTTAATAGGAGACAATTATGGCAAGTTTAACGGTAACCCTCACAGAGGCGATTACATTAAACAATAGAGACCAGGGTGCCACTACAAGAGCAACTATATCCAGTATTGATGAAATATTTAAGCGAATAGTTACTTGTCCTGCTAATAATGAAACTACTATAGCGCGATTTAGAAGTTCTGTAGGGAATGTAAGTGGTGCTGTTGCGTATGATTCAGCTTTAGATGTTCAAGATGTAAAATATATTAGGGTCACCAATCTAGATGGTTCTAACGATTTAAAGTTGAGCCTACAGGTAGATGTTGGTGAAGATGATACAGGTGCTGATATGTCAGCTACTATTTTGCTAGAAGCTGGTAACAGTTTTATGATGGGTTCACCTGAAGATGGTATAGGTGCTGATGATGATGCTGCTGGCTTAGTGACAAATCTTGTAGATTTAGATAGTCTTGTGGTTCAACCCGGCTCTAACGCAATTGATGTGGAACTGTTTGTAGCAAGTGACTGATATGCGTATTTCAGGTATATGTAGAACACACGGGTACTATAAAGGTGAAAGGTGTCCTAGATGCAATGAGGTACCTAGCGACGATAGTAAGTGGACTACCAACCTTTTCCTAATAGGTGAAGCTGCAAAGCGTAGTGACGTTGAATTTGGTACAACGACTATGGGTGACAGTATTGACCATTTCAGTCAGAAGAAATCGGATAAATGGCAGGAGGTCGCTGCTGAAGCGATGCGTAGGTAATGGCAACATTTAGTGCTCAGGTTGTTGATTTGGTAGGTGCTTTTACCGATGAGGCTGCTCTTGATACGTGGATTACTGAAGGCGCAAATGAAATTATTAATGCTATGCCCAGAGCTATGCGTGAGAGAGTTGCAGAGGAGACACAATTTACAGCAAGTGCGGAGGTTGAAGGACATAATGTATTACACGTCCTAAGAAGTGATGGGACTATTGAGCACCCTTGTAGGCGCGTACCTGCGGGGAAAAGAGGTGTTATACAGGATTCCACACACATTGAATATGCAAGCGCAACGTATCCTGCATTTATTGAAAAAGATGCTACTATAATTGTTTATCCAACACCTGCAAATAATAATGGTAAACTGGTATCTATACCTACATATAATCAGGGTTCACCTTTGGATGCCAGTGATATAAGTGCTATAACCAATTTCCCGAATGAGGCTGAATATCTGGTAACCCTGTATGCTGCCATTAAAGCGTTGCAACAAAATATGAGTGGCAAACTTGGTAATTCAGATATTGCTGCAGCACTAGTACTTATCAATACAGAATTAGATGAAACTCAGGCTGTTTGCGATTTAGTTAATACACAAGTAGACAGTGCGGTCACAGCTCTCTCAAATATGGCTACAGAGATAGCTCTTGCTAATAAAGAAGTAGATGATGCGTTAATAGAAATTGATGAGGCTGTTGGACTTACTGATGGTGCTGGCTCTAATATACAGGTTGCTGTTGATGCAATGAAAACAGCTAATGCAAAATTTAGAGCCGATGGTGGTGACCCTGCTCTGTTTGGAGATGAGTCTACTTATACTACTGGAAATTCTGCCATGACTAGTGTAAAAACTTATGTAGACAGAGCTATATCTTATATAAATGGGAATTTTCCAGCTGCAGCTTATGATTTAGCGGCGAACCTTGCTGATGTAGATGCTGCATTGACTAGTGAAGATATTGAACTTGCAAGTGCTAGGGTTCAA
>Ga0208156_1000483_pt1 | contig 15110 bp, 25 predicted proteins | sample 1_EtaG_FD_184073 | JGI IMG/M metagenome (GOLD analysis project Ga0208156, IMG submission 184073) | Marine viral communities from the Subarctic Pacific Ocean - 1_ETSP_OMZ_AT15124 metaG (SPAdes) (version 2) | ecosystem: Environmental > Aquatic > Marine > Oceanic | place: Pacific Ocean | collected...
TAGCTGGAACTGCTGCACTTGGGCATCCACAATCTCCTCCTGTACAATTCCACACAAACAATCCTCCCCAACTTCCACTACTTCCTGCGAAGTTAAAATAAACTTTATCAAGGTCAACGACGTTATTTACTGTTGTGATTACTTGACCATTAACTCCTGAATTATTAACTGTTGTAATTAAAGAATTGTCACTAAAATCTACTTGATGGGTTGCGTTCATATATGTGTTACTTACATATGATATACCCATGTCGTTATTACTTCCCGATACTTTCCAATTCCCTCCTGTATCTGATAATTGTGCTAAGTAATTATTTGATGAATCCACTAATGACCATTGAACATTTCCCGCATCATCTTTAAAATTTTCTACCATTACCACAAATTCTTGTGAACTTGCTGTATCTATGTTCCCTACAACTATATAAGGTATTCCAGGTGTTGCTTGAGTTCCACCAGAGCTATTGTAATAGTGGTATAATGTTGGGTCTGTTGAACACGCTACCCCGTTATAATCTAATGCAGAAACAAAACTAGATAATAAGAAAATCATTAATCCTATTAAAATTATTTTCCTCATTCTGTTTGTACACTCCATAATTTATACATAACAATCATTAATAAAATTCCAAAGACTCCTACAATTAATGGTAAATGCTCCATTAAAGTTGTAGTAAAAGTTAACTCGGCTGCATAACCTGCCAAATTACTATCCGCTGCCATTTCTTGATAGATGTTACTAAATATCCCTGTTAAGAATATTAATACCACTAATCCAATGAAAAAGAACGGAATAAATATGGGGTGTACTCTGACCATTGCGGCGAGTATCAGCGTAACCATTGCTAATCCTACTGCAAAGAATAAGAAAGTATTATCGATTACTCCAGGATAATAATCTGTTAATTGAGCTGAACTTGCTTTACCTTTAGCATCAGGAATTGGACTAGCTTGAAATCTATCATTTAATTCTGAGGTTACTTTGAATCCAACTAATAAAAGTATTGATAGAAATAATAAAACTACTCCAATCATGGAAATGTCTGCCAAACTTCCTTTCTTACCTTTTCTTCCTAACATATTTCTTCCTTAATCCTGCTTCCCATCTTATTGTGCTTGTTCTGTACATCACTCTAAACAAATCTGCTTGACTAACATCAGGAAATTTATATTTCAATTCTTTAGCCAAATCTTTTGGCACTCTCCAATGCGTTGTTTTTTTAACCATCCCCAAATCTCTTATTGAATTTTTGTTTTTTGTACAGCTTTACTACATCAAACAATGTTTTTAATACCATAAATCCTGCCAAAATCATTCCAGCCCATCCGAACCACACCATCAATCTTAATAATGCACTAACAACTGTCCCATTCATACTTGCTTCTTTAGCAATTGTTGCTATTATTGAAAAATCAAACATTAAAAGAAAAGTTCCTATTGTATAGAAACTTCTTTTAATAACCATGTTTGCAATATCATTGGTATGAAAAGTTTTCTTCACCATTGGCAATAGGAAAATGCCTCCCGTAACGGCAATTAAAAACAATGTTATTGCTAGTTGTGCTGTCATTAATTATACTCCTAACATTTTACTTAATGTATTTCTTTTTGGTTTAGCTTTAGTTCTAGCTTTCTTTTTACTTTTCTTATAACCAGTAACTTTTTTGTAAACTCCACTTTTACCTTTAACATATTTTGTAGTTGGTTTGTAAACTGTTCTTGCTGCTGACCTTCTACCAGTTGGACTTCCAGTTAAAGTTTCAGTTAAACCAGCCATTGATGGCATTCCCCATCCGCCATTTGTTCCACGTACGGCTCTTGATGCTTTTTTTCTTGCTTCTGAAACCGTAGTTTTTCTTGTGGATTCCCGATAAGCTTTTCTCCTTAATCTTCCAGTTTCAGCGCGATAAGCTGCTGATTCTCTAGCTTCAGCATAAGCTTCTTTACCTTTCCTTTTTACATAGGAAACACTAGCTGCTTTTGCTTTTCTAGCTGCTTTAGTAATGAAACCATTCTTTTTACCGTTATCATAGGTTTCTATTCCTTCTTTAGCCATTTTCCTTCTAGCCAAATATGCTTTCAATTTCTTTCCATTTAACGCCATTTTATTTTTACCTCACTTTACAATTCCTGGTATTACATTCATATCTTTTATTGCTGAAGCTAAATTATTCATCGCACCTGTTCCTGCGCCTGCAAATTTATATGTAAAGTAAATGGTAGCACCACAAAGAATACAACAGATTAATACTGCCACAACTCCCATAATAAAATATTTATTATCTTCCCAGAAATTATGTTCAGCAAATTCTGAAGCGTGTTTTTTATGCTGTAAACTTTGCCAATTCCTAACATAATATGGAACTGGTGCAATTTCTGCACTTAATGTTGTATCATCTTGATGAATATTAACTCTTGCCGGTATCCATTCACCGTTATAATCAAAAACTTTAATTTGTTTACCAGGATAAACATACTCTTGAGAAAAAGGTTCAATTTCTTTTTTGTTGCCAAGTGGGAATAGTGGTTTCCATGCTGTTCTTTTTTTAATCCACCTCACCCTATTATTCTTTGGTTTTGAAAAAGAATAAATCCCTTTCTTTCCCGAACCGTACATCGGAAATACCTCCGCTTTAATTGTGTACTGACTTACTGTAAAAACCATCCACATTATTGCTACTGTTACTATACCTAAGAGAGCATAACCTAAATAATAAATAAAACTCCCCATAGCTCCCACCCAATTAATATCAGCGAATACTGGAACACTAACCATTTGCAAATAACCCCCATAATCCTTTTTGTTTTACTTCTTGTTGTTGTTGTTCGTTCATACTTTCAATTCTCTTAATCATTGTAGAATCTATTTTCTTAGTCCAACCATTCCAACTCCGATAAGCTGCAGCTGTCATAGTATTCTTAATATCCATTAGAATAGTATCATATTTAGTAAATTCAATACCATATCGGTCATAACTGTCCGACATTGCATCAGCAATAGTATCTGCTGACGATTTAAGCCTTGTTAGAATCATTTTCTCTGACCAGTTGGAGTTAATTAGGTTTTTACCCATAAATGGCTTACAAGCTCTTAAAACCACTTCCTGGATGAACTCTTGGTTACACATTGGCTTCCCAATTTTTTCCCACTTACCATTCCTCTCACCGAATCCTAATAAACTATAGCATAATTGCTTAATATCATCATCTAAATTCTGCTGCCACATCAAAAGATTAACTTTTGTTTCTTGGTCTTGGAAATAAGTTTGGTCATCTCTAGTAGAAATATCTAAAGTATTTTGCTCTCTTTGAAAGTTTCTCTCTCGCTTCTCAGCTTTGAGCATTTGTTCATGCTCTTTATTTTTAGTTAATAATCCATTTAGTATTGACATCTAAAACTTGCCCCCATATAGAAGTGGTCTCACTTCTAATCCTGTTAAAATTTTTGGTTTCTTTCCATAAATCATTTTCTCTGCTGCAACTAAAGAAGGTTTATATTTTGTAACTCTCATTGGTTTAACTCTTTTTCTTTTAACTTTCTTCTTCATTCGTTTTGGAGGTGGAATTTCTGGAAAAGGTCTTGGTACTCGAGGTGCCGGTGGTACTATTACAATAGGTTCAAATACTGGTTCTTGAATTAAACCTGTTCTAGGAATTTGTATTCTTTCTAACCTTGTTCCTACTCGAGTTCTAGTTGTAACTCTAGGAATTACAATAGGTTCAACTAAGAATTTTTGTGCTTCAACTTGTTGAAGTAATGCTGGTCGTAAAAGCGGTCTAGCGATTGGTTTATATTTTTGCCTAGAAACTTGTTCAAGTCTTGTTGCGGTTCTAACTGTTTGTCTTGTTGCAACTTCTTCCTTTAAACCAACTAACGGAAATAGTGCTACTGCTGGTGCGACACTTGGTAATGGCCGTCCAACTTTAATTGCACCTTTAGTAATATCTATTGGTGTTCTTGCTAATTGAGCAAGTTGAGCTAATCCTGTTGTTCGTACTTTAGTTACTGGTTCTATTACAGTTATTGGAGCTTCTAAACCAACTCCAAGTACTCCTCTTACCTTTACTTTTTTTGGTACTAATTTTCCAATAAATTCTTTTGCAGTTCCAGTTAATTTAGCTCCTTTTGGTAATACTTCTAGTTGAGTTATCTGTTTACCCTTGAAGAATACTTCTTGCCCTTTAACTGGATAAATTATTTCAGCTTGAGGAAGTCTTTTAGTTCTTAGTAAAGGAGTTTTAGTTATTCTTTGATAAGCAGCTCTAGTTCCACCATAACCATACATTCCAGGTTGTTCAAATTCATATCTAAGAAGTTTTTCTTTTGGTAATCCTACTATTTCTAGTTTTTTAGTTGGTCTAACCTTTATTGCACTTTCAATTCTAACAGTTTCAATTCGAATATCTCCAATTTGTCTTTTACCGGCAATTGGTTTTTTTGCAATAGTTTTTTTGAATGAAACTTCATATCTTCTCGTTAATGTTGCGAATTGAGTTTTCCCTTTAGTAACAGTCCTAATATTATAAAGTTCTAATCCTGTTCTTCCCCTTGTAAGAGCTGGTACTGGCATTTGTCCTTTAACTCTAATAACTCCTGCCTTTTCAGGATATATTTGCCCTCTTACTCTTCCAAGATAATCTGTAGGGGGGCCTTTAATTTCTGCTTTTAATGTAATTCGTGGATATTGTTCTCTGAATAATTTCTTAGAACCTACCTTATAATATGCTTCAGCTCTACCTTTAAGCATTGCTTCTCCTTTTAGAACTGGCCCTTTCTTAGTTGTAACAATTCTTCCTTTTACAGTAACTTTACTTGGTTTTACTTCAATCGTTTTATATTGTCTAACTTTAACTTTAGCTTTAGTAACTCCTACACCTATTACTTCAGTAAGTCCTTTGTATCCAGCATATATACCACCAATTCGACCAATAGCTTCCCCTGGTCGTTCCGATATGTATTTCCCAAGAGGATAACCTATTTTTTGTGGTTCAGTAGCTAAAGTTTTAATGGTTGTACCAATACCTTTAACACTTTCAACTGGATGACGGATTATTTGTACTCCTCCCTTAAGAACATCGGTAACTCCTTTAACAACGCCAATACCTATCCCTGCCGGTATGGCTATAGCTTTTCCTCTAACTTTTTTTCTTTGCTTTTCTAAAACTGTTTCCCATCTCTTGAAACTAATTAGTTTTCCTTCTTCTAATTCTTTCTTTTGTTTCTTTTCAGCAGCAGACAATGGTCCTCTATAAGTTTCAAGTACTCCCGCTGGAGCTTTTCTTGTAACAGTTTCAAAGGTGGTAAGAACGTCTGGTGCTGTTACTGTCTGACCATAAGTTACAGTGTAAGCAGCAGCTCCAGGAGTTTGATAAAGTTCAGCTGTATATCTTGTTAACCCAGTAGGCATTACTATTGGTGTTGGCGTTGGAGCAGCCCCAAAAGTTTGAAAAGGTTGTTCAGCTACTTGCCGAGTTGGTGTTGGTGCTTTTGCTACATAACCTTTTCCAGTATAAGTAGAAATATCTTCAGTTGCTACTTGTCTTTTCTGTCCTTCAATTGTAGCTTCATAAATTGGAGTTCCTAAAGCAGAAGTACCGACTTTTCTCCAAGATGATGCAGAAGGAGTTGGAGCTTTAGGCTTTGGTGCAGAGACTGTTACTGTCTCAGTCTTACCACCGCTACCCCGATACCGGACAGTTACTTTCCCTCCGGTTTGCTTTGCTTGTAGCTTGGCTTTTGACCTTGCATAACTACGCCGACCAGCTAGGTCGGTTTCCACCAACTCCCATAAATCATTCTACAACCCTCATCCCCGTTAACTATGTGTTAACATTAAAATATTTAATAATTTGTATTCTAGAAGCGATAAAGATATAATAATATGGCAATTTCTATACTAGGTGGGGGTTATCAACATGGAAAATAATTTTGACAGTATAGTTGTGGAAGATAGTGAAAATTATAGTGCAAACGCTTTAGGTATTAAAGAAATTGCACTAGAAGCTTATAGGAAATGTTTTATTGAGGGGTCAAAAGAAATGACCAAGGGTGGAGTAAGCACAAAAGTAATTAATGGGAAACTAATTAGATTAGATGTTCCTAATCAAAGAGAAATTTTTATCAATTGTATCAAAATGTTTGGAGTTTTACTTACTCCATTTCTATTAACTAAAGATAAGTATTTGAATGAAGCAAACGCCATTCAAAATAGTATATCCGACCTAAAAAAAGAAGGCCATGAAAAATACCAGGAGGCAAGAGTTAATCATAAAAATGTAGAAGAATTAAAAGAGATTTATGAATTAGCTTTAGTCAATTTAAACTGTGATTTATTAAAGGTTTATAGCAAACTTTTAGATGATATAAGTTATCTAGGAGAAGGGTCCGGGTATTTTGAATGAAAGCATTAAAGGTTAACCCGATTTATGCTCTTGCTTACAAAAAAGTAAAGCAAAGTAATAATTTGATTATTGTTGTTAACGGTCCTACTGGTTCTGGTAAAACTTATGCAGCTTTACGGATGGGTTATGAGATTGCGAAGATGTTAGGAACTAATTTTAGTGTAGAATCTAATGTTGACTTTAATTTCGAGGGCCTTCTAGAGAAAATGGGGAGGGAGGGAAATAAAAAGCCCGGGACGCCCTTCATCTTTGAGGAGGTCGGAGCGTTTGGCGGTGGAGCCAGTTCCCGAGAGTGGCAATCTAAGGCTAATAAGTTTTTCAATACGTTTTTGCAAACTTCTAGGAGACTAAATCAAATTATGATAATGACTTGTCCCTTTTTTGCAAATTTAGAGGCGGGGTCGAGGAAATTGGTTGATATTCAGATGGAAACCATGTACATTGACAGGTTTAAGCGGCTCTGTTATGTTAAACCGTACATCATACAAGTTAATAAACGCACTGGAAAGATGTACTTTAAGTATATTCGTTTAACGGTTGATAATATGAAAATTAAGTGCAAGAAGATAGGAATACCCCTTGTACCCAAAGACATAGCCACTGATTACGAGAAGGTTAAGGCTACATTCATGGAAAAGATCCGGCAAGAGATAATTGATAGCAAAACCAAAGAGAACCAACCAAAAAAGGAATATCTATGTAAGAATTGTGAATATATTTGGACGCCAAGGTCTCATAGGGTGGGTAAATGCCCAGCGTGCCAGAAATACAACACTTACACAGAATATGAGACAGTTTCAACTTAACTTGTTAGTGGGAATACATCTTAGAACCTATATACTATAGATAGGGACCCCATCGTTTCCGATGGAACTTTAGAAAAGTTGTATGTTGTATGTATTGTATGTTAATTGTGGATATCTATCTATCTATCTATCAAAAGATTTATATAGTAGAGATACTTCCAAGTATTAAAGGTGATGGGGAGGCATAACAAAATGGATAAAAAAAAATACTTAATAGCTGTAAGGGTTGAAGGAAAGGCTAAAGTCTTTGAATTTGAAAGTAAAATAGAAAGAGGTCTTTACTTGATAACTATACTAAATATGGATGATGAAGTTCAATATGCATTGAGCGAAACGGTGGAGGCATAGAAAATGTTTGTAAACACAGGGAGTTTTTTATTTGATTTGTTTATAGATTTAGGAATTGCTTTAGCAGTATCTAATGCTTATGCTGAATTATTTCTACGTTTAGCACCAACCAAATGGAAAAGCAATTTGTTTAAACACAGGGAGTTTTTTATTTGGTATCAATTGCTTTTAATGCTTATGCTGAATTATTTCTACGTTTAGCACCAACCAAATGGAAAATATCAATTAAAAAATATTTTTTAAGGTATGGAAATAATTATAAACACGAGTGAATATCTATCCAACAATGGCAAGAATACATATTAACGTGGCTTTAGAACCTGAAGTTTATCACTTAGCTAGAGAATCTATTGATAATCTTTCAGGATTTTTTAATGATGTACTTAAAGAAACACTTGAAGAAGAAAATCCAGAATCAAAAAAAGTTTTCCAATTAAGAAAATATATTGATAACTTAGAAAAACAAGCTAAGGCAAAGGAAGGTACATTAAAAGATTTAGATGTTGAAATAAATAAGAAAGAAAAAAAGAGACTAGAAGGGATGTGTTTTAAATGTGGAAGTCCTTCTGATCGAACATTCCGAGACCAGTTAATTTGCAAAGCCTGTTTTATGAAAATATAATGGAAATTTATAAAGAAATTAAAGACCCAGTTGTTAGGATTCAATTTAAAATAATGGCTGAGGAGATACAAGATTTAAAAGTTAAAGTAGATTCAATCGAAAAATTATATGTCAGCATGAAAGAGAGGTATGGATATAAAATTAAAAAGATTGAAGAAATGAGAGGATACTAGCAATCAAGATAGTTGAAACAGAAATTGGAGGCCCTCAGGGTCACCTCTTTTGACATCTATAATATACCTAGCTATCTTGGCTAAGAGTCCAGAGTAATTTCTGGACCTGATTGGTGACTTGCTCAAGTCATCTATCACCTCTTTTTCCTGCTCGGGATTTAACATATGCCATGTTTCGGTCCCGGGTAGGTTTTTTCTTCATGGGGGAACATAAAATGGAATTAAAATTATTAAATGTAAATGAAATAAAGCCAAATCCCTTTCAACCAAGGGAGAAATTTGATGAAGTAAAATTAAGAGATTTAGCCAACACAATCAAAGAACACGGATTAATTGAGCCAATAGTAGTTACTCAAAAAGGTAACACCTATTCCATTGTGGCTGGAGAAAGAAGATGGAGGGCGCATAAATTAGCCAAAAAAGATAATGTTTATGCCATTGTTAAAAATTATAATTCTGAAGCAGATATTAAAAGAGATTCTCTCATTGAAAATGAAATGAGGGAAAACCTCAGTAATGAAGAATTTAAAGCTTTTACTTTTAGTCTAGCTAAAAGTTTAGGTAAACCCTATTATAATAAAGGATATATTGACAAGGTAGCTCTTACAAAACACATATTAGGGAAGTCAGAATACCGCGTGCGTTCTGCGTTTTACCGCCGTCTAAATAGGGTTTTTATCGTCGATAAACAAGCTACAACGAAAGTTAAAAATCTTTTAAAAAATGAAAAAATTGATTTGAATACTGCTGCGCGAATTGCTGGGATTCCTGATAAACAAACACAAAATGAATTAGCGGATTTAGCTAAAAATAAATCTACAAAAGAAATAAGAGAAGAAGTTAAAAAACATAATTTTGAAAAACGAGCTATAGAAGTTACGAGAAAAGCCCACAAAGAAACCGATGAAATAAAGAAACATAATACTGAAGTTTCTATTGTTAATAAATTTCTTCACAAGATTGACAGTTGGAATTATAATTTAGAATTGATTGTTAAATATTCCAAAGGGAAAAATACTTTCTTTTCTAAATTTTCTCACGAAAATAAAATGGTAATTCTTGATAATCTAAAACCATTAAGGAGAGAATTGGAAAAAGCATTACATTTAGTAACTAAAATTATGGAGGCATTAACAAAATGAGAATAACAACAAAAAATGGGTATAGGTCTAAATGTTTTAACTATAGTACTGAAGATTCAAGTAAAATAGGTTTAATTGCAATGCAAATTACTAAGATGGGGCCTTGTACAAATCCTTTGAACATGGAAAAGAGTTATGATGGCGAAGGATTTGCGGAGGGTTGTTTAGATTTAATAAATCAATTATATCCTGCTGAAGTAGAAATAACAAAAACAAATATGAATGATCCAACCTGGGCGAAATTTAAAGATAGTTGTTCAAGATATTGGCATATGGAAAAAAGTAAAAATCTTGAACTTAGAGGATACAGACATTCAGATAAAGGTCATCTTAGAATAAAAATGACTTCAGAAACTCCTCTGATAATAAGAGATAAAGTAGAAATTGCTTCACAAGATAAAATAATGGCTAGAGTGGTAATGGAGGAACGAAGAAGCAAATATGATGCACAAATAACTGGTAGGCCTTCAAAAAATTTCATTGGAAAAATAAGGGAATACCTAACTTATAATAAAGATAATAACGAGGAATAAAATGGAAAAATTAGGAGAATTTATTGCGAGAAGACCAGATGTTAAGTTAGTAACTGAAAGGTCTGGTTGGGTGCAACAGGATGGAAGTATTAACTTTTCTAAAGAAAGTAGAACATATTTGAAAAAAATACCTGAGGAGGTAAAGACATAATGGATTATGAATTAGGAAAATGGTTGGAAAGAGTTGAATCTAAATTGGATTTTATCATTGAAAAATCTGGTATTCTTGAAGAAGATAAGAAAAAAGAAGAGAAAGAAGAGAAAAATGAAGAACAAAGCGATTAAATATCTTTTAATTATTTTTTTTATTCTTTTTATTGCAGATTTATTAACTACTTTAAAAGTAGGCCCAACTTTAATTTATTACTTAGAAGCTAATCCTATCTTTCATTATATAGGTATTCCTGGAATTGCTATATTAAATTTACTTGCTATTGGTTTATTCTATTGGGTATATAACAAACATAGTGCTTTTCAAAGATACATATTGTGCAATATACTTACTTCAGCGTGTATAGTTCGTATCTTCGTAATTATTAATAATTATAAAGTTATTAAGAATCCTCCAACAATAGAAGTGGCTAAAGCAGTTACTAGAGAAATGAAACAAGCTCTTGTATTAAAAATAGTTGCTCCTGTCTTTATTCCATTTTTGGTTGGGATTGTAGCATTTATGTTTTGGAGGTTAGACCATGACATCACAAAAAAAGAATAGAATAGAACTTGCCACAGAAGATGTGGAAAGATGGAAGAATCAGATTTTAATGTGGTCTCAAGGAATGAATGAGGGAGGAGGCAATACTACTCAATGGATTGCTTTTGCTATCTTAGCAACTTTAGGTGGACTTTCTTGGTGGATTGGTTTGAAGACTTTTGCCCGACTTTGTGGGATATTAATAGCATTAATGGCATTTAGTGTAATAATAACTATTGTTAAGAAAATATGGCGTTGGATTTCATTACCTTAGAAAAGATAGGAAAATTAGGCCCCAAAAAGATAACTTGCCTAATTATGGGAGTTATATTAGTGATTGGGTTATTGTTTTTGTTAGTAGGCTATCAAATAGGAATGAATATGTGCAAAACCTATTACGAACCACTTTTAGCTACAGCGAGTTTGATACCATGAAAAAATTAAGAATTATTAAGACTTACGAAAATATACCTGCTAAATTAAAGATTAAAAAGAACGGTAAATACTATCAAGTTGGCTATTACAAGAAAGGTAAGTGGATTTGTTTGAAACAACTTGGTACTTGCGAAAAGATACTTGAGAAATATAACGTACCACTACCTGAAACGTACCAAGAATATAAGCGTGAAAAGTTGCGAGAAAGGCTTGAAAAGTACCAAAAAAGTATTAGCAAGAAAAAGGGTACCTCTTACGAACAAATCACGTAACGTTTTGTCTAAAGTGTTACGTTTTTAATAGTTTAGAAATAGTACGTGAAAATGATAAAAATACTTAATTTGTATGTGGGTATTGGTGGCAATAGAAGATTATGGCCAGATGATGAAATAGAAGTCACTGCGGTTGAACTTAATCCCCAAATAGCCAAAATATATCAAGACTTCTTCCCTAATGATAAAGTAATAGTTGCAAACGCTCATGATTATTTATTAAAAAACTTTCAAAAATTTGATTTTATATGGAGTTCTCCGCCCTGTCCGAGTCATAGTAGAATGAGGATGTTATGGAGTAGTGATGGCAAGAATATTAAAGGTAAGATAAGTGGCTCAAGTTTTAAATTTCCTGACATGAAACTTTATGAAGAAATCATTTTTTTAAAGCATTTTTTTAAAGGTAAATTTGTTGTTGAAAATGTTGTAAGTTATTATGACCCATTAATAAAACCATTTATTAGTGAAAATCATTATTTTTGGAGTAACTTTCATATAAATAATAGGCCTAAAATGAAAAGAGATATAATCACCGGAACTAGAATTACTTTAAAAAAATGGGGTTTTGATTTAACAGATTTAGATTTACCTTTAAGATTTAGAAATAAGATATTAAATAATTTAGTAAATCCAAAACTAGGTAGATTTATTTTTGATTCTGCATTTAAAGAACAACAAACTCAATTAAGCAAAATAGTTTAGAAATAGTACGTGAGCAACTACATCCGCCATGGGGGTGTCGGATGTCGAGTAGCTACTCACGATAAATTTTATCTTTTCCTCTTTCTTAATCTATATCTTAATCTAGCTGCTTCATTTCTTCCCTTCTTTGTATATGGAAAGTATCTCATTCCTTTACTTGTTTTAACTTTCGGCATTTTATCTCTCTCCAATTATTATAAAAAAAGAAAAAAATGCGGGTTTTACCCCGCCGTAGGCTTGTCTTATCTTCTTTGAAATAAGCTCACTAATCCAAGCAAAATTGCACCAATACTTGCGATGATTACCAGAGGTCTATGGGATTTAAAGAGCTAACTTCAAATCTACCCATCCTGGAATATCGGAAGTAGCACTTTGTAACGTTTCTGTTGCGTTACAAGTAATGCTTTGATGACATTCTGTTTGATTGCTGAAATCTAAACCTTCAATTTCTGCTGCTTGGTCTTTACCTTGGGACATTACCAAAAAAGCGACTGTTAAAACAATCGCTAAAGTGGCAACGCCTGTTGCTAGTGAACCTAATTGCGAAAAGACTTGCCCTTTTTTGGACATTCTTTTCATTGCCACTTGCTTATCTCCTAGCCCTGAACATCGCAACCAACCCTAGTAAAATGTGGTGAATAGACACTTCGAAGTGACTATTTCGCACCAATCACAGCTATGACAACCAGAGGTCTATGGAATTTAAAGAGCTAACTTAAAATTTACCCATCCCGGTATGTCACTTGCAGCTGACTGGAGGTCAGTTACCGCCGCTGTCGCATTTGGATCAGCAGCCACGGTGGAGTTAGCTTTGGTTTCACTCATAATTAGAAAAACAACAACCAAAGTTATTGCTAATCCGGTGATACCTACTCCTAATCCGCTAAGTTGGTCGAAAATCTGTCCTTTTTTACTCTTAAACATATTTTTCAACCATTTCATTTTATATTCCTCCCACTAGTTCTGCTAGTGTTATAGAAAACTATAGAAAAATAGTATATAAGGTTATGTTAACACTTAACGCTTCCAAGTAAATGCTATGAAGCCGGCCCACATGGCTAAAGCAACATAAACCGCAGTATCTGGTACTAAAGACATACCTTTTAGTAATACTGCAAGTATAAATCCTATAAATGAAGCTCCTCCAAATGCTCTTTGGCTATCACCCGTTGTGAAAGTATATGAAATGTAGATAACCACTACTATTCCTATCAAAAATAGCGTTCCTAAGGTATTTCCCATTAAAACTTCATTAACTCCTTGGGTAAATGATAATATTCCCGTGCTATTTTGTACAATTCCCGTTAAATTATATATTGGCATTATGGTTTATACCTGAATATTAGATAAATTATTGAAAATGAGATGAAAATTAACACTGCTGTGTTAATTGCTTGAACAAAGCTTTCTGCTTCTTCAAATCCCATGGCTATTGCTAACGCATTTGCCATATCTCCTACCAATCCAAATGAATCTTTTAGGAATCTTATCGCTGTATAGGAATTTTTAACTGTAGCTTGCCAGGGTTCCTCGTCTGCATCTGCAACACTTCCGAGCGTTGCATTCTTACCTTTTCCAGCTGTGCCATACATAACCGTTGTTATGTTTTGAGCTCTTTCCTGAAGTGGAATAAATATGTCAGTTGTTACGTTTGCTCCGAATTCACCATAATTATTATCCATATCAGTCATAAATAATATTCCATTGAATACGATAATCCCGAAAATCAAGATTCCAATTAAATATTTTATAAAATCCATTTTAGTTTTTATTCAATCTTATTATTGTAATTCCGGCTAATATTGCTATTACCCACAGCATGCCTGATGAAACTTGGAATATTCCTAAGATTACTGCTGCAAATAAACCTAGGAAAGCTAATAATCCTCCGACCGCAGGGTTCCAAACTCCTATTAAACCTAAAAGTAATACCATTAAGAAAGTTACAAACATTCCATCTAATGCAAATTTCTTAAAATTATCTTTAAATGATGCAGTAAACGATAGTAAAACAAACGGACTATCAAACAATAAGTAACTTGTAGCAACGTAAATATTTCCCGTTGTATTTCCTGGTATTGTCTGGAGTATCGTCCCTGCTGTTGAAGTTATACAAGTATCATTTATGACTGTATCTCCTTTAAATGACCTTTCTACTAATCTTAAACAAGCTTGATGCATTCCTCCGGTTGGGTCACTAAATGTAAAATCAAAAGTTTTTGTTACATTATCAAATGTTAAAGTATTAGCCACACCTAAAGCTATATTATATGTGGCATAATAGTCACCGTATAAATTTACTTGGAAAGTTCTTGCTGTTCCAGTAATAATTGTAGGCGTAGTTTCTAAAACTATCTTGCCCCCATAAGTTATAATAAATTTATAATATTCCGTATTAAGTATAAGGTTACCAAACGCTTGACCTAATCCTCCAGCAGTTTGAAGTATTTGTGTAGTGGTATAAGTATCAGTACCAATGTCATAATTTAGAACTTGGATATAAGCACCTTCTAGTGGGTTATCATTTTCATCTAATACCGTGAAAGTTACAACTGATGTACCTGATTGTAATAATAAATCAAACTGTTCTACTGTTGAATTAATCGCATGATTTGTTAAATAATGTAATGAGGTAGCATATCCACTTGACCCATACTCAATCTGTGCATCGGTAGTATATTGACCAAAGCTTGGATAGATACAAACTTCATGGCTTGCTTTCCCCGTTGAATTTATTGTTACGTTTTTTCTATAAGTTACTAAAGGACTAGCTAAAGTAAAATATCCATTAAATGTTGAATTTGTTAGCAACGCTAAGGTTGTTGCATCTTTAACTGTAAAATTTAATGTGGGCACTCCATAACTACAATCCGTCATATTCAATTGGAATACTGTTTGGCTTTCTGTTGAAGAATTAAACCTATTAGTGTTTGCTTGTATATCCCAATAGAAACTTTTACTTTCATTAATTGCATCCAAA
>Ga0208156_1000494_pt1 | contig 14921 bp, 16 predicted proteins | sample 1_EtaG_FD_184073 | JGI IMG/M metagenome (GOLD analysis project Ga0208156, IMG submission 184073) | Marine viral communities from the Subarctic Pacific Ocean - 1_ETSP_OMZ_AT15124 metaG (SPAdes) (version 2) | ecosystem: Environmental > Aquatic > Marine > Oceanic | place: Pacific Ocean | collected...
TAAAAAAACACGCCGGACACAGTGGTGTTACGGATGAAGAGGTTGAGAAGTGGATGAGTTCGCAAGTCGACATAGAAGAATCCTTTCTTAGCGTCCTTGAAGAATATACTGCGGACGAAGTTCGCGCTATTATGAGCGCCGGCGAAAAATCTAAAGCCCAGCCTCCTGCTCCACCAGAGGTACCCATGTGCGATCCGGAAAGCGAAGAGATAGATATAGAAATTCTTAATGCGGCAATTGAGGCTTTGGAAGGTTCGGATATGGCAGACCAACTGGAATGCTTTAGAAGCCAACTCCGGCGCGCCTTCTCCGATGACGACGAAGGTTCCCCCCGCCCAGATTTTGGTGCACCCGCTCAACAGGGTATTGTTGGATTTCAAGAGTGGGTCCAACGCTCTGAGCTAGAAGATCTTCCAGAACCATCTGGCCCGGGCTGGAAGCACAACGATCCGGCGGATCCACAGTTTTCGAATCTACGGCGGCTCGATCCAAAAGAGAAACAACCTTTAGACCCAGATAAGGTGGGTCTTGATACACTGGAAATGTCACGCGAGGAATTTGCAAGATTTAGGAGAAGGAGAAAACAATGAAAATCACCAAACAAAGACTAAAAGAGATTATTAAGGAAGAGCTTGAAGAGGGCTTCGGCGACACCCCCCCTCGATCACCGTCGTCGATGGCCCGCCAGGACGAGCCCGGTGAAAAATACGACCCGTACCCCGCGCACTGGTACAGCATTGGCCGGAAGGAGCTGCTGGACTTCATCGACAACTTGAAGTCCCTCGTCGGTGACGATCCCTCCTCTCCTGTGGCACCGAAGCTTCAACGTATCGAGCCTAGGTACGCAAATGAGTTGGCCGGGGCCCTAGAAAGGATCATGGTGAAATTCCCCGAAGAGCCGCCCTGCCGTCCGCCACCCCGAGACTGATATAATTCCATGAAAATCACCAAACAAAGACTTAAAGAGATTATCAAGGAAGAACTCCAAAGCCTCAACGAAGTTGACCGCGGTCAGTGGGTAATTGAACGAGATGGGGTTACATCCGACGAGAAGTACTTGACCCGCGGACTTAAATGGGGACCTCAAGACAGCGCCGATGTTCATGAGTTTAAACAAGAGGCTGAAGGTGTGCTACGAGCAGCCCTTGAAATGGGCAAAATTGATTCTGGCAGAGTAACAGACATGGCAGTGGTCGATGATGCAGACGAAGAGGCTCTGCACTTGAAGGGCGACCCCTCACAGCGGGAAACCGATAGACTACGCCGTAAGTTAAAATATGGTTTTGAGGATTGGAGAAAATAATGAAAATCACCAAACAAAGACTAAAAGAGATTATCAAGGAAGAGTTGTCTCGTATGAATGAGGGGCAGTTTATAGGACACGAGATGGGCCCGCGGGCAGGGGGCACCCCAGAGGAGCGCCTTATTAACAAACTTCTAATTCGATCGAAGGTCGAGAAGGCCGGAGGCGATCCCAAGCGCGCCGCTGAAATGTTTGGCTTAGGCGATGATGAAGAGGTTATTGCTTATCTCGCCAAACTGATGGGCAACCCGATGTACGCCCCCATGGAGGAGAGCGATGACGTTGTTGAAGGTCAGTACGAGACTGGCGCCCAGCGAGCCGCGCGGGAGAGGGACCGAGAAACAAAAATTCGGGAGCTGATGAGGACCCAAGGATTGAGTCGAAGCGCCGCTGAACAATTCGCAGGACGCTCATACTCCCAGACTCGATAAAAGTCCAAAATAATCCTTGACACCACCTACCCATCCTGTATACTAGTATCATAGCCTAGGGGATAACTACGTGTATAAGATCGCGCATATTGCGGACACGCATATAAAAAATTTAAAGTTTCATTACGAGTATAAGATTGTTTTCGAGCAATTATACGAAACACTACGAAAAGAAAACGTAGACTACATCGTACACTGCGGCGACATCGCCCACACCAAGACACAGATTTCACCAGAGTTCGTTGAGCTTTGCTCCGACTTCTTCGCAAATCTAGCGAAAATCGCACCAACCTACATCATCTTGGGCAACCACGACGGCAACTTAAAGAATAGCACCCGTCAGGACGCCCTGACGCCAATTGTGAAGGCTTTAAACCTACCGGACCTACATCTGCTCAAGGAAGCCGGAGAAGTCCTTGTGGGTACGCACATCGCCCTTAACGTGCTATCGGTTTTTGACGAGGATAATTGGGTTGCGCCAAGCGATCCTGAGCGAATCAATATTGCGCTTTATCACGGCTCTGTGTCTGGCGTCAAGACCGACACCGGCTGGGTGATGACTCACGGAGATCACGACGTGGGCATTTTTGGTGGTCACGACTACGCTATGCTTGGCGACATTCACAAGACAAATCAAATCCTCGACACCGAAGGTCGAGTGCGCTACTGCGGCTCAACAGTTCAGCAGAATCACGGCGAGACAAACGACAAGGGGTTTTTGATTTGGGAAATTGAAGACAAGAACGAATTCCGCGTGAGTCACCATGTATTACTTAATCCAAAACCATTCGTAACAATCGAACTCACGCCTAAGGGCCGCATGCCAAGGGGAACCAAGATTCCACCTGGCGCTCGCTGCCGACTTGTGAGCAACAATAACCTACCATTAGACGTTATGCGTAAGGCTGTAGAAGTTGCCAAGCATCGTTTCAATCCTGAAAGCATCACTTTCCTAAATCGTGCCGCCGGCGAGCGCGGTACTGTCGACATCGGCGCCGGGTTCAAAGTAGAGAATCTCCGTGACAAGGGAGTCCAGGAGAACTTGATCCGTGAGTATCTTGTGGAGTACCAGCCGACCGAGGAAATGCTGGAGCGTGTGTTTGAGCTTAATCGAAAATATAATTCAAAGATCGAAGAAACCGAGGAAGTTGCGCGCAATGTGAATTGGAATCTCAATAAGTTTGAATGGGATAACCTTTTCAATTATGGAGAAGACAATACCCTCGATTTTACAAATCTCAACGGCATAGTGGGGATTTTTGGAAAGAATTTTTCTGGGAAATCTAGCATCATCGATAGCTTCTTATACACCATGTTTAATACTACATCGAAGAATGAGCGTAAGAATTATAATGTAATCAATCAGCACGCAAAGAATTGCCGCGGCAAGATAGAAATCCAAATCGGGGATAAGGTTTATCAAATCGAGCGCTCCTCTGAAAAGTATGTTAAGAAGTTAAAGGGCGAGGTTACAAACGAGGCTCGCACCTTCTTGAGTTTTTCTGGTTTGGACCCTGTTGTTGGAGAAGAAATAAGTCTTAATGGCACCACGCGCAATGAGACAGACGCTCATATCCGTAAGCGGTTTGGCACAGTTGATGACTTTCTGCTTACCTCTATGTCTAGCCAGCTCGACAGTTTGTCGTTCATTAAGGAAGGGTCAACGAGACGGAAGGAAATCCTTGCTAAGTTCTTGGATTTAGACATCTTTGAGAAAAAGTTTAAGATAGCTCATGAAGATGGCGCTGACTTAAAAGGCGTCTTACGCCGCGCCGGAAACATTGATTACAATAATGACATTGCTTTAGCAGAGGTTCAGTGCGAGGAAGCTCAAAAAACGCTCGACCAGGAGATGATCAGTTGCGAAGTGATGAGAAAAGAATCACAGAACTTAGAAGAAGAATACCTTTCATTTACGGAACAAATCGATTCAATTCCGGCCGAAAGATTAGATATCAAAAATCTCTTGGAAACTAAGACTTCTTTGGAAAAGAAGATGGACGATGTGAATATTAATATTGTAGAATTAAAACAGGAAAATAATGAATATGAGAGCAAGCTGAAGGAATATGATGATTTCTTAACGACTATTGATATTGAAGTTCTTCTTGGACAGAAGAAAGAATTTGATGAATTCAAACAAAAGTATGATGATACAGTAAACAACGCCCGCTTAATGGATAATGAATATAAAGCAATGAGCAAAAAGTTAGATCTTCTAGATGAGATACCTTGTGATAACAAGTTTCCGAAATGTAAGTTTATCAACGATGCTAATGAAGCCAATGATCAGCTGCCCGAGCTAGAGATCAATATTATTGGCAAGATAGAAGAAGCAAAAGAATTTAAAAATAGAATAGTATCGGTTAACTCTAAAGAAATGATAGAGCTTATTGATCGCTATAATAATGTTGTCATTATAAAGAACAACCTTGAGATTGAAAAGAGAGATAATAAAGTTTCGATTGAAAAACTCTATGCAAAGATCAGGGGATATCGTGACACCTTAAATGCGACCAACGGAAAAATAGACCTTTATGAAGAAAAGAAAGAACTAATAAAGAACATTGAAAAGCTTCTAGACTCACGAAACAATGTAGAAATAAAAATAAATGAGACAAAAGATTCTATCGTTGAAGCGGAAGAAATGATAAACCAACACCACAGGCTAGCGGGATCCCTGGAACAAAAGGTAGAAGACCTAAAAGAAAAGAAGAGGGATCTAAATGACATCCGTGAGGAATACGCCGCGTATGATTTGTTCATGCGCTGCACACATTCCAACGGTATTGCCTACGATATTATTAAGAAGCGTCTCCCTGTTATTAATCAGGAGATTGCCAAGGTCATTTCTAACATCGTTGACTTCGAGGTCTTCTTCCAGGAGGATGGTCGCAAGCTTGATATTCTTATCAAGCATCCAAAACACGAACCACGTCCAATTGAGATGGGTTCTGGCGCCGAAAAGACAATCGCCGCAATAGGGATTCGTCTGGCGCTCTTGAGTGTTTCCAACCTGCCAAAAGGAAATGTATTTATTCTCGATGAACCGGGCACTGCCCTAGACGCAGAAAATATGGAAGGCTTTATTCGTATTCTTCAGTTAATTAAAATGTATTTTAAAACGGTCATCCTTATCTCACATGTGGATTCGTTGAAAGATATTGTAGATTTGGAGATCTCAATTGACAAAGATAACGGATTCGCCAGAGTCACCCAGTAAGCCCCCGGCAGTAGTTGTACAGCGCTGCAAGCCACGCCGGCGCCTTAAGGCAGGGACTTATAGTAAGGAATTTCATCGCCAAATAAGGATTTTGCTTCTGAGATTAGCTGTTGATGATATTCCAAGCCTGCATGCACAAACTCGGCTTTTTTAAGGGTTTTTTTAAATTTGAGCTTAAGTTGCTTTGACATACTTTATTTTCCATCCTAATTATAGAGAAGGAGTTTAAACGCATGAGACATATATTAGATAAGGTACTCAATAAATTTGTATCTCGTAAGTTGTTAGCATGGATTACTGCAACTGGTCTGTTGGCATTCGCCGACCTGGCCTCAGAAGATTGGACAATGATCACGGTGGTTTACATTGGCACGCAAGGAGTGGTAGACATGGTCGCTCGTCTAAAGGGAGTTGATTGATGAAACTTTTAGAGTTCAAAACAAAAGTTAAAAAAGCTTGGCTTTTAGCTAAAAGATTTTGGTGGGTAATTGTAGTGGGGTTATTGTTTGTTGTTGCGGCTTTGGTCGGAGCGATGACGCGGAATGGGGCATTCTTGTCTGGAGTATTAGACTTACTCGAAGCTAAAAAAGACGCCCACGCTGCCGAGCTGACCGCACTGGAAGAAGTCCATGCTACAGAAGTAAAAGAAAAGAACAAGAGATTGGCAGAGCATAACAAGAGATTGGCAGAGTTAGAAGAGGAGTTTGCTTCCCGCGGCGAGAAACTCAATAGGTCCAAAAAAGCGGAGCTTAAAAGATTAGTAGATGAGAGCTATAATGATCCCGAGAAGCTATCGAAAGAGTTGGCAGAAGCTTTTGGATTAAAACATGGTTAAGAAGATTGTATCCCTTTATTTGGCAGCCGCCTTGGTTTGCCCGGGCACAGCCCTAGCTGCAGGTGATGTAGAAGATCAGCCCTCTACAGAGGAGACTTATGACATCACCCCCATTAAAGCAGGAGACCCCGCGCCATTCGATGGCATTCTAATGACTTATGAGGCAGCGTCTAAAATCGCTGTAGACAAGAAGTTTGAAGACGCGGAGTGCGAGCTTCGAATTAGCTATGAACTCCACATACAGGGAGAACGACAACAGCTTCAGTTAGATTACAAAGACATCGAAATCCAATCTTGGAAAGATCGTTATGAGTCTATGATGATTTTAAAAGTGGCCGAGAACAATCGTCTTGAAAAATTGATTCTGGAGCAAAACCCAACCAAGGAGCCTTGGATGGTTGCTTTGGGGTTTACTATTGGCACACTCACATCTCTGGGGATATTTGCTTTATCAACGGAGATCGTGAAGAGTGAGTAGCAATGACATAATCTATCAATCGAAGGGCGCCCTGGTTGCGTTTCTGGTATCAGAAGGCTTTCAAACTGGCTCGGACACCGGTAACATTACCGGCAGTGCGTTGGATAATGAAATCGCAGTCTGGTCTAACCCGACCACTATCGAGGGCAGCTCAAATCTAACATTTGATGGAACAGACTTAGGTGTCTCCGCCAAGATTTTCCATGTGGGCGATACGGATACATATATCAATTTTACAGATGACGACATAAACATCCATGCCGGCGCCGTCAATTTTCTGGATTTTACTCAGGATACTCAAAACGACGTAACTTTTAATGAAGGTGGTGTTGATATTGACTTTAGAGTTGAAACTGCCGACGAATCCCATATGCTCTTTATTGAGGGCTCTTCCAACAGGATGAGCATTGGCGACAACACAGGATCTCCTGGCGCCACGTTGGAAGTTAAGAATAATGCTTCTGCTGGTGCCTACGGGGTACCCCTTGTACAGCTAAATAGCAATGACACAGACCAGCAATGCCTCGATATTAATGCTGATAATATTACCGCAAATGTAGTTAATATAACAGCAAACGATGTAACAACAGCAAGAGTGCTTGCTATTGGCGCGGATGGATTAACGACTGGTAATGCTTTTTATGTTGATGATAATTCCTCAGATACAGGAACACGAAAGACCGCGCTCATAATTCAGAATGATGCCGCAGCAATTGGTGCAACCGCGCTCGCAGTCCAGTCAGATGGTGGAGTTACAGGAGTAAAAATAGACAAGAATTACTCAGACACCGCTGAAGCTTCAATAGTCGGCTTGGATATAGATTTTGATAAAACCGCCACCACCACGTCAGACAATACCATGTATGGTATCCAACTTGATATGGACAACACCACAGCCACCAATGGTTCCAACACTATGTATGGTTTGCACGTCACCCCGACGCTTACGCATGCAGCCAATGCCGGCACCCCCATTGTATATGGTGCGCTTATTAATGCACAAGGCGGAACAAACGGCACATCGGGCCTCGTCCAAGCAGCAAGGTTCGAAGCTGGAGGTGGAGACCTCAACTACGGAATCCAGCTTGACGTTGAGGACGGTGGTGTCGATCTTAGAATTGAAAGTTCAGCCGATAATGGCGATTACTTCCAGATTCAAACCACCACCGCCGGCGCGACCACAATCACAACTGTCGATGACAATGCAAGCGCTGCGGATCTTACATTTACTGTTGATGGAGATATTAGTTTAGACGCCCTAGCGGGTGCTGGTACAACAACCATCACTAGCGACCTCACTATTGGTGGAGATGTAACGTTAACAGGCGGCGGATTTGTATCTGCGTTGGGCGCCTCAATCTCTGGCACTGATCTCTCTACGGCTGATGAATGGATTAAAGTCGCCGAATATTCCAGCACGATAACCTCCCACTACGCGACAGCCGTAATTGACGTGATATTGGCTGGTCATGATTCGACGGTAGAAATTTATCAAGCCCGAGTGCATATGCGCGCCCAGACGAACACAACGTCCTACTCGACATGTCAGGTGGACATCATACAAGATGCGGGCAGCGAAGCGTGGGACACTACCGACTTTATTTTAACTCAAAAAACTACATCCACTTATGAAGGAGAATTGTGGGTTCGGAGCCCCGCGCCGTTCCATCAGTGTTATGCAACTATTACTAACGGCACAACTACCGGTACCTCATTGTATAAAACGGATTGGGCTCTCACTCCCGGACAAACATGGGGTTCGTATGCTTCGCTGGGCTCAGACATTACCACCACAAACGTGAAAAAAAGGTTTGATAGTCTTGTAATAGATGGCGACCTAACTGTAACAGGAAACGACATCAAGGGCTCCGGCGGCACTGCCATCACGATGGATGGTTCTAACAATGTGACTATCGCCGGCGACCTAACTGTAAGTGGCCAGCCCGCTGTTTGCGCTGTCCTAACCAGCAATCAAGCTATAGGCAGTTCTCTTACCAAGATTATTTTTGATTCCGTCACCGCACCGGGCACACCGTCGCCAGGCAGCCTTTTTGATGTAGGCGGGGATTATGACACATCCACCGGCATCTTCACCGCGCCGGCAGACGGTAAATATTTAATATCAGCCTCTTCATTGATCCAGGGCGCAGTTGTATCAAATGTAACATATATGAGCTGTGTTACCACTAAATCAACAGCCGGCACTGACTATTTTCAAGCCAATTACTACGGTAGCGCCGTTCTCGCCGCGGACGGGTACGTGCCTCTTCAAGGAACATGGCTTGTTAGCATGGACCAAAATGACCAAGCTTATATAAACGTTGAATGCTCGGCTGGAACAGGGGCTACCTATGCGTTTGGACATGTTAATTATTGGCACACTCGCCTCAATATAATAAAAGTTGCTTAGGAGAAAAATTATGAAAACAATTACTTTAGAGTTTGAAGATCAAGAATGGCAGATCTTAGAAGAGGGGATCGCCGATCCTACAGACTGGATTCAAAACGCAGCCAACGTCAAGATAGGAAAGGTTCGAAATAGGATAGTCGCTAAAGAACAAGCTCGGCTGATGGAAACCGACCGTAAGACAATGCCGGCAAGCGTCGAGGGATTGCTCGAATCCTTTTTTTCGCAGACTGACTATCTGAACGCTGCCGACCGAGAGGCTGCAGCACCCCCCGACCCAATACTTTCAAATGAGTAAAGACCCCAACTACATCGCCAAACTAGAAAAGGCCATAACGCAAAAGTATGGCGAAGAAACCATCAACAATCCTCGCCGTTTTTGGGACGAGGACAAAGAAAAAGAATACATCCAACAGTCTCTAGAAGAGCGACAGAAGTTCGCCAAATTGTCAGAGACCCAGGACAAAGTAGAAGAAGACGGATTTTTAATAAATAAAAAACTACTTACTAGAGACCATAATAGGACTTGTCCTATCTGTGCTCGATATTCATTTCGTTCTCGCGATGATATGTACATGAGTAAGTTTAAAGCTTGTTTTATGTGCTATATAAAATGGATAGAGGGAAGAGAAGAAAGATGGGCAACTGGTTGGAGACCGGATAAGGAATAAAAACATGGCAACAGTATACGAAATCATTCAAGGACTCAATCAAGCTGCAGCGAACGCATACGACGGCGCGCACGAAGAATCTTTGCAGGCAGACGGCCGCGCACGTTTGGTTGGCTTAAGTAGAGAAGAGGGTCATATGATTAATGACCGTCGCGTAATGGACGGCTTTGGGGTCAAGTTTCATGGACCCATCTTGCGTCTTACATATCAGGCAGAATCTCGGATCAAGGAAGTGCAAGCTAACAACTTCGAAGATGAGGTAGGTAGTAAACTACAAGACATCGTAAAGTTTCTAAAGAAAGAATACAAAGCCATCACCGGCGATACTGTCACACTCACCAAAGAGGGGGAGCATCAGATCTTAGTTCAGCGTATCTCGAATTATCGCACCGACATCCAGGCACACTGTGATTATCGCATTGGTGGACTTAATAAAGAGGTCGACCTGGTTGAAGCCGGATCTGAGGATAAGCTTGACAAAGCAATTCGCAATTGGCTTTCACAAGGACCAAAGGGACGCCCCAAGAATGATACTCGCAAAGGTAAGTAACAAATGCCATGGGGAATACCCTTACTAAGAAAGAGATTCTGAAAGAAATAGTTAAGGCGGGCAAGGACCCAACCTATTTTACGATGAATTACGGGAGAATCTCCCACCCTCAAAAAGGTACTATTCCGTTTAAGGCGTACGATTATCAGCAAGATTTGCTGAAAGATTTTAACGACTATCGTTTTAATATTATCCTAAAGGCGCGCCAGCTTGGAATTTCTACAGTAACAGCGTCTTATATTGGCTGGCTCATGTTGTTCCACCGCGACAAGAATATTCTTGTTGTGGCTACCAAACTTCAGACAGCGACCAATCTTGTTAAAAAAGTTAAAGCCCTTATAAAGAACCTCCCCGAGTGGATGCAAATCGCATCCATCACCGTTGACAACCGAACCTCTTTTGAACTTTCCAATGGTTCTCAGATTAAGGGCTCCTCAACATCTGGCGACGCTGGTCGTTCTGAGGCTTTGTCTTTGTTGGTAATTGATGAGGCCGCCCACGTTGAAAAACTCGATGAGTTGTGGACTGCTCTGTACCCCACCCTATCAACTGGTGGTCGTTGCATCGCGTTATCAACGCCCAATGGTGTGGGCAACTGGTTCCACCAGAACTGTGTCGAGGCAGAAGCCGGCACCAATGATTTCTATATGACGACCCTATTGTGGGACGTCCATCCGGATCGTGATAAGAAATGGTTTGATAAAGAAACTCGGAACATGTCTAAGCGTCAAATCGCGCAAGAGCTTGAATGTAACTTTAATGTATCGGGCGAGACGGTGATTCACCCAGATGATATTCAGTGGTATTTAGAAAGAGCGACTGCACCCGAATACCGCACAGGGTTTGATAGAAATTATTGGATTTGGAAAAAATATGATGAGATGAAGACTCACCTGATTGTTGCGGATGTTGCCCGCGGCGATGGTAAAGATAACAGTGCTTTCCATGTTTTTGACTTAGAAACAATGGAAGTAGTAGCCGAGTATGTGGGCAAACCGACGCCCGATGACTTTGCTGACATATTGTATAATGTTGCTGCTGAGTATGGAAATCCCATGTTGGTGATAGAAAACAACAACATAGGATACGCAGTACTTAAAAAATTGATTGATAAAGGGTATCCTAATCTATATCATTCTAGAAAGGGCGATCATCAATATGTTGATCCTGTTGCCGCACAATGGCAATCTAATGTAATCCCCGGGTTCACAACATCTTCAAAGACCCGTCCGCTCATTGTGGCGAAGATGGAAGAGTTTATGAGAAACAAACTAATTACAATTAACTCTAATCGGCTGCTTTCTGAAATGAAAACGTTTATTTGGCATTCAGGAAGACCACAGGCGATGAGAAGTTATAATGATGATTTAGTCATGTCATTTGCGATTGGTTGTTGGGTCAGAGATACAGTGATTGTAGAAAGTCAAAAAGATATTGAGTATAGCAAGCAGTTTCTGTCGGCTATTTCTACGTCTAAAACAGAGATATCTACCACTATTCCTGGCATGTGTGGTCATGATCACGCGAAGGCTAGCCAGCAATTTGACGAAGCCAAGAAATTTAATGAACAGTATATAGCTTTAATAAAAGGATAAATGATGGCGAATAAAGACAATAACCCCCGCAACCCCGGCGCTCCCTTATTTAGGAGACTCACAAGACTTCTATCGGGACCCATTATTAATTATCGTGCTCAGTTAGCACGACAAGAACGCCGCGGCGACCTAGACAAATATCGATATCGCTTCCGTTCCATGAGCGGACAAGAGTTCCGACGTTCCGACAACAACATGTCGCAGAATTATAATCTGTTTACATCGGCCGCCTTTAGAAATCAAAATCGAGCAGAGCGCTATACCGATTTCGAACAGATGGAATACATGCCTGAGCTAGCCTCAGCGCTGGATATCTATGCGGATGAAATGACAACTTCAAATGAGTTCGATAAGTTGTTAACAGTCTCTTGCATGAATCTTGAAATTAAAACAATTTTGAATTCATTGTTTTACGATGTTTTAAATATTGAAGCCAATGCTTTTGGCTGGTCGCGCTCCATGTGTAAGTATGGAGATTTGTTTCTCTATTTAGATGTGGACGAGAAGTTGGGAGTTACTTCACTTATTGGATTGCCAAACAACGAAGTAGAGCGCCTCGAAGGACAAGACCCCACAAACCCAAATTATATTCAGTATCAGTGGAATGGCGCCGGCATGACCTTTGAAAATTGGCAGGTCGCACACTTCCGCATTCTTGGCAATGACAGACACGCTCCATATGGAACTTCTGTCTTTGACCCAGCCCGCCGCATCTGGCGTCAATTGGTGCTTTTAGAGGATGCCATGATTGCTTATCGAGTGGTCCGCGCCCCAGAGCGCCGAATCTTTAAGATTGACGTGGGTAACATCCCGCCTCAGGATGTGGCTCAATACATGGATAAAGTTAAAACTGAAATGAAGCGCAACTCTATTGTTGATGCCGCTACTGGACGCGTTGATCTTCGCTACAATCCACTGTCCCTGGAGGAAGATTACTTCATTCCGATGCGCGGAGGCATTGGTTCTGACATTACTTCTCTCCCTGGCGCCAAATCATTGGATGATATTGAAGACGTGAAGTATATGCGTGACAAGTTGTTCTCGGCTATCAAGATCCCTCAAGCGTATTTAACAAATCTAGAGGGTGACACAGAGGATAAGACCACGCTTGCTCAGAAGGATATCCGTTTTGCACGTACCGTGCAACGCCTCCAACGACCGTTTGTGGACGAGCTGCAAAAGATTGCTGTGGTTCATCTGTACACTCTAGGTTTCCGCGGCGAGGATCTGATTAACTTTGATCTTTCATTGAACAATCCATCCCGTCTCGCAGAGCTACAAACATTAGAATATCTCCGTACTAAGTTCGATACTGCCGGCAGTGTACCAGAGGGTACATACAGCAAGCGCTGGGTTGCCAGCAATGTGTTGGGACTTTCGGACGAAGAGTTCCTACGCAACCAACGCGAGTCGTTCTATGATAGGAAGTGGCAACAAGAGCTTGAAGCAGTCTCTGAACAGGCAGCCGTTGAAGAGGGCGGACTGGGAGACACTGGTGACTTGGGCGATCTAGGCGGTGATGACCTTGGCGATCTAGGGGGCGAAGACCTCGGCGATCTAGGTGGTGAACTTGAGGGCGGCGAGGATGACTCTGCACTCTTGACTGCCCCAGCACGACGCGAAGACGGTGCAAGAGGTCCTCGCGACGGTAGAACTTATGGAGGCCCCTTTCGACGTGAAACAAGATCCTCCATGGGACCGGAGTTAAATACAGATCGTAAAAATAAGGGCTCTGGAATAGGCAACCCACACCAGGACATGTCACTGACTGCACTAGGTTATGGTTCGAAACGGCGACATGAATCTATTTACAGTAAGAGCGAAAGACGATTAATTGAAAATACCGTGAAAGTTCGTAGACTTGTGGAACAATTAGAGAAAAAAGAGGCAGACAAAGATGAGGCACAATAAAAAGCGAAATACAGCGTTTATATACGAAATCTTAACCAAAGAGCTTACCAAAGCGATATTGGATAAGAATGCTGAAAAAAAGTTGAGTATCATGGGAATCTTAAAAGAGCACTTTACTCGAAGTGCCCCTTTGGCTGCAGAATTAAATCTTTATAATGTTTTACTGAAGACGCGCCACATACAACCCAAACTTGCAGAGAGACTGTTAGCTGAAACAAAGGCTGCTCATAGTCACCTAGACGACCGGGCTATTTTTGATGCTCAGTCTAAATTGATAGCAGCTATCAATAAGGGGTTGGGGCAAAGCGTGTGGTCAAATTTTGTTCCCAATTTCAAAACATTGGCATCAGTGGATTCTATTTTTAGTTCCAAGACTGCAGTTAAAAAGAGAGTTCTTTTTGAACAGGCAGCGATTGATACCATGAGCACCCCACCAGACTCGGATACTCCAGAGACCATGGTACCCATTGATACTTTAACTTACGGGTCTTTTATTAAAAAATATAATGAGAAGTATGGAGATCTCCACCAGGAGCAGAAAGAGCTACTGAATCGTTTCATCACGAGCTTTGCAGATGAAGGGTTTGAGTTACGACTCTACCTCAATGAAGAATTATCCAGGCTTAAAGGCTTACTTAGTAAAGCGTCTGCAGCCGATCTTAAACCTCTTGTCTCGCAAAAGACCGCTCAAGTGACAGATTATTTGAACGAGTTTAAGAAACGGGATTTTTTCGATGGAGACCTTAAAAAGATTCTGAAAACTCAAGAGCTTGTTCGGGAGCTAGAATGCAATGATTAAGATTAGAGTCGGCGGCCCCCAGGCTACGGTAGAATTAAATGCGCGCAAAGCGCTTGATGGATCGTTATTGATTATGGATCATTCCAAGATTGATATTGCTGTGATGCCTGACCAAATGAAGGTCGTTACCTTTCCTAAGTCGATGGCTACGGAAGACGTATATGATCATCAAAACAGGCTTTTTGAATTGTTGGCAGACAAAGGGGTCGTCGATAGGGCATCCGTTCAAGGCGGTAATATCTTCAGATCTCTGGAAGCCCAGGTTTACTCTAGTGAAGAAGTGAATTCGTTACAGGTTGCGGTTTATATAATCGCTGAGTATTTGGATAATGAAGCTCGCCACGAACAAGTCGCCGACCAGTACGAAAAAGAGCTTGAGGATATGTACTCAATGCCGAGCGACCGCAATTCTACAGAGTATGGCGAGGTACCTCACTATTCTGCTAAAGGTTCTATGCGTCCTGGTTATTACTACTACCCGCTCAGAAATAGGTATTAAACCATGAGTGAGATGAGGCTCATAATGGAAGGTTGGCGCGAGTTTCTGCATGAGCAGGATCCACCCACTCCCCCCGATCCGCCGCAATCTATGGGACAAAAGGCCCTCGGCATGTTGGGAAGTGTTAGAGACAAACTTGCTAAAGGATTTGATAAAATAGACGCCACACTTCAACAAGATTATTGCGAGAAAAAATTCCCAGAGCTGTTATCAGCGCAA
>Ga0208156_1000497_pt1 | contig 14873 bp, 23 predicted proteins | sample 1_EtaG_FD_184073 | JGI IMG/M metagenome (GOLD analysis project Ga0208156, IMG submission 184073) | Marine viral communities from the Subarctic Pacific Ocean - 1_ETSP_OMZ_AT15124 metaG (SPAdes) (version 2) | ecosystem: Environmental > Aquatic > Marine > Oceanic | place: Pacific Ocean | collected...
TACTTACCCCCTTCAGCTTTTCTAATTAAATAATTCACCTTATCAATCAACTTTATATCATAGCGACCTTGATTATTTTTGGGGTTCATTGCTCTCCATCGTTTATCACTATGAACTATTTCCTTTAAGAAGGTTAGCATTTCAGGTGCTGATGCGATTAGGTTTGCGTCACCGCCTGAGATGTGGTCAACTATCAAAACCTCTACTTTTGCACTTCCACCGAACTGATCTACTGTTTCGCATACCGCATACACATCAAACTCCTCTCCCTCACACCGCTCATCGTTATATACGGTTGGATCATCAACTTGACACTGTGCTTCCCATTTACCTTTTGTGTGTTTCATTTTACTTCCTCTCCCTGACCTTCCTCTATTTCTAAAAGATAAGATTCTGCGATTTCATAGAAATTGATTTCCTTGATTGCTGTATTGCAGACATCAGCAAAAAATCCACATTCAATACGAATCGCTTCAAGCATATCGTCTGCCCACGATTCTAATTCTTTGGACAGTTCATATTTATCTTTTCCCTCTCTCTGCAATTCTAATGCCAATTCCAACACCGCATAATAAGAGCAGTTGTCTATCCATAATTTGAAATTCCAAGTTTCCCAATTTGTCCATCCGTTATATTTCATCACTTCCTCCTTTTCTTTACCTGTTAGTGTTTACATAGTTTACTAATAATTACAATCAATGTCAATAGCCAATTTAACCCGCCAGACAGAAAGGTAGTATAAGACCACCTTCCTAGTCTGAAACGGGCTTCTAGGGCTATCCTGTGGCGTTTATCGGTCATTTCCCTGGTTCTCCGTGTTTTTCTACCTGTTTATATTAGTCCGTACATTCTTAATTGTGATGTCATTCTACCCTTTCCACATTCTGGACAGGGATAGTCAGCGTCTGGTTCTACATCTTGACTATGACCACACTCTTTGCAAGTTGCGTGAGCGTGACATTCGTCAAATATTATGTCTTCAAGTTCGTTCATCATTTCATCATCTATATACATTTTACTTCCTCCTTCTCTTGGTTTTAAGTTTACCATCGATCCCCAGCATTGACTGGGGATTTCGTCCCTTTAGGACTCGTCAGGATGGCTGTTACTCAGGATTCGATCCTCGTGATAGCGGACTCTTTGCTCGGGAAGTTCCGAGAGTCTACTGTTGGGCATTTCCAGAAACCACCTGCTATGCCATCAGTATAGTCCACGAATGTTCCGTCACTATCCTTCCAGTATTTCTTTGCCAGTTGATATCCACAACCTAGACATTGCAGGTAATACTCGAAATCACTGTTGCTGTGGTCTTGATGCCATAATTCCCATTTGTCGTGGGATTCATAGCCTTGATATTTGCCATGTTCGTCCTCAAGAGGGAACTTACAGGAACAGCCCCGTCCTGCTACAGCAGTCACTATTCGAGATACAGCTTTTATGAATGTTGTCATTTCATTATCTCCTTCTCTTGGTTAAGACCCCGAGAATCAATCTCAGGGTTTCGTCCACTTAGGACTCCTCAGTTAACCTCTGACCAAACCAAGTTTAGCCGCATTCCCGAATGCAGTAGCTACTTCATATCGATAAGTAATCCTGTCATGTGACTTCCAACAGATGAGATATTTCTTTCTTGTCTTCTCTTCCACCGCTATGACAGCATCTCTTGTGTACTCGACGATGTAACCACTATCCTTCCAAGCACCTAAAGCTAGTTCTATCGTCGGTAAGCATAACGAATGCCAGCTTTTATTTCTAGGCTCTTGATATTTTCTTTGTCTGATGGTCATGTCTATATCCTCCCTGTTTTAGTTGTGGTAAACACTTCTACGATTGTCCATTCACCTTGGTTCTCAGCAATCCACTTAACGGCAGACGCTTTCTGTAGGAAAAACCTTTCAGGCTCGCAATTAAGGCTCGCAATACCTCGAACAGTGCCGTCATTATATGAATCATGTAACTCTGTGACTATTTGAATCTCGTCAACCTTGCAGACCCAGTATTTGGAGATAGTTCCATACTCCGTTGTTATTTCATTAATCTCCTTTCTGTGAGGGTTAGTGATGCAATTACAACAATGCCACTCATCATAATTAGCATTAGGTGCCTCCAACTCTGTGTTGCATACCTTGCATTTGTCTTTATTCATTTTACTTCCTCCCTATTTGGTTGTTTTCTGCTCTGGCGATTATCCAGTTGATTCTCTCATCAACCTCATCTTCGACATCTTCAATAGACTTGCCCGTAATTAAGGAAAGAGTTTCAAGTGCCCTGTTTCTTATGCCGTCAACCATCTTAGTCTCACCGCCAAAAAGACCATTATGCTTCCAATCCACAGTAAGACATTGGAACAGCATATCGATAGCCCAATCCAGTCGCTTCTTGTGGGTCGTTGGATTGGCTGACAACGCCTCACGGTAATATGGTTCGCTTTTTGTATGTGTCATCTTACTTCCTCCGTTATTGTCTGTGTTAAATTTGTACCCAATTTTACAACAATTATAAGCTATATCCTACATATTTATGTACCTTATGTAAACTATATGCGTAACCTATTGTTTCACTGAATCCTAAAATTTCATGTTCCTACCGACGAGAACACCAGAAATGACGTGTCGCTGCGGGGAGTATTATTGTAATAACCACTTGTGATCACTGGTGTATAGGTTGAATCCTGATGCTTGGGGGCTTGATGATTGGGGATTAGGTAATTAAAGAAGCACACCGCCAGCACTATAGGAAGGTGGGTGTCTTGGGATGGTGTGAGATGGTGTGAGTGAGGGGGGGCAATGCAACATTCTGCACAAATTGTTGCACTGGCAACACAGTCCTAAGTTGAGTAATAACAATGACTTACTCATATCGTGTAAGCAAATGTGAGTAAGTGTGAGCAGATAAGTGTCGATTCGTGGAGCTATAAGGATGGTGTGGGGGGGGGTGTCCACCCAGTCGATGGGGGAGGGGGGGTGTGGGTATCGTATTGCCCACGCTTACACCACACGGGAAAATAAACTTGTTGACAAAGATTACTTTAATGTTTAAACTTAGGTCATGTTAGTCAGCAAGAAACGGCTACAGAGGGAGCGTCAGGAATGGCACAAGGAGCTACAGAAGCAGCGGGGCAGGGTTGAGGAGTTAGAGATGAAGCTTTTGGAGTTACGTAGGCACTTATTAGACATACGCAATGCGGGCAAATTATGGAGGGAAAACAAGGTAGGTAATTTACGTGCAATAAGCACTATAAGCGGCATATTAGATGAAGGTAATAGACTGGCAGAAGATAGTTAAAATGGATCCTTTGTGGCGTAGGCGAGTAATAGAGGGCAAGGATCCCCCACCATACAAGGAGGAGAGCGATGATATTAGAGGTAGGCGGGAAGGGCGACGAGTGGTTTCCGATAATAGCGTCGGATCCAGAGAGGCAGTTCATAAGGGAGACGATGGTACGGATATTAGACGTTGAGTTAGAGTATGTCATCAAGAATTTAGAGGTAGCGATGAAGGCGTTAGAGTTTTTAGCATTAGAGAAGATGTCAGCATTAGATTGCCAGAACATTGCTCAGGACGCATTAGACGAGATAGACAGGAATAACGGGAGTTTAAAGGGATGATATCGGGGACGAGAGAGATAGTAGAGAAGTTACTATGGAACCACCCACATTTACGGGATGATGACAACAAGTTATTAGCGACGGTATATTGGCATCGTGCATCTGTTTTAGATTTTGACGGTATTGAGTTAGAGGTAATAAAGAGGTTTTTACAGGTACTAGCGGATGGAGATTTGCCGAATTTTGAGAGTATAGGCAGGTGCAGGAGGAAGCTACAGGAGGAGAGCGAGTTTCTTCGTGGGGAATTATATGGTGAGCGTCACAAAAACCAGGAAAGGGTAAAGGAAGATTTGCGATTATGGTAAAGAGAAAGACAGTAACTACGACTCAACTGTCGAAGATACTCCAGGTATCGAGGCAGGCGATATACAAATGGCGAAAGCGAGGCTGTCCAGTAGTTGTGGATAACACTGGTTGGCAGGGAAAAACGATAAGATACGATTATGATGAGGTAGTCAAGTGGCTGAACAAGAGGAATATGCGGGAGAAGCTGAAGGCAGAGGACGTGAATTTAGCGGAGATAGACCCCTACCAAAGTGGATAGTATGGAAGAGAACCAAGTCTGGCAGGTACATAACAATAGCCAAAGGCAACACCCGTAAAGAGATAATAGACAAAACCATAGCAGACTCTGAGACATATCAGGGTTTGTAGAGAGAGGAGAACAGAGAAATGGCAAAGGATCCTTCTTTTCCGTTATATGCACAGGATTTTTTAATGGATGTAATACAGATGCCAGATGATTTAGTTGGTGCTTATATCAGGCTTTTATGTGTAATGTGGATAAATGGCAAATGCCATAATTCTGCCATGGGTCTTGCTATGGTCTCGCCATTAGCAAATAAAGTTTTAGAAACCATTCCAGAAAAATTCACTTTCCATAAAGATGGGACTATAACAAACAATCGTCTTGAAAGAGAAAGAGCTAAACGTATTAAAAATAGAGAGTTAAGAAGAATTGCAGGTAAAAAAGGTTCTGAAGTAAGATGGCAAACTTATAGCAAAAGTAATAGCAAAGAGATAGCAAACGCTATAGCAAAAGACATGGCAAAGGAAAAGGATAAAGAAAAGGATAAAGAAATAGCTTTAGAATATGTAAAAAGAAGTGATCCTTTAATAATAAGTTTAGTTAAAGAGTTTTATGATTTTCAGTATCCCCTTTATACTAATCAGCTTCGAGAGTTTAAAAAAGACCCAGATAAGCTTATTGCAGAATCTGTCGATATTATCGATAAATTGATTAGATTGGACGAATATGATCTGGGAGAGGTTAAAGAAACGCTGGAATTTGCCGTCAAAGATGACTTCTGGGCTCCTAATGTTATTAGCCTTAAAGGTCTGAGAAAGAAAAAAGACGGAACTACAAAATTCGATAAAATCTTCTCCCGAATGAAAAGAAATAAGAAAAAGGGAATGGGAGCTATCGAAGAATGGGTGAACGATTGAAATGGGGAATAAAACGACTAAAAAAGAATTCGCTCCCGTTATTGCCGTGCTGTTTATTGCGTTTAACATAAAGCCAGAACGGGAAACGGTGGCTGTCTGGTATGATGCACTTAAAGATATCCCAATTGAGATACTTAAAAGCGGCACGGAAAGAATGATCGCACAACACGAAGGGTATCTTTATATCGCTACCCTTAGAAAATTCTGCGGGACAGAAATAGAAGTCCCCCCAGAAAGTGTTATCCTTGCCGACATTCGGAGAGCTGTCTCAAGCTACGGAATATACGAAAACCCCTCATTTGAACATCAAATATCTCATGCCGTGGCAGAAGATATCGGATGGGTGCCCCTCTGTAACTCCCTCGAAGAAGAACTGGGAGATAAAGTCCACTGGAAATATAAAGCAATAGCTGAAGAATTTATGAACTGTGTTAAAACGGGAGAAGAATTTCGCCTGAGTGAACTTAAAGGTCTCTTTGAACTGCAAGGTCGAGGCGAGGCAGGAAAATTAAGTGAATTTATAGTCGTTCCCGAGGAAGAAGATTGGAGCTAGAAATGAAATGATAACAATAGCTACTTGGATCGCAAATCTACTCGTCCTCGGCATTGCACTGGCAATGATAGCTGGAAGCCTAATCTGTATCATCGGCATAGTCGGAGGCATCATAGACCACCTCAGAAATTTAGGAGAATAAAATGGCTATAAATAAAAATATGGCGGCGATTGTGGTTGCATTTATAACTGGTCTATCGCCAATGGGTGTAACTTTAATTCAAGAGTGGATGGAACAAAGAAAAATGGAGGCAGGTATCATTGATACATCTGTTCTCATGAATCATTCTTTGTTTACTCATGCTGATACGTGGGTTGATTTGATTATTCCAGGGTTACAAGTTTCAGACAATGCTAGAGAATTTTTAACAATTAAATTTGTAGCATTTCAAGAAGCATTAGAAGAACTTGTAGAAAACAATGATTTTAATATGATGACAGATGCTCAGTTAAATTCAGCAGTGACTAAAAATTTAAATAAGACTGTATCTAATTATATAGCAGACGCACGACGAGCTGGTATTCCAGAAGAATTTATCCGAAACTTTAATCTTTGGCACCAACAGGTTGTTAATATCTTAACACAAAGTATTGAAGACAATGTTTATTCAATGATACATACCACACAAAACTCAAAGATGTACGCAATTTTGACAGCGTATGATGCAGCTCTTGGTGCAACTATTGAGGACGTAGAAAAAACATTAGAAGCCAGGACTTATTAAATTAGGAGAATAAAATGGATGTAGGTATATTAAACAGTTTAGGATATTTTGAAGTTATAGAAATATCTGTTTGGTTAGCCATAATGTATTACGGCAAATGCTGGGTAGATAATAAGTTCAAGTGAGATTGGAGAGAGGAAACGAGCATAAGCCTGAAATATCTTGATTTTATTAGAGGGGAAAATTGCTTTTGTGGTCAAAAGGGAGAACCTCACCATCTGAAAAATGTGGGGATGGGAAGAGATAGGAAAAAACCGATGATAGAACACTTTGAGGCAATTCCCCTGTGTCGTATACACCACACGGAAATTCACACCCTTGGTAAAAAAACGTGGATGAAAAAGTATGATTCCGTAAATTTGTACAAAGTGTTGTGCAAACTTTTAATTAACTATTTGTGGGAGTTGGAAAACGATAGACGATGAACCATGAAAGATTTTGATAACATAATTAAGATAGTCCTAAAGCACGAAGGAAAATACGTTAACGACAAGCATGACGCAGGTGGCGAAACTAATTTTGGTATATCCAAGAGGAGCTATCCTGATGTAGATATAAAGAACCTAACAAAGTCCGATGCCATAAGTATATACAAGCGTGACTACTGGGACAGGTATAAAGTCGAGAGCTTGCCTAAGGAACTATGGCACATCTATTTTGATATGTGTATTCACATGGGCAACTCAAGAGCCGTAAAAATACTACAAAAGTCTGCGGTCAATAGAGGAAGAAAGATAAAAATAGATGGAAGGTTGGGTCGAAATACACGAAGAGCATTGAATGGGGTGTCGGTAAATAGGGTTCGTGCTTTTCGGGTTAGGTATTATGTAGAATTGGTAAATAAAAAACCACGCAACGAGAAGTTCTACTATGGTTGGTTTCGCAGGGCACTTGAAGTATGAGAGTTAGAACAAAAACCATAAGTGCGGTATATAATGCCTAAATTCGACGGGGAAATGTGGCAGAAATAGAACTAAGACCACACAAAGGGAAACAAACCGAGTTCCTCAAATCTAAAGCTAACTGGGTTTTTTATGGGGGAGCAAGAGGAGGAGGGAAAAGCCTCATGCTGGCGTGGAAAGCAGCACTAACCCCCAGAAGATGGCACTATGAATATAAAAAACAAGAAATTACAGAAAAATCGGCAATGCGACTCAAAGCTAATAAAAAAACCTACCGCACAATTGTCGATTCTGTCTCCATTAATTATCCTGATTATATAGCACTTTTAGTCAGACGTACCTACCCCCAGCTTGAAAGAAACCTGAAACCCGAATGTGATAAGCTCTATCGACACTACGGAGCTAACTGGCAGGAAAGAAATAAATGCTATCTGTTCCCGTCGGGAGCTAAAGTCTATCTTGTTCACTGCCAAGACCGAAGAGCATTAGATAACTATATCGGAGGTAACTATAACTTCCTCGGAATAGACGAGGCAAACCAATTCCCAGAAGGATGGGTGGACGAACTTGCTACCTCCGTCAGAACAGACAACCCAGAACTGTCTCCGCAAATATGCCTTACATCAAATCCTGGGAACATTGGTCATGTCTGGCTGAAAAGAAAATTTATAGACAGATGCCCACCTGACAACCTCGGGAAAGCGGTTTTCGATGACCGCTTCCAAGTCGAATATCAACGTAAAAAATCAGGAAAAACCTTCCGAGATGAAGACGGTATAAGCTGGAAATTTATACCAGCTACCGTGTTTGATAACCCCTCACTCTTGGATAATGACCCTGGATATGTAAAAAAATTGAAACAGCTTAACCCTATCCTGAGAGCTATGTGGCTTGAGGGACGTTGGGATGTGTTCGCAGGGACGTTCTTCGATAACTGGAATCCTATGCACCATATCATTAGCGGAGGATTTCAATACAACAAGCACTTTAAAAAAACGACACACGCTCTCTATAGATTTTATGATTATGGGACTAAAGCTCCGTTTGTCTGCCTGTTTGCTGCGGTTGACCGCAATCAGGATATGATTATTTTTGACGAAATTGTGGAAACGGGTCTCTCTGCCTCTCGGCAAGCTAAGTATGTTAATGAGTATACTTATAAAAATTATAAACTTAAACCTAACGACTTTGCCGAAGATATAGCAGATCCTGCCTACTGGACAAAACATTCAGAAAAAGAAGGGAGACTCTATTCTCCAGCAGATTTTTATGGCGACGAAGGGATATATCTGTCAAAAGCTAATAACGACAGAAAAGCAAAAGCAAAGATTGTCTACGAAGGCTTTACAGTACCAGACGAAGGCAACCCGAGAGTACGCTTTACTGAAAACTGCTTGTATTGTATTGAAACATTGCCTAATTTGCCTGCGGCACCCCTTGATCCCGAAGACGTGGATACTAAGTCTGAGGATCATGCCTTTGATGCTCTGTCCTATGGTATGCTTAAGGTGCTAACTGGTATAGTTACAGAAGAGAAGCGGAAAAAAGGATGGAGATACAAACTTTTAGAGAGAGCAAAAGGAGGAACTTTGAACTGGAAAACAGCATAGTTGGCTAAAGACGCAAGAGCAGAAAAAATTTTAAAAAGTTTTCAATATGCTTTTGATTCCTTTAAAACGGCAAGGGATGACAGCGAAAAGGCTGTCCGTTATTTAAACAACGACACTTGGACTGCGGCAGAAAAATCTGCTGCCACAAAACATAAAAAACCAACTTTATCTTATAACATAATCACCCCCATAATCTCCACACTTATGGGAAACGAGCAACTCAACCGAAGGCAGGCTCGTTATAAACCGACAACAATCGATAGTGTCCACATAGCAGATATTATCCAGGGTCGCTGGTCTGCACTTGTAGACGAGCAGGATATAGAAGAAAAACTCCAGATTGTCTTCACAGACGCACTGACCACTAAAGTTGGGGGCTGGATACAGAGATCTTTTGAGATGAATGAAGCTGGATATCTCGATTTTAAATATGATGTTCTGAATAATATGAGGGTTTTTATCGACCCAGAAACGAGAGCTAACGATTATAAGCTTGAACATTGCCGATGGATAATTAAAGAGGGGTGGGAAACCCTAGATGTCATATCAGAAAAATACACAATCGATCCAGACGAACTGAAAAAAGAAAGATCAAGAGATTGGTGGACACAACTTTCAATGACCGTCAGGCGTTTCGCAGACAAGGGATACTCTAGGGGTCTTGAAAACTATGACAAGGAAAATGACCGTTACCGCATTCTTGAAATGCAGGAGAGAACAGCAAGGAAAATGGTGCGGATATTTGATGGTGAGAATTATATGACCGTCGAAAAGAAAGATTATAACAAATTAAAAATCGACACTCCAAACCTTACGAAAATTCAAGACTTTGAACAGGCTACAACTCACATTACAACACTTATCCCATTTTTTAAAAACTTAATCGTAATAGATGAAGAATCAAAAAACCCCACACCTAACTTTGATGTGTTCCCAGTGTTTTCATATAATTACAACATCCAAGTCTCAGAGCAGACATCCCTTGTGGATCTTTTATTAGACATACAGGACGATGTAAACAAGGCAAAAAGCCAGGTGAGGGATTATGTAACTCAAATACTGTCTGGGGGAGTCTTTATAGATAAGCGGGAGAAGGAAACCATCAAGGCACTCAAGACCAAAGGGAACCAGCCAAACATGGTTTACGAGTTAAACAATCCCGCCATAATGCCCCAAAAGATGCCCCCATCCTCGATTCCCTCAGACATTATGCTTAACGCAGAGAATTCAGTCGGGTTTGCACAGAGAGTATCACTAATCAGCGAGGCGATGAAGGGCGAAACGTCACGCTCTGGAGAATCGGGTGTTTTATTTGAGGCAAAAGTTAAACGTGCAGCAGCAGCAATTAATCCTTATTTCAGAAATTTATCAAGGTTAAGGAAGACTATTGCCGAGGATTTTGTGGACAATTTTAGTTTTGTATACGCAGAGAAAGACCGCATTGTCAGGGTAAAGGGGGACGATATCTTCTCAGAAGTAATTTTAAATCTTCAGGCGGCTGGAGAAACTTTAAACAATGTTATAAATCCATCTATTTATGTAGAGTTGGATGAAGGAGAACAAAATGTCACGAACATCGAGGATAATTTCAATCGCCTCCTCGCTTTGGTTAACCTTATCGGGCAGTATAACCCAGCACTTGTTGACGTGGAAACTATTGTGGCTCAAGCTCCGATTCCAGGTGCTGATAAAATGGTCGAACATATCCAAAGGGCACAGCAGTCGCAGTCAGAAGCGGCACAGGCACAGGGAGACATTGAAAGGACAAAGGCGATCCTTGAAAACGTCAAAATAGAAAGAGGAATAATGACCGACGAGGAAAAGATGCGTATGGATGCAGCTAAAAAGGAGAAATAAAGTGTCAAACGGTAAAACTGAAGCAATGGTGAGAGTAGGCAAACAGAGACCGTATATTGGAGAAGGAGAATTTAATAAAGCATTTGCAGATGCCAAGGCAGCAGGCAAAAAGACTTTTACTTGGGATGGGCGTTTATATAAAACTGAAGAAGGTGTAGTAGGCAAACAGAGATCGTATATTGGAGAAGGAGAATTTAATAAAGCACTTGCAGATGCCAAGGCAGCAGGCAAAAAGACTTTTACTTGGGATGGGCGTTTATATAAAACTGAAACAGCTGAAAAGCCTGAAAAAAAGAAGTTATACAAAAAGATTTTGAAAAAGAAAGCACCCAAAGCAAAGGAGAGCAATATAATGTCAAACGGTAAAGACAAGAAGAAGTCAAATAGTCCTGGAATGTATAAAGAATGGATTTCTGAAGAAGGTGGAGAAGAAGATATTTTCGCAAAAAGAGACAAATATCGTAAAAGTTTTTGGAAAACAAGTCCAAACGTTAAGGTTCGTAACAAGGGTTTAGCAGGTGCAGAAGTCACAAAAAAGGGTGGAGCATACGCTTTCTATAGGAAAAAATCAAAAGCAGCTCAATTATTTCGTAAAGCATTTGCAGATGCCAAGGCAGCAGGCAAAAAGACCTTTACTTGGGATGGGCGTTTATATACAACTGAAACAGCTGAAAAGCCTGAAAAAAAGAAGCCAAGGTCATAGTTAAATAATGCTATTTAGTTCAGATGCTCAAAGAAAGTTTATGTTCGCAAGATTGCCACAGGTAGCAAACAAGTGGCAAGAAGAGAGCAAAAGTACGAAGTTGCCTAAAAAGAAAAAGGGAAAAACAACATACGCTGATATATATTCAGCAAAAAAAAATAGAGGGAGAACGTAATGGTAGAAGCAGAAGAGCAATATGTAAAAGAACTTGAAAGCTTAGATAAAGGGGATACCACAGAGGAATCCCCTGTAGAGGAAGAATCCTCTAAAATTCGAGAGAAAGACGGGGATCTTTATATCCTTGATTCTGAGGGAGCCGAGTCCAGTCCTGAAGGGGAAATACTGGAAGAGGACAAGCCAACAGAAGAAGGGGAAGAGGTCTCTTATAAAGGAACTCCTTATGAGGGGAAATCCGTGGGTGAGGTTGTGGAAATGCACCGTAACGCTGAAAAGAAAATCACCGAACAGGGACATGAACTCGGTGAGTTTCGTAAGTCAGAATCTGAAATAACTGAAGAGGAAGCTTACGAGAGGCTTACTGGTGACGATATTGAGGTGTTTTTAGCAGAGGAGAAGAAAAATCTCTCCGAACTGGATCCATACGATAACGATTCACATAACGAGCAATTGGAGTTAATCTCCCAGCTTGAAAGCGATCTCATTCGGAAGAGGACTCAGGAAGCGATTGCCGAGAGATATAACAGTCGTGATAACGAGAAATTCATCCAAGAACAGAAGCAGAAGCTTACTGGCGAAGGGTTTGATCTCAAGGACGAGGAGTTCGATAGGGTATTAGATGGAGCTAAGTATTACCGTGAGGACGGGCTGCTTACAGATCGATCTTTCCACAAGGGGCTCATAGATGAGTTTGGCGTGGGAAGAGTCACGAAGTTTCTTACCATGGAAGGCGAAAAAAAGGCAAGAGAGGACATCCAGAAGGCTTCAGCCAAGACCTCTGAGAAGGTCGATGTCCGTGGCTCAGGAAAGGGAGCCAAATTTGTCAAGGTCGACGAAATGGGGAGAAAGGAGCTTCGTAAAAATCTTAAAGGTCTCTCACCAGACGAACTTAAGCGTCTCTATGCTCGTAGAAACCAATAACTTAGTAACAGGAGATATAATAAATGGAAACAAGCCAAACTTGGATTGCGAATGTTGAAATCCTAAATGAGCTTTTGCGTAAGGAAACGTGGTATAACACTTTCTTCGCAAAGTTCTCAGGGAATGTAGATCTTTCGCAGGACGACAACGGAAATCCAGTCTATTCTCCTTCAGGTAAACCAATTGAAATCCTAAACGGCTTTGTGGCAGAGGGTCGGGATAATATGCTTATTCCGTTCCTCCGTGAGCTTACGGGGTCACCTGTTTACGGTGATACGGTTCTAAAGGGAACTGGTGAAGATCAGTCTATGTACTGGCTTCGCAGTTACGTGAATCAATATCGTAAAGCGGTGATGAAGCGGTCAGGTCAGATGTCAGAACAGCGACAGAAGCTGTACAAACTGTACGATGCTGCCAGACCACAACTCTCCCGATGGTTCAGTAAGTGGGAAAACCAGTCAATATTCGGAACCTTCTATGAAGGTGTATCACCGAACTTGTCTCTGGGCACAGCTTCTGACGGTCTCGGGCTGAACAAGCGGTACCATCCTAACTGGTATGTTCTTGATGGCGATGTGGTAACAGCTGTCGGTACAGAGCAGTATACCTGTACAAATGCACAGCTTGATAGTGCCATTGGTGATGGTGGCAGTTGTGATTCAGACATGAACGCAGACGCATTGTTAGATCTGCGTGTCAAGTGTATGGAATTACGCATTCCGCAGCTTCATTCTTCTAAGGGACATAAGTTCTGGGTAATGGTAGCACATCCAGAGCAGGTAGCTTCTCTTATGAAAGACGATGACTATAAGGATGCCCAACAGTTTGCGTTTAGTGGTAAAATGCTTGATTGTCCCGAATTAAACGGAGCCGTAGGATACTATGGTGGATTCGTGATTTTTGAAGACATTGTAGGCATCCGTGAATGGGATGCTACTGATGTTGGTGTTGACGGAATTACAGGTTCATTTTTCGGAGACAGCACATCAGATCGTCTTGCTCCTTCAGCAGTTGGCACAAGTATGTGGAATGCTCTTGTATTCGGCAACAGTGCCGTTGGTAAGGGAGTAGCGGACGATCTTCATTTTACTGATGAGATAGACGACCATGAGAACACCATTGAGGTTGGCGGTGCATTGATTAATGGATATAACCGTGCTGATTTCTTCGCTGAAGGTGTAGCTGACGAATCATCCAATGTGTTCCAAAAGAATCAGGCTTCGGCTTCTGACTCATTGTCAGCCACTGCTGCTACTAATCAGAGTTCGTTGATTTTCTGCACGGACGAAGGTTAGGAGATAGATAATGGCTTTAATAACAAAACCAGGCAGTGCTGGTAATTGGAGACAGTCAGGTGGTTCGTTTGAACTTACAGTTGCTATGGAAGGGACAGGTTCTGCGTCGGCATACATAATAGGTAGTCAAATCTATGTTGATTGTGCAGCAGCACAATCTGCAAAATGGGTAGGAATAACCATCCCATTTGATTTGATTTTGACCGACCAAAGAAACCATCTTGATGGTACAACAAGTTCAACGATACAAGCATATAATGGTGCTTCGCAGATTATGACCGTGGCTGCAACAGGAACCACGGAAGGTAATATAAAAAGAGCAACTATCTGCGATACGACCTATTGGGCATTTTCAAAAGGAGATACAGATCTATATTTGGAAGTGACCACGGCTGCATTCACAGGTGTTGTTGTGCTTGATTTTCTTGCAACTTAATAATCCTAAATTGGGGAGGTAATAGCCTCATATATGGATTCTGGCTGGGGGCGGTTTGCACTGCCCTCAGTCGCAAGTTTTAAAATAAGGAGAAACAAATATGGCTGATGACAGAAAATATTCATCACAACAGGTAGATAATCTTGGTCTTGGTCAGGCGGGTGTCGCTTTTGTGTCGGGGACAACAACATACACACCTCCAACTGGACAGGTTGTAGTTGCCATTCAGTTTACAGAGGATGCATTGTTTGATTCATCAGACGCTACTACAGCTGACTCTGAATATCCTACTGACGCTCAGGGTGGTGCGGGAACAAACAGTGTTGCAATCAACCAGACTACGATGCCTCAAGGTATGATAATTTTTGGCAGATGGACAACAGTGGCACTTGATCAGGGCTCTGCTTTTTTATATCTCGGTTAATTTATGCCAAGGCTAGGAATATCATTAAGGCTGCAAACGATGGTCATGCAAGTGGCACGTCTTGCCAGAGACCTGTGGGAGACAGTCAATGACCTCTGGCAGAACGAACACAGAAAGTGGGAAGACATTGTATAACAATACAGCCATGTCAAAAGTTTCGGGCGGTAAGCTGTATAACAAACAAGGAAACTATAGAGGAATAGAATTATGGCAACA
>Ga0208156_1000499_pt1 | contig 14778 bp, 13 predicted proteins | sample 1_EtaG_FD_184073 | JGI IMG/M metagenome (GOLD analysis project Ga0208156, IMG submission 184073) | Marine viral communities from the Subarctic Pacific Ocean - 1_ETSP_OMZ_AT15124 metaG (SPAdes) (version 2) | ecosystem: Environmental > Aquatic > Marine > Oceanic | place: Pacific Ocean | collected...
TGTTGAGCAGACGATCCACCGTAAACTGAAGCTGAGGTGGAACGATAAGCTTGCGGCCCTGCAGCGCAACCGTCAGGCCCCGCTCATCGGTGAACAGCGAAATGTCGATGATCGCGTTCTCGAGAGAGGTTTCGTTCAGGTCAGAGGCAGTCGTGGGTTCGTTCGCCCAGGTTCCGCCAGACTGGAGGGTGTGCGCGGTGTCGAGCAGTGGTAGCCCGTCACCACCAAGATCCGTTGCAAACGCACGATTAAGAATCCGGGCGCCCTTCACGTTCTTGGTGTACGCCATCGACCGGGCCATGGCTTTCGTGTAGCGGGCCGCGATCTTGTCATACTGGTTATCTTCGACAGCTTCCTCGGTGAGAGCGAAGGCCAGCGCGATGGTTTCGTGGGTGTACCTTGCGGTCCACGCCTCGGAAGCGTCATCGTACTGAACGCCTTGTCCCTCAGCCTTTACGGGAGCATTGCCGAAGCCAACCAGCATGACTTCTTCCTCAAAAGCACGTTCGGAGGTTTCTTTCTCGAAGATCTCCGTATGCTCCTGATCGTACCGGTTGTACTCCATGCCGAAGAGAGCGTTGAGGCCAGGCTCAAGCTCCTTCGCCAGTTGCGCTCTGTTAATAGCCATGGTGCTTTTCCTTTCTTAAGCGAGTCCGGCCACGCCAACGCTCTTGTAGATCTGCTGATTCATGACCACATAAGCGTTGCCATTAGCGACAGTTTCATCGCTATTTTCTGGGTCGGTGGAAATGCCGATAATCTTCAACGGATCAGTACTCGTTGCGGCAATTTCGCTGTGGTCGAGTTCAACCCTGGATCGGCCGGATTTCGTGTCGCCGTCAGTAAGGGTAAATGTGGCGTTCCCAAACGTGTCGGCGAAAGTCAAAATCCCGTCACACTGAACCTCGTACACAACCATCGGATCATCGATGATGTAAGCTTCGATGGTGCCAACGGTGATATTCGTGGAGTCAGGGTAATACCCTTTCCAGGTTGGAGTGCCCGAATTCGGGTCAATGTATTTGCACCCGGTGAACACGCCAAGGATATCAACCGTTGGCGCCGCCGCACTAAGGGCGATGTAACCGGTTGACAGACCAATGACCGGATCCCCGGTAAAAATACCGGAGTTCGCGGAATTGTAGTTATCGGCGATCTGATACGGATTCACTGCGCCCGTGTAGTCGCCGCCAAGGCAACGGACAGGTCGCAGTCCAAAAGGGTTATCGTTGTTAGCCATGATCTTCTTTTCCTTAGGTTAGGGTATAGGGTTAAGCACTTGCCCTTCCGGCACCAAAAGTAACTCTCGTATTTCTTTGTGATTGGTCGAAGGGCATGCGTGGATCGTTTGCCTTCAGCAGATCATTATCCACGGCCTGGTCTGCCTGTTCGTTTCTTCGTTCAAAATAACCGTTTCTTTGCTTCACGATTTCAACCGGAATCCGACAAAGCATCAAGCCGCCGGTCATGAAGACACCGGCATGCTTGCCATCTTCGATGGTTGGGCACACAAAGTCGGGATAATCTTGTCTTACGACAGGTTCATATCCTTCGCGGAACCGGGCCGACACATTCTTGGAATCCCAGACATTCCGTACTTCACACCTGATCCATCTGTGGTGATATCCTGGGGGTGGTTTCGGGGCTGTCAGGAGGGATGGCGGCGCCCACGACTTCGGACGCTCATGGTTATTGCGAAGCATATCTGCCCTGTCTTTGGGCATTTCCATTTCTTCGATGCTCTGCATCTGAGCTTCGATATCTCCAGCCGGAGCATCCTGTACAAGCGCAGGTTCGTACTCAGGCTCATCAGCTACAGCTGTAGCTGGCGGTTCTGCGAAAGGTGTTGGATCTGATGGCGGAGCTTCAAACGCGCCGGCAGCTAAATTAGCCGTGTCGTTATTCTCTGTATCGCCATCATCCTCAAGCCCGAAGGCACTTTCGTTCTCATCAGGCATTTTCTGCCTCCTCTTCTCTCTGTCGTTTTAACTTCTCACGAGCATAGGCTTCGTATGATACTCCGATGCCTCTAGCCACGGCCTTTTCAGACGGTGACAACTCGACCCTTGTACTACCCTTTTTGCTACGAGCAGACCCGGAAGAACTACCAGCGGGAGCCACGGTCTGTTTTGGCTTTGTCCCACCTACATATTCAGATGCGCCGGAACCGGCGGGTGCTTCAGGTGATCCTGCGTTGCCTTTGAACATGTGTGGAAACATGCTCTCGACACGTTTTTCAATTTCAGCATAGTATCCATCGCTGTGGAGGTCAACCCCCTGTGATTCAAGTTCGTAGTGCTGTTGCATGGCATAATCGGTCATGCCCTGGTGATTGCCAAACCACTCGGTTTTCTCGACCCAGTCAGCAGCCTTTGGATCGATATCCCTTAATGTACGGGTATCCTCGGGCGGCGGCGGAGCGGGATCTCTTCCCTCAATTCCCCTGTTTGGCGGCTGTTCCTGCGATTCAGTCGATGCTCTTCGATTTTTAACCCTCTGAATAACATTGGCATCTGCGGCCAATTTGCCAATTAATTCGGTAGCATCAGCGATTCCATCTGGATCTCCTACAGTATGTGCCGTCCTGAGAGCCGTTCGAGCCTCGGCCATCTGACTTTTATTTCTCTCTTCGGCCTCAGTGACAGACACATTTTCTTGGCCCTTCAATCGCTTCTTGAGATCCTCATTTTCAGCATGAAGTCCCTTAGCGTAATTCATTGCCTCCGATTCGGCGTTCTTTGATTGAGTCGCCTTGTATGTAAGCTGATTGATTCTTTTTTCTACCCGTTTGCTATGCTCACTGAGCTCTTTGTCCTCATCTGTCGCATTCTCGGGCGGGATCTCACCCTTCTTGCCGCGAACCTCCTCGTCATCCTGGTCTTCTTCCTCAGGATCTTTGACAACGACAGCTTCGCCCTTATCCTCATCAACATCAAAGGATGTGCTTTCCTCGGTGTTTTCGTCTTCCTGCGTTGCCGCGAAATTAGCCTGTTCCTGCTCCTCGGCAACGATACCTTCTTCTGCCGCCATGATCCTTCCTCCTAAAGCGTCCTGACATCGTCAGGATCGAGAATCTTTGCGATGACCTCGTCATCGTTGATAATGCGAACCTCCGGGTTTTCCCCGGTGTTGAAGTAAAGTCTGAACCTTGCACCGGAATATTTACCGATGACCACCCATTCGCCCTCCTCACACCAGGGATCGATCTTACCCGTCTCTGGATTGAGGTCGAATTTCCGTGGGTTCTTGTAGCAAATGGATCCCATCTTCAAGACCTTGGCCACCACGGTAGCCAGTGCTTCCTTGGTGGTTCCTGAGTCGGCCAGATGGATGCCGCCCTTCGAAACCCGCTGCCCCATGTATGGCCGAACAAGGATTCGCCACCCAACAGGCTGAGGGACTCTTGCCCACGCATCATCACCAAGAGCTTCCATGCTGACATCAGCAAGTTCTTCGTCTGGGACTACAGCTGTCCCAAAAGCAGAAGCAAACTCATCCCCGGAAAGCTTTGCGCTCTCCTCGTCTTCAACTCTTCCCTGGCCCGGTATAAAGCTCATCTTCCTCGTTCTCCTTGTTCGCCTCTCGGATCTCATCCTCAAGGTGTGCGATGAATTTGACTTCACCCATAAGGGCTGCGTACTCATCCATCGATTTGAGTTGTCCAGACATCAGATACGTCTGGATGTCCTCGGTGCGCTCATCCATTGTCTTCCCGACAATATGAGCGAGTTTTGAATCATCGTTCATCATTACGGCCATTATTCGCCGCCTCCGCTAGGACGCATTCGAGCTATCTTCTCTGCGCTTTCAATCGAATCTTCCTTCTGTTCATCGCTCGAAGCGATTCGCTCTCTTGCTACCTGCGTTCTCTGGTCACTTGTATACTTTGCGGTAGCGTCTCTCTTGAAGCCAAGAACGTCCGCGGCCTGGCCACGCTCACGATCAAAGGCCATTTTATCGGCATCCTTCTTGGCCGACTGACGAAGCTCTTCTGTCTTGATGGCCAATTCTTGTTTCCTGATGGTAACCAGCGGATCCTCGTCCTGACCGGCGCCAGCCTCTTTTCTCATCTCGGCGTACTTGTCGATCAGCTTGCCAACGGCGTCAGCAATAAATGCGCTCTTTTCTTTTTCAAGGCTTTGAGCTGCACCCTGCTGAACCTCAGGAGAAAGCTTGGAGATAGACTCCACCCTCTGCTCGAATTCCTGATCAGCCTGCTCTTTTGCTTGCAGGGCCATATGTTCGAGAATGTGAGATTCAAAGGAAAGCTGGACAACAGGATTGATCATGGTCGGCAGGGACATGCAGGCTACATGTACATCAATATGCGTAGCGTGATCCTGCCCCTCGAATGCATACATCGGTTCGCCGGTCAGGGCCTCGGAAGCTTCCGTGGCCGGATCCTTTGGCTTGGGTTCTTCTGGAGGGGGAAGTATGGCTTCGATGTCCTGAACGCCAAGAGCGGAATACATCCTACGGTAGGCTTCATGCTTTCCCTTCTTGCCGTGTAGTTCAGGATCGGATGTGACCATCCGCAATTCTGTTTGCGCCATCGACACGCGCTGTGTCATTGAGAAAATGTTAGGATCTGAGACGGGAAGAACATCGACCTTGGAATTGAAATCTTCTGCCAGAACATCCCTACTTTTACCTGAAACCTCGTATGGGTATTCGGTGTAATTCTCTCCAACGATTCGATTCAGATTCCTTAGCTCATTTTTCTGCGCCCGGTGACATCTCTTATGGACGCCCGACATCACCTTGAGGCCTTGCTCAAGCAGGGCTATCGTTGTTCCTACCGGGGCCTGCTCGTTGGAATCGGCAATCTTCTCGTTCGTTGAGGAAGCGAAGTCATTGCCAGCCTCGATGATCATTCCAAGAAGCTGGAGAAGGGTGCTGGATGGCTCCTTGAACGGAAGCGGGATAATTTGCTCTTTCAGGTTGCCGCCAGGAACGTCAACATCCCTAAACTCGCCCGGCTTGATGGGTTCATTATCGCCGCGAATCCGCATCCCCTTGGCCTTGAATCCACCCGGTAGGTTCGAGAATACACCCGCATCGATGAGCATTCTGAGAAGAGCAGTCGCTGTGATCGAGAGGTTTCCGATCATATGCGTCAGGCCGAAGCCATAGAATCCAAGGCCAGGCATGAATTTGTAATGAGAGAAGTAGCTTTTTCTTTTCTTGCTTTCGTCACCCTCGTTCCAGTTCCGGCGAATGGCCAGAATCTTCCTGGATCCCTCTTCGATTGTGACTATGTATGGAACGCCAACGCCCTGAGACTCTTCCTCGAAGCCTTCCATGACCATCGTCACATGCACTTCGAACAGGGTGTATTCTTCCCTTTCGTTCGAGGTTGTTATCCCCTGAACATCAAGGTCGGTTTCTTCAAGCTCTGAGACAGTTTCCTCTTCCGGTTCGCCCAGATCTATGTCCAGATAAGCACCAGAGGCCATCATCATATCCATCGTGTTGATGGACATTTCCACCTCGTGCGCGAATCTCGTACATGTCCTGATGTCGTTGGTTGTGTAGGGTACGATTAGGTCGTGAGCTAGAACAAACCTTGAGGCCGGACGGCCAAGAGCGTCATCCCAGTAAGTCTTCTTGAATGCTGAACCATCAATGGGAAGCCTGAAGAGGAGGTTGTCGAATTCCTCTTCGAATTCTTCCATCTCCTCTGTGACCAGGTAGTTGATAAAATCCTTTACCCGCTCACCCTGCTGAACCATGGATGGGTTCGCAACGCCCACGATATGAGCCTTTGCTGGCCCTCCCGCAGGATAAAGTTCTCCGTATGCCTGAGCCTGAAACTGAACCACAGCCTTGGACAGGAGGGGATGAACGACACCAGAAGCACCTTCGAATAATTCACCATGCTCTTCGTAAGCTGTGCCCAGAAGCTCAAGGCCCTTTTCAAGGGTCTTCTCCCAGTCTTTTCGGGCAGATTTATCGTCATCTATCGATTTGAGTAGATCTGAGGAGATTTTTGTAAGGGTGTCTTTATCGAGATGATCTGCCAGATTGGCGTCATGCTCCATGGCGGCGGCAGCGGCAGTCATGGCTTCTTCGTCAACTTCCGGTTCTGGTTCTGCGCCCTCGTCAACAACCTCGATTTCCTCGAGTTCATTTTCGAGTTCCGCGTCTTCGTTGGGGGGATACCCCGCTTCGAGAACAGGCTCTATCGCCATTTACATCTCCCGCGGAAACCACCCCAATTGGCTCCCTATATTTTATGCATAAAAAGCTTTTCTTCGCTTCTTTCTCCCAGGTTCTTCATCTTCCTCGTAGTCATCGGGATTAATAATAAACCCGCCTTGCCGGAATCTCAACATAGCTTGTGTCGTGCTGTCAACATAATCGTCATGATCTCCATACGGGAAATCAGCACATTCTTCAATGACATCGCTGGCAAAATTCTTTTCTGGCGCCCACACCATACCCGACTCAAACATGGGTGCCACGGAATTTGCCTTGGCTACCTTATCTTTTCCTTTGATCGGATTGAATTTAACAACAGGAATTCCAGTAGCCCTGAGCTCTTGAATGAGCGATGTGCCTGAAGCCTTGTTCTCGATGATCGTCATGTCCGGGTTCCACTTCTTATGCTCGGCCAGGGCAATCCTCTTTAGATCTGGGAATTCCCACCGGCCCTTCTGCGCGTCCAGGAGTATGACCATCTGAGGGTCGCCCTTCTCAAGCTGGAAAACTCCCCATGTGGTGATGGCAGAAAAGTCAGCTGTCTCATCAGCGAGAAAAGCCGTGTCGTAGGATTGAAGAACATAATCAACCTCGGGCGGATCGTCATGCTTCCACTTCTGCCACCACTCGCGCTTGAGGATTGCTCCCTCCTCGGCTGTGGGATTCTGCATGTATTCAGCCAGCCACTTGGCAGTACCGATAGATGCCTTGGTGGCAAGGAGCTGCTCTTTTGGCCAATAGGTTGGCCAGAGGGATCTGCCGTTATTGAGTATGGCCGGGAATTCGACCACCTCCCACTCGTCAGCGAATTCCTCACCCATGGCATTCAGCACACGGGCCGTCAGATCCTTCTTCGTCCACCTCGTCATTACGAGGACTACGGCCCCTCCTGGTTGGAGTCTCTGTCTGGGTCCACCCCTGTACCACTCGTAATGACCATCGAGAACCGCAGGTGATTCGGCATGCTTTTCTGAATGCGGGTCATCAATGATAAATAGGTCGGCTCCGTGACCTGCAATGGACGTACCGACTCCAGCGGCGTAATACTCTCCGCCGGCCGATGTCTGCCATTTGCCCTTGGCCATGGCGTCTGCCTTGAGGGCTGTTCCCGGGAAGAGCAATTGGTATTCGGGTTTTCTGACAAGATCTCTAACCTTTCCGCCGAACTTCAGCGACAACTCGCTCGAGTGAGTGGCCTGCATGACGTAGCCGTCAGGCCGCTTTCCTACAAAATATGAAGGGAGGTAAACCGAAGCGAATTCAGATTTCGTATGCCGCGGCGGCATGTTGATAATGAGCCGCTTGAGATCGCCTGAAATGATGCGGTCAAATTTCTCTGCTACGATTTTGTGGTGGGCACCGGGAATAAATCCCGATCTAATCGAACCATCGTCATTGTAGTATGTAGGCCATAAATACCTGACGTATGGAAGAAAATTAGATCGTGCGGCATCGAGAGTGTCGTGGACTTTGAGTTTATCCCCAAGGCTTTGGAATCTTCGCAGTTCTTCATTTATCAATCCTGATGGGTTGTCCAGAACCTCTATGGACATTAATCACCAACCTCTATCTCGTTCTGATATTCCCGCCAACTATTGTATCCCATTGAACGCGCCCTAAGTTCGTTTAGTTGACGTTGTGCGCTTTGATCTGCGCCACCATCCGGGTCTTCATTGTTAGCCCTTCTTTGCTCTTCCTCAAGCCGTTTTCTGTTAGCAGCATACTCAGCCTGACGCCTTGCCTCTTCCGCCCTGCGCTGTACATCTCGATAATGTTGCGCCATCCGCGCATCATTTGCCGCCCTTGCCGCCCTCTCAGCCTCTGCCGCCCTGGCAACTTCATCCGCCTTTTGTTTGGCCACGGCAGCGGCTTGAGCCGCAGCCTTCTCTTTCATTTCATCAAGCTGCCTTGGTTGCAACTGTTGTAAGAGTTCCTGGTTACCTGTCAGTCCGCCCTCTTCATCGAAATTTGTGTCAAAGAGGTCAACATTATTTTTAAGAACATTGGCCTCCTGGACATTGTGCGTTCCGTACTGATCTCTTAACTGCTTTTCAAGGAAGTTAATCATCTCGCTGGCAGTCGTTCCACGCGAATCATGCGAAGTCATATCCTGACCGGCTGCCGTAAAGCGGTTCATCAGATCCTGAGATGGTGCCTGGAAGTTGGAACCAAGAAGACCCTTGGCCTCGTTAAGGAGACTTCCGGCCCGTCCATACTCTTTATGCTGAATCGATCTCGTGGTCGGCATCTTGTTGGTCATTAATCCATGAGCCAGAACAAGGGCTGCCGGGATGAGTCCAACACCAGTCGATGCCATGGCACCAAGACCTGCCGCAGTGGCCGCGCCAGAAGCAAGAGCTCCAACACCTGAGGCCGCGATGTTCGCCATCGACCCTTTGCCAGGGCCGTTGATGAGTTCAGAAGCAATAGTTCCAATCGGGCCGGAATAGGCGCCAAGACCAATTGCCTGAGTTCCCGCCTTGATGGCCGTGCTGGTCGCAACGCTTTCAGCAACGTCTTTTTCATCTCCGCCAAAGGCCAGACCAAGTGCGCCCTGGAATGCGGCCCCGCCGGCTAATGCGCCCCAGTTAATGTTGTCCCAGGAGGGGGCGGAGGTTCCGAATGGATCATCTACATACGGGTTGGCCATCTCTTCACCACCACCGCCGTAAACTTCCTCCCAGCCCGTCTGTCCTGCCGAACCTGGGGCGATCATGTTAGCCATGTCATCGCCAGTTAGTGGCAATTGAGCGTTGGCCATCTCTTCACCACCGCCGCCGTAGACTTCCTCGTAGCCTTGCTGGCCTGACGAACCGGGAGCGATCTGGTCGGCCAGATAGTTAGCCTCGGCCTGAGCAAGTTCAGATGTATCGTGGAAATAGTCTGCATCCTCATTCTCAAAACCGGGAGCGGTATCTCCGGGGCCAAGCTCCACTTCCGTGGTTTCGCTCCATATATTTGACTCATCTTCACCGAATAAATCTTTGTATTGATCCTTCAACCAATCCGTACCCGCGCCAACAGCATTCATGCCGACATCACCCACATACCGAACCATCGGAGTAATGTCAGGCATCCTGAGATAATCGTCAGGATTAAAATCGCCGATCTCTCCGCTACCAGGAATCGGAATGCCGCCAATGGAGGCGTCAGGTGGCGCCTGATTCTGAGCAAACAACGCAGCGTTCGGATCATCGCCCGGCTGGTCGGTGTCGTGCAGATCCATCTTCGCGCCGGGCACTCTCACAGGAAATGGATCCACGCTCTGAATGTCCGTCAACTCAGGATCTTTAGGATCATATCCGCCAAGGTCGCCCAGGGCACCAAATCCGCCAAGGTCGCCCAGGGCACCAAAATTCCCCATGCTGGCCAGACCGCCGTAGACGAAGCCCTTGCGTTCTACCGGCCGGCCACCCGACTGTATAAACTCCTTGAATTTCTTCCGGGCCATGATGGTGGGAGCCGGAAGCTGGAGGGATTCCTCTTCAGGTGAAGTTTGAGATGGATTGAGGTTGTCCATTACATCACCATTTCATAAGCTGACACAAGACCGCCGTGGGCATACCTGCCAGAGAAGTCATCACGCGATGACCTCGCCATACTGTCTGAACCCCCTGCATCAACCGGCATGCCAGATGCCTTGGATGGAGAAGTCGTTTTAATTGGATTGAACTCGCCGTTCTTGTCAATGCGAACATATAGATGTCCATAATAATGGTCATACTCAACAATTTTATTATCAGCAGCACCCTTTCCAAAAGTGTTCTTGTAAAATCTGTATCCCCAACCATGCCTGGGATTACCTTTCTTGCCGAAACTGCCAGGAATTTTAACTACAAGTGGCGTTTGTTTGCTTTTGGCTATCTCTCTGGCTTTGATAATGGTCTGCATAAGGGCATCGTTATATTCATCAAACTTGAGCTTTTTATTTCCGTTTACCATCGTCCGTATGTCTTCCATATCAAGTTGTGGAGTCCATGCGCCAGCCGAAACGGAGGCCTTGAATCTTACAGGGCCAATGGGGGTCTTTATGAAGTCCAGGTAATCCCCCACATCATCTACACCAAGTCGGCTCACCACTTCTGCGTGTCTGAAACCCATGCCCATATCAAGGGCCTGACTTCCAAACGGTTTAGACACATACGGCTCTTCGAATTTAAAACCAGCATCCGTTGCTTCTTTTCTGGTCATAGATACGACAACCGTCTTATCGCCACGCCTCTTAGCGGCCTCTAAATCCGTTGCCTGACCGATGGCTTTAAGTCTCCCGTCTGCTCCGCGCTTTACTCCACCTTCAAGGAAGATTGTCCCTCTATTATCAGGCCGCATCATTACTAAATCCACGTTCATCTCGGCAACATCATCTCCATACAAAGTGCCATCTTTAGAAAAAACAATATTTCCCTCTGCTCCGTGATCGATATCAGCAGGATTAACTTCAGCCTCAACTTGGTCGGTATCCAGCTTTTTCTTAGGTACAGGATCTGGTTTGTTAGCAACATCATCAATAGCACTCTGAGTACGAGGATCAATATTTCCTGGAACAACCTCTGATGGTGGATCAAATCTTTTACGAAGTGCTTTGGTTTTCAATAAACCTTTCAGTGGAGGTGACTGTTTTGGTACAAGTCCAGCGTCAACAGCTTCATTTCTATCAACATAAACAGGAATCGTATCGTCGCCCCTGACCCTGGCGGCTTCAAGTCGATGGCTTCCATCGACAACCATCCACTTCCCGTCATCTGTTCTCATCACAGAAATTGGTGGAAATTCAGTTCCGGCATCTGCATACTCCTTGACGATAATGTCAGCCTTTGCTGTGTCATCAAGCTTTCCGCCAGGCATCGCGCTTTCGCCATGCTCAATTTTATTGACATCAATTTTACTAATTATTTCATTGGGCTCTTTTACGTTCGGAAGATCAACCTTGATTCCCTTTTTGAGAAGCTTTCTGACCAAACCTCTACTGGCATCACCGATGGGGCCAAGCAATGCGCCAAGCGCACCCAGCCCAGCTAACGCCGAATGGCCCGCAGTGCCCCACCATGATTCAGCATTGGCTGCATCTCTTATGTTCTGGGGAACTTCCCTGAAGGCATCCACATCACCCATAGGAGAGAAATCTCTGACAAGGCCTTTCAGGCTATCCATGTTTTCAGCCTGAACTTCCGATAAAGGACGTTCGCCAGCGACTTTTCGGCGGGCCTCCTCGCGGGCGAAGCCACGTTCCTTTTTCCGGCGAGGGCTGTTTGCCCTTATCTTTTCTTGAAGAGAATCAACCATGCCGCCATTTTTGTAGGCTGACACAAGACCGTCTTCGGCGAGATTATCAAGGTCATAGTAAAGTTCAGCAACTTTATCGGCAGCATCCGAAGCGTAACTCATGGGCTGCGCCTTCAATATCTCCTGAACTCGAGCCGGGTCGTACACAGAATCCATGTATCCATCACCTGACATAGTACCCCCCTGCGTGTCCGCTGGCCGGGCTTCCGCAGGGGGCTTGATATCAGATATGAAATTTGCTGTTCCAAAAGCTTCGGCGCCGCGAAGAGCTCGGGCCGGGGAATCTTGCTTGGCAAACTTGGAATCTAAATACTCGAGCCGCGCACGGCGCATATCCCCTGCCTGGGTAGCCGCGATCATATTCTTGAAGCCACGGAAACCTTTCTTGCCGATCTGATACGAAAGGGAAATGTAGACATCTTTCAATTCAGGACTCAGCGTGTTCCATGTGGAACGTCCTACAGCACCAATCACATTCTCGCGGTGACCGTCTATCATCTGGATTGCCCGGGCCTCAGCCTCTTCCCTGGTCGTATGCAGGTATTTGGCCGGCAGCTCGTCTCGGGTGGTTTCCTTCGTGACGCCCGGTATCTTCTCACCATAGCCGCGAGTCCAGTGTCCATTGCCGTCTCTGTACGGTTCTGCCCTGAAACCTTCTTCGCGCTTGATCAGATCGATAGCGGACATTATTCCATTCGCTCCATGTCTCTCAAAATCTCTTCAGTTCGGCGATTTCTTCTTTTTGGACTTTTATTCATAAAATCAAGAAGCTCTTCGGCTTCCCATGCGGCGGTGGTCTGATCTGCATTTAACTTGGGATCATACGGATCACCCCTTACTTTCCTAATAATCTCTTTGTGCCTTAAATCTCTTTCCCTGCCCCTGATTCCTTCTACCTTTTTCTTTATTTCTTTAATATTTGACAGGTCAGGCCCTCGGTATCTGGGAGGCGTTTTACCAAGGAAAATTTTCGCCCCATGCTTTGCGGTGCGGTACATGTCATGACCATAACCAACCATTTTCTTGGCACCCTTTACCGCCGGATAGAATGATGCGGCCTGATAGCCAAGAAGGCCCAGTCGAGCGAGAAGCTTGACGTATTCTTCCTCTCCATACGCCTTCCGTATCTGTTCGAGATTTCCTCTGACATCAACAAAATTCTCGGCATCACCCACGCCGGGGATGAAGCTGGCTGCGGCACGAAGACCGCCTTTGATATATTTATCCTGTGGCATTTCTCGATGAGGAGCATCGAGTGTGTCGTAGGTGGGATCTCTTTGATCGCGGACGCCTAACGGCATGACAACCTCCAGATTGGTCCAGGCAGCAGGATTCGAACCTGCGACCCCCTGCTCCCAAAGCAGGTGCGCTGCCAGACTGCGCTACGCCTGGATGTCTTCTGGGAAAATATAAGAGGAAAGTGAGGAATGAGTCAAGACGCAAAAAGGGCGCGTAGCGTGGGGGCATGAACACGGAGTCTAGCCCGATCCCTCCGGTTCTTATTCGCTACGCGCCCAATTTGACCATTCGGCCCATCCACAAACCTGACATGAATTTTCCATTACACTTTCTCCAATAAAAAAGCCCCCGGCGAACCGGGGGCTTTAGATTCCGCTGGGAGATGTAGTACGTTCCGCCCTCGGATCCCAGAATCAGGAACCGGCGAAACATCTCCCACTTATCAATCCGAATTTGCGATCTGCTTCGAGCCGGGGATCTTCTCGGACTGCGGGGTTTCCTTGGTGCCAACTGCGTCTACCAGATGGTTAATGCTCATTTTTCGGCCCTCCTCTTGGGGCTTTCGCCAAAACGCTGTTGAATGAAATAGGTGTTGTCGAGTTTCAGTGCCTGATCGTACAGATCAAAAAGGTGATCGCCGTTAAAACCACATACGTTCACCATCTGCATACGGGCCTTGGTGGCGATGTTCCACGAGACGGGGCCATCAGAGTAGCGTCCGTTTTCGGATCCATCGTTCCTGGGCCACAGGTAAATGCCGGTGAAGTCGGGTACGAACTTTGCGCCCCGCTCTCTGGCCAGTTCAGCTTCGGGCGAGTAGATCACGCCGTCACTTGTGATTTTGCCCCAGGCGGTCTTTCCGAAATACCTTGCCCTGCATACGGCCTTTTTCTCTTTGCTCGTCAGTGCGGCTGTTTTCAGCATGGATACTCCTTCATAGAAAAGGGCGGGATGTCAACACTTTATTTTCACAGACCACAACCACCGTCACATTCGAATAGAAACCCGGAACTGGCATCCAAAACCTTCGGTTTTAAGACCGCCAAGGCCAGCGGCTGACCACTCCTATGCACATACATCTTCTGGTCGAGGCCGCGGTTCACAATAAGTCCCGGGATCCTGAGCTTCTCATCGAAAGCCACAGCCCGGTCCCAGCCCTCGGTATCCGTGTCCTTCAAATGTTGCCATTCATTATCATTCTTGTACGGACAAAATACACAGGCACTCCTCGGCACCTCATGGGGAACCGTCTTTTCCAAAAACTCGCGGCAGTCACGCCTCGTTGCTCCCAAATCTAAAAGAGGAAAGTGCGCCCTGAACTGCTTGTGCTTCTCAACCCGCTTCCTGATCGATACCGCTCTCCGCGCCTCATCAGCACTGATGCCAAAATACTGGTGAATCATCATACCCTTCGGAATCCGGCCATACCGCGGCAAACCAAGTAAGGTGTACCTGATCCACCGCTCAATCGGCGTTACCTTGTAATCCGCCGTGCATTGGCGTCTAAGCATTCCGACCTTGCGTTCGCCGTCCGCTCTTGTGTAGGCAGGAATCGATGCGAACCTCGCGCCCCTGATATTTTCTCCCCGCGTCAAATCAGCAGAAATCTGACCCTCGGTAATTCTCACAATCTCGGGACCATCACCCAAGCCCTCGAGCCAGTCGAGATGAGAGTAAACGCCCAGCGGCTCGTCCTGAGTGTCAGCAAACACTGCCCAGTTCACCCCGGGCACACGACCATCACGGCACATGAGGAAAAGGGCCGTACTTTGGACTCCGGCACCCAGATTAAGGATGTGATGCTCTACCTCACCTGCCTCACCTCGACACACATCAACACTCCTCAACGCGACTGACCGGACCTGACCGCACCTGCCGAACCAGGCCGCACCTTTCCGCAACGGAACCAAACACTCCTCGCCCGACCTGCCCAACCGATCCATTCCAGAACAGGACACAACCTTACGGAACTCAACTAACCATACCTGCCAAAGCACAACTAACCCATCCCCAGCGTGACTTGCCGAATCCCAACTTAACTTGACTCACCCCACC